>RRZU011272985.1_pt1 | contig 30863 bp, 24 predicted proteins | sample 2165561 | NCBI WGS metagenome assembly RRZU01 (sample SAMN10456909, study PRJNA506462) | wastewater metagenome | isolation source: wastewater sludge | place: USA: Moscow, Idaho | reverse complement strand
CCCAAGATGGACTGCACGGGGGAAAAGAGTTCAGTGAACTGCACCTGGAACGGCGGTTCTGGTAATGGAAGACAGGCAAAGTACAAGCTCAGTGGAGCTATATCTGGCAATGTTGGAGCCTCGGGGAGGAAGTCCTTCGATGTTTCCAGTGGATCTTCAGCCACTCTCTGCATCACGGTTACACAGACAGAAACTGGGCGAACTGATAAACAGTGCGCGTCGACTACCGCGCAGAAGAGCTCCTAAGCTCGTCGCCACGTCGATCACCAGTTTTTAGCAAGGAGCAACATGTCCGTCAGGATCAAGGATTCTCAAAGGTTTGCCAGCGTCTTCGAACGTTTGACGCAGAACATTGGCAAGGCCGTACTGGGTAAGGAAGACGTCATCCGCCTCGCGCTTACCTGCATGTTCAGTGAAGGCCATCTTTTGTTGGAGGATGCTCCGGGCACAGGAAAGACGGCGTTGGCTCGTGCCATGGCCGCTACCGTTGCGGGAACGAACTCCCGCATCCAATTCACTCCGGATCTTCTTCCCTCCGACATCACCGGTACCAATGTTTACAATCAGCGAGTTGGCTCCTGGGATTTTCACCGGGGACCCATCTTCGCTTCCATCGTGCTGGCCGACGAGATCAACCGAGCTTCGCCCAAAACGCAGTCTGCACTTTTGGAGGTCATGGAAGAATCCCACGTCACCATTGATGGCGAACGGCACGAAACCGGGCGTCCCTTCATGGTGATCGCCACCCAGAACCCGATTGAACAGGTAGGAACCTACAGGCTTCCTGAGGCTCAGCTTGATCGTTTCCTCATGAAGGCGGCGCTCGGCTATCCGTCCGGGGACGCGGCGGTAGAGATCCTTCTTGATTCGGCCGCCCCGGATCGTTCGCGCATGCTGGATCCCGTGATCTCTACCGCGGAAGTGGCTGAGCTGGCCGAGGTGGCCGCGCGAAACTATGTTGACCGTGCGATTGCGCAGTACATTCAAGACCTATGCGAGGCAACGCGTGAGAACCCCAACGTGCGCATCGGCGTCTCTACCCGCGGCGCAATTGCCATGACTCGAGCTTCCCGCGTGTGGGCGATGGCCCAGGGGCACAACTACGTCGTTCCGGATGATGTAAAAGCGCTCGCGGTGCAGGTGTGGGCACATCGCTTAGTCCTTGACCCCGACGCCGAATTCGAAGGAGTCTCTCGCGAGGAGATTATTGAAACCGTCATGGAGCAGACTCCTGCGCCGTCTGTCCGAGGGTAGCGTGCCGTGAATCGTACGTTCATTCCTGCCGTTGACACGATCACCCCGCGAGGATGGGGTGTGGGATCGGTAGGTGCGCTTTCTCTTGTGCTGGGGCTAACAAACTCATGGACGGAACTGGTGGCCATCGGGATGGTGAGCCTAACCGTCTTTCTTGTTGCTTTCCTCTGGTCTTTTGGGCGTATTGGACACCGTGTTTTATTGAACCTTTCCACGCGACGAGTGACGGTGGGGGAACGAGCGGTGGGGGAACTCGTCGTCGTTAATCCGACGAACCGTACCCTCCCCGCCACCGCGATCGAACTTTCAGTAGGTTCAACTATTGCCTCCTTTGCAGCCGGGCGAATCGCCGCAGGTGAGGAATACACCGAGCCCTTTGGTATCACAACTTCGCGGCGAGGTGTCGTGATGGTTGGCCCGGTGAGGACAGTACGAGGAGATCCCCTTGGTTTGATCACACGCAGGCAGGCATGGTCTGACCCGGACCTGCTCTACATTCATCCACGGATAGTGCGAGTCAGCGCCTCAAATCTCGGCTTTCTTCGAGACGTTGAGGGCGGGGCCACGCAGGACTTCTCGTCTTCGGATGTCTCGTTTCATGCTTTGCGGGACTATATTGCCGGTGATGACCGGCGTTCTATTCACTGGCGTACCACCGCCCACGCGGGCAAGCTCATGGTGCGTCAATTTGAGGAGATCCGCCGCGCGCATCTTCTCATCATGCTTGATCTGAGTGAGGAAGCATGGGAGAGCGCTGACGAGTTTGAGGAGGGCGTTTCAGCGGTTGCTTCGCTTGCTATTGCGACGGTGCGCGAGACACAGGAAGTCTCGATTATGACGCAGAGGGGACCACTCCCGGCCTCCACCAAAATGAGTGTGCTCGATTCTCTGTCCGGGGTGGAACTACTGTCCAGCGCTGAGCGGCTGCCTGAACTCACTCGTCAAGCGTTGGTGGAAGTGCCACAGGCATCGGTCGTGGTGGTAGTAACCGGTTCCCAGACCCCCATTGTGGAGCTCAGCGAGATCCGCGGTCGGCTACCGGTGGATATCGTATCTTTTGGGGTTCGCTTCGATACCGCAGGTAATCTCGAGCGTCGTACTCAGGGAGGTTTTACTCTGGTTTCAGTGCCCTCGTTGGATGATTTTGCTCGAGGAATGCGCAGGCTTCTCGGATGAGTAACATTGTGGCGCACCATTCTTCGACGTGGGCAGAACAGGCCGAACGTGACCGGTCACGGCAAGAGTCTTCCCACAGCAGGATGAAGGCACGGCAGCTCGTTCGGGAGCTTCAGAACCCGTTGAGTATTGGCGGCCTGCTTGTTCTTGCCGCGCTGAGCCACGGCGGCGTCTTTGGCGATGCCTCGGGGTATGTTGCCTCGGTGGGCGGCGTTGTTGTGGGTGCGGGAGTTGCTGCTTTCTCGGCTCGCTGGCACCTTGGATATTTCCACACCACGATGCTGATTTTCGCCGCATATTTGCTGACCGGTGGCCCACTTGCTATCCCCGAGACGACGACGGCATTTGTCCTTCCGTCATTACATACACTGCAGATGCTAGTTCTGGGGATGATGACTTCGTGGAAGGACTTGCTCACTGTCCAGCCACCCGCAGGAAGTTTTGTGGGTCCTGCCATCATGCCTTTCTTCTCCTCGGTTGCATGCGCTGCCGTTGCGATGACGATCATCATGCGGACGAAGTCTCCGCTATGGGCGCTGCTTCCCGTTGCTTTCCTTCTTCTTCTCGGTATCTTGTGGGGCTCCCAAGCTGTCCCGCATGCGCTTCTGATTGGTATTGCTCTCGGTGTGGGAAGCCTAGTGTGGAGCACGTGGGTTACGAGGGGAAAGCAAGCCGACGACGATTACGGGACGATTGAGTTTGCGAGGGTGTCACGTACCTCGGAGCGCCGCACCAGGGTGGGTGCGGCTGCGCTTATCGCCGTGGGTGCCGTGGTAGCGGCTATTGTCGCACCTCTGCTCACCGCGGGTGCACATCGCAATGTTCTCCGCGATGTCATTGAACCACCCCTTGACCTCCAGTCCTACCATTCCCCGATTTCCCAGTTCCGTTGGCTCTCCACAACTGCCAAAGACACCGAGCTCTTCACCGTCAAGGAGCTACCAAAGGGCGGCCGCATCCGGTTGGCGACGCTGGATCAGTACGACGGTACGGTTTTTAAGATCGCTGGGGACACCGGGAACACGGACTTTCGCCGTGTGGGTACTAGTTTTACCGATGGTCCCCTGGATCTGGGTGACACTACGAACTCACTGCATATTAGCGTCGCTGATTATTCCGATTACTGGATCCCCGGGGGCGGAGAGATCCGTTCGCTCGTTTTTTCGGGGGCGGACAAGCAGGATTTGGCTTCCTCCCTCTACTTTTCGGAAAACTTGGGAACAGCACTTTCCACTCGTCGGCTACAGCCGGGGGACGAATACACCGTCGTCGCCGTTGCGGAACGCTCGTGGACGGATTCGGAGTTGGAGGGCAAAGCGATTCTCAACGTCCCACTCCCGCAGGACTCCAACGTTCCGGAAGTGATCGGCGAACGTGCCGCCGAGATGATCGATGGGGCGTCGCCCGGTATTGGCCAGGTACGTGCCATCCAACAGCGACTCCATGACGAGGGATACTTCTCGGATGGGTCCGACGGCCTGTCCCTTCCAGGACATCGTGCTGATCGTCTTGAGCGGTTCCTGGAACCTGGTGGGATGATCGGTGACGACGATCAGTACGCGGTGATGATGGCGCTCATGCTTCGCTCCCAAGGTATCCCTTCCCGCGTAGTTATGGGCTTTTACCCTGAGAAGGAGCACGCGGGGACGATTACCGTGACCGGAGGCGACACCCACGCCTGGGTGGAGGTACCTTTCGAGGGTGTGGGCTGGGTGGCCTTCGACCCGACGCCACCGGAGGATCAGACGCCACGGACCGAGCACCCCCAACCCAAACCCAGCCCGCGTCCGCAGATTGTGCAGCCGCCTGATCCGCCGGGAGAGCCCGCCGAGGTGCCACCGGAGGCGCGTGACGATGGGGAAGACGGCAACGAGGGTGAGTCCGGATTATCAGCCACCGTTCTCCTCGTTCTACAGATCACCGTTGTCGTGGGACTCTTGCTCCTTCCCGGTCTCCTCATCGTTGCCTCCAAGACGCATCGTTCCCGCTCGCGCCGCAGGACTGGTAGTGAGGATATGCGCACCGCGGGTGCGTGGGACGATGTTGTCGATGCGGCGTCGGATCTTGGAATGGCCGTTCCCATGGCAGCCACTAGACGTGAGCAGGCGCTTTCCATCGACAAGGAGATCAGCAGCGGGGACGAGGAAGAGAATCCCGTCGTTGAGACGACCTTCCATCGTTACGATGACGAGATGTCGCCGATTCTTGCCCTGGCGATGCGACTCGACGGAGAAGTTTTCGGAGGAAGCAAACTCACCGAGGAATCACGTCAGCGAGCCTGGGATGAAAGCCTCGTGGTCATCAAGCTATTGCGGGAGCAGACGCCGTGGTACCGCCGCGTATGGGCTCATGTTTCCCTTCGCTCATTGCGTGCCCGTGACCGTATCTCCCCACAAGAACGCCCAACCTCTGCGGATCGAGCTGGAGGTGGTAGCGATGCACATGGTTCGGCCACCAAATCGGAAGGAAACACCCGTGGGTAAGATGAGGCAGAATCCCATGACCTTGGTATTCGACGACGGAACATCGTACGTGCTCACACAGGCCGTCGTCGTCGGACGTGATCCCTGCTGCGATGACGAACATCAGGGGGCGGCGAAACTGCCGATTATTGATCCCTCCTTTTCTGTCTCCAAAACCCACATGGCATTGTCTCCCAAGGCCGGAGCCGTGATGGTTGAGGACCTTCATTCAACCAACGGCACCTACGTGAGGGCAGCGGATGGCGGCCTCTCTGGTGTTTTCCCCGGTCGATGCCTCATTGTTGGTAACGGCTCGACGATCCATTTCGGAGACCGAACGCTTCGGGTAGGAGAGTAACTATGTTCCACACCCAATCCCCACCGTCACGATCTATCTCTGTCAGCCAGGATTCCGACGATGTTCGGGTGGAAGTTCGTTTCGGAGCGCGAACTGACGTTGGACGACGACGACGCAACGAGGACAGTTTCGGCGCCAAATTTCCTCTATTCCTCATTGCCGACGGTATGGGAGGCAATCGGCAAGGTGAAGTGGCATCCGCCCTCGCCGTGGAGGAGATGATGATGATCGCCGACGGCGTGCGTTTCGTTGCGGCTCAGGAGATCACGGAAGCTCTCGCCAGAGCCGCGCAGCGTGTTGACCAGCTAGGTTCCGGCTGCTTAGCGCCAGGCTCGACCCTCACCGGAATGGCAATCTCCACCCATCGCGGAGATCCAGTAGCCAGAGTGTTTAACATCGGGGACTCGCGCACTTATGCCCTGACCGGTGGAGAGTTTCACCTGTTGACAAGGGATCATTCGCGCGCCCAGGAACTCATTGATACGGGGCAGGTGACCGATGTGGAAGCGCGTGCACTCCCGCAGCAAAATGTCATTACTCGGGCATTAGGCGCCGGAAGTGGGGAACACGTGATTGTGGATCACTATCTGGTGCCCCTGGGCGCGGGGGACCGTTTTATCATCTGTTCTGATGGCCTCAGTGGCGAGGTCACCGATTCTCTTATCGAGATTGTGTCGCGGGCAGTGAGAGACCCTCAGCAGCTTGCCGATGAACTGGTGACGATGGCTCTGACGGCAGGAGGCAAAGACAATATCACCGTTCTTGTTGTGGATATTGTGAACGCCCAGTCTCTGTTAGGTGAAGCCGGGCACGAAGCCGAGCGGGCTGAATCGTGTGGTCACGTGGACCGGAGAGACGATCAATGAGGGGATACATGTGGGTGCATGGACACCACCCGGCTGCGATAACGCCGCGTGGTGTTGTGGTGATGGCCCCCGGAAATCTCCATCTGACACGCCAATGCTGGAAGGTACTGCACGAGGGTGGGGACCTGGTTGTCATTATGGGGAAGTTGGCGGAGTACGTGGGCGCTGATCTGACGTCACTGCCGGAATTCGTCGCCGTCGTCGTCAATGGCAATAATCTCCACGTTGCCATTCGGGGCGACTATGAGCTCGTCGTGAGAGGTGCCGGGGGGAGGGAGAGTATCACCGGAGGGACAGTCACCTGGTGGACTGAGCGGCGCTTCGTCGATGTGGAGTGGTGGCGCATCATGGCCACTACTACGTCGCAGGAAGGCTTTGACGGTGAGGTATGGAGTGCGGTGGATGTCTGCGCTCCTGTGGCGATTGTGGAGAGTGTCAGTGACCAGGTGGAATGTGAGCCGGAATGCGGTAGTCGATCGGTAGAACCGAGAGCCCAGATCGAGACGCTGGGTGATTCTTGCCCGGTAGCTTCAGCACGGAATTTGCTTCGTGATAGTGCGAATGCTGGGGCGAAGGTCGAATCGGAGAGCAACCGACCTGTGGTGGCCCCTGCTGCGGATCAGAGGCAGGGGTTCGTCCCGGAGAACTCGGGGATGGGGCGTGACCGCACACTTGGAGAAACCAACTACTTCGCTGGAATTAACGATACTGCCGCGGAGCACGAGTATCCCTCGTTCCATACACCGGTGAGCCTGCCCGAGGATCAAAGTGGTGATCATGACGGGCGCACCGTCTACTCCACAAAAATGGGCGAACTGCAGGTCAGAGCCCGTGAATTTGCGGAAAAACCCGAGACGGTGGGAACATCTGCTCCCAAGGTTCTCGCCTTACTGTGTGTCAATGGCCATCCCAACCCGACTCACGCGCAGAACTGCCGAGAATGCTCGGACATGATGAGTGAAACATCCGTTTTGATCCCGCAGCCGAAACTCGGCACGCTGGTGCTCTCCAACGGCACACGTGAAGAGCTATACAAGGACATCATTATTGGTCGAGCCCCACAGATTAATGAGGCGATGGCCGGCAGGCAGCGCGCTGTGGCGGTGCCCAGCCCCAAGAAAGAAATCTCCCGCAACCACTGTGAGATCCGGGTGACCGGCTGGGATGTTCGGCTACGCGACCTTGGGTCGAACAACGGAACCCTTCTTGTTCGTCCCGGGCAGAACCCGGTCCTTGTCAGTGAGACAGCGCCCGTCATGATGCAGCCTGGCGACATCATTGACCTCGGTGATGGGCTCACGATCTGGCTGGAGGGATGATGGCACGGGAAGCGCAATTGCCGCCGACAATTCCGAACGCGACCTACCTCGGGTATCTCGGCAAGGGAGGATTCTCGGATGTTTTCCTCTATCGCCAGCGCATGCCAGAACGGGATGTCGCGGTTAAGGTTCTGTTCTGCGGCGCGGGAGCGGAGCGGAGCGGGGCTTTTGAAGCGGAAGCTAATCTCATGGCTAAAATGTCCGCGCACCCCAACATCCTTTCTGTATTTAATGCTGGCGTGACGGATGATGGGCGCCCTTATATTGTCATGGAGTACTGCCCGCCTCCCCACGGTGGAGATCTTGCTGCCGAAGGAAGGCTCTCCGTAGGAAGAGTTCTGGAGATCGGCATCCTGTTGGCTGGAGCAGTCGAGACTCTTCACCGTTCGGGCATCCTGCATCGAGATCTCAAGCCGAGGAACATTCTGATGACCCAATTCGGGCATCCTGTTCTCACAGATTTCGGTATTGCTTCCTCGACGGAGCCGGGAGCCGAAAGAGTAGCGTCTGGTTTTTCTTTGCCGTGGACCCCGCCGGAACAGGCACAGGGTGAGACAAACATTGGGCCAACCGTAGATGTTTACTCGCTGGCTGCGACAATCTACACGTTCCTTGCCGGGCACTCGCCCGTGGAGATTCCCGACGGGGATAATCGTGAATTTGCGATGCTCAACCGAGTATTTAATGCTCCGGTGCCGAGAACTGGTCGCCAGGATGTCCCTGTGGAACTGGAACGCATTTTAGCGATTGCGATGGCGAAGGATCCCCGTCAGCGCTACCAGACCGTTGAAGACTTCGCCTATGCATTGCAGCAGGTCCAGGCGTCGCTACATCAGAGCGTTACCCGGTTCGATGTGATGGAGACCCCCGTTCATCACCGTCACGATGACGACGACGATGCGACGAATCTACGTCCCATCCAGATGATCGATCCGGAACGGAAAGATGCAGCTGAGGAGGTGCCATCGAGTCCGGGAGAGACTGCAGCGGAACTCTCTCCTGACCACGATGTGCCACTGGAGCTGTCGGAGGCGCACGAGTTGCCCAACGGTGAGCCTAAGCCGCGAAATCTCAGACGGGAGATGGTGACGGGGTTGGGTGTTTTCGTCGTCGTCGCCGTTCTTATCTTTGGCGCGTGGACGTCACTACGCGGAGACAGAGGCAGCTTCTCTCCAACAATTGACACTGTAACCAGCGACCCGGGCGAGTTGCCCCTCGTAGCTGAACTTGACGCCGTCACGGATTTATCCGGACGCATTGAGGCAAACAACGTGCGCTTCTCATGGAACTTTGAGAGTGATGACGTAGTTTTCCTCTATAGCCTTGTTGACCCGTTGGAGACGTATCCGGTGCATGAAACACGGGAAAAGAGCGTCCTTGTGGATAAACAGAAAAGCCGCACCTGCCTCGAGGTAATGGTGGTTGACTCTAACGGTAAGACATCCTCGCCAGCAACCGAATGTGTGGATACCCCATGAAAATGCCAGTTGTGTCCTACTGCGGAGAGCACTACGTCCTCGATCCGGGCAGACCCTTCGTGGTTGGCCGAGACGCCGACCTATCGATTGACGACAACCCCTACCTTCACCGACAGTTTCTGACGATTAGTGAGAGGGATGGGATGTGGTGGATCGAGAACGTTGGGAACCGGATTGCCGCCACTATTGCGGAAGAATCCCGTGTGATGCAGGCGTGGCTCGGACCCGGCGCGCAACTCCCGTTGGTCTTTGAGAAGATGACGGTTGTGTTCACCGCTGGCCCCACCACCTACGAGTTTGACATCACCCTTCCGAGCGCCGAGTTCACCAACGTGGGAATACGCCACCACAGTGCGGGGCAGACGACCGTGGGGGACGTGTCCTTCACCCAGTCGCAGTACCTCATGATTCTTGCGCTCGCCGAACCGTGGCTGCGCCGGGCTGGTAACGGATCCGTCGATATTCCCTCGTCCAGCGAGGCCGCGCAACGTCTAGGGTGGCCTCTCACCACGTTTAACCGGAAATTGGATAACGTCGCGGATAAACTGGACCGGATGGGCGTCAAGGGACTACGTGGAGGCCCGGATTCACGAGCAATGAAGCGGCGATCCCGACTCGTTGAGTACGCTGTCACCTCGCAGATTGTGCGCAGTGAGGATCTCTATCTGCTTGATGAGGAATACGCGCGAAACGTGGCATCGCAAGCGGGCTCCTGATGACGAGCCGGTTCTTGACGCAGGTTCGTTCTTGATGCAAGGTTCGTTACCGATGCTCGCCGAGGCGCATCCAGGCCTCGCCGCGGCTGCGTAGCAACATGGTGCCGCCGCGCACCGCCATGAAGAGAATGGCGTAGGCCGCCCAGAGTGCCAGCAGCCCGGCCTCCCCGGTTCCCCAGTGCATGACGGCCAGGGCTGCCGGAGCGAATGCTGCGAGCGCGGTAAGCATGTACGTGGCGAGTTTTCGAGTGTCGCCTGCGCCAATTAGGACGCCATCAAGCATGTAGGCCACCGAAGCAACCGGTAGTGCGACGGCCGCGATCCACAGCGAATGTGTTGCGAGGTCACGTACAGTCGGATCTTGCGTCATCAACGTGGGGATAAACCAGCTGAGCGCGAACAGCCCCACACCAAGGAAGGCGCCGTAAACTGCGCCTCGATTGAGGCAACGCGATAGGACGGCGCGAACACGCTCGCGACTTCCTGAACCGAGACCTTGGCCCACGAGGATCTGCGCCGACGTCGCTAGAGCGTCCAAACCGTACGCCGCGAAATTCCACACGGTCATCGTGATTTGATTGGACGCAAGTGCCTGCGTACCGAGCCCGGTGGCGGCCGCGATCTGGAGCAGAATAGCGGCGCGTAGTGAGAGCGTACGGACGATGAGCGGGCCGGCGTCGCGCAAAGAACGCAATACCCCGGTGCCCGACGGTGTCAATCCTGCGCCCTCGCGCCGCGCGCTACGGAGTACCACGGAAGCGAGCCAGACTCCCATAAATGTCTGCGCGATTGCGGTTCCGGCGCCGGCGCCAAAAATTCCCAGTCCCACCGGGTAGATGAGCACGTAATTCAACGGAATATTAAGCAGTGCACCTGCGGTGGCGGCATAGAGCGGCGTCTTTGTGTCGCCCATGCCACGTAGTGTGCCGGTTGCGGCGAGAACCAACAGCATCCCGGGAAGTCCGAACGACGACGACCTGAGGTACCGTACCGACTGCTCCAGGACGTCCGCCTCGGGTCCAAACAGCCCGAGAAAGGGCCGTGCAATAACGATGAGGATGATGGCGAGGAGGACTCCCAGCCCGAGCGCGAGCCACATGCCGTCAATACCTTGACGGAGTGCCTCTTTCCTCTTGCCGGCACCGAAGAGGCGGGCGGTGGCTGCCGTCGTTGCATAGGCGAGAAAAATGCACAGACCAACGAGCGTCGTGAGGACCGTGGAGGCGAGAGCGAGGCCCGCGAGCGGAACGGTACCAAGGTGGCCAACCATGGCGGAGTCCACGGCGACGAGCAGGGGCTCAGCGAGAAGTGAACCGAGCGACGGAAGGGCGAGGCGACGGATGTCGCGGTCGATGGTGTGCTTGTTCTGTTCGGGGTAGTTCTCGCTCACCTGACAAGCCTAGTGGTCCGTTTCGGTAGCGAGCGATCTGGTCCGTCACAGTGATGGCGAGTGGCAGTGATTCCCGAGGCGATACCCGTGAAAACCTATCCCGTAATCCCTCTTTGGGTCATGGGTACACGGGCCCCGATTTCGGAGATCTTTTACGCGCATTTGTGTCGCCTGCCCCATGTTCCTTGTAGGCAACTGGCTCACACTCCGTTTTCGTACAAGAGATGTCGTTTGTCCTGAAAAACACATGCTGTAATACGGGCGGATTCAATTAACTTCTTTGGAGTGGTGAGAGTCTGTTGGGGGACGTGGAGTGGGGTGGCGGCGTGTCTGAGACGCCATACCTCAAGTTCAACCTGAGGTAGGAGAAAATTAATAGGGGCAATTTGTCCACTTCATGCACAGACGAGTTTTCCCCACTTGGGGATAAGTCTGGGGACGGAATGACGCCAATATCCCGAGCCTTATCCCCAGATGTGCACAACTTTGGTGGTATATGTGGATAAATGAGGGCATTTCTCCACAGAATTCACGGTTGTTATCCACAGTGTCCTCGGCGTGTATACACAGAAAGAATTTTCGGTGAACTTGCATTGTTGCCGAGTCTTGGTATCCTGCTCAACTTCTTGCGGACGCTGCTCCGAAATCTCGTGCGAAGCCTCGTGCGAATGCGAAACTGTGGATGGAATTCTTGGTGACCTGAAACCCAAGCGTGAAGACGTTAATGAGAACGGTGGATCGTCCGGATTGGTCGTGGTACAACAACGCATGTCGGAGGGAGTCCCGCGTGATCTCTCGGGATGGGGGTGGCGTAGTGAGTCGGTCGGAGCATGGAGTAACACGTTGACGTTGGTTTGCGGTGGCCGAACGGGAGGTACCCGGGTGAAGGCCGGGTGGTAACGTTGATTCGGCCCAGGCTCGATGTTGGCCTCTAGTGTGGCTCGATGTCTAGACCGTTGGGCATTAAACGAGTGTGTACGAATTCGAGAAGGATTCGAGTTGGTTGTGAGGGGAGTGGGGCCATGTCCGCAGTGAGTGAAGGTGCGTTGGGTGGATCGTCGTTCGAACGCACTCCGCCGCAGAACATTGATGCTGAGATGTCTGTGCTCGGCGGCATGCTGCTCTCTAAGGACGCTATCGCGGATGTTATTGAGATCCTGCAATCCACAGATTTCTATCGCCCCGCACACACGACCGTCTACAACGTCATTTTGGAGCTGTTTGGCAAGGGTGAGCCTGCAGATGCGGTGACGGTTGGCGCTGAGCTCAAGAAGATTGGCGAGCTGGACCGCATCGGTGGCCTGCCGTATCTACACACGCTTGTCTCCACTGTCCCGACAGCCGCGAATGCCGGGTACTACGCTCATATCGTGCGTGAGCAGTCGCAGTTGCGTTCGCTGGTTGAAGTGGGAACCCGCATTGTTCAGCTGGGCTATACGACCGACGGCGCTGACGTGGCCGGACTTATTAATATGGCCCAGTCTGAGGTGTACGCCATCACCGAACAGCGCCAGCGTAACGAGTACGCCATGCTCGAAGAAATTCTGCCTGTTCTCTACGATGAGCTAGAGGCTAACGAGAACCGTGATGGCGGCCTGCAGGGGGTCTCTACCGGTTTCGCTGAATTGGACGCCAAGCTCAATGGGCTACGACCCGGCCAGATGATTATTGTTGCGGCTCGTCCCGGTGCGGGTAAGTCCACGTTGGCTATGGACTTCTGCCGTGCGGCCTCTATCAAGCACCATCAGGCCGCCGCGTACTTCTCGCTGGAGATGAGCCGGACCGAGCTTTCGATGCGCCTCATGGCCGCGGAGTCCAAAGTATTCCTTGATCGAATGATTAAAGGTGAGATGGAGCCGGACGATTGGCGTCGTATCGCCGCCGCCTTCGATCGGATTTCGGATGCCCCGCTACTTGTGGACGATTCTCCCAATCTGACGCTGGGGGAAATCCGTGCCAAGAGCCGCCGCATGAAGCAGCAGCACGACATCCAGCTCATCGTCATCGACTACCTCCAGCTCCTTACCTCGGGAAGTAAATCGATGGAATCGCGCCAGCAAGAGGTGTCTGAATTTTCGCGCTCCATCAAGTTGCTTGCAAAGGAGCTCGAGGTACCGATCATCGCCGTCGCTCAGCTCAACCGAGATCCGGAAAAGCGTAACGACAAGAAACCGATGGTGTCGGATCTTCGTGAGTCGGGTTCGTTGGAGCAGGATGCCGACGTCGTCCTCCTTATTCATCGCGACGAAATGTACAACCAGGATTCCGAAAAGGCCGGTATGGCCGAGATCATTATCGGAAAACAACGTTCTGGCCCGACCGGCGCCGTTGAGCTTGCCTTCCAGGGGCACTTTGCTCGTTTTGCGGAGATTGCGCAGTAACTTCTGCAACGTCAGCACCGTATATGGTGCGTCGGTTGCCGTGTATCCACGGAGGAGAATGTCTCCCATGTGAGTGGAATTACCATGCTTTCCCTTGTCTTCTGTCAATGCTCGGAGCATATTGGATACCCGAAGTATTCAATACCTTGAGTATCAAGATGGAGTTGAGGGTAACAATGGCTGAGTGGACTGTGGTGTCACGTCCCAAACGTGAGGACGTGCGTCGGGCGATTATTGAGGCAGGCGTCCGTGTTTTTGCCGCCGAGGGTTACAACAACGCCAATATTGCGAAGATCGCCGAACTTGCAGGCTTCACCAAGGGGGCTGTGTACTCAAATTTCAGCTCGAAGCCGGAACTCTTCACTGCCGTCATGACACATCACCTCAATACCGAGCGCGGCGGCATCATGCAGGTTGTGCTCACGGGGCTCAATGAGGCAGAAAGTACGCAGCAGCTTGTTGAGAACCTCAGCCTAGAGCTGGCTCGGGCCCTTCCCGACCTCGCGCCCTGGCAAATCGCCCTCGACCAGTTCCGTAGCCTTGCCCAGCGAGACCTTGAGATCTCTGCGGTGTATAACGAATTGAGCCGCACGCGCATTGCCACTGTTGTTGAGATGTGCGCGAGCCATGAGGCCGCCCGTGACCTGCTGACCAGGGACCTCGAACTCTTTGCCACCACACTGCTTTACCTCGTCAACATATTGTGCCTGGAGCTTGCTGCCCGACAGGGTGCACTAGCAGATACGGCCGCTGATCAGAGCACGAGCGACGATCAGGCCGTCACCGAACGTAACGCGGAGATCCTACGCCGAGCATTGGAGGGAATGATTCGATGAGAATGCGGTTTTTTCAACGGCATTCGGACAGGGCCCTGTCGGAGGACACGACACCGGCTGCACAGGATTCCTCCACGGATGCGCTGGGCCAGGCCAGGGCAGGTAGGCAACCGCTCCTGCGCGCCCGGAACCTGATCGCTTCGGGTCACCTCGGCACCGTGTTTGGACCGGTCAACCTTGACCTGTACCCCGGCGATCTGTGCCTTGTTCAGGGAACGGAAGGCTCCGGAAAATCCGCCTTTCTCATGGCTCTCACCGGACGCTTCCGGGGTGTCACCGGCACCCTGGACATCAACGGCTACGATGCACTCGCGGATCCCTACGCCACCATGCAGGACACCGCCGTGGCCCGCATTGGCAACTACGTGGTGCCCGAGGACCGGCTCACGGTCGAAGAATCGATCTCCGAGCGCGCCTATCTCGATGGCATCTCGCTTGCCCAGGCTGAGGAGCGCGCCTCCTACATCGAGCAGGCTCTTGGATATCGTGTCGATCGTGGGATGGAAATTGAGAGCCTAGATCCCGTGACCCGTGCCGTCGGCTCTGTCGCCCTCGTGATGTTGCGCCCCGCGTCCGTTGTTGTGGTCGACGACGTCGACATGCAGGTCCCGTACTCACAACAACCGCTCATGTACCGGTGCCTCTCCAAGCTTGCCCAGCTGGATGGCTCTGTCATCGTCGCTTCGGCCATTGACGGTGGCTCCGTCCCCAAGGGAACTGTTCGGGTACGTCTGGCCTCCCGTCGTACGCCATCGGTCCACGCCATTGTGGATGACGAGTCAGCGGAGGTCTCGGTTATGGAGAAAGAACCCGACGTGCACAGCGACCCTGTGCTCACTGAAGATACGGACGTCGTCATCGTAACGCGCGAGGGTGAAGACGTGACCAGCCCCGACACCAACGCCAGTGGCGAGAATACTGGGCGCTCGGACGTCGTCGTCGACAAAAAAGGCGAAGCGAACGAGAGTGAAGGAGACGCGAAGTGACCATGCAACCGGCATCCCGACTGCTGAGGTACGAGTTTCGGCGGTTTAAGGGGCGGTCGCGGATCGCGCTCGTGTTCGTGCTGCTCATCCCGATCCTGTACGGCGGGATTTACCTGCACGCCAACTGGGACCTGTACAGTCGCATCGACACCGTCAAAGTGGCGGTCATTAACCACGACGAGCCGACCGAGTTCCAGGGGCGTGAGGTCGCAGGTGGTGACCTCTTCGAAGAGGCACTGCGCGACAATCCGCAGTTTGACTGGCAGTTCCTCGGCGAGAACGACGCCGCCGCGCAGGACGGACTCTCCCGCGGCGAGTACTTTATGGTCATCGAGGTGCCGCAGGACTTCTCCGCGAATCTGGTGAGTGCTGGGACGTTCCAACCCAAGCGCGCCACCATCACCCTCCACCGCGACGACGCCAACGGCTTTATCATCGGCACGCTGACGGGCAAAGCCGAGGACGCCCTCTCGAAAACCCTCGATGCGACCATCTCCGAGGCGTATTTCAAGGCGCTCTTCGTCAACATTGATGACATCAAAGGCAAACTGACCGCTGCCGCCGATGGGGCAGGGCAGCTGGACAGCGGGCTTGTCCAGGCGGCCGACGGCGTCCGCCAGCTCAACGACGCTGTTACTCACGTCGATGCCGCCGGGCTCCAAGACCAGCTAGATTCTGTTAACTCTGGAATGTCTGGGGTCGACGACGGCCTGCAGTCGCTTCTCGGCGCCGCGGGTACGATGCGACAGGGAGCCGGTGAGATTGCCGGCATTGGAAGCACCATCTCCGGTGGTGCCGCGAACGTTAAGAATGCGCTGGTACCCGTCAATGACTTCTTCGATAACCGGCTACCGGAGTTGCAGGGCGACGCCGTCGACCTAGCGGAACTGAACGCCACGCTGACCGGAACCGGTGAGGGCGGCCTCGTAGCGGATATGGGCGGTGACCTTTCTGCCGCGTCTAGCTTCACCACTAACCTGCTGAAGAATCACCCCGAGCTCGCCGACGATCCGGACTATCAGGGGCTGGTGAGCAAGCTGTCGGTGGCGACGTCGGCGCATGCTGACGTTCAGAGTAACGTGAGCGCGCAGGCGTCTCTCGTGGCTGGTCTCAAAGTGAATCTTGATCCGACCCTGCTGAAGTCCTCCGGGGCGGCAGCGAAGGCCGCGGCGGAGACGCTCGATCAGGCTGCCGGACAGCTGAGCTCCGGGATGGACAAGGTGAACAGCGGGCTGGATGAGGCGGATGCGGCCATGTCTATACTCAACGGCGGCCTTGGCACGTTGCGCGGGGCGACCTCCACCTTGATGGCCGAGGCTCCGCAGGCAATTAATGGTGTGCTGCAGCTGACGAATGCTATCGGGCAGCTCGACACCGCCATGCCGCAACTCTCTGATGGTGCGCATACGTTGGCGAGTGGATTGAGCGACGGCGTGGCGCAGATTCCGTCGCTGGGTGAGAATCAGCAGAACTCGCTGTCCTCCGTCATGTCCTCGCCGGTGGATATCCAGCAGAATGTTTCCCACGATGCCCAGTACTATGGGCGGGGCCTAGCCCCTATGTTCTTCTCGATCGCGCTGTGGATCGCCTGCGTCTCTATCTTCCTGGTGATTCGGACGATTTCGGGACGCGCGCTGACCGGGCGCGCATCCGCGCTGCGAACGGCCCTGTTTGGGTATGGGCCGGTGGCGGTGGTTGCGGTAACCGGTGCCCTCATCATGGGGTACGGCGTGTGGCTGCTGCTGGGGCTTAACCCCGTGCATCCATGGCTGTTCTTGCTGCTACTGATCGTGGCGTCGTTGTGCTTCAGCGGGTTGGCCTATGTGGTTCGGCTGGTGTTCGGCTCGCCGCAAACCGCGATCTTCCTTGTGGCACTGATTCTGCAGCTGCCTGCAAGCGGCGGTACCTTCCCGGTGGCGATGCTGACGCCGTTCTACCAGGCACTTGCCGTCATCTCACCGCTGCACTATTCGGTGGATGCTTTCCGGGTGGTCATATCTGGTGGCAATCCGGCGGTGTATTGGGGAAGCCTCGCGGTGCTGGCAGGAATCTTCGCGGTGTCACTTGGGGCTATGTGGCGATTGGTCCATCGACGCAAGGTTTTCTCCATGCGCGACCTGCACCCGCCAATGGTCACCTCAAACACCACAGCGGACTACGCTTTCTCGGTGCGTCCGCGGTAGGCGGGGAACTGGCTGGCGGGGGCAGCGCTATATTGTTGCTCTACTTGGAGCAGCCGTCGTTACCACAACCGCAGCCGGATCCTTGAGATTCCGCGGCTTCGGCAGCCGAGGATGCCAGCGAAGCACTGATGACAGTGCCCTTCTTCTCGGGTGTGGGAAGCGGCGGAACATAGGCGCCCTGCCATACGGTATCGAACGGGGTGTGGCCGGGAACACGGGCGCGGATTCCATCGGTCACCACATCCTTGGCGATACGGACGGCGTCGTGGATTTCAGTGCCCTTGGCGAGCTCGGCGGTGATGGCAGCGGCGAGGGTGCAGCCGGCACCCGAGACGCGGTGCTCGCCAATCTTCGGGGAGGAGAATGCGGTAGCGTTCTCGCCATCCCATAGAACGTCGACGGCTTCTTCACCTGGGAAGTCGATGCCACCCTTGACCACGACGTAACGCGGGCCGAGCTTCGAAATGCGCTCGGCAGCTTCTGCGAGATCCTGCACGGTCTCCAGCTTCTCCATGCCTGCCAGCGTGCATGCCTCAAAGTAATTGGGGGTGGCGACGGTTGCCAGTGGCAAGATCTTCTCGCGCAGAGCGTTGTCGGTATCAAGCGCGGCGCCGGGCTCCTGACCCTTGCAGATGAGAACGGGATCAAGCACCACGTTCGTCCAGCTTTGGCTCGTCAGTCCCTCGGCGACGGCGTCGATCGTGTCCGGGTGGCCGAGCATTCCGATCTTTACGGTGTCCAGATCCTGCGAGCTCATGGCCGCTTCCATCTGATCACGGATAACTTGCGGATCCACTGGCACGAAGCGGTGGCCCCAGTTGTTCTTCGGGTCGAAGGAGACGATGCAGGTCAGGGTACCCATGCCGTATACCCCTAGGTGCTGGAACGTCTTGAGATCCACCTGGAAACCCGCGCCTCCGGTGGCTTCGGATCCGGCAATGGTGTACGCGAAATTGACCATAATGTCCTCCTGCTGCGGCAGCAGACCTCTTACTGCGTGCCTTCTACGTTTACCCCCTATGATGCTAGGGCCGACGGCGGCGTACTGCCTACCTTGCCCACTATGTCGCGGGACACGGTTTCTGTGAGTTGAGAAACTGGATGGCGGTGAGAGCAAGCGATGTGCCTATATAGGCACACAGCCCGCTCTCACCGCCACGGAGGAAACGGCTGCCCACAAAAAGGACCACAAAGGACAACAAAGGACCACGCGCCGCCGAAAAAACCTACATCTGGGTGTGCTGCATGGTCTCCGGGTCTGTGGTCTGGCGCAGGCCAGCTTCCAGGGCATCAATGCGCTTCAGATCATTGGCGCTGAGCTCTACGTCGCCCGCGGCGAGGTTTTCTGCGAGGCGCTCGCGGTGGACGGACTTAGGAATCACCACGCGGCCTTGGGCGAGATGCCAGGCGAGAATTGCCTGTGCGGGAGTGCAGTTACGAGCTGCAGCGATTTCCTGAATGACGGGATCTTCCAGATCGACTCCACGGCCAATCGGTGAGTATGCTTCGACAACCATTCCCGCGTCGCGGCTGGCGGCCTCGTAGTCGCGCTGTTGCAGGCTGGGGTGGGACTCAAACTGGTTGACCATCGGCTGAATCGATGCGGCCGCGGTGAGTTCCGCAATGGTTCCCGGCGTAAAGTTAGCGACCCCAATGGCCTTTGCGCGCCCGGACTCGTAGATCTCCTCGAAGGCCTTCCATGTTTCCACGTACAGTCCCCATGCTGGGACGGGCCAGTGAATGAGATAAAGATCGACATAGTCGAGGCCAAGCCGAGTGAGGGAGTCATCGAATGCCTTGAGCGCCTTCGTGTATCCCTGATTTCCGTTCTGAAGCTTCGTTGTCACGAAGAGTTCCTCACGCGCAACACCGCAGGAGCGAATACCGGCTCCGAATCCTTCCTCGTTTTTGTATGCGGCGGCGCCGTCGAAGTGACGGTATCCCAGCTCAACGGCCATTTCGACCGTCTGCTGTGCCTGCTCAGCTGGCACCTGCCAGAGGCCTGCGCCGATAAGTGGAATTTCGATGCCATTGGACAGAGTTGTCGTTGTACCCATACGGCCATTGTGCCCGCCTCAGGCTGTGAGCACACCCCGCGGCAGAACCTTCATGCTGGAAGTGAAACGTGACCGAATACAACTGATTGATGAGGTGTGACGGATCCATCACCGCTGAATCGGGACCGTGAATCCAGCGCGGGTAGCCTTAAACCATGGACACAAAGACGTATCGAATCGACGGCCACACCATGCGCGAGCATTGGATTATGGCGCCGTTGGACTATTTCGGTGCGTTGACGCTGTTGGCGTCAGGGGTGGACGCGCGGATGGTACCGAATCGGATTAACGTCTTTGCGCGCGAATACATTCGGGACGGGCATGAGGATGCGCCACGTCTTGTTTTCTTCCAAGGTGGCCCCGGGTCAGCAGCTCCACGTATGGCCCCCATTGGGTCGTGGCTGGATACGGCCCTCAACTACTTTCGGGTGGTCCTTATCGACGAACGTGGTACCGGAAATTCACACCCGCTGGAAAAGACGGCCGTAACGAGCGTCGGAACTCCCGAGGTGCAGGCCGCCTACCTCTCCTGTTTCCGCCAGGATTCAATTGTGCGCGACGCCGAAATCCTCCGCCAAGAGCTGCAGGGCGATCAGCCGTGGGCGGTGCTCGGCCAAAGCTTTGGCGGCTTCACTGTCACCTGCTACCTCTCGCAAGAGCCCGCAGGCCTCTCCGAAGCCTTCATTACCGCGGGCCTACCGTCTGCCACAAAGCACGCCGACGAGGTCTACCGCCTCACGTATCGCTCTATGATCACCCGCAACCGCGAATTTTTTGCGCGTTACAACGACGACGAAGCGACGGCCTGGTACGTGGCCACCCACCTTGCCGACGTCGAAGAGTTCCTGCCCACCGGAGAACGTCTTACGCCAGCGCGTTTCCGGCAGCTGGGTATCGTCCTCGGATATTCGTACGGGCCGGAGCAGCTCCACTTCTTATTGGAGGATCCGGTGTGGCGGCATGGCGGTCAGCGTAAGTTGCGCCCACAGTTCCTCTCCCGCGTGAGCAAACTATTGTCTTTCGCGGATAATCCGCTTTACGGCGTGCTGCATGAGTCGATTTATGCGCAGTCGTCTACTGGGGCGACGGCGTGGAGCGCCCAACGTGTGCGCAGTGAGTTCCCGGAGTTTGTGCTCCCGGAGACGCAGGCCGGGGGCTCGGCGGAAAACGATTTGCGCAAGGAGGGTCGAGGATTCCATTTCACGGGTGAGCATGTCTTCCCGTGGCAGATCGAACAGGACGCGGATCTCGCACCAATGGCCGAGGCCGCCGAAGCTCTGGCGTTTTCCCAGCGTTGGCCAGAGCTGTATTCTTCCCGCGTTCTGGCAGAGAATACTGTTCCCACAGCGGCTTGGATGTATCTCGATGACGTCTTCGTTCCCTACCAGCTGTCTAAAGAGACCGCGGATACGATTCGGGGCCTCAAGCCGCTCATCACCAACGATTACCATCACGACGGTTTGCGCACGGGCGGGCCGCAGATGATTGAGCGGCTTATTAAGGCCGTTCGGAGCTGAGCCCCGGTGGAGCCTTACCGTACGAGCGCCCCGTACTGCTCCTCAAACCGCTCGCGGTGCTTGGCATAGTACGCCGCATTCTCGGGGACAGGTTCGAAACGTTGGCCGATTGTGGGATCCGCGCGCTCCACGTCAGGAGCAATAGTGTCCAATGCCAGCAGGGCCGTTCCATGCAAGGTTGCCCTTTTGATCACCACGGGAAGCACGGGCAGTTGTAGGCAGTCGGCGAGCATGGCTAGCCACCCCGGATGATCCTGCATGACGCGCCCGGACATGCGGATCTCTCCGGGGGTGCCACCAACTGACTTGAGCTGGTCAAATACTCTCGCGTAGGACTGGCTGACTCCCTCCATGAGGGCGCGAGCGAGGGCATCACCCTGCGTTGAGAAGGTCACCCCGGTGAATGAGGCCTGGGCACGCGAAGCCCACCCGGTGGACCGCTCCCCGGTGAGGTACGGGAGTGCGACGGGGGTGTGCGGATCGGGATTGCGAGTGAAGACCTCGTCGAGAGTGTCTCCCTCGGGAAGCCGTAATGTTTCGTCAATCCAGGTGATGGCGCGGCCGACGTCGTTCAATGCGCCACCCAAAATCGCACGATCACGCGAAATGCGGTAGGCCCACAAGCCGCTGGGAATCTTCTCCGGGATACCGTTGACGATAACGCGCATCGCGCCGGAGGTGGCGGCGCTCGCGGCCATCGCCCGTGAATCCGGTGCGCCTGCGCCGATGTTGGAAACGAGACCGTCAGAAACTACTGGGAACCACCGGGCATTTTTCAGCTCCGGCCAGCGCGCGGCTGCCTTGCCGAGATTGTCAGAGAGCGGCTGGTCGGGATCGCGGATCTTGCCCATCTGCTCAACCCTTACGCCGCAGTGTTCAAGTAGCTCCCGGTCCCACTCGCCGGTATGGCGGTTAAGCAGGCCCGTCCAGGCGGCACCCGCCGTGCCGATGGCGGTGTGCCCGAGCATCTTTAAGTAGACATATTCGCCGAGTGCCATCCAGCGATCCACCGTATTGAACAGTTCCGGCTGGCTCTCGCGCAACCAGAGGAACCGCGGTGCCAAGTAGGAGCTGTGGAAGCGAGTGCCGGTGCGTTGCTGAACGTTAGCTTCGTCGAAGGCTTCGCGTAGGGCCTCTACCTGGGATGCACAACGGCTGTCCGCATACGTGTAGCACGGGGTGATGGCCTGCCCGGAGGCGTCCACACCCACGAGGTTCGCGGAGAAGGTATCGATGGCGACGCCCGCGATGGCCCGCCCCTGAGCCGCTTTTGTGACGAAATCAATGATCTGGGCCAGCTCCACGGCGATGGCGTCGGCGTCCACCGTCGAGGTGCCGTCAGTCGCGGTGGTGAAGCTGTGGGCAAGGCGCAGTTTAGAACCGGCAATGGGCAGGCCGCGGGCATCGTAGAGTGAGCCGCGCGACGCCGTCGACCCGACGTCAAGCGCAAGCACGAACGGTGGGACTGCTCGGGAAAGGGAAGTCTTAAAAACGTCGGGCATTGCGATTCCTCTTCTGCTGGGTTCAACGTTGAACGCGACAGCCCCACTTTATCGAGTTTTCCCGGGAAGTGGGCAGGTTACGGCCGGTGCCGGGTGAGGGGCCCGACCGAGACGCCACAATGCATCTCCGGATTCCCGCTCCCGTGTGTCACGGGTACAAAAGATACAGGATTCCGGAGATAGATGTAACTTGCCTGCCCTACTTCCGGTCCAGGTCGATCCCGTCGAGGAGCCAGGTGCGGGCCTCAATGTCATCCTCAGCGCGCAACCTGGGCACGGACCCCTTCTTGGGATAGAACCCGGCCTTGCCGTCGTAGAAAGCGCGAATCTTATCCATATCGGCGGCGACATCGCCTGTCAACGTAATATTTCCAGCCCAGCCGTACGTCATATTGTTGCGGTCGATGAATCCGAGCTGCACAGGCAGCCCGGTCTCTAGCGCGATCCGGTAGAAGCCGGACTTCCAATATTGGCGCGGTGAACGGGTGCCCTTGGGAGCGATGACGAGGGTGAAGGTGTCCTGTGTTTGCGCCGCATGCACAAGCGAGCCAACCATGCCGGTGTTCTTACGTCGATTGGTGGAGATGCCGCCGACAGCGCGCACGATGTGCCCCACCACCGGGATACGGGTGAGGTTGTCCTTCACCAGGAACTTGACGGGGCGCCCAATCTTCCAGAATGCCATGACCATGAGCCAGCCGTCCCAGTTGGAGGTGTGTGGGGCACCAATAGCCACGACCCTGGGCGGGATCTCCTCGTGGACGAAGGTCCACTTGGAGAATTTCATGTAGATCGAAGCGATCGCCTGGGTGATTTTCATGGTGGCCTTTCGTGCGTGAAGGGGTCGCAACTACGTGAAGAGATTCGAGTGTGCTGGAGCAGACGCTACAGCAAGACGACGCTACAGCAAGAAGGAGAACGCCGGGGAGTTGGGTTCCAGCTTCTCAATAGCAAGAGGAGAGGCATCCATACGCTCCAGCAACCCGGACAGGTCACCCGGCTCTTGGATTTCAATACCTACAAGGGCCGGACCCGTCTCGCGGTTGTTCTTCTTGGTGTACTCGAAGAGGATGATGTCGTCTTCTTCGCCCAACACCTCGTCGAGGAAATGGCGCAGCGCGCCAGGCTCCTGGGGGAAGGTAACGAGGAAGTAATGGCGTAGACCTTCGTATACCAACGAGCGCTCGACGATATCGTCGTAGCGAGAGACGTCATTGTTGCCACCCGAGATGATGCAGGCAATGGGTCCTTCCGGCAGGTCAGGGAGGAAACGCGCCACGGCCGCGCTCGCGAGCGCGCCGGACGGCTCTGCGATGATTCCTTCGACCTGGTAGAGGTCGAGCATTTCGGTGCAAATAGCACCCTCAGGAACGACGACAACCTCATCCACCAGATCGCGTGCGATCTCGTAAGTAATATCTCCGGCCCGCGCCACGGCGGTGCCGTCTGCGAAGCCATCGATCTTTGGAAGCGTGACGGGCCCGCCCGCATCGAGCGCCGCCTTCATGGACGCCGCACCCTCCGGTTCCACTCCGATAATGCGCACATCCGGATGGAATTCCCGCAGCCAGATAGCAGTGCCGGCTAGCAGTCCGCCGCCTCCCACGGGTACAACGACGGTCTGTGGTTTCTCGCTCGCCTGGTCAAAGATCTCCTTGACGACAGTGCCCTGCCCCGCGATCGTGCGTGGATCATCGAATGGGTGCACGTAGGTGGCGCCGGACTCCGCGGCAAATCTCTGAGCGGCTACCGAGGCTTCGTCAAACGTGGCTCCGCCGATGATCTGCTCGATCCAAGGTCCGCCGATGTCGCGGATACGGGCGCGCTTCTGTCGCGGCGTCGTCGACGGAAGAAAAACCTTGCCGTGAATCTTCAGCTGGCGGCACGCGAACGCAACTCCCTGCGCGTGATTCCCCGCGGAGGCGCACACCACGCCGGATTCGCGTTCGGCCGGGCTGAGGCTGGAAATCATGTTGTATGCCCCGCGCACCTTGTACGAGCGGCCAACTTGCACATCCTCGCGCTTGAGGAGCACGGGCTGGTGCCGCTTGCCCGAGAGTCGTAACGACAGGTCGAGTGGGGTTCGACGTACCGTGGTTCCGAGGGTCTGAGCAGCGACGACGACGTCGACGCCGGTGGGAGTTGCGCTTGTCATGCCCTAAGTGTGCCGCGCCAAGTGCCCCAGGCTCCACATTTGTCCGCTAAATGCGACGTGTCTACCATCTGTGGCTCTAATTTTGTGGCGTGTGATTCCTTTGTGGTCTCTAGGTGGCACGTCGTGCCATATAAGGCACGGGGTGTCGCTCTCGAGACCACAGAGGAAAACAGCTGTGTGGGATCGACTGCCATAGGCGCCGATCAAAGGTTTTGGCGTGCCGCCGAGAGGCGTTGACGCGGGAATTTCGTATTCTTGGTGTATGAATGAGCACGTTGACGCGGAAGCTCTGGACTTCGAGTTCGAGCGGAAGTTCCTGGTGAAGTCCCTCCCGGATGAAGTGACGCGCCACGGCTCGCATCAAGTAATTGCTCAGGCTTATCTCTTTGCGCACGACGGATATGCGGTGCGCGTGCGGCTCAGCTTCCCGGGCCGAACGGTCGAGTTCCCGCCATTTGACGATTCGATTGATTTCTTAGGGGCGTATGAACATCGGATTCTCGCTCTGTTGCTCAAGGAAAACTGTGATCGGGTGTCCGCTTCCATTGCCGTGAAGTCGCCTCCTGTAGGTGGAGAGCGCTACGAGATGGAGGCGGAGGTGGATGTCACGGTAGCGGACCAGATTCTGCGGCGCAGTGCCAATATCATTCTGAAGAACCGTCACTCCCTTTGGTACGACGAGGACGGCTGGGAGTTTGATGTGTTCGCCGGACAGAATGAGGGGCTCATTGTGGCCGAGTGTGAGCGCCTCGCCCCGGTAGTCGATCTGAAGATTCCAGAGTTCTGTGTCACCGAAGTAACGGAGGATCTGCGATTTACAAACGACTATCTTTCGAAGGAACCGTGGCGTCAGTGGAGAGCTATGTACGAACTGGAGCTGCGCGCTCGTGGTCCGCATTTTATGGATTTACGGGGGCCTGAAGCCAGTTCTGTTGACGACGGACGTAGCGCTCCGTAGTCCTCCATTTACCGTATTTATTACCCAGATGGTCCATTGCGATAAGGATATAATGACGGGGCTTTGGTGTGCGGCCTCATGTGGGATAATTTGTGAGGTACATTTTCTTTTTTGTTAGTGGCCGAGATATCAATATAGTGGCAGTGAAATCCCCCATGGCGTTAAACGGGTTACATACTCTTTACTGTTAATGAAATATAAAGTGGGATGATGGGGAGGCCATGGCTCATTGGCCATGGCTTGTGATTGATATGACAGGGTAGGTATTAATGGGTGACCAGGTGGTTTCCGAGGGATTCGAATACCACAGTGGGGAAGCGTGTGCGAGCGGGCGGTGCCCCGCTTGTTCGGCTGCCCGTGCACTTCTTGAGGACACCTTGATCCCCGAAGCGCTCGAAATGTCCACGTCGCGCATCCTTTCGGCCGGGGAACGAGTCAAGGTTAAAAACCGTATCGCGCGTGCCCAAGGGCAACTGTCTGGGATCATTCGAATGTTTGAAGCGGATGTTCCGGTGCCCGAGATCGCAATTCAGATGCGCGCAGCTTTTCATGCTGTTCGTCGGACTGTGGTACGCCTTCTTGTTCTCGGAGTTGAAGAGCAGACGATGGCTTCGGAGGGAGACGTGCCGGATATCTTCTCCTACGGCTTCCCCCTTATCGGTGGCATGAACTCGACACGGTTTGTTGATTCGAATAAGGTTCTGGACAATCTTCGGATTGCCCAGCACTCCTTAGCGTCAGCACAGGTCCTGCTAGAGGATGATGACTCGTTCTTGAAAATGGTTGCCGTTTTGGCTGTGTCTGCCGGGCGTATTCGCGAGACGTCGGTCTCGCTGTTTCTGGAAAAGCTGATGGCGGCACGGCGTGAAAACTCCATCGCTGATTGTCGGCTGTACGAGAAGCTCATCATGTCCTATTAATGGCTTGGCTAGGCGCTGTTCTGTTGTCTAGTTGTTGCCTCGTTGTTGCCTCGGACGTGAGAACTCCTGTGGATGCGACCGGTTTCAACGCCCGTGGGTTTAGGTATTGGCAGCGAGGCAGAGGCCGTTTAGAATAATTCCAGATTTGGTTGCGGAAATTTGCTCACACTCTCACCCGCATACCAATGAAGAAATAGGCTTGCGCCCCCTAGGGTGTGCGCACAGGCAAGATGTTTCGTCCCCCAACTGAGGTGAGCGGATGGGACTTGCGGAACCCTTGCCTTTCTGCTGGGTGGTGCGAGAATGCTGCTGTCGTCTCGCACCACCCAGTTTTTGTCCCCGCATCCCTTTGTGTCCGTATTTCATTGAGATTTTTGTGTTAGGTTCTCCTGTTTACCCAACACGCTCTGGCCTTTACGTAATACAGATTTTCCCGCTAGTCCCCAACTTCTCTAGGAGAATGTATGAGCGAACAGCTCCCCCTGTCATCGATTCATCCGTTGGCTCCCGAATTTCTTTCGGCAACCGCGTTATTCTCGGCACCTATTGATCTTGCGAATGCGGTTGGTAGATTGCCGGAGCTGTGGAATCTACGCGTGGATCCCGAGTGGGAAGAGTTTGAGGAGGGCGCGTTTGGCGAGGGAAGCCCTGCCGGCCGGATTCTTCGATTCTCAGTGGACGACGTCGTTGTGATGCTGACGCCCGTGCCGCAACCTCTCCAGGTTGAACAGGGTAAGTTGCCGGATCACGTGTTCCATGTGGCCGCAACCTTCTATGCGCCGCTTGCTGCTGGCGAGAGGGCCGGTGGGCCGGTGGAGAATCTGGAGGCGAAGCTGCGCCGCCGGATGGTCCAGGCGCATGTGGTCATGACACAGGTGATGGATGCGCTTATGCGCGAGCAAGCGGCTATTGGCGTGTACCGCGGGGAACTTGGAGCGGTGCAGCCGCCGCAAATGATCGTCGAACTTGCTGACACCTTGACTCAGGGGCAGGCGCCGTTGCCCCTGTGGGTCGCCATTCGTGTCTACAGTCCTGACCTCAGCCACGGGCGCACGCTCGGTCTGCCGCTGTTTGGGCATCTTGACCTGGATGTCATGGATTCCTCGCGCACCGGCGAGGATGTGTTTAACATGCTTGCTAATATCTCCGATTACATCGTGAGTTCGGATGCCTTTCTGCTGCCCGGCCAGACGATCGGCTATCGCGATGGAGAAGAGCTGGCAATGACCCAGGAAGTCAGTCCCGCCGACCAGGCCCCGGTGCTGCGAATCCTGTACTGAGTGGTTGACGGAATTTTGTGGCGGTGAGAGCGGGTTGAGCGCCATTATTGGCACACGAACCGCTCTCACCGCCATGTAGTTCATTGTGTCTGGTTAGCGTTCAATGGTTCGTGGGGAGCCGGTCCGTGAGCAATCTCCCCCGGCGGGTCCGTGTGGCAACAGGGTAAAATCCTCCGTGGGCCGTCGAGTGATTGACGTTCTCCGCTCGTCGCACTCAATACTGCTTGGCGATGGGACGGGTCCGCGTGGTGGCAGCGCCGGACGAACTGAGAACATTTCTGTACTTAGGAAGCCGTATGTCTACTACTCCGCGCGCTCAAGAATCCGCCGCCTTTGAAGCCGGCACCTCATCAACTGCCACCTCGTCAACTGACATATCATCGGCGCCGTTGCCCGCCACCGGCACGAACTCCGGCACGAACTCCAGCACCTCGGCTGCCGGTCAGTCCGCGACTCCTGCCTCCGGACGGGGCATAGCCCCCGGAATGAGGAGGGGTCTCTACGATGTTGTGGCTGTCATGTTCGTTTCGTTCCTTCTGATCTCGAACATCGCAGCCACCAAGCTCATTGGCTTGGACCTCGGCCCCTTTCACCTGATCTTCGACGGTGGTGCCATCCTCTTCCCGCTCACCTATATCTTCGGTGACGTGCTTTCCGAAGTGTATGGCTTCAAGTCGGCCCGCCGTGTCATTGTGTTGGGCTTTATCGTGCAGCTCATTGCTTCGTTCGCTTTCTGGCTTGCGGTTTCGGCGCCTCCTGCCTCGGACTACGCCGATCAGGACGCCTTCGCCGCAGTGTTGGGTGTGGTTCCGCGTTTCGTCGCGGCGTCGATGGGTGGCTACCTTGTGGGGCAGCTGCTCAACTCCTACGTGCTCGTTAAGATCAAGCAGCGTTGGGGAGAGAAGCAGCTGTGGGCGCGCCTCATTGGTTCCACCATTGTGGGTGAGGCTGCGGACACCGCTGTATTTTGCGCGATCGCATGGGGTGGGCTGGTGGTTGCTGGCGAGATGCCGCTGGCAACGATCATTAACCTGGGCGTGGTTGGTTTCCTATATAAAGTGGGTGTGGAGGTTCTCTTCCTGCCTGCAACCTACACGGTGGTTGGCGTGGTGAAGCGTCGTGAACCGGAATATGCGCCAGCTAGCTAAAATGGCTAATCGCCCACTCGCCATCTTCCTCCCCTTCTGAACAGGAAAGACTGGATTGATCCCTATGAATGAAAGCGCTGTTAACGAGCCTAAGACCACGGGTTTCACTCTTGAAACTCGCTTGGAAGACGGTGCTCGTGGCATTATGACTGATCGCCCACTTGGTCGTACCGGCATTCTTCATACTCCGCATGGTGACATTGAGACCCCTGCCTTCATCCCTGTGGGTACGAAGGCAACGGTCAAGGCAGTCTTACCCGAGTCCGTCAAGGATCTCGGTGCGCAGGCCGTGCTCGCCAACGCCTACCATCTCTACCTGCAGCCCGGCTCGGACATTGTGGACGAGGCGGGCGGGCTTGGCGCTTTCATGAACTGGTCGGGCCCCACCTACACCGATTCCGGCGGCTTCCAGGTACTCTCTCTCGGTTCTGGTTTCAAGAAGGTGCTCTCCGAGGAGTTCTCCGGTTCTGGCCGTGCGGATGCCGAGGTGGCTCCGGCGAAGGAGCGTCTCGCCGATATTGACGATGACGGCGTCTGGTTTCGCTCGCACCTGGACGGCACAAAGCACCGTTTCACCCCCGAGGTTTCAATGCGCATCCAGCATGAGCTGGGTGCGGACATTATCTTCGCCTTCGACGAGCTCACCACGCTGCTCAACTCGCGCGGCTACCAGGAGGATGCACTGGAGCGCACCCGCTTGTGGGCCGAGCGCTGCCTTGAGGCGCACCGCCAGCTCACTGATGATCGCCCGCACCGCCCCTACCAGCAGCTTTTCGGCGTGATTCAGGGTGCGCAGTATGAGGATTTACGTCGTAAGGCCTCGCGCGACCTCGGCGCCATGGAGATCAACGGCCAGCGCTTCGATGGCTTTGGTATCGGTGGCGCGTTGGAAAAGGAGAACCTCGGGACCATCGTGGGCTGGGTCTCCGAGGAACTTCCTGAGGATCGTGCCAGGCATTTGCTTGGTATCTCCGAGCCGGATGACTTCTTCGCCGCGGTTGAAGCAGGCGCTGACACCTTCGATTGTGTCAACCCCTCACGAGTTGCTCGCAACGCCGCCATTTATTCTCCTGACGGGCGCTTTAACGTGACCCGTTCCCAGTTCAAGCGCGACTTCGGCCCGCTCGTTCCGAACTGCGAGTGCTACACCTGCACCCACTATTCGCGCGCTTACATCCACCACGCCTTCAAGGCTAAGGAAATGATCAGCTCCACGCTCGCCACCATCCACAATGAGTATTTCACTGTGAAGCTTGTGGCGGATATCCGTCAGGCGATGCGTGACGGCAGCTACTCGGAGTTTAAGAGTGAGACGTTGGGCCGTTTCTACGCTGGAAATTGGGGAAGGGTCGACGGCGGCCTGGGGTAACGCCAGTGAAGATGAGTATGGCGTCTTGGTCAGTTGAAGGGTCGACGGCGGCCTGGGGTAGCGTCCGCTGCAACCTCGGTTTTTCCGGCGGCAGAACCCGGTTTTCCGGTGGTGCAACCCTGGACGTTCCGCCGTCCCGGGACGTTCCGCGGTAGCTAGCGCTGCAGACGCCGTCGTCGACCAGAAGCCATCTCTCCAAAGAATTGAGGAAAATAGAAAGAATTGAGCCAGTGGGCGTGCTAAAAAGGCTCAATTCTTTCCGAAAAACTCAATTCTTTGCGAGATGATGGCGGCTCCGAAAGGTCTTTGCGAGATGGCGGCGGCTCCCAAAGTGTTACACGCTCAGAATTTGGGGCTGTCTATTCCGTGATGGCTACCTTCGAGAAATCCGGTGATGGCCCCTTCGAGCGATCCCGCGATGATTTGATTTCGTGGTTGATGTCGCGCGACACGCCCGAGCCTTCGAGCGATCCCGCGATGGCTACCTTCTAGAAATCCCGATGCGACGCCTCACGTAAAGCCGTGAGCTGCTCTGCATCGGGGAAGCCCGTG
>RRZU010617428.1_pt1 | contig 30891 bp, 23 predicted proteins | sample 2165561 | NCBI WGS metagenome assembly RRZU01 (sample SAMN10456909, study PRJNA506462) | wastewater metagenome | isolation source: wastewater sludge | place: USA: Moscow, Idaho | reverse complement strand
TTCGGGCACCACCTCGAGGGCGGCCTCGTCGATCATCTCGCGCAGGATGTCGGCCAGGGTGTGACGGGGTTGCCAGCCGCAGTGGCCGTGCAGCTTGGCCGTGTCGGGCACGCGCCGGGCCATGTCCTCGAACCCCCGCTCGTACGCCTGGTCGTAGGGCACCAGCGAGATGGTCGAGGCGCTGTCGCAGGCGGCGATGATGCGCTCGGCCAAGCTGGCCATCGAGATCTCCTCGGTGGAGCCGACGTTGAAGACCTCGCCGACGCTCTCGTCGAGATCGAGCAGGGCCACCAGTGCGGCCACGACGTCGGCCACGTGGCAGAAGCACCGGGTCTGGGTGCCGTCGCCATAGACGGTGAGGGACTCGCCGGCCAGTGCCTGGCGCACGAGACGGGGGATGACCATGCCGTACGCGGGGCTCTGGCGGGGACCCACGGTGTTGAAGAGGCGGACCACGACGGTGGGCAGGCCCCGCTCCTCGTGGTAGGCGTAGGCGAGGATCTCGTCGACCGCTTTGGCCGTGCTGTAAGCCCAGCGGGCCACCGTGGGCGAGCCCAGCACCGAGTCGGACGTCTCGGCCAGCGGACTGGCCGGGTTCTTGCCGTAGATCTCGGAGGTGCTGGCGAGCAGGATCTTGCGGCGATAGCGGTGGGCCGCCTCGATCATGTTCTCCGAGCCGCGGATGTTGGTGACCAGCGAGCTGAGCCGCTGCTCGACGATGAGCTTGACTCCGACCGCGGCGGCGAGGTGCACGACGACGTCGCAGTTGGAGACGACCTTGTCGACGGCCAGCTCGTCGAGGACCGATCCCTGCACGAAGCTGAAGCGATCCGAGGCCATGGCGCCGGCGAGGTTCTCGAGTCGCCCGGTGGACAGGTCGTCGAGGACGATGACCTCGTCGCCTCGGGCCAGGAGGGTGTCGGTGAGGTGCGAGCCGATGAAGCCGGACCCGCCGGTGATCAGGTAGCGGACCGCCATCGCCGAGAGCATATGGTGCCTCGCCCGCCGCCAGGACCCCGCCGTGGCGTCCCCGCCCGACAACGCCACCCGCGACGGCCACTATCCTGGCCCGATGGTGCTGCGGGGTCCCTCCGCGTGAAGCTGCTGATCGCCATCCCGGCGCTCGACGAGGAGGACAGCATCGAGTCGATCATCGAGCGGACCGTCGCGGCCCGGGCCACCATCATCGAGCGTTCACCCGTCACCGAGGTCGCCATCACGGTCGTCAGCGACGGCTCCACGGACCGAACCGTCGAGCGGGCCCGCCGGCACCTGCACCAGGTGGACCTCATCGTGTTCGAGCAGAACCAGGGCTACGGCGCGGCCATCAAGGCGGCATGGGCCTCCGCCGACGCCGAGCTCCTGGGCTTCCTGGACGCCGACGGCACCTGCGATCCCGCGTTCTTCGCCGACCTGTGCGCCACCCTCGACGAGCGGGGCGTCGACGTGGTGCTCGGCTCGCGCCTCAATCCCACCAGCAAGATGCCGCTGGTCCGTCGGATCGGCAATCGGATCTTCGCCGGCCTGCTCCGAGCCGTCTCCTCCGAGCACGTGTCCGACACGGCCAGCGGCATGCGGGTGGTGCGCCGCTCGAGCCTGGCCCAGCTCTACCCCCTGCCCGACGGCCTGCACTTCACGCCGGCCATGAGCGCCCGGGTCCTCCTCGACGACGATCTGCACCTCGCCGAGATCGAGATGCCCTACGACGAGCGCGAGGGCGATTCGAAGCTGTCGGCCGTGTCCGACGGGGGTCGTTTCCTGTGGGTCATCCTGCGCACCGCGGCCCTGTACCGCCCTGCTCGCCTGTTCGGCCCCCCGGCCGCGCTGTGCCTCGCCGCCGCCGTGTTCCTCATGATCGAGCCGACGACCTTCTACGTCGAGAACCAGCGCCTCCTCGAGTGGATGATCTACCGCTTCCTGGTGAGCAGCCTGCTCGTCACGGCCGCGCTGCTCCTCGCCGGCGGCGCCTACCTGACGGCGCGCATCGTCGACGTCACGTTGATGCCCGGGGTCGTCCGCACCGGCCTGCGACCGCTCGTGCGGCGCGTGTTCGCCAGCGGCTGGTTCTGGGCCCTCCCCCTTTCGCTGTTCCTCGTCGGCGGCCTGCTCGTGCTTCCGAGCCTCCTCCAGCTCGTGCGCACGGGCGCCACCTACGAGCACTGGTCCCGCTTCATCGCCATGACCACCCTGTACTCGGTGGCTCTGATCCTCATCGTCGTGCGGGTCATCGACGCCTTCCTCGTACTCGTGGACGAGCGCCTCACCCACCGCCGCGACGCCGAGGTGCTCCGGTCGCCTCCCGCATCCGATCCCGAGCTGGTCGGCGCGGCCGGGTGAGGGCTCAGCGCTGATGGCCGAGGAGCTGTTCGACCGGGCAGACGACTACGACGCGATGCTCGCCGAGGGACTGTCCCTGTCGGGGGAGGACAAGGCGTGGTTCATCGACGGCCGCCTGCGGTGGTTGGCCGATCGGTTGCCCTCCGAGGCGACTCCCCGACGGATCCTCGACTTCGCCTGCGGGGTGGGGGACACGGCCGCAGCACTGGCGCAGACCTTCCCGGTCGCCGAGGTCGTCGGCTTCGACCTCGCCGAGGCCGCCGTCGCGCTCGCCCGCGAACGCCACGGCGCGCCGGGCATCTCGTTCGTCTCGGGCGCCGAGCTGCCCGCCGGCCCGTTCGACCTCTGCTACGTGAACGGCGCCTTCCACCACATCCCCGCCGCCGAGCAGCCGAAGGTGCTCAAGGGCCTGCACTCGGTGCTGCGAACCGGCGGCTGGCTGGCGCTGTTCGAGAACAACCCGTGGAACCCCGGCGCGCGGCTCGTGATGCGGCGCATCCCGTTCGACCGCGACGCCGTCATGGTGAGCATCCCCCGGGCGAGACGTCTCGTGCGCGCGGCCGGCTTCGAGCTCTGCCCCTCCACCACGGGGTTCTGGTTCCCGCGTGCGCTCTCCGTGCTGCGGCCCACCGAGCGGGTCATCAGCCGTCTGCCGGGTGGGGCGCAGTACCTCGTGCTCGCCCGCGCCTGACCGCCACCCGATCCACGAGGACGAGGACGGCCACCGCCACCAACGGAGCGAACAGGCCCAGGGTGGGCACCAGGTAGCGCACGATCGACAGGGCGCCGATGGCGGCCACCCAGGCGCACGCGCTGAGGGCCAACACCAACCAGACGTACCATCGGGCCCCGGCGTTGCGGCGACGGGCGGCGACCGCCCCTACCGCCGTGGCGGTCACCCAGAGGAGCTGGGTGACGAGCAGCAGGCCCTCGAAGCGGAACGACTCCGTGCCATACCAGGATCGGGCCGCCTTGTAGGCCACGAGCTCGCCCACCACGACCGGTCGCTCGCGGAGCGCCTCTCGCACGTAGGCGGCGCTGGTCCCCTCGCGGAGTAACTCACCCTCGCGTTCGTGGGTCTCCACCACGAAGTCCCTCAGCCCACCGGGCATCGGCAGGTCGTCCGCCTCGGCGGGGGAATCGACGGCGAAGCTGAGGCCCTCGACCAGATTGGCGTCGTTGGCGTCCGACAACAGCACAGGCGTGCCGGCCACCGAGGACATCCACGCCGATACGGCGAGCACGGGCACGGCGAAGGCCAGGACGAAGGCGCCCGCCCGCCACGTGCGCTCCCATCGGTCGCCGGCGAGGCGCAGCCACAGGACCAGGGCGAAGGCGGGGACGAGCAGGAGGCCGGCAGGGCGGATCACGGCCGCGACGCCGAGCAGGGCGCCGGCGGCCGCGAGGCGGCGCCATCCCGCCCGTCCGGCGTCGAGGGGCGGGACGACGACCAGCACCACCCCGTAGAGCACGGCCAGGAAGGGGATCTCGCTGTTCGGCTGTTTGGCGGTCCAGAGGGTGAGGGGGTAGGCCAGCCAGACAGCGCTCGTCACCCAGGCGTGGCGGCGGTCGAAGGTGCGTCGGGCGATCAGGTGCAACAGGACGCCGGCGATGGCGGTGACCATGATGGTGAGAGGCCCCACGAGGGCCTCGCGGTCGAGGTCGGCGAGATCGGCCGCCTCGAAGGTGGCACCCAGCAGCACGGGATACCCCGGCGGATAGCGGGTCGCCGGCGTCTCGTCGTCCCCAAAGACCACACCGTGGCCCTCGGCGATCTGCTCGGCCACGGGTCGGTAGAACGCGGCGTAGTCGCTGCCCTCGTTGGCGGCCACGTCCGCCGGCAGCACGGCGCGGAAGGCCACGAGCAGGACGACCTGCCCGAAGAAGAGCAGGAGCAGGTCTCCCGCCAGGCGCCGGTCGCTCACCGACCGTGCGTCGGTCGGTCGGTGGGCACGCCGCCCCGCCCGGCGGCGCGGGACAGGTACTGGCTCACGTACAACACCCGCTCGCGGGCGATCGCGTGACCGCCCTTGTGGAAGCCGCGCGTGTCGGCGAAGACCACCGTTCCTCGCGGGCCGGTGGCGGTGCGCCATCGGTCTCGGGGGACCACGTCGGCCATCTGCTCGTCGGTCGAACGTGGGGTGGATCCGTCGACGGTGGCGGCGGCGGGCCGGCGCCGGATCGGCCCCTTCGCGTGGGTGCCAGGGGCGTAGTGGAAGGGTCCCGACCGCTCGTCCACGTCCTCGAGGGCGACGAACACCTTGAGGATCAGGCGGTCCTCCGGGTCACGGTGCCAGAGCTGGGACTGCGTCGGCGCGGCGTCGGTGACGAGGGTGTGCCACAGGTCGACGTACCGCAGCCGGACGAACATCTCGAAGTAGCCGTGCACGACGGCCACGACGCGGGGATCGAGTGCGAACGACGTGAGCGGGTCGGCCGGGTCGGGCGAGGGCACGCCGCTGTCGCGCAGACCGACCACGTAGGGCTTCTGGACGCTGCCGTATCCGGCCTCGGACCGTGCCCGTGCGGCCTCGACCAAACCCTCTGCCTCCTGGCGCACCCGGGTCGTGGCCGAGAGGAGGCCCGCCGCGGACTCGGGTCCCACCAGCGCGTCGAGCGTGGTCGTGGCGATCCCGTCGCGGTCCAGCGCGGCGACGAGCGCAACCGTGGCGGGGTCGGGCGCACCCCCTCGTCGGTGGAAGGCGAGGGTGGGCGCCGCGTTGAGCCCCCAGCGCCAGGTCGCGGGCGAGCGGCGGGCGAGGTCCCGAGCCCAGCGGTCGCTTCGTCGCAGCACCGCCTGGATCGCCATGGTCAGCGCACCCTCGTCGCCCGGCGGATGCGGCGCTCGAGGCGTGGGCGCAGCAGACGGTCGGCCACGCGGGTACGGACGACCCAAGGGATCCGGCCCACGGCGGGCACCTCGCCGCGCGCGGAGACGGGCTCCCGGGACGCCGCCGCGACGCCGGCAGCCCCAAGGGTGTCGTCGGCGCCGGTGGCGTCGATCCGGGCCGATATCGCCGCGAGCTCGTCGTCCATCCATGGTTCCACGACGTTGCCCATGTGGTGGGCGTAGGCGCGACTCGTGGTCAGTCGCCAGAGGCCGAGGCGATCGGCGGGCTCGTCGAGCCATCGGGTCTCAGAGCCGCCGACGGCACGCAGCGAGGGCTCCGAGGGCGTGGCGTCGATCACCTGGCGGCGCATGGTCAGCACCCAGTGGGGCGCGCCGATGCAGGCCGTGACCCCGGCGCGGCGGACGACGAGTTGGTGTCGTCGCCACTCCTCCGGGAAGAGGTCGGGCCGCCCGATGCTGGCCGCGAAGCGGTCGAGGTCCTCCTCGTCGACCACCGAATCGACCAGCAGCTCCCGGCGGGCCATCGCCCCGAGGAGCGTCGCCGACGTGAGGTGGAACGCTCCCGGCGGACTCGGGAACAGCGAGGCGAAGCCGCACTCCGGGAAGGCCGTGAAGAGCTCCTCCACGGCTTCCACCCAACCGGGCCGGAAGAGGATGTCGGCGTCGCTGATGGTGACCAGGGGCTCGAACGACCCACGCGCCACGGCGAGGACGGAGTCGACCTTGCCGCGGTTCGGGTCGTTGACGACCACCTGGTCGACCCAGCCCGCGTCCTGGGCGTCGCGCAGGTCGCTCACCACCTCGGGGCACGAGCCGTCGGACACCAGGGTCACCGCCACCTGGCCGGCGGCGGTGAGGCGGACCGACTCGAGGCAGCGGGCCAGGACCCCCCGGGCCTCGGCGAAGTAGCCCTCCAGGTGGGGGATGTGGACCGGGATCACGAGACGGTGAGGCCCGAAGGGGGGGAGGTCGCCGGCGTCCTTGGCCGGGTGCACCCCGTGCCTCATCGTCCCTCCCGCGATGCGGCGAGTCGGGCGAGGAAGGTCGTCACCTCGTCCAAGTAGTCCTGGAGGCCGTGGCGCGCCTCGACCTGGGCCCGGGCGCGGTCCCCGAGCTCGCGCCGCCGCCCGTCGTCGGTGAGCAGGGCGGTGAGGGGTCCGACGAAGGCGTCCTCCACGTTCGGGTCGACCACGAGATCGACCGCCCCCTCGTGCAGCTCGCGCACGACCGGGGAGTCTGCGGCCAGACAGGCCAGCCCCGAAGCCATGGCTTCGAGCAAGGAGAGCGGGTGGCCCTCGTCCTGGACGGAGGGCAGGACGTACACGTCGGCGGCGGCGTGGCAGCCGGCGACGAGGGACCGGTCGACGGCGCCTTGGAAGCGCAACCGATCGGCGACACCGAGGCGGTCGGCGAGGCGGTGGAGCCGGTCGACGTACCCGGCCTCGCCGCCGCCGACGAGCCACAGGGTGGCGTCGGGGGCTCGCTCGAGCACTCGTGGCCAGGAGTGCAGCAGAAGGTGGGCCCCTTTGCTCGGCGCCAGGCGGGCGAGGGCCAGCACGACGGGGCCGGTCTCGGGCAGGTCCCACCGCGTGCGGGCGGCCATCCTCTCGGCCTCCTCGGCGGGGCGGAAGCGCACGAGGTCCACGCCGTTGGGGCGTACGAGGACGAGGGGCTCGTAGGCGTACAGGTCGGCGCGATCGGACCGGTAGGAGGTCCGGGTGAGGGTGATCACCGCGTCGAGGGTTTCCAGGCGGTAGAGCGCCCGCGCCCGCTCGGGCGCCAAGTGGTAGCTGCGCCCGTGCTGAGAGAGCACGAAGGCCGAGTCGAGGACTCCCTGCCGACGCAGGAAGGGCCCCAGCTTGTAGTCGTCCCAGATCACGACGACGGGCGGTGTCGCCGCCGTCAAGAGGTCGGCCACCTCGCCGGCGTAGCGAATCCGCTCGCGCGACCCCATGCCCTCGAAGGCCAGCCGCCGTGCTCGTTCGGGAAGGCGCAAGGCGGCCGACGCCATCGGCCCGGTCCCTGCGGTGCCGACCAGCAGGGTCCGCTCGGCCTCGGCCGAGGGCGGCAGGGGCCCCTCCCAGAAGCTCACCGCGATCTGGCGCACCGGGCCGTCGTGGTGCACCAGGGCTTGGATGAGGGAGTTGTACGAGCCGGCGGCGAACGGCGGGTTGAAGCTCAGATGGACCACATCGGCGTTGGCGAGGTCGGCCGAGGACGCCAGGCTCATCGCGGCGCCTCCAGCACGAGGAGGCCGGTCGGGAGCCCGCCGTCTCCGGGTTCGTCCCGCGAAGTCCAGCCCCACCGGCGGGCGGCGGCGACGCACCGGTCTCGGTTCTCGTGGCCGTGGTACTCCACGAGGAGTACGGGGCGCGTCGGCCACGACGACGGCCCGGCCGAGGCATCGAGAACGGCGCCTTCGGCGCCTTCGATGTCGACCTTGACCACGTCGGGAGCGGCCGCGCCCACGAGGTCGTCGAGTGTCCGGGCGGCGACGACGACCTCGTCGAGGGCGGGCTTCTCGTGGTCCCAACCGGCGGCCTCGATGCGGCTGTTCGCGAGGTTGCGGGTGAGGTGGAGTGCGACCTGCCCCGCCTCCGGTGCCGCGGCGACGGGGAGGACCTCGATGGGCAGCCCGGCGTTGAGGGCCTGGCGGTCGCGCAACGTGGCGAGGTTCTCGGGATGGGGTTCGACGGCCACGACCCGGCCGTCGTGACCCACCTGGGCCTTGGCCAGGAAGCTGAGGTAGCCACTGTTGGCGCCCAGGTCGAGCAGGCAGCCCCCGGGCGACAGGGCACGATGGAGGTGGGCCACGAGGTCGGGTTCGTAGGTGCCGTCGAGCATCGTCGCCGGGTACCGCTCGTCGCGGCGCCACCGCAGGGTGCCGCCCCCGGGAAGGGCGACGGTCACCGCCCGGCGGCGGCGCCATCGCCGGCCGGAGTCGGCGACCACACGTCGGGCACGTTCGACGACCCCGGTCACGCCGGTGCCCCGGTCTCGGCCGCCTCAGGCCTCGCGCCTGCGCGCATGGTCTGCCACAACCCCAACAGACATCGTTCGTTGGCGGCCTCGGTGTTGCGTTCGAGGTAGCGGTGCCGTGCCGCCCGGCCGAGGGCGTGTCGTAGGGCGGGGTCGCCCACCAAGCGATCGAGGGCAGCCGCGGTACCGGCGACATCGCCGACGGCCACTCGCAGCCCTTCCACGCCGTCTCGCACTCGGTCTGGCATGGCGCCGCACGGTGTCGTGACCAGGGGCAATCCGGCGGCCATGGCCTCCACGCCGGTGATGGGCCCACCCTCTTCGATCGAGCACACCGCGAAGAGGTCTACCGAGCGGTAGAAGGCGGTGCGGTCCTCGACGAAGCCGCGGAAGGCCACCCGGTCCTCGACCCCCAGGCGGCGAGCCAGGGCGCGGAGCATGCCGCCGAGGTCACCGGTGCCGGCGACCTCGAGGCGGGCTTCGGGGCGTGCCGCAGCCACCTGCGCGAACGCCTCCAGCAAGGTGTCGAGCCCCTTCTCCCCGCTGAGGCGACAGAGCGACCCGATCTGGACGGGTCCACGCTCCGCGGTCGCGGTGCCGGCGCGCTCGATGGCGAGCAGGTCGGCTTCGAGTCCGTCGGCCCACTGCTCGACCACGGTCACCGGTCCTCGATACCCGAATCGCTCCCGCACGTCGTCGCCCTGCGACTCCGCCATCACCAGGACGTGATCGCAGCGGTCGGCTACGTCCCGGAACCCGACGAGGTCGGGGCGGGTGGCGTACTCGACGGTGACCTGTGCGATCTCGGTGTACGCGACGGGGATCCCGGACTCCGACGCCGCGCGGATCGCGTTCGTGACGAACGCCTTCGGCTTGCCGAAGGCCTGCACGAGGTCGGCGCCGCCCAGCGTGTCGCGGCCGTCCCCCTGCCAGTAGGTGTCGAGGTAGGGCCGGGCTTGGTCGAGGGCCAAGGTGGCCCGGCGCTCGGGGGTGAGGGGGCGCCGCTGCTCGACGAGTGCCTTCGCTCCAGCCGCCGCCCGCACGACGCGCCCGACGGGAGTGGCTCGCCAATGGCGCTCGGCATCGTCGACCGCGGCCCATTGGGCGAGGAGCGGTCCCAGCTCGCTGTCGGGTGGGATGGGCCGGGGGGTCACCACCGAGACGTCGTAGCCGGCACGCGCCGCGATGCGTGCGTACGAGAGTACGTGGTTCTCGAGGCCGCCGTGGCCGCCGAGGAACGCCGGCACGAGGAGCAGGCGGGGCGCGCGCTCAGCCATCGGCGGGGTGCCGGGCATGCCAGCGGTGGGGCATCACGAACTGCCCGTACAGCATCTTCTTCGGGATGCGCCCCGAACCGAAGACGTCGGACTCCACCACCGTGACCTCGCCGGCGCGCTCGACCTCGTCACAGAGCTCGTCGTTGGAGATCAGGTAGGCGTCGAACGTGTACTCCCCCGGGGGGAGCAGCACTTGGGGCACCTCGCAGAACAGCGAACCCGCCGAGGGCACCTCGGGGTAGTGGATCCCGGCGAGGAAGGTCGACACGGTGAAGAGGCGGTTGCCGATCTGGTCGGTGAACTTGAGCTCGAAGATGGGGTTTCGTATGGGACGGTCCTGGTCGGCCTCGTACTCGATCTCGAAGACCGCGGCGGCGCCGCACTGGAGGACCGGCATCGGCGCCCCGCCCTCGTCGTGGATGCGCACGCTCGTGACCCGCGCGCGGCCGGTGCCCCGCCGATCGTCGCGATCGGAGAGGTCGGCACTCTGCTCCGGCAACACCGCTGCCAGGTAGCGACGGATGCCCTCGGTGGGCGGCCCCATGTAGGTCAGCTCGCCGTGGTGCAGCACGATCGACCGGTGGCAGAGGTTCTCGATGGCGGCCATGTTGTGGCTGACGAGCAGGACGGTGCGACCCTCGGCCGCCACCTCGCTCATCTTGCCGAGGCAGCGCTTCTGGAACGAGGCGTCACCGACCGCGAGCACCTCGTCCACCAGCAGGACCTCGGGCTCGAGGTGGGCGGCGACGGCGAAGGCGAGGCGCAGGCCCATGCCGCTCGAGTACCGCTTGATGGGCGTGTCGAGGAACTTCTCGACCTCGGCGAAGGCGACGATCTCGTCCATCTTGCGGTCGATCTCGGTCCGGCGCATGCCGAGGATGGCGCCGCTCAGGTAGACGTTCTCCCGCCCGGTGAGCTCGGAGTGGAAGCCCGTGCCGACCTCGAGGAGGGACCCGACGCGCCCTCGGATGGTGATCTGGCCCTCGGTCGGGTCGGTGATGCGGGCCAGGATCTTGAGCAGGGTGCTCTTGCCCGCCCCGTTTCGACCGATCACCCCGAGGACCTCGCCGCTGGCGAGGTCGAAGTTCACCTCGCGCAGCGCCCACAGGTGGGCCTTCTCCCGGGGGGGCCCGTCGTCCTCGTGACGATGGCGGCGGAAGGGTCGGGTCACAGCGTCGCTGATGGCCTCCCGGAAGGTCTGCGTGCCTTGGAGGGTCTGTCCCAGCGTGTAGTACTTCGAGAGGTCGCGGACCTCGATGGCGAGGTCGCTCACAGCCCGCCCCCGGTCGGTGCGGTGAGCCCGTCGAGCATCTGGGTGAAGGTCGCGGCGACCCGATCGGGACGAAGCGCCTCGGCCTCGGCCTCGTCCATGCGCAGCGCAGCGGTCGTCCCCGCCGAGTCGGCGTCCCACAGCACGGTGATGGCCGTGAGGACGCCCTCGGCGTCGTCCGGTGCCACCCGCAACGGATGTGCCTCCCCCATGAGGTCGGAGGCTACGGAGTCCCGGGGGCTGAGGGCGAGTACGGGACGTTCGGCGCGCACGTAATCAGTCAGCTTGGCGGGGAAGAAGGGGCTCTCGTGCCCGGTCGCCTCGATGAGGACAGCGGCGGTGGCGCCCTCGACGAGTGCGACTGCGGTGGGTCGGCTGACTCGCCGCTGGTAGCGGCGGACGACGCCGTCGTCTTCGAGGGCGGCGAGGCGCCGGGCGGTGGCGGGGTCGGTCTCCGCCGGGGTGACCGGGCCGGCGAGGACCAGGCGGGTCGCCGCTCGACGCGTCTGGTCGGCTGCCACGAACGCGGTCAGGGCCTCGACGAGCGCGTCGATCCGCCGGTGGCGCAGGAGGGTGCCGGTGTGGACGAGGGCGAAGGGCCGGTCCAGGGCCTCGGCCACGAGGGCCTGGTCGACGCCCGTCGCGGGCGCCGGCGACGGGTCGAGGATGTGGGGCACGACGTGGCACTTGGCGCGGAGGGCATCGTCGTCGCCCACGATCCAGTCCCGCAGCCGGGCACTGGGAAAGGTCAAGGCGTCGGCGCGGCGCAGGATGCGCTCGTGCCCCTGCTCCTGGAGGCGCATCGCCCGCGTCCGCGGCGCCTGGTACGGGGGGGGCCACCGGCTGGCCGGCCACGGGTCGTGGTAGTGGGCGACCCAGGGGACCTCGGGGTCGAGCTCGAGGACGGCCAGATGGGGCTCGAAGCCGCCACCGGCGCCCCTCGTCATCAGCACCTCCGGTGGGTCGTCCGTCAGCGCGGTCGCGATTGCGTCGCGCCATGCCCGCACCGAGCGCCGATACCAGGTGGGGTGGCCGTCGACCGTGGTGCCGGCGAGGTCGACCGCGGCTCGAAGTCGGCGGGCGACGGCGCCCGCCGACGAGTCGGAAGGCGGCAGGGTCGAACCGTGCCGGAGCCGCCCGGTCAACCAAGGCAGCGCCGAGCGGAGGGTGGCCTCGGTGGCGGCCTCGTCGCTGGTGAGGACCGACACCGGGACGCCCTGGGCCACCAGCGCCTGTACGAAGCGCGAGCTGCAGATGCCCTCTGAGCTGGCCTCGGGGTCGAGTCGCTTCGCCGCCACGAGCAACCGCGTCGCGTTCACGAACGCACCCCGAAGGCGGCGGGTCGTTGCTCGACGGCGAGGCCGAGGTTGACCCACTGCCACGCGAAGTAGCCGTGATCGCCCTCTCCGCCGGCGAAGACGGTCCACGCGTCGCGCACGACGGCCTCGTCGAGCCAGGTGCCCCCGACCGCCACCAAGGCAGACTCGATGCGTTCCTCGGCCCAGGCTCGCAGGGGGCCGCGCAGCCACTCGCGCTGGGGGGTCTGCACGGCGCGCTTCGGCGCCTCCACGAGGGACCCGGGGACGAGGTCGGCGGCAATCCGCCGGAGCAGCCACTTGCCGGTGCCGTCGCGGCGCTTGCGGTCGGCGGGTTGGCGCAGGGCCAGCTCGACCAGGCGGTGGTCGAGGAAGGGCTCGCGCAGCTCGGTCGACGCCTGCATCGACACCCGGTCGTTGAAGCGCAGGGCGCGGGGGAGCTTGGTGGCCACCAGGTCGCGATGCTGCAACCGCCGGAGCGGGTCGCGGAAGCCCTCGGGGTCCACAGCCGACTCGACCAGTGCCTGTGCGTCGGCGGTCAGGGCGTCCCGTCGGACGGGGCGACCGCTGGCGCCCTGGACGATCGGGGCCGCCTTCCCGGAGCCGGCGAGCCGGTAGTAGTCGTAGCCGGCCCACTGCTCGTCCATACCCTGGCCGTCGAGCAGCACGATGGTGCCGTCGGCGCGCGCCCGTTGGCACAGCTGCGCGTAGGCGAGCGTCGGAAGGCCGCCGAAGGGGGCGTCCTGGTGGCGCTGGACGGCCGCGGCGAGGTCAGGGACGTCGGCGGGGGCGAGCGTCGTCACCCGGGCCCGGTGGGGGACGTCCCCGAGCATCTCGCGCACCCAGGGCGTCTCGTCGTAGCGCTCGTCGCCGGTGGTGAAGGTGTACGCCACGACCTGCTCGTCGGCCCGGCGCCGCACGAGCCCGAGCAGGGTGGCGGAGTCGAGTCCGCCACTGAGGTTGACGCCGACGGGCACGTCCGAGCGGAAGCGCAGGCGGACGCTGTCGTCGAGCAGGTCACGGTATTCGGCCTCGACGACCGCGAGGGGTCGAGGGTCGTCCTCGTCGCCGGTTCGCTCGACCAGGTCGTACCAGCGTTCGACCGTCGTGCTCCCAGCCTCCCAGCGCAGCACATGGCCGGCGGGCAGCTCGACCACGCCCGCCCAGAAGGTGCGGCCGCCGCCGTCCGAGCGGCCCGTGGCGAGGTAGGTGGCCCAGGCAGCAGCGTCGGGGCGGGCGGGCACTCCGGCGGCGAACATCGCGCCGATCTCGCTGGCGACGGTGAGGGTCCCGTCGTCGCCCTGGTGGTAGTAGAGGGGCTTCACCCCGAAGCGGTCCCTCACGGCCACCAGACGCTGCCCGGGCTGATCCCACAGGAGTGCCGCGAACATCCCGAGAAGGCGGGGGAAGGCGTTCTCGCCCCAGCGGTGGTGGGCGGCGAGCAGCACCTCGGCGTCGCCGCGGGTGCGGAAGGGGTAGCCCGCGAGCTCGGCGCGGAGCTCGACGTGGTTGTAGATCTCGCCGTTGAAGACGAGGCGTGTGCCGTCGGGGGCCTCGAGGGCCTCGTCGGCGGCGGGGGAGCGGTCGATGATGGCCAGGCGGTCTGACCCGAGCACGGCCCCGCCCGCGGCGGAGCCCACCACCCACTGCGCGTCGGGTCCGCGGTGGCGCTGGTGCTCGACCATGGCGGCGACCGAGTCGGAGCGGGCGCCGGGGCCGAACATCCCGGCGATGCCGCACATCAGGCGGGCCCCGGGTGAGGCTGGCCCGCGGCGAGCGCCTCGGCGCGGGCCCAGTCGGCTGGGGTATCGATGTTCACCGTGGTCGCCGGGTCGACCAAGACGGCCTCCAGGTGGTCCCCGTACGGCCGCCCTTCGCCGATCAGCGCGGACCGCAGCACGTACACCGAACCCTCCCGGTGGAAGGCAGGGGGCAGGTCCTGGCGCCGGCCGATGGGCTCTGCCTCGCCGGTGGCCAGGCGCAGCCGGTCGTCGGCCCCCCGCTCGTAGACCCAGTGCGGGTTGTGCTCGGCCGGCACCGGGAGCATCGTCACCACGGCATCGGCGCCGGTCTCGTCGAGGCGGGCGACGCAGCGGTCGATGAGGCCGGACGCCCGGAACGGGGTGGTCGGCTGCAGCAGGCACACGAGCTCCACAGCCTCGTCGCCCAGGGCGTCGAGGGCGTGCTGCAGGACCGCGAGCATCGGCGTGCTGTCATCGGCCAGCGCCGCAGGGCGCAGGAAGGGCACCTCGAGCCCGAGGGATGCCCCGAGGGCGGCGATGTCGGGGTCGTCGGTCGACAGCACGATCCGGTCCAGGGAGCGGGCCACCCGCGCCGCGTCGGCGGTGTGGGCCAGCAGCGGCCGGCCGCCCAGGAGCCGGGTGTTCTTCCCCGGCAGCCCCTTGGAACCCGCACGCGCCGGTACCAGGCCCAGCACCCGGCTCACGGGCGCCGTCGACCGCCTCGGCGACCGGCCGTCAGTAGCACAGGCGCTTCTCCACGCTCAGCGGGAGCGTGGCGAGCAGGTCGGCGATGCGCTCGCCCGCGTGCCCGTCGCCGTAGAGGTGGTCAGGCGGGTAGGGGCCGTGGGCCCGATGGGCGTCGATGGCGGCGCGCACCTCGTCCCGGTCGTAGCCGACGTCGATGACGTTGGGACCCCGCTCCCGCCCTCCCTGACGGGAGCCGATGTTGACCGTCGGCACTCCGAGGAACGCGCACTCACGGATGCCCACGCTGGAGTTGCCGACGAGGACCGCGGCGTTGGCGAGCAGGCGCAGGAAGTCGGTGGGGGCGAAGTTCTTGAAGAAGTGGATGTTGTCGGGCCGCTCGATCTCGCGGAAGGCGCGGATGGCGTTCGAGGTCCCGTCCGAGCCGGCGTCGACGTTGGGCCAGAACCACAACGTGGGCAGCGCCGTGGCGGCCACGGCGTGGAGGGTTTCCCCGACGTGGGCGCGCGCCTGCCCGTACTCGGTGGTCACCGGGTGCTGGAGCACCACGAGGTAGCCGTTCTCGAGATCGACCGGGGCGCCAACCCCCCCGTAGCGCTCGAAGGGGTCGAAGTCGAGGGCAGGGTCGCCGGCGACCTCGGCGGCGAGGTCGATCGACGGGCAGCTCGTCACGAAGACCGTGGAGGGGTCCTCGCCCATCTTGATGATGCGCTCGGCGGCCAGTGGGGTGGCCGGGAAGTGCACGTCGGCCAGCTTGGTGATGGCGTGGCGGACCTTCTCGTCGATCGAACCGCTCACCTCGCCGCCCTGTACGTGGGCGAGCGGGATGTTCATGTAGGCCGCGGCCACGGCGGTGGCCATCGTCTCGTAGCGGTCGGCCACGGTCACCACCACGTCGGGCGCCAGGTTGGCGAACACGGTGGCCAGCTCGAGGACGCCCAGGCCGGTGGTCTTGGCCATGGAGGCCGGGTTCTCCCCCTCGAGCACCATGGAGACCTCGGCGGCGACGGTGAAGCCGTCCGCGGCGATCTGGTGCACCGCGCTGCCGTAGCGCTCGAGCAGGGCGGACGCGCCCACCACGAGCTGGAGCTCGATGCCCGGGTGCGCGTCGAGGGCGGCCAGCGCCGTCTTGATGCGGCTGTAGCTGGGGCGGGCGGTGATGACCACGCAGACCCGTCTGGCGCCATCCCGCTGGCCGGGGCCGCCGGCCCGGGACTCAGACGACATCGGCGAAGGTCTTCTCCATGCGGCGGAAGTAGAAGGCGCCGCTGATGAGGAGCCCGAGGGCGGCAAAGGCCGAGAGCAGCGTGGTCAGGCCCGGGGCGGTACGGGTGTCGAGCAGGGCCCAACGGAACCCTTCGACGACACCCACCATCGGGTTGAGGCCGTAGATCGTGCGCCACGGCTCGTTGAGCAGCGTGCTCGGATAGGCGATGGGGGTGGCGAAGAGCCAGAACTGCATGAGGAACGGGACGACGTAGCGGATGTCGCGGTACCGCACGTTGAGTGCGGAGAGCCAGAGGCCCACGCCGAGCGAGGTGACCAGCGCCAGCAGCAGGAAGATCGGCAGGGTGACGACCTGCCACGTCGGCACGATGCCATAGAACGCCATCATCCCGAGCAGCACGACCATTGCGATCCCGAAGTCCACGAGGCCGGACACCACCGCGGCCACCGGCACGATCAGACGGGGGAAGTACACCTTCGTGATGAGGTTCGAGTTGCCCACCATGCTCTGCGACGACAGCGTCACACCGTTGGCGAAGAAGGTCCAGGGCACGAGGGCGGCGTAGGCGAACACCGGGTACGGGACGCCTTCCGAGGGGATGCCCGCCAGCCGACCGAAGAACAGGCTGAAGACCACCATGGTCATGAAGGGCTGCAGCACGGCCCAAGCGGCGCCCAGCGCGGTCTGCTTGTAGCGGACCTTGATGTCGCGCCACGTCAGGAAGTACAGCAGTTCGCGGTAGGCCCAGACGTCGGCCAGCCCGAGGCGGATCCAGCCCTTTGCCGGGGTGATGACGACCGTGGGCACCGGCGGCTCGTTGTGGCCGCTGGGCGAAGGCCCGGGCGTGATCGGGTCGGCAGTGGGCGGTGCCTCGACGACGGGCGTGTCGTCGGGGGTGAGGGCGTCGGACCTCGTGGTCATCGGCCCGCCTCGGGATCGGGGGCGTCGAGGGGTCGGCGGTCGTCGCGCTGCCGTGCTGTCGACACGACAGGCGTGTCACCGCGACTCATGGTTCCGGTTGCCGCGGCGGGGCCGCTGCCATCTCCACGTCGGTGGGCTGCACCTGCTCATCGGCGGCGAGCGGGCGCGTCAGACGGCCACCGACGAGGCTCTCGCGCGCCCCGAGGGGCAGCCCGCCACCCGGCTTCTTCGCCGCGAGGTCACCCTCGGACAGGATGTGCCCGGCCGGTAGCGCCGTGCGGGCCACGAGGCTCCGGGAGAAGATCACCCGTACGTCCTCCCGCGCCGCGGCAGCACGGTCCTTGTCGAGGGGGTGGCGTGCCATGGTGCTGATCCAGGTGGCGCCATCACACAGGGTGGCGAGCTCCGCGGTGGTCACCGACGAGGTCACGTCGGGGCCGAACGACTCCCTGCTCAGGGTGACGTGGACCTCGACCACCGAGGCACCGAGCGTGAGGGCCGCCAGCGAGGGGTACACCGTGCCTGAGTGATCCGACAACCCGACCTCGCAGCGGTACCGTGCGCGGATCTCGCTCATCACGTTGAGCCCGACCTCCTCGGGCGGGCACGGGTAGGTCGAGCTGCACTGCAGGATCGCTAGATGAGCGTCGCTGCGGCGCAGCACCTCGACGGCGGCGTCGAGCTCGGCGTAGGTGCTCATGCCGCTCGACAGGAGCACGGGGACCGACAGGGATGCCGCCGCTTCGAGGAGGTCGTGGCTGGCGACCTCCCCGGAGGCGACCTTCACCGCGTCGACACCCATGGATTTGGCCACGCCGACAGCTTCGACCGAGAAGGGCGAGCAGACCAAGGCGAGGCCGGCGTCGCGGGCATGGTCGCCCAGGCCCGTCCACTGGTCCGACGTGAACCCGGTCCGCGCCCAGTAGTCGTACCTCGAGTCGTCCTGGCGGCTGAAGGGCACGCGCCACGGCTCCTCGCGGGTGCTCTCGGCGTTCGGGAGGTGGATCTGGAACTTGACCGCATCGGCGCCCGCCGCGGCGATGGCGTCGACGTAGGCATGGGCGGTTCCGAGGCTGCCGTCGTGGGCCTGCGCCACCTCGCCGACCACCACGCCATCGCGTCCCCGGCGCCCGAGCGCCGTCGCGACCGCCCCGGGAATGCTCATGGCTCGGTCGCTGTGTGGTGCCGTGGCCCGTCTCGATCGGCTGCCGCCACCGCCACGATGGTGAACGAACCCAGGGCGAAGGCGAACGGCGTTGCTGCCAGGCGGGTGGAGGCATGCCACAGCTCGGTCAGACTCCAGGCCACGAGGGCCGCCGTCCACGCGAGCCCGAACGCCGTCCGCTGGCGTCGGAACGCGGCGACCACCATGGCGCCGAGACACGCCAAGGCGACGATGCCGAGCATCCCGTGCTCTGCGAGCAGTCGCGTGTACTCGGTGTGCGAGGCGATCACGAGTCGATCCCCTCGGTGGTGCTCGGCCTCGCCGACCCCGACCCCGAGCAACGAGTGCTCGGTGAAGGTGTGGAAGTCCGCGGCGATGAGCTCGGACCGCTTGTCCGCCTGACGCGTGTCGGTGAAGCGCTGTCCCAACTTGTCGCCGGTCAGCGACTCGAGGCTCGGGAGAAGCAGCGCCAACGAGACCATCGCCACGACCACGAGCAGCGCCGCCCGTGGGCCGGTCTCGCGTCGTGCGACCAGGAAGGGCAGGGCCACGAGGAGGGCCACGACGATGTTGAGGACCCCACCGCGTGAGAACGTGAGGAGCGCCTGGACGAGGAACCAGACTGCGAGGGTGACGGCGAGCAACTGCAGGGAGCGACGGGACTCGCGCGCGGCGACGAGCACCAGCAGCACGACTCCCAGACCGAGGATGGCAGACACCTGGTTGGGGCCGAAGCCACCCGCCGCCCGGAAGTTGGAGTCGTTGAAGAAGTCGGAGGGCCCCAGGCCCCGGAGCGATGCCGCGCTGATCGCAGCGGTGGCCGTGACCGGCGCGACCAACATCCAGGGGACCGGGCTCAGGGACTCCCAGGTGCCGGCGAGTCGGCCGAGGAGGAGCACACCGACGGCGAGGCCGACGAGGCCGGCGAGATTGAATGCCAGGGGGTCGATGGCCCCGGTGAGCCCGTCGCGCACCACCGGGATCACCGCAGCAGGCGCGAGCGCGGCGAGGAACAGCCCGACCGCGACGGCGCGTTGTGGGCGGCCCAGAAAGCGGATCACGCCCGCAGCGAACACCGCGATGAGGAGGTACTTCGACACCTCCCACGGCACGGCGGCCGATGTCTGGCGCCAGAGCACCTCGGCGCCGGCCACGTAGGCGGCCGCGGCGACCACCGGAGCCGGCGTCGAGGCGCCGAACAGGATGGCGATCACCACGAGGATGGTCAGGTAGGCCTGTGCGCTGGCGAGTGCCGGACTGGCCTGCATCGCCAGGCCGATGGGGATGTGAGCGGACACGAGCGCGACGACGATGCCGGTGCGGATCGGAGCGGCAGGGGGCGCAACGGCGCCGACGGAAACCGTTGCGGGCGCAGTCATCGACGGGTCACCATGGTCACGTACCGTAGTGGTCACACCATCCGGGCATGGGAGCGCACGTGGGCGCTCACGGTGTCGATGTCGTGGCCGAGGTCGAAGAGGCGGCCGAACACCTCGACAGACGCCAGCTTGGCGGCGAGATACGGGTCCACGGCCGACACGAGGTGGTCGATGGCGGCCCGGTCCAGACCGAGGAGGCCGACGACGTATCCGTCCGTCCAGAAGGCGGTCGAGGTTCGGACCAGGTCGTAGCCGTGGACGGGGAACCCCAACTTGGGGCGATAGGCGACGGAGGCGGGGAGGTGGCGGCATGCCACCCGGCGAAGGAGGGCCTTGTCGAGCACGAACGGGTGGCGCGGGTCATGGGCCCGGGGATGTAGCGACCACTTGGCCGCCGGTGGCAGGTTGACGGCGAAGCGGGCCAACTCGTCGTCCAGGTACGGGAAGCGGGCCTCGATCGAAGCGGCCATGCCCATGGCGTCGTTTCGGTGCAGCAGGGTCGGGAGGTGGTCGCCCAGCCACACCAGCGTGGCGGCCGACCGCTCGGCGGACTGCGGGGAGGCGAACGAGAACGCTTCCACCGCCCGTTCGTGCAGGACGTGACGTCGGAACCCACCCGCCAGATCGACCAGGAAGCCGCTCTGGTCGACGCCGAGGCGACCCAGCGCAGCGCCCACCGGGCCGGGAAGGTGTGCCGCCGCTCGTCGCAGAGCATCCCGCGGCGCCCGCGCGGTCCGACGGAGCGCGTCGATCATGATCTCGGCGTAGCCGAAGAACAGTTCGTCGGCTCCCTCGCCGGTGAGCACCGCCTTCACTCCCAGGTCGCGTGCTGCCAGGGCGAGGCGTCGGAAGGGCAACGCGTTCACGTGGGTCACGACGGGCGACTCGGCGTGCCAGGTGGCGACCGCCCAGTCCTCGAGCAACGCCTCGCGGGGGAACTCGATCATGGTCAGGTCGGCGTCGAGGTGGCGGGCCACCTCCCTCGCGGCCGGCGCTTCGGATCGGTCGCCGCCGATGTCGGCGGAGAGCATGGTGGGCGATCGGGGGACGGACAGCGCCGCCACGAGGGAGGAGTCCACCCCGCCCGACAGGAACAAGCCCGTCGGCGCATCGCTGGCCCCCACGCGCTCGCACGCCGACGTCAGGAGGCTGTCCAAGCGCCGCACGAGCTCGTCGGGTTCGGTCCGGGCCAGTTCTGCGTGATGGGCTTCGTCGACGAGATCCTCGAGGGGTGCCCAGCAGATGATGCTCGGCCGCGCCCCTGCGGTGGCGGTGAGCACATGGCCGGCAGGGAGTCGGTTCACCCCGCTGAAACCGGTCAGGTGAGCCGAGCGTTCGAGCCGCCCCGTCACCGAGAACACCGACTGGACGCCGTCGGTTCGCAGCGGACGGAAAGGGATGAGCCCCTTGGCCTCGGAGGCCCAGGCCAGATCGCCGCCGTGCTCGGTCCACACCAGGGGCTTGATGCCGAGGCGATCGCGGCAAAGTGAAACCGCTTGGCGAACGAGGTCGGCGAAAGCGAACGCGAACATGCCCTCGAGCGTCGGCAGCGTGGCCTCGACTCCCCACCGGCGCAGGGCATGGAACAGCACTTCGGTGTCGGAACCCCCACGGAAGACGACGCCTTCGCCCTCGAGCCTGCGGCCGAGGGTGGCGGCGTTGTAGATCTCACCGTTGAAGACGAGCGCCGCGTTCTCGTCCCGGAACGGCTGCGCCCCCTTGTCGCTGAGGTCGACGATGCTCAGGCGGGTTGTCGCGAGGCCGAGGCCACGGTGGACGAACGTCCCGCGGTCGTCGGGGCCCCGGTGCGAGAGGCGCGCCGCCATGGCTTCGAGCATCGCCCGATCGGCTGCGTGTCCTCGGCCACGGAGCACCCCGGCGATCCCGCACACCGCGGGTCTACGCTCGCAATCTCGCGTTCGTCCGCGAGGCCCGGGACCACCACCGAGGGTTGTCCGATCCGCTTCCCGCCCCGTAGGCGATGTAGCCGTAGTCGATGTAGCCGTACGCGACGTCGAGCGGCGCGAAGTTCAGCACCGATCCGATGATCGGGGCACCGACCTGCCTCAGCGACGCCACGGCGCGGGAGACGCGTCGCCTGCTGCTGATGGTCGAGGCCGTGATGACGACGGTGGCATCCGCCACCCGCGAGAGCACGAGGGCATCGGTGACGGGCAGCACCGGCGGGGAGTCGAGCAGGACCAGCGTGTAGTCGGTGGCGAGCTTCCGCAGGATCTCGGCGAAGTGCTCTCCGCCCAGCAGCTCCGACGGGTTGGGGGCGAGCGGGCCTGCGCAGAGCACGTCGAGGTTCTCGAAGTGCGGGGCGGGCCGGATGACCTCGTCCAGCCCGCGCTCGTTGAGGAGCACCGACGTGAACCCGACGTGGCGGTCGAGGCCGAAGTACTCGTGGAGACGCGGTCGGCGGAGATCACAGTCGACCGCCACGACGGTTTCGCCGGCTTGGGCGAAGGCCACGGCGAGGTTGGCCACCGTGCTCGTCTTCCCCTCGCCGGCCTGTGCACTGGTGCACTGGATCGTCTGCATGCGCTTCTCGAGAGCGATGAACTCGACCGAGGTCCGCAACGACCGGTACGACTCGGCACTGTGCGACATCGGCTTGGTGGCCGTGACGATCGGCGGCGCGTCTCGCTGCTCCGGTGACTCGTGACGAGGGATGACGGCCAGCGAGGGCAGGTCCCCGGTGGCTCGGGCGACATCGGCGATGGTGCGGATGGTGTCGTCCAGGTGCTCCTGCACGAACGCCGCAGCGATCCCGAGCAGGAGTCCGAGGACCACCGCCACCGTGAGGTCCTGGCGGTGGTTGGGGGACACCGGGGTCGACGGTGCGGCGGCCGGGGCCAGGATCTCCAACGGCGGACGGTTCTCCGCCAGGTTGGCCTCGATCTCGAGCTGACCGGCCTGGTCGGTGTAGCTCTGCCGGCTCCGCAGGATCGACTCACGGGCCTGCTGGGCTTCGGTGACCTGCTTGTTGAGCTCCGCGGCCACGGCAGGGTCGCCAGGATTCGTGGCCTGCGCGGCCAGCGCAGCCAGTTGCTGGGAGTTCGCCTCCAGCTGCCGCTCGAAGTCGTCGAGTTGGAGCTGGACCTCCCGCTGGGCATTGCGCACGGACTCGAGGTTGTCCTCCTGGCGGAGGTCTCGATGGGTCTCCGCGAAGGCGTTCGCGATCTGGGCGGCGCGCTCGGGGCTGTCGGCGCTCGCGGTGATCTCGAGGACGTCGCTCTCGCCGCCGGCGGCCACCGTCGCACTCGCGCCGAACCCGAGCCGTTCTTCGACGGCCCGCTCGGTCCTCGCACTGCGAACCAGCTCGGCCTCGTTCTGGACCCGGCGCTCCGGGTCGCTCGACGCCTGCTCGGTGAGCAACGACTGTGCCGCGCTGGCCTTCAACAGGAGGGTGGCCGTCGCTTCGTACACCGGGGTCTTCCGGTAGGAGACCAACGCGCCGAGGGCGAGCACGAGGACCACCGCGATCACGAGCGTCCAGCGCCGCCGGCGGAGCACGGCGATCGCGTCGCGGAGATCGAACGAGTCCGAGTCCGGCCGGGCATTCTGGGTGTACATGACCGGGCGGAGCCTATCCTCTCGCCGAGAGCGTAAGCCGCGGGTCGGCGAAGCAGAGAGGATGCGGTGGGAGCGGAACACGACGGCCGGGGGACGGTGGACGAGCGGTCGAGATGGCGCCTGCTCATCCGCCACCGGTTCGGCTTCCAGGCCGGCCTCGACGCCGTCGCCTGGGCCGTGGCCATCGTCGCGGCCACCGTGCTCCGGTACGACTTCGAGGTGCAGGAGATCGCCTGGACCCGACTCCTGCTGCTGATACCGATCGCCATCGTGATCCACGTGGTCGTGGGCACCGCCGGAGGCCTGTACCTCGGGCGATGGCGCTTCGGGAGCTTCGAGGAGGTCGCCGCCCTCACGAGATGCGTCGTCGTGGCCACGGTCTCCATCGCCTTCGTCAACCGCTTCCTGTTCGACTACCTGATCCCGGTGAGTGCGACGATCCTGGCCGGGTGCATCGCCTTGTTGATCATGGCCGGCGCCCGCTACGGCTGGCGCCTCGTGCTCGAGAAGCGGATGCGGCCGTCGGCCGACACCGCGCTCAGGGTCCTGGTCTTCGGCGCCGGCGAGGGAGGACTGCAGGTCATCAACGCGATGCTCCGCAACCCGTCGAGTCCCTACCTGCCCGTGGCGTTGCTCGACGATCACCCCTACAAGCAGCACCTGCGGATCAACGGCGTCCCCGTCAGCGGCGACCGCACCCGTATGGCGGACGTGGCGCGGACCTTCGACGCACAGGCCGTCGTCGTCGCGATCCCGAGCGCCGGAGCCCACCTGATCGCGGAGCTTTCCGAGTTGGCCACCGTGGCCGGGCTCGACGTGATGGTGCTCCCGCCTGTGCGTGAGCTCTTCGGCGGGGACGTCGGCGTGGCGGACATCCGTCCGATCAGCGAATCGGACCTGCTCGGCCGTCACGAGATCGACACCGACGTCTCTTCGATCTCCGGCTACATCACCGGTCGTCGGGTCCTCGTCACCGGTGCCGGTGGCTCGATCGGCTCGGAGCTCTGCGCACAGCTGTACCTCTTCGCCCCCGCGCAGCTCGTGATGGTCGACCGCGACGAGTCGGCGCTGCACGCCGTGCAGTTGTCGATCGAGGGCCGGGCCCTGCTGGACTCGCCCGGACTCGTGGTCGCCGACCTCCGTGACCGACCGCGGATGGCCCAGGTCTTCGAGCAGCATCAGCCGGAGGTCGTGTTCCACGCCGCCGCCCTCAAGCACCTCAGCCTGCTCGAACGCCATCCGTCCGAGGCGGTCAAGACCAATGTGTTCGGCACCCAGACGATGCTCGACCTCGCGCTGCAGTTCGGCGTGGAACGCTTCGTCAACGTCTCGACCGACAAGGCGGCCGACCCCACGAGCGTCCTCGGCTACACCAAGCGGGTGGCGGAGCGGTTGACCGCCGCTGCATCGCAGACCGCACGGGGCACGTTCCTGTCGGTTCGGTTCGGCAACGTGCTGCACAGCCGAGGCTCGGCCATGGGCGTCTTCGAGTCGCAGGTGCGGGCGGGTGGCCCCCTCACGGTCACCGATCCCGATGTCACCCGCTACTTCATGACCGTCGAGGAGGCCGTCCAGCTCATCATCCAGGCCGGCGCCATCGGCACGGGCGGGGAGGCGCTCGTGCTCGACATGGGCGAGCCGGTTCGCATCGCGGACATCGCGGCCCGGATGGCGGCGCGCTCCGATCGGCCCATCGAGATCGTGTACACGGGCCTGCGCCCCGGTGAGAAGCTCCACGAGGTGCTGATCGGTGAGCACGAGCACCCCTCGGCCAGTGCTCATCCACTCATCTCGCAAGTGGAGGTCGAGCCGCTGGCACCCTCGCGCCTCGTCGATCTGGTCGGCCTCGACGACGCCGAGTTGACCGAGCGTCTCGTCGCCCTGTGCGGCCCCGATGGGGTCAGGCCCGGCGCCGAGCCCGACTGAGGGAGGCCCCGAGCCGCGGATCAGCCGTCGACGACGCCGGCCAGTTCGGTGCGCGGTGCGGTACCTCGGAGCCGTCGCTCGGCGGGGCACTCGATGACATGGTGCAGGATGCCGGCTGCGGTCAGTGACAGGGCCAGAGCCGTCACCGACTCGGCCACGGTCGCTCCGGGGGGCGTGGGGGCGGTGACCCCGAGATGCCCCGTGGCACTGGCCAACACCCGAAGGACCAGGTAGTGGACGAGGTAGAACGAGTAGGACCACAGGCCGAGGGTGACGAGCCACCGGGGTGGGGGGGCTCTGCCGCCCACGTCCCACGCGGCCAGCTCCCACACGAGCAGTGCGGAGGCGACGAGGGCGAGGGTCCCGACCGTGGCGCCGAGTCCGGGCACACCGACCACCAGCGCAACCTGCGTGCCCACGACGCACAAGGCGGCGGCCGGTACGCCGGCACGGGGTCGAGGGTCGAGGGAGAACAGCGCACCGAGCGAGACGCCGAGGAGGAACTCGGGGAGGCGGACCAGTGGGTTCTGGCCGTGGGACGAGGTGGTGAGCGCCGCGTGGCACACGAGGGTCCCGACCGTGGCCATGGCGAGCGGGAGTGGTCGGCGGAAACGGGCGACGACCAGGGCCACCGCCGGCATGAGGGCGTAGAAGAAGGCTTCGCACGACACGGACCACGCCGGTGGGTTGATGGCGAAGGTGGTCGAGAGGAACCAGGCCTGGGTGGCGGTGAAGAACGCCACGGACTCGACCAGCCCGGGGGGCCTTCCCTGCAACGTGAGGAAGGCCACGCTGAGCATGCCGGTGACGACGTACACCGGCGCCACCCGTGCCAGCCGCTTCCGCCACCAACCCACGGGCCGTGGTGTCGTTCCCGAGCCGAGGCTCAGGACGAACCCGGACAGGACGAAGAAGTAGCCCACCGCGCTCGCGGCGCTCTCCGGCAGGAAGTTGCCGGCGTCGAGCGGCGGCGAGGGGAACCGCTCGACCAGGTGCGAGCCGAACACCACCAGCGCGGCGATGAAGCGGCTCGCGGTGAGCGACCTGAGAGGTCGCCGGGGCGTCGCCTGGCCGTTCAGGCGCCCGGCTCGCGCCGCCACCGGCCCTCGCGAACTCGTACCGTCAACCGGCGTCCGAGGTAGTGGAGCTGCTCGACAGGGTTCAGTCGGCCGCGATACCAGCGCACGTAGCCCGGGCAGGATCGACCGCCTCGTGCCGCGACGTAGTAGGGAGGGGTCACGAAGGGGTCGTAGCGCGAGAGGGGGAAGTACTCGAGCACGTAGGCCCAACGGGTGGAGGCAGTCGTGTTCGGCCCGGTCCGGTGGGCGAGGTACGACGAGAAGAGCACGACATCGCCAGGCCCGGCCGGCAGGCAGACAGCGTTGCGCTCCTCCGGCGGGTCGACGAGCTCTCGCCATTGACCGACGGTGCGGTGTGCCCGAAGGCGATGTTGGCTTTCCGGCAGGACCCACAGGGCGCCGTTCTCGGCGACGGATTCGTTGATCGCCACCCACACCTGGAGGTGCTCGCCCTTGACCATGTTGTAGGCGTTGTCCTGATGCCATGGGAATTCGGGCGCACCGGGTCCCTTGGCCACGGCCTGGTCCCAACGGACCCAGATGTCGGGGCCCAGGTACTCGCAGACCAGGTCCACCAGCCGTTGCTGGGCGGCGAAGGCGCGCAGTTCGTCACTGAAGGGCAGGGTGTTGCTGACGAATCGAAGGGGTCCCCGCGAGAGGATGTCCGGATGTGGCTTGCGGCCGTCGGCCGCCTCGATGTCCCGAAGCAGATCGGCCATCTCGGCGGCGGTGAAGACGCCCCGGCGCACGGCGTAGCCGTCCCTCCTCAGTGCTTCCCGGGAGGAATCGTGGGAGGCGCCGGTCGGCTGCGATCGTCGAGCCATGCCCGCTCAGGAATGCTGCGGCAGGGGATCGCTCGTCCCCGTCGACGCGGGTCCGCTCGCGGGGTCGCCCTGCCGCGGTGCTCCGCGGAGCAGGGCTGCCGCGATCCGGTCGATGTCGTCGTCGCGGAGGCGAGCGTGGAGCGGGACCGACAACATGCGCTCGGCCACTTCGTCCGTCACCGGGAGCTCGGCCGCCACCCCGGAGAACGCCGGCTGGCGGTGCGCCGGCGGGAAGTACACCCGCGACTCGATGCCGGCGTCGCTGAGGGTCCGTTCCGACTCGTCGCGCCCTCGGTCGAACAGCACGGTGTAGAGCATGAAGACATGGCCGCACTCGGGGCGCACCACCGGCGCCGTGACCGCCGGGGACCCTGCGAGCTGGTCGCCCAGTCGGGCGGCCAGGGCGCGCTTGCGGGCGAGGATGGCGGGCAGCTTCGTGAGTTGCACGATGCCCATGGCCGCCTGCATCTCGGTGATTCGCCAGTTGTAGCCGACGACGGTGTGCTGCCCGGGCGCCGACAGGCCGTGGTTGCGAAGCAGGCGCAGCCGAGCCGCCAGGTCCCCGTCGTCGGTGGTGACCATCCCGCCCTCGCCCGTCGTGATGTTCTTGGTGGGCGTGAAGCTGAACATCGCGGCGCGGCCGAAGCCGCCGACGGGGCGACCGTGGTACGTGGCGCCGTGGGCCTCGGCCGCGTCTTCGATCAGGGCGATGCCCGCCTCCTCGGCGACGCGGGCCAGGCGGTCGAGGTCGGCGGGCTGCCCGCCGTAGTGGACGGCCACGATGGCCTTGGTGGCCGACGTGATCCTCCTGGCCACATCGAGGGGATCGAGGTTGAAGGTGTCGGGCTCGATGTCGGCGAACACGGCCGTGGCGCCGACGTGGAGGACCGAGGTGGCCGTCGAGATGAACGTCATCGACGGGACGATCACCTCGTCGCCCGGGCCGATGCCCAGGCCCAGGTAGATGCCGGTGAGGGCCAAGGTGCCGTTGGCGAAGGCGACGGCGTGCTGCACCTCGTGGACCTCGGCGAAGGCCTGTTCGAACGCCGCCGTCCTGGGTCCGTCCGTCAGCACTCCCGATGCGAAGACCTCAGCGATGGCGGCCAGTTCGGGCTCACCCACATCCGGCCCGGCGAGGCGGATGGCCCATTGGTGCGTCTCGGCGTTGCGGGTCATGAGCGAAACCATCGTAGACGGGTGCGTGGACGAGGGGTCAGAGCGAGCACAGCACCTCGGCGATGCGCTGCGCGGCGTGGCCGTCCCACCCGGCGGGGCGGCGAGAGTGCCAGTCCCCGGCGAGCGCCTCGGCGGTCACCGCCACGATGCGCGCCGGGTCGCGCCCTGCGATGTGGTTGGTGCCCTCGGTGACGGTGACGGGACGCTCGGTCTCGTCGCGCAGCGTCACACAAGGCACCCCGAGCACCGTGGTCTCCTCCTGCAGGCCGCCCGAGTCGGTCAGGACGATCCGTGCCCCGGCCTCGAGGCACAGGAAGTCCAGGTAGCCCAACGCATCGATGGCCCGTATCCCCGCGGGGAGCGCCATCCCCCCGAGGGCGGCCCGGGTGCGGGGATGCACGGGGAAGACGAGGGGCAGCTCGGCCGCAACCTCCCCCAATGCCGCGACCAGGGCGGCGAGGGTGGCGGGGTCATCGACATTGGCGGGGCGGTGCAGGGTCACGACGCCGTAGCCACCGGCTTCGAGCCCGAGATCGATCAGCGCCGCACGGGCCCGGGCCCGGTCGAGGTTGGCCAACAGGGTGTCCACCATGACGTTGCCCACCAAGTGGATCGCCCCCTCCGGGGTGCCCTCCGCCCGAAGGTGGTCGATGGCGTCCGGCGACGGGGCGAACAGGACGTCGCTCACGCGATCGACGACGATTCGATTGATCTCCTCCGGCATGGCGCGGTTCCCGCTGCGCAGGCCTGCTTCCACGTGGGCGAGCAGCGCAGGGGACTTGGCCGTCACCAGCGCGCAGGCGAGCGTGGCGGTGACGTCACCGACCACCACCACCACATCGGGGCGCAGCGACTCGAGGAGGGGCTCGAAGGCGGTCATCACCCGTGCGGTCTGGGTGGCCTGCGAGCCCGATCCCGACCCGAGGTCCCGGTCGGGCGGCCGCAGGCCCAGGTCGTCGAAGAAGACCTGGTTCAACTCGGGGTCGTAGTGCTGGCCGGCGTGCACGAGAGTCGTGACGGCGCCCCTGGCCTCGAGGGCGTCGAGCACCGGCTTGACCTTCATGAAGTTCGGGCGGGCGGCCGCCACGCAGACCGCGTGCATGGTGGGCGACCGTAGCCGTGCGATGATCGCCGCATGCATCCGAAGGGATCGCCCCGAAGCCAGTCCGGGGTGCGGCCGTGAAGCAGGTCGTCCAGTCGGTCCGCGACGGGCGACTCCGTGTCGTGGACCTGCCCCGGCCGTCGATCGGCCCCACCGAGGTCCTGGTGGCCCCCACCCACTCCGTCGTGTCGGCGGGCACCGAACGGGCCGTGCGCCATCTCGCCTCGTCGTCCCTCCTGGCCAAGGCGCGGGCCCGCCCCGACCTGGCCCGCAAGGTCATCCGCCGCGCCCGGGCCGAAGGCCTCGCCCGCACCGCCCGATCGGTCCGTGACCGGCTCGACCAGGACATGCCGCTCGGCTACTCGTCGGCGGGCCGGGTCGTGGAGGTCGGCGAGTGGTCCTCGGGCGTGGCCGTGGGGGACCTGGTGGCCGCGGCGGGTGCCGGTCACGCCGAGCTGCAGGTCGTCGCCGCGCCTCTCGTGGTGGCGCTGCCTCAGGGCGTGGCACCGGCAGACGCTGCGTTCTCGGCACTCGGCACCGTCGCGCTCAACGCGCTCCGCCTCGCCGAGGTGGGGCCCGGCAGCCGGGTGTGCGTCATCGGGCTCGGGCTCCTCGGCCGCATCACGGCCAGGTTGGCCAGGGCGTCCGGATGTGAGGTCGCGGCGATCGAGGCCGCGGCCGTCGCACTCGAGCGGCCCGAGCCATCGGTCGACCTCGCCCTCGTCGACGACGGGGACCCCACCACCGAGGCGGTCATCGACTGGGCCCGCGGACGCGGTGCGGACGCGGTGCTGGTGACGGCCGCCTCCCGCTCACCCGAGCCGTTGGCACGGGCGCCGCATCTGGCCCGCGACCGCGCCACCGTGGTGCTCGTGGGCGACGTGCCGGTCGACGTGCCTCGAGCCGCCCTGTACGACAAGGAACTGACCCTTCGAGTGGCCCGCTCCTACGGTCCCGGTCGCTACGACCCCTCCTTCGAGGAAGCGGCCGTCGACTACCCCGTCGGCCACGTCCCGTGGACGGCGCGGCGCAACCTCGAGACCTTCGTGGACCTGCTCGCCTCGGGCCGGCTGGAGGTCTCCGACCTGGTGACCCATTCCTTCCCCGTGGCCGATGCGGCCTCGGCCTACGCGGTGCTCGACGACAAGGTCGCCGCTCCCTTGGCCATCCAGCTGGTGTACCCGACCGCACCGGTCGAGCCGACACCCCCCACGGTGATGCCCCGCGCTCGTGGCCGAGCCGACGTGGCGTTGCTGGGTGCCGGGAACTTCGCTCGGGCCACCCTGCTCCCCGCGCTCGACGACGCCGGTCTGCACGTGGCTGTGGTGGCGTCCGCAGGGGGGGTGTCTGCCGAGCGCCTCGCCGCCCGACTGGGAGCCACGCAGGTCACGCCCGACGAGGCCCTCGGCGAGGGCGCGCCCGACATCGCGGTCCTTGCGACGCCGCACGACACCCATGCCCGGCTGGCCGTGCAGGCGCTCGAGGCCGGCAAGCACGTCTTCTGCGAGAAGCCGCTGGCTCTGGACGAGGAGGAGCTCGAGGCGGTCACCGACGCCTGGCGGGCCGGAACCGGGCAGCTCGCGGTCGGCTTCAACCGGCGCCACGCCGAGGCGCTCGAGGTCGTACGGGGAGCGTTCCGCACGAGGGGCTCGTCCCTGGTCGTGACCTACCGGGTGGCCGCGGAGCCCACCGCGCCGGGGCACTGGTACGGCGATCGCCGGCAGGGTGGCCGCCTCCTCGGTGAGGTGTGCCACTTCGTCGACGCCTGCGAGGCCATCGTCGGCCACCCGGCGGTGTCGGTGAGCGCCGCCGCGTCGATCCGCGGGGCCGAGACGGTGCTGGCCGAGGACCTCAGCCTCACCATCCGCTACGCCGACGACTCCCTCGCCACGATCCTCTACACCACCGGGGGCGCGCCGGGCATGGGCAAGGAGTGGATCGAGGTGCTGGGGGGCGGTCGCTCCGCGGTGATCGACGACTACCACTCGGTGGTCATCGACGGGAGGGAGACGCGCCTCACGAGGAAGGGCAAGGG
>RRZU013188384.1_pt1 | contig 30910 bp, 32 predicted proteins | sample 2165561 | NCBI WGS metagenome assembly RRZU01 (sample SAMN10456909, study PRJNA506462) | wastewater metagenome | isolation source: wastewater sludge | place: USA: Moscow, Idaho | reverse complement strand
GCGGCGGTTGTTTGCGGCATTCCGTGATCGTGCGCGCTGGGGATGAAGTGGGTGCCGACGAGCCCATTGGTCGTGGCTCCGCAGATCGCGAAACCGGCAGCCAGCGCCCAAAAGGTCCGGGACCGACTCGCCTGCCGCAGCGCCACTACCGCCGCTCGCGCGGGGTTCCCGGGTGAGCGCTGCGGCGGTTGCCAGTCGGAGGGGGCACCGTACGGGGTGACGCCGAGTTGCTCGGGCCTGTCTCGCAGCAGTCCCGCTACGACGGGAACCATGGCCAGTGCGGCAGCCGCGACGACCAGCGTCGCCCATCGCCACCCGCTCGACTCGACGATGCTCGTCACGAGAGGCAGAAAGATGAGCTGGCCTGTCGCCGACCCAGCCGACAAAACGCCCACCACCAAGCCACGCCGCTTCAAGAACCAGGTGTCGGCGATGGACGCGGCGAATACGAGGGCCAGCGATCCCGTCCCGAGCCCGATCAGCATGCCCCAGGTGGCGATCAGCATCCACGGCGCGGTCGACAACGCCGACAAGCCGGACCCGGCCGAGACGAGGGTGAGCGCCACAGTCGTCACGCGTCGCAGTCCGAAGCGCTGGATGAGCGCCGCGGCGAAGGGCGCGGTCAGGCCGTAGAGGAGAAGGTTCACCGTCACCGAAACGGAGATCTCGGACGTCGACCACCCAAACTCTGCCTGCAACGGCTGAATCAGTGCCGAGGGTGCCGCACGGAATCCCGCAGCGGCCACGAGAGCCAGGAACGCGACGGCGGCCATGAGCCACGCCGGATGAATCCGACGAACCCGTGAACCCCTGCGTGCGCTGTCCGTCGGCGGGCGGGGACCGTCTGCGGGAGGCAAGCCAGACCGCTAGCGGTCGTTGGTGACGAGGCGGCGGGCGACGCGAATCGCGGGTTGAATCGTTGCCAGCACTGAAACCAGGCCCTCCACAGCAGCGGTCAGATCGTCGTCAGACATCGGTTCGAGCGCGTCGAAGATGAACAACGCAGCACCCGTGTCGTCGCGCAATGCGGTCCGCCGCCCCTGCCGCCAGTTCCAGCGGCGGCAGGTGACCCCGATGTCGTCGCGCCAGATGACCTCCCCGGCGTCGGGATGCTCCAGGACGGGAGCCCCGTCAGCCACCGTGTCGAAGTCCTCCATCCCGGTGGCCCGCACGAGGTGCGCCGGCCCGGCATAACGATCAAAGTCCTCGCCCCCGACCGGCACCTGGTGGAGCACCGAGATGGCGTTGTAGATGTCGGTGAGGGTGTTGACTCGTGGCAACCCTTGGGCGGCGCGGCGGGTCAGCGCTTCGAGGCTGTTTCGCGTGCGCTGCGGCTTGGCGCCAAACGCTCGATAGGCGTCGCGCCAGGCGGCGATGTGAGGCAGCTGGTCCACTGGACAGTCGGCCACCAGTTCTTGGGCGTGTTCCTCGGCAGCGGCGAGCAAGTCCTTGCTGAGTGCCGAGGTCGCCGTCGAAACGAATCCCTCGACCACCAACAACTGAGCGCGATAGTCGGGGCGCAACGCGAAAACCGACCGGTCCACGTGGCAGGAGTCCAAGAACTGTGTTCCGACCGAGAACTCGGGCGGCTGAGGCACGCGATTCACATCCGCACGCTACTGCACCGCGTTGATCGCGGGGGCCTACCGTAGGGTTCGGCTGGCCGTCACGGCCCGCCGACGCTGAGGCGAATCGCTTAGCATCGGGGGACCGCAGGGCACTCGGCCCGCGTATGACGCCGCGGCAGCCAGGAGGATCACATGGCCCACGATGAAAGCCCGGACGGCTGGGAAGCGCGTTACGCCTCGGCGCAGGTGTGGTCGGGACACGTCAACGACGCCGTCGCCGCGATCGCGGGTACGTTGCCCGTCGGATGCGCCTTGGACCTGGGGTGCGGGGAAGGGGGAGACGCGATCTGGTTGGCCGAACACGGTTGGCAGGTGACGGCTGTTGACGTGTCGAAAACCGCGGTAGCGCGTGGAGCGCAGCAGTTGGCGACAACGGGCGTACCCGCCGACCGCGTGAAATGGCTCGCTCGAGACGCCACCACCTGGGAGCCCGAACCTGGCGTCCACTTCGACCTGGTGACGAGCAGCTTCTTCTACTTGCCAGATGCGGGGCAGCGGACCGAGGTCTTGCGCCGCGCTGCCCGATGGGTTGGCCCTGGCGGACACCTGTTGGTGGTGACGCACGCCTCGGCCCCACCGTGGTCCAACCTCGCCGCACACGATCACGCCGACCACACCTTCCCCAGCGCTGCCGAGGAGGTCGCCTCCCTCGGGCTCGACGAGGACCGTTGGCGGATCGACAGGGCCGACGTGCGTCCGCGGGAGGCGATTGGCCCCGAGGGACAGCGGGCCGTCCTCGAGGACGTGGTGGTCCTTGCGGTCCGGCAGCCTGACTGACGGGGCATTGTCACGTCCCGGAAATAGCGGGCCGTTACCGGCTCGCGGGCGGAATAGTTCGTGAGCGCAGGTTGTATACACTTGTGAGGACACCACTTCAGGAGGATGTTTTGCAGAGTCACAACCCCGTCTTGTCGAGGGCCAATGTCTGGTCCCCGAATGGGACGCAGACGACTGCTCCGGCAGCGGGGCAGGGCAATGCGCCGCAGTATGGCCAACCGATGTACGACCAGTACGGTCAGCCGGTCCTTGACCAGTACGGCCGACAGGTCTACGGCCAACCGGCGCCCGCGTACGGTCAACAAGGCTACGGACAGCCGGAACCCGCGTCGGATGGCAAGCAAGCCGGGGTCATGACCCTGGACGATGTCGTCCTCAAGACCGGCATCCTGTTCATGTTGCTGGCGGGTTCCGCTGCCGCGACATGGATTCTGGTTCCAGATCTCCTGCTGTACCCCGCCATGATCGTGTCCGCCATCGCGGGTTTCGTGACGGTGCTGCTCGTCACGATGCGCTCCAAGGTCTCGCCGCCGATGGTCTTTGCCTACGCCGTCCTCGAGGGCGTATTCATCGGGGCCATCAGCAAGATCTTCGAGTACATGTACAGCGGGATCGTCGGACAGGCGATTCTCGCGACATTCGTCGCAGCCGGCATCACCTTCGCCGCCTACAAGTTCGGCAAGATCCGTGTGACGCCGAAGTTCCAGCGCGTCGTTGTGATCGCCACGATCTCGTTTGCCGCGCTCATGCTCGTCAACCTCGTGCTGGTGCTCTTCGGCATCGACGTTGGCGCACGGTCGATCGGAGCCGGAGCGGGCCTGCTGACGATCGCGGTATCAGCGATCGCCGTCGTCCTGGCCGTCTTGAACCTGATCCTCGACTTCGACCACATCCAGCGTGGGATCGAAATGCGGGCCCCGGCCGAACAGTCCTGGGTCGCCGCGTTCGGACTCATGGTGACGATGGTCTGGTTGTACATCGAGATGCTGCGCATCTTGTCCTACTTCAGGAACTGACGCTCCAAAAGCACCAAGCATGAAAGAGGGGGACCGCCCAAGTCGGGCGGTCCCCCTCTTTCCTTGTCTGTTGTCAGCCCGCGTTTCGCTCCCCGTGGGCGGTCAGGTCCGGCAGATGTCGATCGAGAAGCAACCGGAATCCGCTGGTCCACGGCGCCCGGCGCCAAGAGCCCAGCGGCACCCACCGGGCCGATTCCGTCGTCCCGCCGACATCGAGCACGCGTGGCTCGCTCGGATCGGAGCAGTGCGCTGCGTAGATCACGCGCACCGCGTGAAAGTCCTCCAAGATGCCCGTGGGTGACAGACCGATCCAGTGATCGGTCTGGACGTCGAGGAGTTGATCGAGGGTGATGATCTGGGCCGCCTCTTCGCGGACCTCACGAACGACCGCCTGCGACGGGCTCTCATCGTCGTCGATTCCTCCTCCCGGCAGACCAAACATGCCGGGCACAGCCGTCTTGTCGGAGAACTCGGTCGCCAACAACCCGCGAGGCGACAAAACGATGGCATAGGCGGCAGGTCGCTGGCGACGCACGATCTTGTCGTCGGTGGAAATCTCCAGGCTCGGATCAATCATCCGTACGCGCGGCGGCGTTATTGTGCGAGCGGAATGATGCCCCGCCACCTGCACGGTCACGCGGATGTCGCCATGACGCAACCGGGCTGAGAGGAAGCGCACGGCGCGGTAGCCTCGCGCCCACAGCAGTTGCCGTACATCGGCACCGTGATGCAGGTCGATGACGAAGAGGGCGGGCTTCCCCGCCGCCGGAACTGCGACGATCTGCATCAGTCCATGGTTGCACAGGTTGGTCGCGCTTCAAGTTACCGGCACGCCTGGTTGCGTCCTACATATGCGGGCTTGCGTCCGCTTGCGTGGCTCCACGTGTCCTGCGAGCGGCCCTGAGGGCGGCCGTGCAGGCCGGACCATGGCTCAGCTGACCCGCTCACCCTTGAGGTTCGTCTTGAACGATTCTCCACCGACATCGAAGTACATCAGCGGTGTGCCGGTCTTTTCGCGGTCCTCGACGATGAGACTCCACTTAGTCTTGTAATCGAAATCGCCTTGCTTTTGCAATGACTTCAAAACGCTCCAGATGGCGTCTGACGAGACTGTATTCGGATCGAACTCAGGCAGGTTGGGCGCGTTGTTGTTGGCGGACGTCGAGGCCGGGAACTTCGCCGGACGCAGCCGTCGAACGGTCGTGTCGTCTTGTCCCACCATGTCGATGTAGGCACCGAGTCCCGAATCGATGCCGACCCGGTACACCTGTCGCTTGGGTCCGATGGCGTCTTTGAGGCCCTCGGCTATTCCTGTGCTCGTGTGGAAATCAATTGTTGACACAAGTGACCCGTCGGGCCGAAAAAAGACTGTGCGCGACTCAGGGTTGGTGGAAACGGACATCAAGACGTCCCCGCCGGAGTAATCGACGACCTGCAGCGTTTGTTGTGAGGCGGAACCCGAAACCGACGATGCCGTCCGGAAAAGGGCCCCGATGTCAGTCAGGTTGAAGTCGTTGATGTCAAAGAACGACTGGTCGACGTATTGAACGTCGGTGTCGACCTGCGTGATATCGCCATTTCTGTAACCCCAGGCCTGCACCTCGGTGCCGGCGACGACGGTCACGGTCGCTTCGGTCTTGCTGACCTTCACCATGAGAGTCTTCGACGTTCCTGCAGCGTCGATGATCTGTCGGATCACCTTGAGGCCCGCGTCGGGTTGTGTGAAGTCCACGACAGCTGACGCGGATGCGCTCGTGCTGGGGGGCGCTGATGTCGGTGGCGTCGTGGGGGACGACGATGGGGTCGTGCAGCCAGCGAGGGCCGCGACGGCCGCCACGCTGACAACCAGCGCTCGGGCCATCGTTCGTGTCACGCTCCAGAGCGTACAACCCGGGTGTGCCGTCCCTCCGGAATGAGCGATGCTGTCGATGTGTGGAGTTGGACGGATCCGGCCTTCCAGGTTGCCCCGCAACTGCTCGGTTCGATCCTGCGGGTCGGCGAGGTCAGCCTGCGGATCACCGAGGTCGAGGCGTACATGGGTAGCGGCGACCCCGCGTCGCATTGCTTTCGCGGTCGCACGCGCAGGAACGCGGCCATGTTCGGGGCGGGTGGGCGCATCTACTGCTACCTGTCTCACGGGATTCACACTGCGGTGAATCTCGTGTGCGGAGACGACGGCGAGGGGCAAGGCGTCTTGGTTCGCTCCGGTGAGATCGTCGACGGGCTGTCCCTGGCTCGTAGCCGGCGCGGCGAAGGTGTGCCCGATGTGCGCCTGGCCCGCGGACCCGGGTGCGTCGGGAAGGCTCTGGGGCTCACGGTCGCCGACTCCGGTCGCACGTTGGACGACCCGGACCTTGACGTGATCCCAGGCGTCGGCCCGGTGGATTACGCGTCGGGTCCTCGGGTCGGGGTGTCGGTCGCCGCCGATGTTCCTTGGCGGTTCTGGATCCCTGGAGATCCGACCGTGTCGGCGTACCGCCGCAGCCCGCGCGCGCCCGCACCGCCCGAGCCGTGAACCGGATCGCCGTCCCCTGAAAGCGATCACGTGTTACCGACCGTTCGGACTGCTTTCGGTGGGGGGCGGGGAGTAGCATTTCGCTACGGTCGCCCTTACGGGCTACAACGCAAAGAAGCGAGGTTGAGCGATGTCGCAAGTGAATACAGAGGAGACGACGGACACCTCACACAGCGTGGTCTTGTCACGTCATGTTCCTAGCTCTGTCAAGGAGGTGTGGCGGCGACTGGTAACCGACGAGGGCGCGAACGCGATTCTCGGCGAAGGCGCCGTTCTCGGTGAGAAGGGACACTCGTGGCGTTCTGCAGACGGCACCTATGGTGTGGTCCGCAGCTACCACCCGCTCGAACAGATCCGCTTCAGCTGGCACTCGGATGACGACAGTCCCAGCACGATGGTCGATCTGCGCGTCAAGGCCGTGGACGATGATCAGACTCTCGTCGAGATCACCCATGACCGGCTGGGCCCTGATGTGGATCTGACGGAGATCCACAGTCGCTGGGAGAACGCGCTCAATCGGTTCTGACGGGATAGCGGCGGGTCTTCGGATCCGCCGCTCGCTTGTTCGGGCGAGAGGTTGCGAGCCTGGAATATCTGCCGCCCTCACGTCGTTAGCACTCATGTAACGCGAGTGCTAACCCTCGTGAAGGAATGGAGTGAGAACAAATGGCTCGTAGCTTTGATCCGATGCGTGACATGCAGTCCCTGTTCGGGTACGTGAACCGCGGCCCGGCCGCTGCGGCGATGCCGATGGACCTGTACCGGGAGGCTGATCGTTTCGTCGCGAAGATCGACCTGCCGGGTGTCGATCCGAGCAGCATTGATGTCGACATTGATGGCCGCACCCTCACGGTGCGCGCTCAGCGCACTGCCGACACGCTGCCTGAGGACGCCAAGTGGCTGACCCGGGAGCGTCCCGCGGGTACCTTCGCCCGGCAGTTGACCCTCGGATACGACGTCGCCCTCGATGGCATCGAGGCCGACTACAGCGACGGGGTCTTGGTCGTGCGGATCCCCGTGGCCGAGGAGGCCAAGCCGCGCAAGGTCGCGGTGCAGCATGCCGCCAGCGCCCAGCCCATCGAGGCAGGTGTCGTCGGCGAGGAGTGACCGCCGTGGTGGGTGAGTCGTTCGCCCGATCGTCACGACGAGGGGCCCGCTTTTTTGCGGGCCCCTCGGTGTGTTTGCGGCGTTGTCTTTTCAGCCGACGACGGGCTTGACCGCGCGAATCGTGGCGGACTGCGCGAACTCGTGGACCGAGTGCGTCGGGGTGACGGACACGCTGCCGAAGCCCAAGGACTTGAGGATCTGGCGGTACTCGTCGGCGGGGAGCGCGCCAGCGATGCAGCCGGTCCATTGAGCAACGTCCGCCTTGGTGGCGTCGTCGAGTTCTCCGACGAGGACGACATCGGAGATGGCCAAACGTCCACCCGGAGCGAGCACGCGGTAGGCCTCGGCGAGGGCGGCGCGCTTGTCACTCGTGAGATTGATGACGCAGTTGCTGATGATGACGTCGATCGACGCATCGTCTAGTGGAAGCTCCTCCAAGAACCCCAGCTCGAACCTGACGTTGGTGAGACCGGCTTCAGAGGCCTGGGTGCGAGCGAGATCGATCATCTCCGGTGTCATGTCCACTCCGACCACCGAACCCGTCGGCCCGACCTGGCGGGCCGCGATCATGACGTCTGCGCCCGCGCCGGAGCCCAGGGCGAGGACCCTCTCGCCCGGCTGAAGGTCCGCGTGCGTTGCAGGGATGCCGCAGCCCAGCGACATGGAAACCGCCTCGGCGGTCGCGCCCTCCGTGTCGTCCGCCCCGTACAGGCTCGCCCCGAACACCCCCGTCGGCGTCAGCTGTCCTGGGGAGCAACAGCCTTGAGCCGCCTCGCGCGCGATGGCGGCGTAGCGCTCCTGAACGACCTCACGCAGGTCAGGCTCGGTCAGTGTTTCCTCGCTCGATGTGCTGCAGCAGGCAGCGGGAGCGGCGCTGGCGTCTGAGCAGCACGAACCGGTGAGGATGGAGACGGCGTCGGGCATCTCGTCCGCGCACGCGGGGTTGACCCGATACGTTGCCTGGGTGCCTGTCCGGGTCACCGTCACGAAGCAGGTGTTGGCGAGGGCGGACAGGTGGTGGCTGATCGTGGATTGCGACTGCGGAAAGACAGCGGTGAGGTCCTTGACCGACGTTCCTGTCGGCTGTTGCGCGATCCAGGCCAGGATCTGCACACGCGTCGCATCCGACAAGGTACGGAACCACTCCGCGTACTCCTCTGCCTTGTCTCTGTCGAGCATCTGCGCGGGTGCCACTGGTCGGTCTGCGGTGTTCGTCATGGATTCAATCTATCATCGACGATGATCGATTGTTAGGGATCGCGGAGAATCTTCTTCGCCTGGTCCACCGTGGCGACACCCCTCGGGATGTGCCACAGTCCCGGCGCGGCATGTGGCACGCTCCTGTGCTCTATGCGACTTCTCGATGATGTGCGGGCGGAGCGGTCCTGCGGCTGGCGCGCAAGCGGCGGTGGGCGGTCATGACGCCCTCTGCATTCGAGCATCTGTCGCCGGCGTACCCCGGGAAGGCGCCCTGGGGGACCGCCTCGCGATTGCGTGCCTGGCAGGAGTCGGCTCTCTCGCAGTATCTGAACAACGATCCGCGCGACTTCTTGTGTGTGGCGACCCCCGGGGCCGGAAAGACGACGTTCGCCCTGCGAATCGCCAGGGAGCTGTTGAGCGCCCGGACTGTCCGTCGCGTCATCGTCGTGGCCCCCACTGAGCACCTGAAGGTGCAGTGGGCCGATGCGGCGGCCAAGGTCGGCATCCAGTTGGACCCGGGCTTAGGGGGATCGAAGCGCGGGCGTTCTCGCGACTACGACGGCCTCGCCGTGACGTACGCGGGTGTGGCCATGCGCCCGTACCACTACGAGGCGTTGGTCGACAACAAGTCGTCGCTGGTGATCCTCGACGAGATCCACCACGCCGGGGACTCCAAGAGTTGGGGTGATGCGGTCAGCCAGGCGTTCCGCGACGCCACTCGCAGACTGTCGCTGACTGGTACGCCTTTCCGATCCGACGACTCGCCCATTCCCTTCGTCACCTACGAGCCGGGGCCGGGAAACTCCATGGTGTCCAGCGCCGACTTCACGTACGGCTACGCCGACGCCCTGGCCGACCACGTGGTGCGACCGGTCGTCTTCATGAACTACGGCGGGCCGATGCGGTGGCGCACGACGGCCGGGGACGAGGTCGAGGCGAATCTCGGCGAGATGATGACCAAGGACCTCACGGCGCACGCGTGGCGCACCGCCTTGGACCCGAGGGGTGAATGGATCTCAGCCGTCCTCGCCGCCGCGGACCGCCGACTCACCGAGGTGCGTCGACACATCCCCGACGCGGGTGGCTTGGTCATCGCCAGCAACCAGTCGACCGCCCGCGCCTACGCCCAATTGCTGTCCTCGGTGACGGGTCAGGAACCCGCCTTGGTGCTCTCGGACGATCCGGGCAGTTCGGCGCGCATCACCTCGTTCTCCGAGTCGGAGGAGCGGTGGATGGTCGCGGTCCGCATGGTCTCTGAGGGCGTCGACGTTCCTCGGCTGTGCGTCGGCGTCTACGCCACGGCGACATCCACGCCCTTGTTCTTCGCTCAGGCGGTCGGGCGGTTCGTGCGCACCCGTCGGCGTGGCGAACTGGCGACCGTGTTCTTGCCGACCGTCCCGATCGTGCTCGCCCACGCGTCTGCCATGGAAAGGCAACGAGACCACGTCCTCGGCCTGAAAAAGTCCGATCCCGAAGCGGTGTGGGACGAGTCGTTGGTGGAGGCGGCCAATCGCTCCGAGGCGGCCTCGGACGACCTGTTGGGTACGTTCGAGCCGCTCGCTAGCGATGCCATCTTCGACCACGTGCTGTTCGACGGCGACGCGTTCGGGATGCATTCCGCACCGCAGTCGCAAGACGAGAACGACTATCTCGGTCTGCCGGGACTGCTGGAGCCGCAACAGGTGTCCGCGCTGCTGCAGGAACGTCAGCGCCGACAACTCGCGCGGCGCGCGAAGACAGACCGCCGCGAGGCGCGCGAGCAGCGCGACAGCGTGGACAACGTCGCTCTGCATCGACAGCTGGCTGACCTGCGCAAACAACTCAACACGCTCGTGTCGCAGCACGCCCGTACCAGCGGAACGCCGCACGGCCACGTCCACGCCGAGCTTCGTCGCCAATGTGGGGGGCCGAAGCTCGCCGAATGCAACCCATCCGAGGTGCAGCGCCGCATCGACCTGATCCGCACCTGGCGCTGACGCGCCCTCAGTAAGCGGCGGGAATGAGCGTGCTGTGAGGAGCGTTGACCTGGTGACGCTGACGCGGTGCGGCATGGGGCCGGTCGCGAGGGCGCCGAAGGGAGTTCACGATCAACACGACGATGTACCACGAGGTCTTCGGGACGCCGTTGGAGCCCGTCCCGGCCGACGCTGAGGTCGCCTACTTCGCGCTGGGTTGTTTCTGGGGTGCCGAGAAGCTGTTTTGGAATGTGCCGGGAGTCGTCTCGACGGCCGTGGGGTACCAGGGCGGTTCGTCGCCGCGCCCGACCTACGAGCAGGTGTGCTCGGGCAGGACTGGCCACGCCGAGACCGTGCGGGTGGCCTTCGACCCCGCCAAGGTCGCCTACGAGGACCTCGTGCGCCTGTTCTTCGAGAACCATGACCCCACCCAGGGAAACCGGCAGGGCAACGACATCGGCACGCAGTACCGCTCCGCAATCTTTCCCACGAGTGCGGAGCAGAGAGCAACAGCCCAGGCGATCCGCGATGGCTTTCAGCCCGAGTTGAGCGCTCACGGGTATGGGCCGATCACGACGGTGATCGCCGTCGGTGACGCCCCGCCCTTCCACCTCGCCGAGGGCTATCACCAGCAGTACCTCGACAAGAACCCACGCGGATACTGCCCCGTGCACGCAACGGGCGTGACCTGTCGGACGGGCGGCTGACCAGCAGCGGCACGACTGCCCGTTTCGTCTGACTGCCGCGCCGACCACCAGCAGGGGCTAGCGTCAATGGTGTCCGCGAAGCGAGAGGCGAAGTACATGCTGGATGTAACAACCATCGATGACGGTGTGATCATCGACGTGAAGTACTCGGGTTCTCTGCACGTGGAGGACGAGGCGAGGGTGCACGCCACGTTCAGCGCCGAGATCGAGCGGCACGGGACGGTCAGAATGCTGGGGGAGTTCGCCGACATCGAGTGGGGACGGGTCGAGCCCGCAGCCATCTTGATGGACGCGAAGATGGTGGCGTTTCTGCCACACATGGACAAGGTGGCCATCGTGGCGCCGCCAACGATTTTGAGGGCACTCGTCGATCTCGGCGGAAAGCTGACGCCCGGTGTCGCGTCCAAGGCGTTCGCACCCGACGAGCGGGATGCTGCTCTGGAGTGGTTGCGCGGCGAAGACTGACTCGACGCGCTTGCCGAAGCCGGTTGCGCCTCGCCCCTGATGAGGCGGGGCGTGACCATTCGTTGCGATGTCACAATCGCCCCATGGACACGTCCTCGCCGCAGCCGTTGAAGGTGATCGGGTACTGGGCCGATGAAACCCACCCGGACTATCCAGACCCGCGGGACCTGGTGGACGAGTCATGGCGCGCAGCAGAGCGTGCCGAGGTGGTGTCGTACCTCGAACATCAGCGTGTGGCTAGGGCATTCATGGGCGTCTCGCTATGCCGCATGTGCGGTCGCAGAAATGGCAGCCTGGAACTGACCGACGGGACCTACGTCTGGCCCGACGGCCTGGCGCACTACGTCCGAGACCATGGCGTGCGCCTGCCCCAGCCCTTCGTGGACCACGTTGTCGACCGCACCGGCCGGTCAGTGGACCAGGAGGTCTCGGCGGTGTGGTGGCTTGACCATGCACGGCGGACCCCCGTTGGTCCCGACGTGGGCAGCGAGCAAGTGCCGGACGAGGAGCTGCTGGAAGGGGAATGGGGGTACGTGCTGGTGCAAGTGCTCAATCTCCGTGCGGGCGAGAAGGTCGTTGTGCGCCTGCCGAACGGATCGAAGACCACCGTGTCGCGGTGTCATCTCCTTCGACAAGCCGTGCGCTTCGGACAGGCGCCGACGCACGATGACGGGCGTATCAACGTGGGGGACATCTATGAGGACTGCGCGTGTCACCCCGTGCTGTGCACCGACGTCGACTACGAGGAGGACTACGCGAACGGCATCTCCTTGCTGGACGGGAGCCGTTTGCGCGGGTGTTCGCTCCGGCACTGCGGCGTGCGTCGCCTGACGGTCGCGGATGTTGTGACGCTCTGACGCTCAGTTCGCGTCACGTCCGACGAGTCGACTGAGGACGATCGCCGACCGCGTGTGGTCGACCTGAGGCGCTGAGCGGATCCGCTCGAGTGCCTCCTCCAAGGTGTCAACGCCGGTGGATCGGATGTGAGCGATGGCGTCGGCGTCTCCCGTCACGGTGGCCGCAGAGACGACGGCGGGTTCGGCAGACAGGATGCGACGAAGATCGGCGGGGGACACGGTGCCCCGGCAAAACAGCTCGATGTACGCCTCCGTCCCTAGCCCCTCAAGATGGGGATCGACCTGCACGGTGAACGCGCGGATCACGCCCGACTCCGTGAGTCGGTCGACGCGGCGCTTGACCGCCGAGGCCGACAGCCCGACCTGACTGCCGATCTCACCGAACGCGGCGCGGGCGTTTCGTCGGAGAAGGTCCAAGATGGCGCGATCAATGGGATCCATCTCCGCAGTGTACGCAATGAGTTTGCTTCATGCGGGACAATGACGCAATAGAGTTGCGTGAGCCGCGGGGAATTCGTGCGCTTCCAGTGTCACTATGGGTCTATGACGCTGCTCGATGTGGATCGTCCAGTCCCCGAGGCCACGCACCAGGTCGTCACCGACCGCGTGGCGACGGACAAGCGTGTGCTGATGTGCCGCCCTGAGTTCTTCACCGTCAGCTATCGGATCAATCCCTGGATGCACCCGAACCAGCCGACGGACACCGCTCTCGCCGTCTCCCAATGGACGGCCCTGTACGAGACGTACCAACGTTTGGGGATCGCCGTCGAGTTGGTGCGTCCTGAGCCCGGCCTGCCCGACATGGTCTACGCGGCCAACGGCGGGTTCGTCCTTGATGGCGTCGCCCTCGGTCCGCGCTTTCGGTATCACAACCGGGCCGGTGAGGCGCCGGCCTACATGCAATGGTTCGCCGATGCCGGTCTCGCCGTGGTCGAACCAACGTCGTTCAACGAGGGCGAGGGCGACTACCTGCTGGTCGGCGACACGATCTTTGCCGGCAGTGGATTTCGTAGTGATCGGGCTAGCCACAAGCAACTTCATCGGGTGTACGGCCGTGACGTCGTGAGCCTGAAGCTCGTCGACCCCCGCTTCTACCACCTCGACACCGCGTTCGCCGTGCTTGACTCCGCCGGTGGCCCGCAGTCCGTCGCCTACTTGCCCGACGCGTTCGATCGCACCAGCCGCCGGACCCTGGCGCGACGATTCCCCGACGCCATCACTGTCTCGGAACAGGACGCTCTCGTGCTCGGGCTCAACTGCTTCAGCGACGGTCGCAACGTTGTCGTCGCCAGTCAAGCAACGGGCTTTGCCCGCGACCTCGCCGCGGCGGGCTACCGGCCGCATCCTGTGGACATGTCGGAGCTGCTGCTCGGCGGCGGCGGAGTCAAGTGCTGCACGCTGGAGTTGCGCGCCTGAGCCAGCCGTCGCTACGCGTCCGCTGCGCGGTATCGCGGGTCCCAGTCGATCGGCTTCGCGCCCTGCGACTCCAAGGCCGCGTTGGCCCTACTGAAGGGCCGTGACCCGAAGAAGCCGTTGGCTGCGGACATGGGCGAGGGGTGTGCGCTGGCGATGTAGGGGACCTCGTCGAGGGCGGGAATCAGCGACTGCGCGTCGCGCCCCCACAGGATTGCGACCAGGGGACCCCCGCGCGCCACAAGCGCTTGGATGGCCGTCTGCGTGACCTTCTCCCAACCCTTGCCGCGATGCGATCCAGACTTGCCCGGCGTCACGGTTAGCACCCTGTTCAGCAGGAGCACACCCTGAGAGAACCAACCTGTGAGATCGCCGGATTCGGCGGGTGGTACCCCGAGATCGTCGTGCAACTCGCGGTAAATGTTGACCAGGCTGCGAGGGATCGGGCGCACATCGGGCGCGACGGAGAACGACAGACCCACTGGATGGCCGGGGGTCGGGTATGGGTCCTGCCCGACGATCAGAACCCGCACATCGGCCAGCGGAAGACGAAAAGCCCGCAGCACGTTCTCGCCTGCGGGGAGGTAGCTCCTGCCCGCAGCGATCTCGCTGCGCAGAAACGTCCCCATGTCGGCCACCGTGGACTCGACCGGAGCCAAGGCCTGCGCCCAGTCAGGGGCGACGAGGTCACTGAGGGGTTTGGCCGGCATCGTGGTCTCCCTTCGCTTCCTCAGGTGGGGTCGAGGCGTCGCGACCCGCTTGTCGCAACATGCCGGGTGGACGTTCACGCGGCATGAAGGCCGAATACACGCCCCCAGCCAGCAAGATGGCGGCCCCTGCCGCAAACGCTATCGGCATGGAGAAGTAGTCAGCCAACAGGCCCGCGACAATCGGACCCACGATGGAACCAATGTCGGACGTCATGGAGTAGATCGCCACGGGCAGACCGCCCCCACCGCCGGTGGCGTCGCCCACGGCCGCCGTCGGTGCGGTTCCCTGCATGGCCGCACCCACGCCGTACACGGACAAGATGACAATGAGCCACAAAATGTCGGGCGCCAGCGGGATCGCGAGCGTGCTCGCTCCGCAGACGATTCCGGCGGTGATCATGACGGGACGGCGGCCGATTCGGTCCACGATCCTGCCGACGGGGAACAATGCCAGCGTCTGGAACACGGCCGCGATCGCAAACGCCGTACCCGTCCAGGTCGTGTCCCGATGCAGCACCTCGACCACCACGATGGGCACCAAGGCGTTGCGCACCCCGAAGGATTGCCACCCTTGCCCGAAGGCCATGGCGCACGCAGCCTGGTAGCGGACATCCTTCACCACCTGGCGGAACGGTCGACTGGCCCGTTTGGTGCCACCGGCAGCAGCGCGTTTTGCGGGGAGGAGGACTGTCACCAGGGCCGCTGCCACGAACAGCATTGCGGCGTAGAAGTAGAACGGAGCCGTGAGCGAGATCGTGGCCAGTGCGCCGCCGACGGCCGGACCCGCCATGCCGCCCAACAGAAACCCGCCCTGGTACAGGCCGGACGCGCGTCCGCGCTGATCGATGGGCGCCGAGGCCAGCAGCAGCGCTAACGCGGCCACCGTGAACATGGCCGATCCGACTCCGCCCAACATCCGCAGAACGAGCAGTTGCGCGAATGACTGGGACAGGCCCATGGCGATTGACGACAGGCCCACGATGCTCATGCCGATCGCGATGGCGTTGCGTTCTCCGAGCCATCGATTGATCCGACCGCAGAACGGGCTGGTCACCAGGCGCATGAACGCGAAAGCGGAGACGAGGAATCCCAAGGCGAGGTTGCTGACCCCGAACGATTTGGCGTAGACCGGCAGGACCGGGACCATCACGCCGAACCCCAGCGCCACCAAGAAGGCATTGGTCGCCAGTACCCATACGGCTCGGGGGAGTCCCCGAGCGGTTCGTCCACTCTGGGGCTCAGTCACGAGATGAGGCTACAACGCCCGTGCGACAGGTGTGCGTTAGCCTGTGGGCCTCGCAAAGGAGAGTTGTGATGCCCGATCCTGCAGCTGAGAACGAGCTGACGCTCGCCAACGACTTCACCCCTCCCGCGCTGCGCATCGCGGCGGGCTGGGCGTGGCGGTTGATCCTGGTGGCGGCGCTGACCGCCGGAATCATCTGGCTGGTCCAGTACTTCTCCCAACTCACGATCCCCGTCGCCTTGGCGGTGCTGTTGACTGCGCTGTTGACCCCGCTGAACGCGTGGCTGCGTCGGCGCAAGGTCAACAGGATCGCATCGGCCCTGCTGTGTTTGCTCGTGCTGATCCTCGTCGTCGCTGGGGCTGGCACCTTGGTCGGGGCCCAGATCGCGTCCCAGGCCTCATCACTGGGCGCCAGCGCCATCGCCGGATTGCAGAAGCTCCTGACGTGGCTCGGGAGCGGCCCGTTGGGAATCGACCACACGACGATCAACCATTGGCTCGACGAGTTGTCCGCCTACCTGAGCAGCGTGGCGGGGAGCATTGCTTCTGGAGCAGCCTCGGCCGGCATCAAGGTTGGTCACTTCGTTGCGGGAGCGGCGATCGCCATCATCGCCACCTTCTTCTTCCTCATGGAGGGCGACAAGATCTGGGCGGGGATCCGCGGGCTGCTGCCCAAGCCGGCTCGCGTGCGGACCCAGGCCGCGTCTGAATCGGGATGGGCGACGCTCGTGTCGTACATGCGTGCCCAGGTCATCGTGTGCCTTGTCGACGCGACGGGCGTCTTGATCTTCGCACTCATTCTGGGCGTGCCCCTGCCGTGGGCCTTGTTCGCCTTGACCTTCGTGGCCTCGTTCGTCCCGATCCTCGGTGCCTTCACCGCTGGCACCGTTGCGGTCTCGCTGGCGTTGCTGGCGCACGGGTGGCTGCCCGCGCTTTTGATGCTCGGCGGAGTCATCTTCGTCATGGAGATGGAGTCGCACTTCTTGCAGCCTCTGCTGCTGGGCAAGGCCGTGGACATTCATCCCCTCGCCGTCCTGCTGGGGATCGCGGCCGGTTCGGTCGTCGCCGGGCTGGTGGGGGCCCTCCTCGCTATCCCGCTGGTCGCGTTCCTGACGGCGTTCCTGCGATCTTTGTCCCTGTCGAGGCCGTACGCGCAGTCGGCCGAGCCGGCCCCGGACGCGAGCGGCTAGTCTCCTTCGACGTTGACCGCGACCGTTCCGCGAACGCACGTCGTCGTTGCGCCGCCGACCCACACGGTGCCGTCGGGTTCGGCGTCGATCGTGATGCGTCCGCGTCGCCCGACACACGCGCCCTGCGACGCGGTGTAGCGGGTCGGGACCTGGCCCGTCCGGGTGAGCCACTGGGCAACCGAGGCGTTGAGACTTCCGGTCACTGGGTCCTCATCGACGCCGGCGCCGGGCGCGAACGCGCGAATTTCGTAGAGGTCCGGCGACCCAACGGGGTACATCCCGACAACACCGACCTTCGCGTCGGGAATCTGAGACAGGTCCGGTTGCAGGTCGAGGACGTCCTGGGCCGACTTCAGCTGAATGGCCATCCACCCCGGTCCGTTGTCCACCCATTGGTGGCCGACGACCGTGTCGGCTTCGATGCCGAAGGCCGCAATGAACCGCCCGACGTCGGTGGGATCCAGATCGCCGTCGCGGCGCAGTGGGGGCGCGGCAAAGGAGAGGCTGCCGTGGTCTCGTCGGATCTCAACGAGTCCGGCGCCGCATTCCTGCACGATGCGCTCGGCCTGTGGAACGCCCCCGTGCTCCAGCCAGGCGTGAGCCGAACCCAAGGTGGGGTGCCCGGCAAACGGCATTTCTATCGAGGGCGTGAAGATGCGCAGGCGATAGTCGGCGTCCGGTGTGGTCCCCGGCAGGACGAAGGTTGTCTCCGACAGGTTCGTCCAGGCGGCGAACCGCTGCATCTCTTCGTCACTGAGCCCGGCAGCGTCAAGAACGACGGCGACGGGATTGCCGAGGTAGGGCCGATCAGAGAAGACATCGACCTGCGCGAACGGGCGTTGCGTGAGCATGTGATGATGCCTTTCCGAATGCGTCTGTGGCAGCAGGTACCTTACCTAACAGGCGTTGCGAGAGGGCTGTCCGTCGCGTCGAGCGGCCGATTCACAGCAAGGCCGCCCGGCAGTCGATAGTCGTGTTTGACTGGTGCATGACCCCGATCGGAACCGAAGATGTTAAACGTATCGGACACCTACACAATCACGCCGCGGAGGACGCCGTCGATGTCGGCTACGCGGACGGTTCGCCCCACGACCTCAGGACCGCTCTCGAAAAGCTGATCGGACCTGACCAAGTTCATTCCCGCGCCATCGACCTCGTCCGCTACGCGTCGGATGCATCTCCCTATCGACTCATCCCACAGGTGGTCCTCACTCCGCGAACCGTCGGGGATGTGCAGGCAATCTTCGCCTTCGCCCGAGACAACGGGCGCCACTTGACCTTCCGGGCCGGTGGTACCGGACTTACCGGGCAGGGGCAGAGCGATGACTTGCTGCTCGATGTGCGACACCACTGGTTCGGCATCACGGTGGAGAACGACGCCAAACAGGTTCGACTGCGTCCGGGGACCGTCTTGAACTACGGCAATGCTGCACTCGCCCGACACGGTCGTCGGCTCGGCCCGGACCCTGCTTCGGCGAGCGCTGCCAACGTGGGCGGCGTCGTTGGCAACAATGCCGGCGGGATGCGTTGCTGGGTGGAACGCAACTCGTATCACACGGTTAGCGCGCTCACCTTCGTGTTGACCAACGGCACCGTGATCAACACCGAAGACATCGACGCCGAGGACCAGTTCCAGCGCCACGCCCCGGAACTGGCCACAGGACTGATGGAGGTGCGCAGGGAGATCCTGGCCGATCAGGATCTAGTCGAGCGGATTCGACACAAGTACGCCATTCGCAATACCAACGGCTACCAGATGCAGGCGTTCCTCGACGGCCAGACACCGCTGCAGATCTTCCGGCGGCTGCTCGTCGGGTCCGAAGGGACACTGGCGTTCCTCGCCGAGGTCGTGTTCGACACCCTGCCCGATCCCGCGCACCGCGGCGTGGCGCTCATCCCGACGTCGGACACGCACTCGGCAGCCGCGCTCATTCCCGAATTGCGCGCGATGGGTGCCGAGGCGTGCGAGCTGATGTATGGCGCATCGTTGAGCGCCAGCACGCACGTGTGGAGCGGCCTGCCTGACTTCTGGAAGACGCTACCCGGTGATTCCGCCGCACTGTTGTTGGAGTTTCGGGAAGAATCGGCTGAAAAACTCCAGGCGCAAGAACAGCAAGTCGCCGACCTGATCACCAAGCGGGGCACGAAGCTGATTCACCCGCTGGAGTTCACCACGGATCCGGGAACGATGAATCTGTGGTGGACGGTCCGCGACGGGCTGGCGGGGATCGCCAGCAAGATGCGCCCCGCCGGAACGTGCGTCATCATCGAGGACGTCTGTTTCCCGCCCGATCGCATCGCTGACGCCGCCACCGATCTCCAGGCGTTGCTCGCCAAGCACAACTACCCTCCATCGGTGGCCGGACACGCGATGTACGGAAACCTGCACTTCCAGCTCGCCATCGATCCCACGGACCCCGAGGACCAGTCGGTCTACGCGGCCTTCATGAAGGACCTGGTCGCGCTCGTGGTCGACAAGTACGACGGTTCGCTCAAGGCCGAGCACGGCACGGGTATCAACATGGCGCCCTATGTCGAGCACGAGTGGGGCTCGACCGTCTACGAGATGATGTGGCGAGTCAAGAATCTCGCCGATCCCGAGGGGATTCTCGGCAAGAACGTCCTGTTGTCGCGCGATCCCGACGTCAACATGCGCAACTTCGAGTCGACGCCGAGCATCGAGAAGGAAGCGACCGAATGCATGGAGTGTGGCTTCTGCGAGCCTCACTGCCCGAGCCGCAACGTCACGCTGACTCCGCGTCAGCGCATTGTCGTGCGACGGGAGATGGCGCGCCAGCCGCAGGGCTCCAAGATGTACGCGGCGCTCCTCGGGAGCTACGAATACGACGGCATCGAGACCTGCGCGGTTGACGGGACGTGCCAACTTGCCTGCCCGGTGGGAATCAATACCGGCGACCTGGTCAAGGCGTTCCGTCGTGATGAATCGACCAACAGGCGCGAGAAGATCGCGCTCAGCGTCGCGAAGCACTGGGACCTCGCGGAGCGTCTGTCGAGGGATGCGGTCGGCGCGGCGGACGTGATTCAGCAGACTGTCGGGACGGGTCTGCTCACGGGAGTCACCGAGGCCGCACGCCTCGTGATTGCCAGTGACCTGATGCCGGAGGTACCCGGGCCGATGCCCCGTCCGGCGCCAGCCACGCTGCCGGACACCCCGTTCGAGGGTGCAGTGGCCGTGTACTTCCCGGCCTGCATCAACCGGATCTTCGGGCGTGATCCCGAAGTCTCGGCAGAACCTGGATTACCTGAGGTGATCGTGACTTTGTCCCAGCGGGCCGGGATGCCGGTGTGGATCCCCGATGACGTGCGGGGGAAGTGTTGCGCGACCCCCTGGGCGTCGAAGGGGTACGTGGAGGGTCACAAGTGGATGTCCGCCCACACGGTTGACGCCATCCTGCGCTGGACCGACGGAGGCAAACTGCCGCTCGTCGTGGACGCCGCCTCGTGCACTTGGGGATTGGTCAGTGAGGTCCCGCCGGATCTGGACGAGGTACGCGCCAAGCAGTTCGCTCAGGTGGAGCTCATCGACTCCACCCAGTGGGCGCAGCGATTGCTGCCGCACTTGGACATTAAGGAGAAGGTGGGGGTGGCTGCCGTTCACCCCACGTGTTCGACGACACATCTCGGCGTCAACGACGTCCTCAACGATGTCGCCCTACATTTGGCCGAGACCGTGTACACCCCCATCGGGACAACGTGCTGCGGCACGGCGGGGGACAGGGGACTGCTGCACCCGGAGCTGGTCGTCTCTGCGACACGCGAGGAGAAGGCCGGGTTGGACTCGCAGCCTGCCGACGCCTACCTCTCTGCCAATCGAACCTGTGAGATGGGACTTGAACAGGCGACGCATCACGGCTTCGAGTCCTTCGCCTTCCTGCTGGAGAGAGCGACGCGCTAGGGCATCGTGGTCTGGGCGCCCCGCCGACGACACGGCGGGGCGTCCACACATGCCGCGACAGACTCCCCCCCCCTCATGATGGAGGAATGTGAAAACTCTTCTTTTCTATCTATAAAATCCTGGTTATCATTTCATCATGAGCGCCAATCCTGAGCTTGAACGGATCCTGGAGGACCTGGCTGCCGGTCGGATCGATGCGTCGGAGGCCGCCCGCCTGATCGACGCGGCGAAATCCGACACGACCGAGCCGAGCACCGACGAACTGCCCGACGAGGACGACCTGCCGCCGGGGATGTTCGAGCAGCCCGTGTTCGGCGACGAGGTCCCGCCGAGCAAGCGGCGCGCTTCCGGTACCCGCGGTGTCGACAGGATCGCGGTACGGGCGGTCGGGCGTCGGGTACGCATCGTCGGGGACGCGTCCGTGGCGACCGCTGCGGCGGAGGGTCCGCACGTCCTGCGCCGGAACGGGTCTGTGCTCGAGGTCACCAGTGACGGCGATCTCGGTCCCAAGCAGGGCGGATTCTCCCTGCTTCCCCCATGGCGCTCCCTGGACGATCTGCGGGCCTTGGGGCTGGGCAAGGAACTCCTGCTGCGGGTGAACCCGAGCATCATCGTCGACGCCGAAGTCACAGCCGGATCGTTGAACACGGAAAAAGTGCCATTCCTGGGCAAGATCAGGGTCACTGCCGGTGGGGCATCGTTGGCCGACGTGAGCGAGGTCAGCGATGCGCTCGTTCAGGCCGGATCGACGGTCGTCAAGGGGACCATCACCACGGGACGCAACCGCATCCGGTGCGAGTCGGGTTCGCTCATCGTGCGCCTCGGTGACGATTCAGACGTCACCGTCCACGCGGAGGCTCAACTCGGGCGCGTCGCCTGGTCGGGAGCGCACACGGGGCCTGCCGACGAAGTGGTCTTGGGGACCGGTTCGGCTCGGCTCGACCTGACGGTCGTGATGGGATCGGCGTCCATCAAGGCCGGTGAGTCGGCATGACGCGACGCGGCGAGGTCTATCACGCGCCCCGCGAGTGCCCCGTCTGCGGCGACGACCTGATCGTGACCCGGCTCGGATGCCCCGGCTGCGGCTCGGAACTGGCGGGAACCTTCGAGAACTGTCAGTTCTGCTCCCTGGACGAGGACGAACTGGAGGTCCTGCGGGTCTTCCTCGCATCACGAGGCAACATGCGCGAGGTCGAGAAACACCTGGGCGTCTCGTACCCGACCGCTCGGCTGCGGTTCACTCAGTTGCTGTTGAAGCTAGGGCTGGCGGGGGAAACCGAACCGTCATCGCCCCTGTCTCGCGAACGCGTATTGGAGGAGGTCAAGGCAGGCACGCTCACACCGATGGAGGCCGCCAAGCTCCTCAACGAGTTGTGAGTGCCGACGCGTGTGGGCTCCAGGGCCCGGTTCGTGCGGCCCTGGAGCACGGGTAGCGGAGTCGGTCAGTGCCCTCAGGTGCCGGAGTACGGGCTGACGGAGATGATCGTGACGCTGATCTCCCGACCGTTGGGGGCACGGTAGGTCGCGACCTCTCCCTCATGCTTGCCCAAGACAGCCGAACCGATGGGGGACTGGGGGGAGTACACGTCGTCTGTGACGGATCCGTCGAGACCCAGGACCTCGCGGGATCCCAACAAGAAGGTGTCGGTGTCGTCCGGGTCGCCGTCGAAGGCGACCGTTACACGCATCCCGGGCGCGACCTCGTCGGCTGACGGAGCCTCTCCAACCTTCGCCCGCGACAGCATGTCTTTGAGCTGTCGGATTCGGGCTTCTTGGTGACCTTGCTCCTCGCGAGCGGCGTGATAGCCGCCGTTCTCGCTGAGGTCTCCCTCTTCGCGGGCCTGCGCGATTTTCGCACTCACCTGTGAGCGACCCTCGCCCTGCAGATAGTCGTATTCATCGCGCAGTTTGTCGAAGGCCTCCTGCGTGAGCCAGATCACGCCACTGGCGTCTTGTTCAGACATCCCGTCACTTTATCAGCCGGTTGCCGTGACTCGATGTTCGTCGCGAGTGTGCCGCCTCCGTGGGTCCGTACAAGCAGCGACATCGCTGGTTTCACTCGATCAGACACTCACCGACTGTCGCGGCGGTCCCACGTTTGAACGTCTTCACGGTCGCCTCGATTCGGACGCGTTTATCGTCCGAAGGGGGCACGTTCACGGCGCGTTCTCCGACCCGTTCAAAGCTTTCCGATTGGACGATGACATTGCAGACCGCGGCCTGCGAAGGATCGGTTCTCTCGACAATGAGTTTGACCGAAACTCTCGTGTCCGACGTGACGTCGAAGCTTTCCAATTGGCCCGAGACCGGCGGGTTGGCGGATACCCACGCCGCCCACATCAGCCACGTCAGACCAGAGGCCAGCAGTGCGATGCTCAGGGCAATGACCCCGTACCGGACGTACCGGGGTTTGGGGTACCGGCGCCGAATCCGTTCGGCCGCTTCTGGATCGCTCATCGCCCCCAGTCTGCCGTAGGACACTCCACGGATCGGTCGGCTCCACGATTCCGTGTCGGCGTGCGCTTGGATGTCCCCCATGCCTCACGACGGACCACGCCGATTCGATGCCGCAGGCGAACCCCTGCGCCTGCTCCACGTTCACGCTCATCCCGATGACGAATCGTCCAAAGGTGCTGCGACGACAGCGAAGTACGTCGCAGAGGGTGTCGACGTCGTGGTGGCCACCTGCACAGGCGGTGAGCGGGGCTCGATCCTCAACCCGAAGCTTCACGGGGAAGTCGACGAGGCCGACATCGCCGACGTGCGGCGGGCAGAGATGGACGAGGCCAGACGAATCCTCGGCATCCGCCAGGTGTGGCTCGGTTTCGTCGATTCCGGATACCCCGAGGGCGACCCGCTGCCGCCGCTACCCGAGGGGTGCTTCGCCTTGCAGGACGTTGACGTCGCCGCAGGGCCCTTGGTGGAGGTGATTCGCCAATTCCGGCCACACGTGCTCACCACGTACGACGAGCGCGGCGGGTACCCGCACCCAGACCACATCATGTGCCACAAGGTGTCGATGGCGGCCGTCGAGGCGGCTGCCGATGCAGACTTGTGGCCCGAGCACGGGGACACCTGGCGCGTGCCCAAGGTGTATTACCACGTGTCTTTTCATCGCCGCCGCCTGGAGGCTTTCGACGCTGCGTTGCAGGGTCGCGGTCTGCCGTCGCCATTCGCCGAGCGGTTGGCACAGTTGCGGCAGGTCGACGAGGCGCCACCGCCCACGACGCGCGTGCCCTGCGGGGACTACTTCGACGTCCGCGACAGGGCTCTGCTGGCGCACGCCACCCAGGTCGATCCCGACGGTCCGTGGTTCGCGGTGCCCCTTGAGGTCCAGCGGCAAGCCTGGCCGACGGAGGATTATCGTCTGGTGCGCAGCGCTGCGCCTGTGCACCTGCCCGAGACCGATCTGTTCGCCGGGCTCAATGGAGAGGCGGGGCGCGACGAAAGCTGGCTATTCTCCGCGTGAGAAAAATCGGGGAATGGTCAGGGATCGGCTGAGGTGGCCGCGAGGTAGTCTGCGGTGAGAGCCGACGAAGGGAATTGTCGTGAGTTCACGTTCTGAGCGAAGAGGTTCACGTTCTGAGCGCAGATGGTCGGGGCGTCAGACGGGCGGTTCTTCGACCGGCTGGGCCGGGTTCACGGCGGACCCGCGCAATCCACAGGCTGCTCAGATTCGGGCGAGCGACGCAGATCGGCAGCATGCGGATCGCGTCCTGCGCGAGGCCCTCGACGAGGGACGGCTGACGTCTGAGGAGTACAACGCACGGGTGTCGAGCGCACACTCGGTGCGCATGCTTGGCGACTTCGTTCCCTTGCTGTCCGACGTGATGGTGCAGCGCTCCGCGCCCATGGTGCCTGGCTTTCGGCGTGATCCCAATTTCGGCCCCATGCGCGGCTGGGCGATCGCCATGGCTGTGCTGATTGCCGTCTGGATGGTGAGCAGCATCGCGGCCGGCGGAGTCCTTTACTTCTGGCCGATCTGGCCGATCATTTTCACCGGCATTCCTTTCGCCATCAACCAGTTCGCCGGATCGCGTAAGCCGCCGAGCGCGCAGCCAGTCCAGCAGCCGCCCCAATACCGGGCTGGTGCGATCGAGCCGCCCTCTTCCGACCCCAACTCGCGGCTGATTCAGCCACCCGCCACGGGGCGTACGCCGCAGCAGGAGGAGTACCCCCTGTACCGACCCGACGATCTGCGATGAGAATCCCCACGGGTGTCCATCGCGCTGATGACTAGGGTGATGGGCATGCCTCTGCTCGAACTCGATCCCGATTCCGTGCAAGCGGGTGTGCTCCCGCTGCTCATCGTTCTCGGTCTGGGGATCGTCATAGCCTTGGGCTTCTTGAACATGCGCTCGCATATCCGCAAGATCCAGGCGCCGTACGCGGCAGATGTCGAGGGCGCGATGCCGAGCCCCGAGTCGGCCATGGTCGTTGACGATTCGCCGGACCGCTAAGGCGCCTACAGGACAGCGATGGCGATGGCCGCGAAGTGGCAGGCCGCCGCCAAGACCGTTGCTAGGTGAAAGACCTCGTGGAACCCGAACCAGCCCGGGAACGGGTTGGGGCGCTTGAGCGCGTAAGCAACGGCGCCGAGTGAGTAGCACACGCCGCCGATGGCCACGAGAATCACGATTGCGGGTCCGCCGTTGACCCAAAACGCCGGCAGCCAGAACAGCGCTACCCAGCCGGTCGCGAGGTACAGCGCGGTTGAGACCCATCGGGGCGCATGAATCCAGAAGATGCCCATGGCCATGCCGCACAGCGCGACGCTCCAGATCAAGACCAGCAGAACGGTCGCCGAGGCCGGAGGGAGCAACGACACCGCCAACGGGGTGTATGTGCCCGCGATGAATCCGAAGATGTTGGCGTGGTCGGCGCGGCGCAGCACCGCCTTGGTCGTGGGCGGCCAGGCGCCCAGGTGATAGACGGCGCTCGTACCGAACAGCACGACGGCTGACACCAAGTACACAGCCAGCGAGGCACGCAAGGCCGGGGTCGCGGCCAGCACCACGAGGACGAGCCCGGCGACGAGGGCAACAGGCACCGCGGCAAGGTGCAACCATCCGCGTAGGCGCGGCTTGCTGGCGTTCGCATCCGGCCTTGCTGGGGTGGTGGTGGCGGCGGGCATCGATCACTCCTCACTACGGAGTCGTAAGTTACGGCACCGTAGGTAACGGTACCCCGCGACGCCTCACAGCTCAAGGGCGTCCCAACCCGGCTAGGCTGACGCCTATGTCGCGATGGCAGGACTGGATCAGACGGCAGGCACATCGGGTGCGGCCCAGCGACCTTCTGTATTCCACGTACGAGCAACAACTCATCGCGCAACTGCACAAGGGGACGCTGCCCCACCACGTTGCGGTTCTCGCCGATGGCAACCGCCGCTGGGCGCGACAAAACGCGCCCGGGCAGCCGCTGGTGGTCGGGTACCGAGCGGGAGCTGACCGACTGGTCGAGTTCTGTGGCTGGTGCGATGAGGTCGGGATTCCCGTCGTCACCTTGTGGGTGCTCAGCACCGACAACCTCGACAGATCCGGCGCCGACGAGATCGAACCGCTGCTGAACGTCATCGCCAGCCTCGTCGAGCAACTTTCCGTGCGCTGGAAGGTGCAGGCCATGGGGGACCTGTCCCTGCTTCCCGACAAGGTCAGCGCTCGACTCCGGGCTGCCCAGGACGCCAGCTCGCAGCGCGGCGGCATGCATGTCAACGTCGCCGTCGCCTACGGCGGGCGGCACGAGTTGATCGACGCTGTCCGGTCGCTGATCTCCGAGCAGGCATCGCGTGGCGTCACAATCGATGAGCTCGCTCAGTCCATCTCCGACAAGGAGATCGCCGCGCACCTGTACACGAAGGGTCAGCCCGACCCCGACCTCATCATCCGTACGTCCGGCGAGCAGCGCCTGTCGGGGTTCTTGCTGTGGCAAAGCGCGCACAGTGAGTTCTACTTTTGCGAGGCGTTGTGGCCCGATTTCCGCCGCGTCGACTTCTACCGGGCCCTGCGCTCGTACGAGGAGCGAGAACGCCGCTTCGGACGGTGACGTCCGTCACATCGACGTCTTACGAGTAGATGACACGTCGCGTGTCACGCTGGCGCGGTGAGCCTCCGCCCGTACATTGAACGTGTGGAGCCGCAATCCGCGGACCCACCTGGGAGGCGTCGATGCAGGCACCGGCATATGCCGGGCTGGCTGCGAGGCCAGCACCGAAACCGCTCCCGGCCCACAGTTAGTTAGGTGGGGCCGGGCGGGAGTCCCGGTCGGCCCCCGGAAAAGGACCGCCGTGACTACCACCGCTCACGACCGCAGCGCCGCTTCCGCCCAAGCCTCGTCCCTGAAGACCTACGTCATCGACACGTCGGTGCTTCTCAGCGACGGACTCGCCCTCACTCGATTCGCCGAGCATCACATCGTGATGCCGCTGGTCGTCGTCGCAGAACTGGAGGCGAAGCGTCACCATCCCGAGTTGGGCTACTTCGCCCGTGCCACCCTGCGCTTCTTGGATGACCTACGCGTTGAACACGGCCGACTCGACGCGCCCGTTCCGGTCAACGACGCCGGGGGCACGCTCAAGGTTGAGCTCAACCACACGGACCCCAGCCTCCTGCCGGCAGGGTTCCGGCTCGGCGACAACGACTCGCGGATCTTGTCCGTCGCCTTGAACTACCGGGCCGAGGGCGCCACCGTCGTCCTCGTCAGCAAGGACCTGCCCATGCGGGTCAAGGCCGCCTCAGTGGGGCTGGCCGCCGAGGAGTATCGCGCAGAGATGGCCATTCAGTCCGAGTGGACCGGGATGGTCGAGGTCGAAGCGACACCCGACGAGATCGATGCGCTGTACGCCGACGGTCATGCCACCGTCGCCACCACGTTCGGTTTGCCGTGTCACACCGGTGTCATCGTGCACGGGGGCGGCTCGTCGGCGCTGGGACGGGTTGTGCCCTCGGGGGAGGTCCGGCTCATCCGCGCCGACCGTGACTGCTTCGGAATCCACGGCCGGTCCGCCGAGCAGCGAGTCGCCTTGGACCTGCTCCTCGACCCGAGCGTGGGCATCGTGTCCTTGGGCGGGCGAGCCGGTACGGGAAAGTCGGCGCTCGCGCTGTGCGCTGGTCTGGAGGCGGTCCTCGAACGCGGCCAGCATTCGAAGGTGGTCGTCTTCCGTCCGCTGTACCCCGTGGGCGGCCAGGAACTGGGGTACCTCCCGGGCAGCGAGGGCGAGAAGATGCAGCCGTGGGCTCAGGCGGTCTTCGACACCCTGGGCGCCGTCACCAACAAGAACGTGATCGAGGAGGTGCTCGCGCGCGGATTGTTGGAGGTTTTGCCGCTCACCTACATCCGTGGCCGGTCCCTGCACGACGCGTTCGTCGTCGTCGACGAGGCGCAATCGTTGGAGCGCAATGTGCTGCTCACGGTGCTCAGCCGCATCGGACAGGACTCGCGCGTGGTGTTGACGCACGACGTCGCACAGCGCGACAACCTACGCGTCGGACGTCACGACGGCGTCGTGGCCGTGGTCGACAAGCTGAAGGGACACCCCTTGTTCGCCCACGTCACGTTGACGCGCCCCGAACGGTCCCCGATTGCCGCATTGGTGACCGAGATGCTGGAAGGTATCGCCTGAGGCCTCTATTGCTCCTAGCTAAGGCCGGGTTAGCATTGCCGACCGAGGAGGTCCCACATGCCTGAGACACGCAATGCCGACCCGAGCCTGCACCTGGCCGACGCCTTCACGTCGTTTCGGATCCCCGCGTCGAACCGCGAGGAGCGCGTGCGGCACGGCAAGAAGCTGCGCTCCGACGTTCCGCACACGTCACTGGGTACCTGGGTTCCCACCCCGGACCGGCCCAGTGTCGTGGACATGATCGAGAAGACCCACGTCGACCGGGTGGAATGGCTGCTGGGCGTGCGCACGGCCCGGATGGCCGCCTCGCCGTTCGGTGTTCTGCGAGGTACGGCCAACTTGATGGCGTGGGACGTCTCCCACCTGGCCGCGACGGGCGTCCAGACGACGGCCTGCGGTGACGCGCACATCGGCAACATCGGGTTCTACCGTTCACCCGAGGGCGCACAGGTGATCGATCTCAACGACTTCGACGAGGCCCACACCGGCGCGTGGGAGTGGGACCTGCGACGGCTGACGGCGTCGATCTGGGTGTTGGGGCGTGACAACGGCGACAGCGAGGACGACTGCGCGACGGCCGTCCATCAATGCGTGTCCGCCTACCGCGACGAGGTCAGCTTCTTGTCCAAGCAGCCGTTGCTGTGGCGCGCGTACAACCATCTCGACGTCGAACAACTGCACGAGACCGCGACGGAAGCCACACTGCGCGAGGAGATCAAGCGCGCAGCGCGGGCGGCACGCAAGCGAACCAGCGATCGTCACCTGCCAAAGCTGACCGGCGATGCCAGCAGCATGAGGATTCTCGCGGACCCGCCGCTGGTCACGCGGCCAGGTCCCGAGGAGTTCGAGGACCTTGCCGCAGGGCTCGATGCGTACCTGGACACGTTGGCTCCGCAGTGGCGTCGAATCGTCGGCGGCTACACCTTGTTGGACATCGCCCACAAGGTTGTCGGCGTCGGCTCGGTCGGCATGCGCGCCTGGGTGGCCTTGCTGGTCGGATCGCGGGCCGACGATGTCTTGTTCCTGCAGCTCAAGCAGGCGCAGCGTTCGGTCCTGGCCCCCTACGTCCATGGGGATCGGGTGTGGCACGCACACCAGGGACAGCGTGTCGTCGAGTACCAGCAGCAGTTGCAAACCGTGTCGGACCCGTTGTTGGGGTGGACGACGGTCGGAGACCACCAGTACTACGTGCGTCAGTTCCGCAACATGAAGGGCGGGGTTCCGCTCGATGCCATGACGCCGGGGGCGCTGGTGGACTACGCCGGCATCGTCGGCCACCTGCTCGCGAAGGGGCATGCCCGCACATCGGGCGCGTCGGTGATCTCGGGGTATCTCGGCAAGTCGGATGCGCCTGCCGATGCTTTCACGGCCTTCGCCCGCGCCTATGCCGACCAGATGGAGTCCGATCACGCAGAGCTCGTGAAGGCGGTCCAGGCCGGACGGTTGCCGTACGAGCCGGGGGTGTGAGGCGCGCGCGGGCTGCGGGTTGCTTCCGTTCAGGCGGTAAACCTGGAACCATGACGCCGTGGCGCGCAGCAGGCGGGGAGGTCGACTGGTCGATCTGCTGATTTCGCTTGCTGTGTTGCTGATTCCCATCGGGCTGATCGTGTGGTTCTTCACGAGCAACCCCGAGGAACCCGAAGTGCAATCCGTCAATTGGGCCTCTGTGGCCGAGCAGGCGGCAAAGGAGGCCCCGTTCGACGTCCTCGTGCCGTCGGCGGTGCCGGTGGACTGGCGCGCGACGCGGGCGCGATGGACGCCAGTCGGCGAGCCGGGCCTGGACGGGACACCGGTGGCGGGGGACCTGTGGCAACTGGGTTTCGTCGACGCACGCCCCATGTACATCGGTCTCGACCAGTCCAATGCGCCTCCCGCGCCGTTCATCTCCGACGTGACGCGGGAAGGGACCGCGCAAGGAACGTCCGTCGTCGGCAAGGTCACGTGGACGAGATACGAGTCATCCGACGAGCGCACCCGGGCACTGGTGTTGCGCGGTGACGACATGACGGCGATCGTGAGCGGCGACCTGTCGTACGAGGAACTGGAGTCCTTCGCGGCAACACTCGGCGCGAAATAGGCCGGGTACCGGCGCGTTCGGTCGGCCGGAGGTCCGGCCCCCGGGTCTTGGGTTGTCCATCCCAGGTCCTACGATCACCCCATGGGCATTCCTGCGATTGTGATCGTGTCCGATCGGCACACCCCCGAGTTGACCACGGCATTCGCCAGGTACGAGCACGATTATCCGATCGTGCACCTCAGGACCGACGAGTGGGCATCGAAGGCGCATCACCTCACCGATCAGGGCAGCCAGGTCGCCCTGTTCGTGGTCGACACCGATCGCCCGACCGAGCAGACGGACGAGTTGGTGCGCATGATGCGCAAGATGGTCCCGACGTCGCGCAGGGTGCTGATCTCACACATTTCCCGGTTTCGCCAAGACATCGAGGAGACCCGTGGGTTGATCTCGCAGGCCGCGGTCGATGGTCTGCTGCTGATGCCACAGGGTCCCCGCGACGAGGAGTTTCAGATCGCCATCAGCGAGCTGCTGAATGACTGGAACGCCACCGTCGGCGCGCCGGTCGTCGTCGTG
>RRZU010211256.1_pt1 | contig 30928 bp, 25 predicted proteins | sample 2165561 | NCBI WGS metagenome assembly RRZU01 (sample SAMN10456909, study PRJNA506462) | wastewater metagenome | isolation source: wastewater sludge | place: USA: Moscow, Idaho | reverse complement strand
TGTGATCAAGGGTGAGCGCAAGGATGTGCTGCTCATCGACGTCACCCCGCTCTCCCTTGGAATCGAGACCAAGGGTGGTGTGATGACCAAGCTCATCGAGCGCAACACCGCCATCCCGACCAAGCGTTCCGAAACCTTCTCCACCGCTGAGGATAACCAGCCCGGCGTGGCCATCCAGGTGTTCCAGGGCGAACGCGAGTTCACCCGTGACAACAAGCCGCTCGGCACCTTCGAGCTGACGGGCATCGCCCCGGCCCCTCGCGGTATCCCGCAGATTGAGGTCACCTTCGACATCGACGCCAACGGCATCGTGCACGTGTCCGCCAAGGACAAGGCCACCGGCAAGGAGCAGTCGATGACCATCACCGGTGGCTCGGCCCTCCCTAAGGATGAGATCGACCGCATGGTGAAGGAAGCCGAGGCCCACGCCGCCGAGGACGCCGCCCGCAAGGAGGAGGCCGAGGCCCGCAACCAGGCAGAGCAGACCGTCTACTCTATTGAGCAGCTACTCAAGGACAACGCGGAGAAGATCCCGGACAACGTTGCTTCCGATGTGAAGGACGCCGTTGAGAAGGTGAAGGAAGCCCTGAAGGGTGAGGACACCGAGGCAGTTAAGGCTGCCCTCGCCGAGCTGAACGAGAAGTCGCAGGCCATTGGCCAGGCGCTCTACGCCCAGCAGGCCGAGGCGCCGACTGACGGCTTCACCGAGGCCGGCCAGGCTGGACAGTCGGGCCAGGCGGGTTCCGCTGACGACGACGTCGTCGACGCCGAGATCGTGGACGAGGATGAGAACAAGTGAGTGAAGAGAACCTCAACGAGGAACTGGGCAAGGCCGCGGATGAGGGCGTAACTCCTGACCAGAATGGTCAGGGAGGCGCCACCTCCGAATCCGCGGCGGCTCAGGACGAGGTTGCTGAGGCTGCTCGCGCCGCTGCGGCGTCTAGCGATTCGGCTGGCTCCGGTGATTCGCCCGAGTCTAGCGATTCCGCCCAGTCCGCATCGTCTGCCGACGAGCTCGTCGATCCGCTGAGCGAGGCAATGAATACCATCACCTCGCTCGAGGATCAGCTTGCTCGCGCCAGGGCTGAGCTCTACAACCTGCAGCAGGAGTACAACGGGTATGTCCGTCGCTCCAAGCAGGAGGGCCAGTCCCGCCGTGAGGAAGGGATCGCTTCGGTGATCGAGAACCTTCTTCCGGTTTTGGACGACGTCGAATTGGCTCGCCAGCACGGCGACCTCCAGGGACCGACGGGTCAGATCGCCGAGAAGATTGAGCAGATCCTCAGGACCAACTACAAGGTGGAGCGATTCGGCGCCGAAGGCGACGAGTTCGATCCCATGATTCACGAAGCGCTCATGCATCAAACCTCCCCGGACGCTACCGCGGAGTCCGTGAGTGCTCTCATCCAACCCGGATATCGTCAGGGAGACAAGCTCCTGCGCGCCGCGCGCGTGGGCGTGGTCTCCCCTGAGTAATCGTGAAGAGGGCTGTATTGGAAGGGCGGTGGCGGACGTCGTCGTTCTTCCAATGCAGCCCCTTTCGAAAGGAGGTGAGGCGTAATGGCAGGTGCAAGCCAGGACTGGATGGAAAAGGACTTCTATAAGGCTCTCGGAGTGTCCAAGGACGCCTCCGCGGATGAGATTAAGAAGGCCTACCGCAAGCTGGCCAAGCAGTACCACCCGGACCGTAATCCCGGGGATAAGTCTGCCGAGGACCGCTTCAAGGAAGTGGGAGAGGCCTATCAGGTTCTCTCGAATGAGTCTGACCGCAAGCAGTACGATGCCATTCGTTCGCTCGCGGGCGGTGGGCCACGCTTTGCTGCCGGTGGTGGCGGTGGAGGCGCAGGTTTTGAAGACGTCTTTTCGCAGATGTTTGGCGGCGGTGCCGGGTTCGGTGGCGCAGGCAATAGTAACGTGCGTTTCCAGACATCTGGGGGCGGCGGTGGCGCAGGTTTCGAGGACATCCTCTCGATGTTCGGCGGGCAGGCGGCAGGCGGTGGCGGACGTTTTGGCGGATTTGGGTCCAATCGTAGGCCTGAACGCGGTCAGGACCTGATAACCGAGGTCTCGATTCCGCTTCGACAAGCCGTTTCGGGCACCACGGTTAAACTGACCACGGCGCGTGGCAACTCGGTGACTGCTCGTATTCCCGCGGGTGTTACCGACGGCCAGAAGATCAGGATCAGCGGTAAGGGCGGTGCCGGTGCAAACGGCGGCGCTCCCGGCGACATCATCGTGACCGTTCACGTGGAGAAGCACCCCGTGTATGAGGTGCGCGGCAAGGATGTCTACGTCAACTTGCCGATCTCCTTCGGGGAGGCCGCGCTTGGTGGCACCGTAGAAGTCCCCACTCTCGATGGCAAGAATGTCCAGGTGAAGATCCCGGAAGGATCATCCACGGACAAGCTGCTGCGCGTTAAGGGCAAGGGATTGCCGAACGGAACCTTTAGCCACGGCGATCTCTACGTGCGGCTCAAGGTTGCTGTTCCGAAGAAGATGTCCGATGAAGCACGCCGTGCTGCTCAGCTCTTCGCTGCGGCAACGCGCGAGGCGGACCCACGGGCTGAGTTCCGGGACATGGCAAACTCATAAAAAGCGGGGCGAGCCTCGTAAAAAGTGGAGCTATCCCGGAAATCAGAAGAGACGGCAATCTGACGGAACGGTCTGCGCCGTAGAATGGCGTGCGGAAGAGATTGCGCCAGTAGGCTGCGGCCACTGACGGAATCTCCTAGGGAAGAGAGGCGCTATGAATACGGAGAACAGGCTCCCGGTAAGGGCGCGCGTCGCATGTCGTGCGGGGCGCGCCACAGCGAGGCTTTCGCGACTGCTCGGGCGGGGAGCCGGTGGCATGGTTGGCGGAATGGTTGCGTTGCGGATCGCTCCCGATCTGCTACGCCAGCTTTCTGCGGGCAAGCACGTCACTCTGGTGACCGGAACTAACGGCAAGACCTCCACGACGAAGTTCACCGTGGAGGCCATGCGCACCCTTGGTGATGTTGCCACCAATCAAAATGGTGACAACATGACAACGGGCATCCTCACTGCACTCATGGAGAATCCGAAGGCACCGTATTGCGTGCTGGAAGTCGACGAAATGCACCTTGCGCAGATCGTTGATAGCACCGATCCTCAGGTGCTTATCCTTCTCAACCTCTCCCGCGACCAGTTGGACCGCGTTGGCGAGATCGGCGCCGTGGAAGGCACAATCCGCAAGGCGGTGAATAACGCGCCCCGCGCCGTCGTCGTCGCTAATTGTGACGATCCGCTGATCTCCTCCGCGGCCTAGGACGCGGCAAACGTGCAGTGGGTGTCTGTGGGTGCGCCGTGGCTCGCCGATTCGGCATCTTTCCCGCGCACCGGCACCATCGTCATCCGTGAGGGCGACGAATGGCATGTGGATGGTGCACCCGAATACTCCCGTCCCAAGCCTGACTGGACCGTGGGCGACGCGCTGACCGACGATTCCTTCGTCTTGCAGGGAGCAGATGGCACCCAGATTTCGCTGTATTCCGAGTTGCCCGGCCGTGCCAACCGCGGAAACGCTGGTCAGGCGGCCGTGGCTGCGCTCGCGAGTGGTGTGAAGCCCGATGCTCTCGCGCGTGCGCTGCGTAGTGTCACCGGCGTGGCGGGCCGCTACCAGACCTACGAGATCGATGGTCGGTCAGTGCGCATGCTTATGGCGAAGAATCCGGCGGGCTGGCAGGAAGCGATGACGATGGTCTCGCACGGCGCCTCGCAGCTGGTTATCGCAGTGAACGGACAGATCCCGGACGGCGAGGATCTCTCGTGGCTGTGGGATGTGGACTTCGCGGCGCTGCGTAAGCAGGACGTCGGCACCATTATTGCCTCGGGCGAGCGGGCCGCTGACCTCGCTGTTCGCCTTGAGTATGCAGGATTCCGCTGTACGGTGGTCGATTCTCCGTTGGAGGCAGTCAAGACGTTCCAGCCCGGCAAGGTCGAGGTGCTGGCGAACTATTCGGCATTCCGTGACCTGAAGAAGGAGCTGGACCGATGAGCGATTCGATAAGCAGGCCGAAAGGCGGCCCGTCGGGTAAATCAAAGGGCGATTCGACCCTCCGCATTGGAGTCATTTACCCCGCCGTGCTCGGCACGTATGGCGACGGCGGCAACGCTGTTGTGCTCGCGGAACGCGCGCGTCGGCGTGGATTTGCTACGGAGATCGTAGAGATCGGATTAGGACATCCGGTTCCCACGGAACTCGACATTTACACGCTCGGTGGAGGCGAAGATTCCGCTCAGGCGATTGCGGCAGACCATCTACGCACATCGAATGGGCTGACTGAGGCCGCGCGCCGTGGGGCTCCGGTACTGGCGATTTGTGCGTCGCTGCAGGTCTTGGGGACGGAATACACGGATGCCCAGGATCGGTTGGTTCCGGGCTTGGGGTTGCTCGATGTAGTCACCACCCCGCGTGGCAAGCGCGCCATTGGCGAGCTCATCACGTCTCCGTTGGTGGAGGGGCTAACCCAGCCGCTCACCGGTTTTGAAAACCACGGCGGTGGCACGGTGGTAGGCTCCGACGCGACACCGCTAGGGCGCGTGACGCACGGAGTAGGAAACGGTGCCTTCTCACCGAATGGCCCCCTACCCGAGGAACGCTACGAGGGCGCTGTTCAGGGCAGTGTCATCGGTACCTACATGCACGGGCCAGCTCTGGCGCGAAATCCCGAACTTGCCGACTACATTCTCCGCAAGGTTCTCGGAGATCTCGAACCGCTTCAGGTTCCCGGGGTGGAGCGCCTGCGTGCCGAACGGCTGAACGTCTAGGTGGATGGTTCCATGGCTTCCGTGATGATGCCCCGAAATCTATCTCCGAAATCCGGCCATGCACGTGCCATGGGTACAGCAAGTGCGGGATTTCAGAGATACACCGTGGCACGGTCTGAATCTCGGTATGCCCTGAAACCTTGAAGCACTCTCACATACAAATTATTGAAACGGAGTACGAGGAGGATCGGAGATGGCACACGCTGCTGGGCGAGACGCCCCCATTCTGACCGTCTCCGTTGCCGCCGAGTTGGCGGGAATGCACCCCCAGACTGTTAGACAATATGACCGTCTGGGTCTTGTTCCAGCTAAGCGCACGCGCGGTGGCGGGAGACGCTATTCACTATCCGATGTGGACAAGCTGCTGGAGATCCAGGAACTTTCTCAGAAGGAGGGCATCAACCTCGCTGGGATCTCACGAATCTTTGCGCTGCAACAGGAGAATGAGCAACTGCGCAAGCAGAATGCTCGGCTGCGCAAGCGCACCACGGAACTGCAGGATCACCTAGAGCAGCGTCAGCTACTTGACCAGCGCGTGTTTGCGGCTGGTGCGGATGGCGACGTTGTTGTGTTTAAGCGGGCGCAGGAACTGCGAGAATACCGTGAACGGATGCGCGCTGCCGCCGTGGCGGCCCAGCAGGCGGCTGTTGCGGCTCAGCAGGCAACCGAGCGCAATCGTTATACGCCACATGCGCAATACCCGGCCGTGAATGCGGAGCTCGTCGTGTGGCGGCCACTGCCATTGCGTCCGGTGGACGAGGCATAGCAATCTAGTGGACGAGGCATAGCAGCTCATCCCGCCAGGCGAGGGGTTTGTACATAAAATCGCGGTTTTTCGCCGGGGCGTTGTGTACAAACCCCTGACCGTGCCGATTATGGGGTGGGAACTGCGTTTGCGGCTGCCCCTAATGCAGATTCTGACGCAACGCTTGAACTTTGCCTACGCCCAGGTCCTCGGTTTCTTGAGGACGAGTCGAAGCACGGCCTCCTCGATCATGGCTCGGATGCGTGGCGACTCCTCGGCCCCGAGCATATCCCGCCCAAAGAGTGCGTTGAAGCTGCCACGATGCTCGATACGGTTGAGGGCGAGGGCAGAAAGCATTTGGTGCACGTCAACTGCGGTGGGTGCGTCGTCGTCATTACGGAAGACGCCGGATGCGCGGCCACGTGAGAGGATGCCTTCGAGAATTTCCAAGGTGCGTTCGTCGAGGGTGAGGATCTCGGGTGTTGCCGCGATCGTCGTGCCTTCACATTGGAGATTTTCGTACGCTATGATGCGTGCGGCCTCAATGTTGTGTTCGAAGTGTCCGAGAGTCTGACGAATGAAAATGCGCAGGGCAGTTTCGGGTTCGAGATCGTCGGTCTGGAGATCGATTTCAAGGTGACGAATGCGGGCATAGGATTCTTTGAGAACTTCGGCGTACAAGCTGGCCTTGGATCCGAAGTAGTAATAGATCATCCTTTTTGACGTATTTGTTTTAGATACAATGACGTCAATTCGGCTGCCCAAAAGACCCTTGTGGGCGAACTCTTCGAGAGCCGCGTTAAGGATCTCGCGTCGCGTTAGCTCAGGATTGCGACGCGAATTGTAGGTTAGGGTGCTCGTGGACATCGGCCGGTCTACCACCTTCTTGATTCATCGATGGGAATAGTTGAACTCTACTCAGTTTTTCTTTGTTCTGACTTTATGTTCATTTTGATGAAACAATTGGTATAAGTGCGGTGTGTCGTTTAATATGTGCCCGGGTGGTAAACGTCACTACGATTAGACGCTACGTTACCAAAGAATGTAGGTCGGCCCGCCGAAGTGCAGTCTTGCGTGTCACGTAAGGGGTGGCTTAGTTGCGTCGAGATGCCAGTACCATCGTCTCGGTATGGGTAGTTTGTGGGAACATATCAAATACTCGTACCTCTCGCGGCGCAAATCTAGGCATGTTCGCGAGGTCTTTTGCCAGCGTCACCGGATTGCAGCTTGAGTAGATGAGGTGGCGCGCCGGCGAATTGTTGATCCATTCGGCGAGCTTACCGATACCGCGCCGCGGCGGATTAACGACGACGACGTCCGGCGAACCCTGCGTTTGACGAGCGGCTGCGTGAGCGTCACCCGCGAGAAAATGAATCGGACCGGTTTCGGGGGTGGCGCTATGAAGCTCGTGCGCTGCCAACCGTGCACTTTCGATCGCCTGCTCCGATATCTCCACGCCAAATACTTCCCGATGTGGGCCTGCGCAGTGCAAAGCGAAACCGCCCACACCGCAGTAGAGATCCCAGAGACGTAGTGGTGCTCCGAGTTCGTCGGTCGCCGAAGTTCTGGATGAAAGGGGGATGATTTGGTGTGACTGACTCCCCGCACCGCGGACGTCGTGGGATGAACCCGCAGCAGGCCTCTCCGTCCCCGATATCGAGCGCGGGTGCTCGTAGCCCTGGACGTCGTCGTCGATCAAACTATCCACCCAGGTGCGGGCCTGCTGGTACAGGCCGCGAGCCACGGGAGTATTCGTCTGGAAGAACGACTGCGGGCGAAGATAAAGGGTGACGCTGCCGAGACGCATCGGCAGGACTTCCTGCTCGGTCAGGATGATTTCTTCGCGGCCCTCGGGTACAGCCTTGCGTTCCGGAAGCAGATTAACCGTGGCGACGGCGACGTGGGGCAGCTGGTCCCGCAGCCATCCGAGGTGCTTACGGATACGTACTACGGCCTCGGTGGAGCGCAGGACGAAACGAATCATGAGTTCGCGGCTGGGAGAAATTGAGATGATGATGTTCTTGAGTTCGCCGCGGCCGGTCGGGACGTCGAACGGGGTGAGCTGGGCGCGAGCGATGAAGTCCGCAAGGACGGGGAAAGTGGCCGCGAGTTCTGCTTCATAAAGGCCGCATTCACGCAGGTCAATACCCTGGCCGTTAGAGCCGAGGATTCCCAGGGTGGGGTCGGTGATGCTCCCACCCACCACCAGCTTCGCCTTGTTACGGAATCCGGACTCCGCGGAGGTGAAGGGCGCGAGCCAGCGCAGCTCGGGCCAGGGGCTGAGCAACTCCCGGACGCGTGCCTCCTTTGCCGCCACCTGCTCGGTATAGGGGGTGCCCATGAGCGTGCAGGAACGGCACACATCCGCGTCAAAATAGTCGCATTGCATGCGTCTAGCGTACCGGCGGCTTCTTGTTCATCGAACTTCACGCCGGGGACTCATCCTCGGGACCTTGTGCCCACCATAATCACTCGCGCTACCTGGGACGATTGAGGCCTATCGATCCAACGAGGTGATTCGATGTCTAGATGGCGCGCTGGCGTCACAGTAATGAGTGCTCCGATCGCTGCCGCTGCCGCCACTTTGGGAGTGGTGCTGGCAACCGGTGTGCATCGCCGCCTCGGGGCCACGAAGGCGGAGGCGTTCGCGACGCTACCCGGTGATGATCTACTGCCGGATGCCGAGATACAGAATGACCGCGCAAGGACGGTTCCCGCATCAACAGAGGCGGTCTGGCCGTGGATTGCCCAGTTGGGGCAGGATAAAGCTGGGTTCTATTCGTTCGAATTCTTGGAGAACCTGGCCGGATGCCAGATCAACGGTGCCTCCACTCTTCACCCAGAATGGCAGGATGTGAAGCCGGGAGACGTCTTTCGCCTGCATCCCGAGGTTGCCGTGCGAGTGGCCCAGGTTGACCCGGGACGAGCCCTGGTCCTCACCTCCAAGGGCGGCGAGGCTCCCGGTGAAACGGGGTTCGACATCACCTGGGCTATGACTCTGGTTCCGATGATCAGTGAGTCTGGAGAACACGCAACGCGGCTCCACTTCCGCGAACGGTATGCGACAGATCGGCCATCAATGCGCCCAACCATCGAACTGACGAGCGTCATCAGCGCGCTGATGACCTGGCGAATGATGGCACGGATTGGGGAACTCTCTAGTACCGTCGATGTATGAGCAATGGAGCAGCTATAGGTCGCGAGCACACTGATCACGTGCACACCGGAGCCATCGGAGCGCGCGCTCGATACCAGGGCGCAGATCCCGTTCATGTTGTTGTTATCCCCGACTCTTTCAAAGGGACTCTCGCGGCCGATCGAGTCGCACGCGCCATGAATGCCGGAGTGTCGCGGGCCGCTCAGAGCTATGGGATCGATATCCGGGTCACGGAGATTCCGTTCGCGGACGGGGGCGAGGGGACCCTCGACGCCGTCCGCGAAGCCTGGGGATCGGAGCTGATCACCTGCGAGGCAACCGACGCCCTCGGACGGCCCGTGCGCTCGGGCTACTGCATTTCAGCCGATGGGAGGCTCGCGCTTATCGAGGCCGCTCAGGCCAACGGTCTCGCGGCCGTGAGTGACGTTTCATTGCGTCCCCGTGATGCCAGCACTCGCGGAGTTGGGCGGATCGTCCGCGACGCGTTGAGCCGTGGCATCTCCGAAATACTTCTCACCGTCGGCGGTTCTGCCACCACCGACGGCGGCACCGGCATGTTCCGGGAGCTGGGTGCCCGCTTCCTCGACGCTGCGGGCCGTGACCTCCCGGACGGTGGTGGCGCGCTCCGCGACTTGGCAGCCATTGATTTTTCGCACCTCGACCCGAGGGTGGGCGAGGTGAAGTGGAAGGTCGCCGTCGACGTCACAAATCCCCTGACCGGATCCGCCGGTGCCGCGGCAGTCTTTGGGCCGCAGAAGGGAGCGGGTGCGCAGGACGTCGTCGTCCTTGATGCGGGTTTGGTGAATCTTGCGCGGGTGCTGCGTGATGCTGGCGGCGGGGATGTTCTCGATGTTCCCGGGCTCGGTGCGGCCGGTGGGATGGCGACGCTCCTCCATGCGTTCTTCGACGTGGAGCTGGAACCCGGGTGGCAGATGGTGAGCGAGGCGGTTGAGGCTTCTAGGTATCTGGCCGAGGCTGATCTTGTCGTGACGGGTGAGGGGCGTTTCGATGCACAGTCGCTTGACGGGAAGGTCATTCACGGTGTGCGGCAACTGACCCCCGAAGATGCCCCGCTCGTGGTGATTGCCGGGGGAGTGGAACTCACGCCCGAGGAACTGGAGCGTTCCGGGGTGACGGCAGCCTACTCCATTTGCTCGGGGCCTTCGACGCTGGAGGAGGTCGCCCCGCGCACCGCCGAACTTGTGGAGTGGGCTGCCTATCAGGTGGGGCGGCTATGGCTGGCGTGATCTGCTAGGCGGCGCTCGCGGACAAATCGGAGTAGGCTTGCTGGGCGTTTTGGTTCGAACGACATAACGTGACAATAGCCAACACACCCGAGGAAGGGCCGTATGAAATCTCTGGGCCGGATTCTGGTCTTCACCAAGAAGCTCACGCCGTACTACATCATCATTGTGGTGGCGTCGCTCTTTGTGACGGCCGCGGGCATCGCGGTGCCCTTCATTATCGGCCGCGCGACGGATGCGGCGGTGGCCGCCGTTGCTGGGACTGTCTCGATTACCCAAGCAACCACGACGGTCTTGTGGCTTGCGGGCGCTTTCTTTGCGGTGGACGTGCTCTCCACGATGATCTCCTCGGTCGGCGGCTACTTCGGCGACATCATGAGTCAGAAAATGCGCGCCATCCTCTCGGTGCGCTACTACGAAAAGCTTCTCACCCTTCCGCAGCAATACTTCGACAATGAACTCACCGGCACCATCACCTCGCGTCTTAACCGCTCAATTACCGAGGTGACGGGTTTCGCGAAGTACTTCGCCAACAACTTCTTCACGACGATCCTTACCGTCGTCGCCGTTCTCGCGATCTCGGCAGCTTTCTCTCCCTGGCTCACACTCCTGCTTGCGATCGTGTTCCCCGTTTACATGTGGCTGACGGCCCTCACCTCGCGCCGCTGGCAGCGTCTCGAAGGCAAGAAAAACGAACAGATCGATCTCGCCGGTGGTCGCTTCAATGAGGTGGTTGGCCAGATCCGAGTGGTTAAGTCCTTCGTGCAAGAACTCCGCGAGCTGAAAATCTTCACGTGGCGCTTCAACCGCACCATCGCGGATACCGCTGACCAGTCCTACCACTGGCACTGGATGGACTTCGCCCGCCGCGCCTTCATGTCCGCGATGTTCTTCGCCATCTATGCCATCATCTTCGTCAACACGGTGCGTGGCAGCTTCAGCGTGGGCGACATGGTTTTGTTGATCCAGCTCGTCGCCCTCGCCCGCCAGCCGATCGGCTCAATGAGCTACATTGTCGACACCGCCCAGCATGCCATTGCCGGCTCCAAGGACTACTTCGACGTTATGGCGCTCGAACCGGCGCGCCGCCCCGCGCTTCTTGACGAAGTCACCGAAGCTCGCGCGGAGGGCACGTTGCCGGACGAGTTGGTAGAGATGTCTGGTCTTATGTCCGACGACGACGTGGCCTCGCCCGGTTCGCCCGCTTCCGTTTCGTCTGGGCCTAGTTCTCCGCTTGATGACACACTCTCTCCCATTGTTGATTCGAGTTTGTCCTGTAATAATGCTTCCCGCAGTGATGTGGCCGTCTCGTTTAAGAAAGTCACCTTCGGTTATGACAACGATCCGGATGTCCTCTCCGATGTGAACTTTGAGATCAAGCGCGGCGAGCGTGTGGCGTTTGTTGGTGAGTCTGGCGGCGGCAAGACAACGATGACCTCCCTCCTGCTTGGCCTTTATACCCCGCGCTCGGGAACAATTCGGGTATTCGGTGAGGACACGGCAGAGATGTCTATTTCGCAGCTGCGCGATTCTATTGGTGTGGTGTTCCAAGAGGCTTCACTCTTCTCGGGAACTATTCGGGAAAACATTTCCTACGCCCGCCCGGATGCCACCGATGAGGAGATTGTTACCGCGGCAAAGAAAGCCAATGCGGATAAGTTTATTCACGGCTTCCATGATGGCTATGACACCCTCATTGGTGAGCGGGGCCTCAAGCTTTCAGGTGGCCAGAAGCAGCGCATCTCGGTAGCCCGCGCTATTCTCAAAGACGCTGAGATTCTTGTTCTCGACGAAGCAACCTCCGCCCTCGATACCCGATCGGAACGCCTCGTGCAGGCGGGCTTGGAGACCCTCATGGAGAACCGAACCAGCCTTATTATCGCGCATCGTCTCTCAACGATCGCCAATGTGGACCGCATTATTACGCTCAAGGATGGTCGCGTGGACGAGGTGGGAACGCCTGCCGAGCTTGCCCAGACGGACGGCATCTACGCCACGCTTCTTGCGCTCCAAAACGAAGGGACGAAGAAGGCGAAGTCGCGCCTCAAGAAGTACGACATCTCCCACTGATTACGCTCCCGCGAGACGACTTGTCACAAGGCGGTTGAGTGACACGTTCTGTTCGGCGGCCTCAATCGCAAGTGCTCGGTGGGTCTCGGGGGAATTCTCACCATGAACTTACCGGAGTAGACACGATCTGCCAGCGGTACCGGCGGAGTTTCGCCGCTCTCCTTCATATCCTCAAGAACCCCAGCAATGAGATTCTGAAGGCCAAGGAGTGCTTCCACCTGACTGTCGGCAATCCATAAAAGTGACCGCATCACCGCAACCGTAGCTACGTATGCCTCAGCCTCGCCAGACCAACGCACCCGATAGGCGTAATGGTCTCCGTTCATTGTCGTGCTGTTTCTCCTTCCAGTTTCTCTATTGCTGCGAGAACGTGCTATAGAGATCCCACCAATAGGCCGTGACATCCTCGCGACGGCCGAACCTATTGGCGGAACCTCTTACCTGATAGGGCTTGGCCATTTCGTGGTTATTTTGGATGTTCACTCGTGGATCACCTGACCATGGCATTCGATAGACCAGGTGCCAGCTTCCTTGTTGTCGTGGTCTTCCAAAGGAGTAATCACGGATCTTGGTCAACTCGGAAAAACGTACACCTTTCGGCTGCTTCCGGATGTGATCGAGTAAATTCTCCACCTGCCCCACACATTAAGTGACATCAATAGTGATACCACTTTGTGGAAGGGTCATTATGGCCTATGGGCGGGATCTCTTCGGCGCTGCCGCGTCCGCCGCTGCCAGCATTGCCCGATTTTCCGCCAGTGTCAGGCCCAGCCCGAGTCGCCAGCTTCTGCCTCTGACGCTTCCCAGCGCAGCAGCTCAGCGCCCTCGCCGTCATGAATTTCCAGCGAAAACACCGGCTCCAGCGTTGCCTTCACTCGCACAACTTCCGGCCCGCCTGGGTTCGACACGGTGTACTCGATCCACGGATTTTCCTTGCCGACCACGTCAATCAACCCGCGCACGATCCACGGGTTGCGCCGCCGCACCGCGATGAGATCCTGATAGAGGCGATAGAGCCAGAATCCGGCCGGGAACAAGTGATCGGGACTTGGTGGCAATGGCGGGCGGAGTTCGTCGTCGGCAGCAAACCCCTCCAACTTGCGTCCCTGAAATCCCTGCTCATCCCCGTAGTAGATGGAGGGCATACCCGGAACCGTCATCAAGATCCCGGCGGCTACTCCCGCGCCCGCGGCGCCTACCCGCGTGGCGATGCGTTCGACGTCGTGGTTGCCGATGAATGTTTGCGGGACGAAATGCTCGCAGAGCCCGGCATGTTCCTGCAGCGCCCAGTCAAGCTCCCACAAGTTAACATCCTTGATGGAACTCCAGATGGCCTTCCACAAGCGGTATTGGGTCACGGTGTCCAGGGTGCTTTCCCGCACGAACTCGACATAGTCCCCGTGGATCATCTCGCCAAGGAATAGAGCGTCAGGAAATTCTTGATGCACCCGACCCACGACCTCGCGCCACAACTCCGGTGGGACATCGTAAGCGACGTCGAGGCGCCATCCGGAAATTCCACGGCGCAGCCAGTGGAGCATGACGTCCGTGACGAGGTCCGCGACTGCCGGGTTCGAGTGATCGAGATTCACTAGCCCGCCGTGCCCTTCCCAGGTCTGTACGTTGCCGTGTTCGTCGCGTTCGCTCAGTTCGCCCGCAAGCGGGTGGGAGTCTGCGACGTGGTTGAAGACGCCGTCGAGCATGATGTGAAAGCCACGCGCGTGGGCGATCTCGACGAAATGATCGAAGTCCTCGTCGGTTCCTAGCCTGGGATCGATTGAATAATGATCGAGGGTGTCGTAGCCATGTGACACGGAGGTAAAGATTGGCCCGAGCAGGATGCCATTGCAACCGAGTTTTTGGAGATAGTCGAGCCAGGGTTCAGGATGCTGGAGGCGGTGGGCGGCGTCGTCGCCGGTGCGGTCACGAATGGGGGCGCCGAGGGCACCAAGGGGGAAGATCTGCCACCAGATCGTGTGGTCGAGGAGACGTGACATGGTACCTCCGTATGGTGCTTGCGGCCCGCGATGCTCATCTGCGAGTTCCCTGTGGGGCTGCGTTTCACTTATGAAGCTTGTATTGGGAAGCTCGTCTCTAAGGCTACGCGAGATATGACGAGTGTGAGGGGACGACGTGATATTTCGAAGGATGTGTAGCGTGGCGCGAACAATGACGATATCCCAATGTTCATCATTAAATCATGGGTTTTTTAATCGCAACGCATATGTACTCCCCTTCCAGGCAACGTATTACAGCAAGCGCTGACTCTTCAACGCAGTATATTGAACCGCCTGTTGCCGGTATGTGACTTTGACATTTGTTGACAATTCGCCGTGGGCGCACGGATGCGGCATTGTATGGGACCAGTAAGGACTCGGTGAATGTTCGTATTTTGTTTGCTGTTACAGACTTGTTTTTCTCCTGGTTGTTCGGGGGATGGGAGACCCTTGCGAGGGCGAACCCTGACATTTCTCAAAAAGTATCCTATGGTCTATCCATGTGTGTCTGGTGTCACGTATGGTAGCTAGTACGTTCATACCCATGCAACGGCGATTCGCCCACATGAGACGGTTCGCCCATACGCGCATGCGACGAAAGCCGACCCGTGCTCAACGAAGGGAAAGATATGGACCGGAAGAAGAGGGGGCGTTCAGTAGCCATTGCCGCGGCACTTGGTCTGCTCATTACGCCACTCGTAACCCTCCCGGCGGGTGCTACTCCTGCTGGGGATAATGTTGTTATTAATGAGGTGAGTCCCGGCGCAAAGTTCGTCGAGCTCTACAATCCCACCGATCAAGATATCGCTCTAACTGGAATGTACATCTCGTACTATTCCACGGCGGGCAACCCGCAATGTGGAACGAAGGGTGAGCTCAGTGGCTCTATCTCCGCTGGCGGTTACTATCTCATCCATATGGCCGCGACCGCTCTTGATACTCTCCCGGCAGCGGATGCAGTGTGGGGCTGCGGCAGCGCGGTTGGACAGAATGGCGGTTTTGGCCTGAGCGTCGGTGCGCCACAGGATTTCAAAGGCAACGTGGATCATGCTGCTCTCAGCATGATTGATTACGTGGGGCTCGGTTCTCACGCTAATTTTGAGACTGCTACCGCGACGACGTCCGGATCCTCGGCTACGAAGTCGGTGAGCCGCACCGACGGTGTGGATACGGACAACAACAGCAACGACTTTACGGTCACGGATATCTCGCCCGGTACTGACATCGTGCCTCCGGTTGACCCGCCGCCCGTTGATCCTCCGGATCCGGACGATATTATCCCCATCGCGGATATCCAAGGCACCGGCGCACAATCCACGCTCGTTGGCGATACCGTCACCACCGAGGGCTTCGTCACCGCAACGTACCCCGTGGGCGGTAAGAACGGCATCGTCATTCAGACTCCGGGCACGGGCGGAACCACTTCGCATGAGGCGCCCTCGGTGGGAATTTTCGTTTACTTTGGCTCTCAGGGGGTCCCGAGCGACCTCGCCATCGGTGACTACGTCGTTGTTAAGGGCACAGTATCCGAGTACGAGAACAATACGCAGGTGACCGCGTTGTCATGGTCGAAGCCGGAGGTTGGCGATCGTGTGGCGCCTAGCGCCGTCGTCCTTAATCGACTCCCCGCTGACGATGCCGGCAAGGAAGCACTTGAGAACATGCTCGTGGACTTCTCCGGCCCTATCACGGTGACGGACAACTACCAGACCGGCGTGAACTACGGCGAGATCGGTGCCGCGTTTGGTTATGGGCCGCTACGCCAGCCGTCCGATCTGTTCAACCCAACGCGCGACGGTCACGAGGCACTCGAAGCGGTTGACGCGGATAACGCGGCACGCAAGATTATTATCGACGATGGTCGTACCTCCAACTGGGGTACCGGCGGCTCGAGTGTGCGAAACAGTGTCAGTCTTCCTTATATCTCCACCACGAATCCTGTCCGGACGGGTGCTGATGTAACGCTGGTTCAGCCCGCTGTGCTCGACCAGTTCCGGAGCGACTGGCGGCTACAGCCGGTGGAGCCGGTGATTGATGCAGCCAACAATAACCATGGCGGTGAGTTCTTCGAATTTGAGAATAATCGGCCTGTAACGCCGAAGGATGTGGGTGGAGATATCTCCATTTCCAGCTTTAACGTGCTTAACTATTTCACCACCACGGCAGAGGATGTTGGATGCACCAGCGTCTACACCGATCGTCAAGGTAACCCGATCACGACCGACAGGTGTGACACCGTGCGCGGCGCTGCCAACGCGGAGAATGTGGCGCGTCAGCAAGTGAAGATCGTCAACGCGATTAACGCGTTGGATGCCACCGTCGTCTCTTTGGAAGAGATTGAAAACTCGGCAAAGAACGGCAAGGATCGCGACGAGGCGCTTGCGACCCTCACCGATGCTCTCAACGAGGCTGATCCGTCGAAGAAGTGGGACTATGTTCCGTCGCCTTCTGCAGCGAATGGGCTCCCCGCGCTGGAAGACGAGGACGTTATTCGAACGGCCTTCATCTACCGCTCGGAAGACGTCAAGGTTGTGGGCGATTCCAAGATTCTCTACGACCAGGTGAACTTCGCGAATGCTCGCAAGCCTCTGGCCCAGGAGTTTGTAGCGCTTAATGATGCTGGTGAAGAGAAGGGCGAGCCCTTCGTTGTGATCGTCAATCACTTCAAGTCGAAGGGGTCGGGCAGCCCGGCTCCGGACAAGTGGCAGGGCAGCGCGAACGACGATCGCGTCAACCAAGCAAACGCTCTTGGTGCCTGGGCTAATGATCAGTGGCCGAACGAAGCTGTCTTCCTCGTGGGTGATCTCAATGCGTACTCGGCTGAGGACCCAATCCTCAAGCTGAACGAGTATGGCTACACCCGCGTCATGGACTACTTGGCGGCGACCACCGGTAGTGATTCCTATCTGAACCTGACCACCTACCAGTTCCAGAGCATGCACGGCTCGCTCGATCAGGCTCTTGGTAATGCCAAGGCACTGGAAATGGTTAACGACGCCACGGTGTATCAGATCAATGCTTCCGAGGCGATTGCGTTGGAATACTCGCGATACAACAATTATCTCGACATCTATTGGGATGAGAGCCAGTACCGTTCCTCCGATCATGACCCGGTGAAGATTGGTGTGAAGGTGGGCGATGATTCGTCGGTTCCTCACGATGCCACGCCGGTTCCTATGGAGGACGGCAACGTGTTCTATGCGGACAACTGGGCGCAGTCCATTGCGCGTACTGCGAATCAGATTGGCAACGCCGACCAGATTCTGGTGGGTGACTTTGATGGCGACGGTGTGGACACCCTGGCGTTGCGTCTTGGTAACGAGTACTTCTTCCATGCCACTAACCGCGTCGACTCCACAACAACGACTGTGATAGCTGGCTCGGCTGACTCGCTCGCGGTTGTGGGTGACTTCAATGGTGATTCGTTGGATGATTTGGCTCTGCGTGCTGCCGATTCAAACCTGTTCTCCATCTACTACAACGTTGATGGCGTGCTGAGTTCGGAGGTTGGTGACTCGGTCACCTTCGGCCGCGTATCTGACGTGCCGCTCGCGGGCGACTGGGACGGTGACGGAACAGATACCCTCGGCCTGCAACGTGGTGCCACGTTCTTGCTGAAGAACAGTGTCGACGGCGGCACCGCTGACCTCTCGTTTGTTTACGGCCGCGTCGGTGATCGCCCCCTCGTTGGCGATTTCAACGGCGACGGTACAGACACGATTGCTATTGAGCGCGGACCCCAGGTATACGCCCGGAACGCGCTTGCCGGTGGCCCGGCTGACGAGCAGCTCTACTTCGGTCGCTCCGGAGACGAGCGGGTGGTGGGCAACTGGTTCGGAACCGGATTGGATACGCTCGCGGCTTACCGCCGTTAGTGATGTTCTATAGCGACAAGAATCCCTCCAACTGGCCATCGCTGGTTGGAGGGATTCTTGCGTGAGATTACATCGTGGGAATGATCGAGAACCGCTCCGACTGCTCCGCCGCAGCCATCTCCCACGTACTCAGTTCGTTGATCGATGCGCCGGGATGTGTTTCGACGACGATGCTATTGGACTGCGCCGAAGCCGGATAAGCGCGAGCTGTCAGTGGGCGCCCATTGGCGAAGATCTCGATGATGGAGTGGTCCACGAGAATCCGTAGCTCCACCTCGCCAGACTCGTCCGCTGGGATCATGCCGGAGAGGAATTTTGTATCGTAGTGGGGAAGAACTGTGGCGTTGCGGGTGTGTGAGCGGTCCACGCTGAGGGTGATCTCAGCGGAGTCCGTGGCTCGTGCGAGACGGATACGTGTGCGTTCTGCACCATCGGCGGCGGCGAGCACATCGATCGTCAACTCGCCACTGGGCTTCAGAACAACGGTGCCAACAGAGTCGGTCTGCACCGAGCGTGTCTCTAGAACGTGACGGTCCGCGCCTTCCAGCGAGATAACTTCGGGATCACCGCGACTCAGCTTGTCTACTTCCATAACGGGGCGCGAGAGCAACATGTCGCTCTCGGCCCACAGTTCGCGTGGAAGGGCCATCGCTCCGAACCAGTCGGACTGCGGCACAACTGACTCATCAAGGCCCTCTTGGGACCAACCGACGTGGATGCGGCGGCCGTCGTCGAGCTCGAGGCTTTGGGGAGCATAGAAGTGACGCAAGCCAAGATCCATGTAACGGGGCGCCGTCGTCGGCGTCAAGGAGCCGGTGCTCTTCTCTGCGAGAATGTAAGCGGTGTGGAGGGTGACCTCCTCGTGCCATGCCGACCATGCGAAGACGGTCTTTCCTGGGGTGTTGACGTTCTCCAGGCCGGGAGCGCCGGGAACGTCGAAAATGTCGGGGCACTCCCATGTGGTGGCGGGGTCGGCCTCGCCGGGCTGCAACTTTGAGCCGTCCACCATGATGCCGGCGAAATCCCACGTGCGGAAGTCTGTTGAGGTGAAGTGCATAAGTGCGCCCAGCTTTGGAGCGGGGTTCTCGCCCTCTGTGGCAGGCAGCCCGGCGCCCATCACCTGGTGCCAGGTGTTGCCCTCGCGCCAGACGCAATGATCGCGCATCTCGAGAGCCGGAGCTTCGGCGGGCGGCCCGGCGATCACCGGGTTCGCCGGATCCTGCACGAACCAGTCGAGATTCTCCTTGTCCTTCGGCCAAGCAAGGCAGCAGGTCTGGGTGGTGCCTACCTGCGTGTTGCGGCCGGAGTAGACGAACACCGGGCCGTCGTCGGTTTTGACGAGAACGCCGGACCAGCACCCCTCGACGTCCGGACCCTCGTCCAGAGGAACCAATGCGACCGGGCGGTCCTCCCAATGCACAAGGTCCGTGCTCACCGCGTGACCCCAGTGGATGCGGTTGTGCTGCGGTCCGTAGGGGTTGGACTGGTAGAAGAGGTGGTAGGTGTCGCCGATTTGTGAGAGTCCGTTGGCGTCATTCATCCAACCGACGGGCGGGGTGAAATGGTAAGCCGGGCGGTGTCGATCGCGCGGGCGCTCGATTGACAGTGTGGTCATGTCTTCTCCTCGTTGATGGCTGCTGACGGAACGGCCGGATGTGCTGTCGTGAGAGTGTTCATGCTGCGAGATCCCCGGGATCGTTCGCGGAGTGCTTCCACACATGACTTTATATGGGGCGACGACGGCGTGGGGATATGTGGGTTAAGCGTTTCACCACACGATCCCGCCCGCAGGCTTGTGGCCCACGGGCGGGATCGTTCGTTCGGTAGAGGCGCGCCCTCAGATGATGGAGAAGCGCTCTTCCTGCTCGGCTGCGGCCATCTTCCAGGTACGCAGTGTGCTGACTGATGCGCCGGAGTTTGTTTCGACGACGATACTGCTCGCTTCCTCAGATATCGGGTAGGCGCGGGCCGTCAGCGGGCGCCCATTGGCGTAGATCTCGATGATGGAGTGGTCCACGAGAATCCGCAGCTCCACCTCACCAGACTCGCCCGCTGGGATCACGCCGGAGAGCAGCTTCGCGTCGTAACGGGGTAGCCTCGCTAGCGAGCGGCTCTCCGAACGGTCCACACTGAGAGTGATATCGGCGTTGGAACCATCGGCCCGGGCCAATCGGATCCGAGTGTGTTCCGACCCGTCGGGAGTTGCGAGAACATCAATGAGTAGCTCGCCGCCGGGCGCCAGCGCCACCGTCCCCACGGTATCGGTTTGTACCGAGCGCGTTTCTAGAACGTGGTGAGCCACGCCCTCTAATGAGACAACTTCGGGATCACCGAGCCGGAGTTTATCCACCTCGGTCACCGGGCCGCAGAGTAGCGCATTGCCTTCGGACCACAGTTCGCGCGGCAGAGACATAACTCCGAACCAGTCCGCCTCCGGAACAGTTAATCCCTGCAATCCTTCCTGTGACCAGCCGAACTGGAGGCGGCGGCCGTCGTCGAGCTGAATCGTCTGCGGGGCATAGAAGTGACGCAAACCGAGATCAACGAAACGAGCCGACGTGCGCGGAACGAAAGACTCTGCGCCGCGCGTGCCCAGCACGTAGGCGGTATGGAGCGTGACTCCCTCATCCCATGCGGACCACGAGAAGACTGTCTTTCCCGGAACGGATGCGCCCGCAACGCCGGGAGCCCCTGGAACCTCGAAAATGTCCGGGCATTCCCACGTGGTTCCTAGGCCCGCCTCACCAGCTTGCACCTGCGATCCATCGAGCATGATGCCCGCAAACTCCCAGGTGCGAAGGTCGGGGGACACAAAGTGGACGAGCGCGCCCTGCTTATCAGCAAGGTCAGCGCCTTCTTTCGCGGCGAGCCCCGCGCCCATCACCTGGTGCCAGGTGGTGCCCTCGCGCCAGACGCAGTGGTCGCGCATTTCGGTCGCGTCCACTCCCGCTGGTGGATCAGCGATCACCGGGTTCGCCGGATCCTGCTCAAACCAGTCCAGTGTTTCCTGGTCGGTTGGCCAAGCGAGGCAGCAGGTCTGGGTATGCCGGGCGAGAGTGTTGCGGCCCGAGTACACAAACACGGGCCCCTCGTCGGTCTTGACGAGAACGCCGGACCAGCACCCCTCGACGTCTGGCCCCTCGTCCAGAGGAACTAATGCGACCGGGCGGTCCTCCCAATGCACCAGATCTGTGCTCACCGCGTGACCCCAATGGATGCGATTGTGGAACGGTGCGTAAGGATTCGACTGGTAATACATGTGGTAAACGCCGTCGATCTGCGCCAGACCGTTGGGATCATTCATCCAGCCGGTGGGTGGGGTGAAATGATACGCCGGGCGGTGGCGATCACGCGGCCGCTCAACTGTCAGTTTGGTCATCTCTTCTCCTTCTGGCCGGATCACGCCGCGTCTCCGCCTGCATTTCCGCCGGGCTCAAGCACACGTACCCAGTGGTCGCCGCCGGTGTTCTGATATACCGGCACCAACCCGGATTCGGGTTCGGCAGCCGTACCACTCCCGTACATTGCTGCCTTGATCTGCGAGCGCAACTTGGATCTCTCCTCGGGTTGCAGCGAGCGCACCCGATGCGGATCCGGCACCGCGGAGGTCAGCAGCTTCGTGTAGGGATGTTGTGGGTTGCCCATGATGTCGATTGCCTCGCCGAACTCTACGATCTCGCCGGAGTACATCACCATCGTGCGATCGGCGATGTAGCGTGCCGACGCCAGATCATGCGTGATGAAGATGATCGAGATGCCCTGCTCATCAGCTAGATCGCGCATGAGGTTGAGAACCCCAATGCGCACCGAGACATCGAGCATGGAGGTGGGTTCGTCGGCGAGAATCACCGTCGGCTCCACGGCCAGGGCACGCGCGATAGCCACACGCTGTCGCTGCCCGCCGGAGAGCTGGTGTGGGAAGCTGTCGAGCATCGAGGGATCCAGCCCCACCATCTCTATGAGTTCTTCTTCGCGCTGGCGCAACTGAGAAGCCCCGCTCACCAGCCCATGCAGCTTGAGCGGCCGCTCGAGGAAGTGGTCCACGCGGGCGTTCGGGTTGAGGGACCCGAACGGATCCTGGAACACCATCTGCACCTGCTTGCGGTAACTGAGTGGGGCGCGCCTGCGAGTATTCGCCTGCACCTGCGTCCCGTTCAGCTCGAAGGTCCCGGAGGTGGGGCGCTCCAGCCGGGCTACGACGCGCGCCGCCGTCGACTTTCCCGAACCTGACTCGCCCACCAGTGAGACGATCTCTCCGCGATGTAAATCGAAGGAGACGTTCTTCAACGCGTTGACGTAACGCCGCGAGAACAGCGTGCCCTGTGGGAACACCTTCGATACGTTCTTGACGGAGAGAACTACGTCCTCCCGGGCCGACGGCGCCGCCAGGCCCGCGGTTTGTCCTTGCACTGTCATGGCTAGGCCCCCTTCCGGGTGCGCGACTGACTCGGGTCCGAGAACCAACGGCCAGGGGTGACTTCACGAAGATCGGGAATGTCCTGCGGATCGAACCCGATGATGGAACGCGGATCAGCCGACGCCTTGACGGTGGCCGGATCGGCCAGGCCCTTGAGCCGCCGTCGTTCTCCGGTCAGCGGAGGGAAGGAATTCATGAGCGCCTTCGTATACGGGTGGTGCTGCTCCGCGAACAGCTGGTCCGACGGTGCCATCTCCACCAGCCGCCCGTTGTACATGACGCCCATCCGGTCCGACATCTCCACCATCAACGAGATGTCGTGGGTGATGAAGAGGATCGAGAATCCGAACTTGCGCTGCAACTCGCGGATCTGCTGCATGATTTCCTGTTGGACGACGACGTCGAGCGCCGTCGTCGGTTCATCCAGGATCAGTAGTTTTGGGTCGAGTGCGAGAGCGATGGCGATAACCACGCGCTGCCGCATGCCGCCCGAGAGCTGGTGCGGGTAGGAATCGAGACGGTCCGTTGGGATGCCCACGAGCTGCAAGAGATCGGCGGCGCGCTCACGCGCCGCGTCCTTCTTGGCCAGGTTGTGTGCGGTGAACGCGTCAATGATCTGGTCGCCGATGGTCATCACCGGGTTGAGTGCGTTCATGGCGGACTGGAACACCATGGCGATCTGCGTCCAACGGAAATCTCGCAGCTCTTCGCCGTGCAAGCCGAGGACATCACGGCCGCCGAAGTGGATCTGGCCGCCGGCCACCACGGCCGGCGGGCGCAGTAACCGCATGATGGTGTTGGCCAACGTGGACTTGCCACAGCCTGATTCACCTGCAAGACCGAAGGATTCTCCGGCGCCGATGGTGAAGGAGACGTCGTCCGCACCGAGGATGGTGCGGGCGTCGCTCTGGTACTGAACGGTGACATGACTGACGTCGAGCAGAGTGTCTGGGTGTGCGGTGCGGGCATGCCGTGCTGGGGTCTTGCTCGACCGCGCGCGTGCGGATTCTGGTTGCGTGCTCATTGCTTCGCCTCCTCGTTCGTGCCTGCCGCGTGTGCCGGTGCTGCCTTACCGTCGGCGCTCGGGAGAGCGGACATTGCCGGGGTGACGGACGTGCCGGCTGGTGCCGTCGTCGTCGCTGCAGTAGCCGCTCCCGCGCGGGACTTGCCGCGGTTACGGAGGCGGGGATTCGTCACTTCGTCGACGGCGTAGTTGAGCATTGCTAGTCCGAAGGCCACGAGCGCGATGCACAGGCCGGAGGGGATGAAGACCCACCATTGGCCCTTCATGAGGGCGCCGTCGTTGGACGCCCAGAAGAGGTTGGTGCCCCAGCTGATCGTTGAGGGATCTCCGAGTCCGAGGAACTCGAGGCCCGCCTGGGCGCCGATGGCACCGATGACCACGGAAAGGAAAGTTCCCATCATGATTGAGGCCATGTTGGGGAGAATCTCGCGGAACATGATGCGCATGGGGCGCTCGCCCGAGACGAGGCAGGCCGCTACGAAATCCTTGGCACGGATAGAGAGCGCCTGACTTCGTAGCACGCGTGCCGCTCCGGCCCATCCCGTCACCACCAGCACGAACATCACCGTTGCCGGGCCCGGCGGCAGGAAGGCCGCGAGGATGACGAGCAGCGGGAGGCTCGGGATGAGGAGGAACACGTTGTTGACAACGGAGAGGATGTCGTCAACGACGCCGCCGAAGTACGCGGCGGCTAGGCCCACCACGGCCGCGAGGAGCGTGGCAAAGATACCCACGATGAATCCCACGGAGAGTGAGGTGCGGCCGCCGTAGAGAGTGAGGGCGAGAACGTCCTGACCCTTGGTGGTGGTTCCCAACCAGTGCTCCGCGGACGGGGCCTGGCTGGGGGTGAACTCGCCAATGCGGGAGGGGTCTCCCGGCGCAATGAGCGGTGCAAAGAGCGCGAGCAGAATGAAGACCGTCAGAAGGATGAGCCCGATGAGCGCACGCCGGTTGGAGAGAAGGAGTCGGAATGGGCCGACGCGGGCGGGACGCTTGGCAGTGGCTGCCGTGGCCGCGCCCGTTGAGGTTGCTTTCTTTGTTTCGGTTGCCATCACGTGCTCAATTCGTTCGTACGCGCGGATCAAGCCGCACGTATGCAATGTCCACCAGGAAGTTCGCGATCAGCACCGCGGAGGTGATGGTCAGGAAGATTCCCTGCATGAGTGGGTAGTCGAGGCCGTTGACCGCTACAAGGAGCTGGTAACCAATCCCGGGGTAGGAGAAAACCACTTCCGTGAGGAGGGCACCGCCCACGATGAATCCGAGGCTGAGGCCCAGGCCCGTGATCTGCGGCAGCATGGCATTGCGGGCGGCGTAGCGCATCATGATGCGGCCGGGGCGCAGGCCCTTGGCTTCGGCCATGGTGATGTAGTCCTCGTCCGTCGTCGCAATCATCGAGTTACGCATGCCGAGCATCCATCCGCCAATTGACACCAACACGATAGTGAGGGCGGGCAGGAAAAGATGAACGGAGACGTCCACGATGAAGGAACCGGAGAAGTTAGGTGCCGTTCCGGCGGTGTAAGCGTGCCGGATGGGGAACATCCCCCAGGAGATGCCGAACAGATACAGCGCACCCATGGCCAGCCAGAAGTACGGAAACGAACCAATAAAGATGAGCACCGGCGGGAAGGTGGAATCCACGAATCCGCCGCGGCGCCAGGCCGCGATGATACCTAGACCGTTTCCGATGATGAACGCGAAGATCAATGCGGTGCCGCCCAGGAGGAGGGTCCAGAGGATCTGCGAACCAATCACTTCCGTCACAGGCGACGGGAAACGGGAAATCGAGATACCCATGTCGCCGGTGAAAACGGAGTGAATGTAATCGACATACTGTTGCCACAGAGGGCGATCATCCACGCCGAGCAGCCGCCGCAGCGACTCAATCTGCTCGGGCTGTAGCTGACCTTGCGCCTTCGCCAACATCCGCTGAACCGGGTCGCCGGGCATGAGCCGCGGCAACATGAAGTTCAACGTGATGGAGGCCCAGAAGGCGATGAGATAGAAACCAAGTCTTCTGAGTACGTATGACATGGAATGTCACTCGCTAGACGAGCCGGTGGGTGAGGGGCACACCCCTCACCCACTAGTGGCTCATGTCAGCCGACCGGTTCAATCGTCGTGAGGACGAGAACCGTCGTCGCGTTACGCGTGCTCAGCGTTGCGTACGGATTCTCTTCGCTCGGGAAACCGGTGAAGCGGGTATCCGTGTAGGCACCCCACTCAGGGCTGGTGAACAGCGGAATGAGTGGAGCTTCCTCGTTGAAGATGCCCTGCAGCTTGTTGATGACATCGTGCTGCGTTGCCTCGTCCGCAGTGGCTGCGAACTCGTCGAGCAGCTTGGTGCCTTCTTCCGAGCCGAAGCGGTGGAAGGCCTGGAAGGTCTGCTCGCCCACCGGCTTAACCTGACGCGTGGACAGGACATCGCGGAAGTACTGGTAGGGGGTCGGATCGTTGGCAGACCATACGATGCCGGTATCGAAGGTACCGTGCTGGTAGGCGTCATTAACAACAGCCCAATCCGGAGCGTCGACGACGGCGTTAATCTTCACGTCCTGCAGATTCTGCGCCACGACGTTCATGACGGAGAGCCAGTCGGAGGAAGCCGAACCCACCATGAGCTTCATCTGGAGAGGCGAGCCATCGGCGTTTGTGCGGAAGCCGTCAGAACCAACCTTGAATCCGAGTGCGTCGAGTTCCTTGCCAGCCGCATCCGGATCGTACGTCGTCCACTCGCACTTGTCCGCGATGGAAGCGTCCTTCCACTCGGAGTAGCTGTTGGACAGGCCGGTGCAATCTGCGGGCAGCGAGTAGCCGTTCATGCCGATCTCGCTGACCTGATCGCGGTCAATCGCCTTGGAGAGAGCCTTGCGGAAGTCCTTGTTGTCGTATGGAGCTTTGGTGGTGTTGAGCTGCCAGTGGATCATTCCACCCTTTTGCGCAAACCAGTAGTGGTTGTGCTCGGGGTTCATCTTGACGAAAGTGTTCTCGACGTCAGGAATGAACTGGTCGCCCCAGTCGGCGTCGCCATTCTGCAGTGCCATGTTGGCGCCGTCGTTCGACGGGAACGCGAGCATGCGGATGCCGTCAATCTTCTGCTTGTCTGGCTGCCAATAATTTGGATTCTTAGTGAGATCGAAGGACTGGGCGCTGAACTGGGCCACCTCGGTGTAGGGGCCGGTACCCACGGGGTTCTCGTTGGTGTCCTTGTCCGCGTCTGCCTTGTCCGCCCAAACGTGAGCGGGAACGATCAACTGGCCACCGATCTCAAACAGGCCGGGGGAGAAAGGACGATCGAAATCGAACTGGACGGTGTGATCGTCGACGGCGGTGACGCTCTTCAGATAGTCGTAACCTCCACGGAACTCCTTCTGGAGTGTAAAGGAGGTGACGACGTCGTCGGCAACCAACGGTTCGCCGTCGGACCACTTGACTCCGTCACGGAGCGTGAACGTGGCCTGCGTGGAGTCGTCGTTCATCGACCACTCGGTCGCGAGCCACGGGGTGATCTCCCCGTTGGAGCTGGAGTAGATGAACATGCGCTCGTAGATGGCCTCGCCGGTCATCGGGAGATAGCTGGGGGAGAAGGGATTGAAGTTGCGGGTGAATGTTCCCATGTCCTCACGAGGAATGGTGAGGAACGTTTGATCGCCACTGCTTCCATTGCTTCCGCTGTTATTGCCGGTGTCCGCGCCGCCGCCACAGGCTGCGGTGAACATCAGCGAGAATGCCGCGGCGAGCGCTAAGCCCGCGCGGCGAATATGCCGAGATTTCATTATGAGAATTCCTTCCTCGTCATCGAGGCAGTCTCCAAATGTGAGGTGAACCCCCGCGGCTAAACAGGTTGTACCCGCGGCTAAACAGGTACGTTCACCTCACAATCGGAGGTGGTTAATGTGGTCTCGGCTAGACTTGGGATGCCAGCTCCAACCGAGATTCACGTGGTGGTGCCACCGACTCGCGTTCTACAAGCCGGCATATGATCCGTTCAGAGATCAGTGGCGCGGCGTTGCCATCGAGATTGTCGGCTAACAACTCGACGGCGCGCCGTGCCATCTTTTTGAACGGAAGCTTCATGGTGGTGAGGGTGGGACGCAAATGGTGCGTGATGATCTCCTGATCATCGAATCCCAGTACTGAAATGTCTTGAGGAATGCGTAGCCCGCGCTCTTTGATGGCGTCGTATGCGCCCATCGCGATGCGGTCTGTTGCGGCAAAGATTGCCGTGGGAGGGTGTTCGAGGTTGAGAAGCTTGGTTGCTCCGACGTAACCGCCGGTCGCTTGAGCGGAGCCCTCGACGATGAGTTCCGGGGCCGGGGTGATTCCGGCTTGCTTGAGGGCTTGTTCGTAGCCTGCGCGGCGACCAATGGCCGCGACTCGCTGCGGTTCGAGATTGATGAGACCAATGCGGCGATGCCCTTGGGAGATGAGGTACTCCGTAGCCTCCTGGCCGGCGCGCTCCTCGTCCGGGGTGATGCTAGAAACCCGGCCGGTGGGATCAAAGCAGTTGACCAGCATTGTGGGAATGCCGTCGAGTTCGTGTGGAACGTCGATGGCGAAGTGGGTTGTCATCATGACGACCAGCGCCTCGACCTGCATGTCGAGAAGTGGTTGGATCGGCTCCTTGTTGAGGGTTTCGTCGTATTCAAGGGCGGCCATGAGCACGTGGAAGTCGTGTTTGCGGGCTTCCTTTTGCGCGCCGATGACAGCGTCCCCGCCGAAGGGGCTGGAGAGCACGTCGGAAACGACTCCGAGCAGCGAGGTGCGGCGGGATGCGAGCGCTCGGGCAGCAGCGTTTCTGCGGTAGCCCAGTTCGCGGGCCGCATCGAAGACTCGCTGCCGGGTGTCCTCGGAAATGGAGATCTCCGCGTTATCGGACAGAACGAAGGAGACGGTGGAAGGAGAGACTTTTGCGTGTGCGGCAACGTCAGCCATAGTGGCCGGCTTTTTGCGGCGCGGCTTGTCCAGCTTCGTGCTGCGCGACGTGTTCGTCACTGGCGACATTGCAATCCTTTCCACCTCGTCGTGGTTTGTAGAGATTGTGCCGTTTGGGGTGTCCAGCGGGCCCAGTCTCTCAGTGAAGCGTTTTAGTAAAGCGCTTTAGTTGAAAAATAGTAGACGTGGAGAGGAAACGCAAGCATTTTTGGAAGGTTGTGTTGGAGAGAGGAGATGGGTGGTTCTCTAGGTGAGTTCCTGACAGCTCTTGTGGTGGGGCTGGGCTGGTCAACTTAGATCTTCGGAGTCGGCGTGGGCCTGTACGTCACGTACAGGCCGATGCTGATTCCGAAGCTCTTCGTCACGGCACCCTCGCGGGGCCAACTATTTTTTGAGTCACTACCACACAACAGGACGACCGATACTCACCTTGCCAGCCAGTCCCAGACCAGCCATAACCAGAGTTACAGCTATTTTTCAGGAGAAGCCGTGGGGAGTGGAGCTGTTGGTGGGTCTTGGGTGGAGCTGTTGGTGGGTCTTGGGTGGGGCGTCGCTGGAGCCATCCTGGCGGAGATTATCGCGACTGCCCGCCGCGCTGGACTCACCGCGCTCAACCTAGAAACGGGTGTGGAGCCATATTTCGCTTCGGCGAGGAGATTGTATGAGCGTCATGGGTTCACGATCCGCGGTCCATTCGCCGACTATACGGATGACCTGCTCAGCATCTACTACGGGCTGCCTTTGACAACATTGACGCCGGTGGCAAGATAGCGGTGCCCATTCACCTCAGTCGTCGGCCACGCCATGATCACTCCGGTGGTGCTTGTTTCTGGGACAGTGATAACTTCCTCCGGAATGAAACCGCAGCGTTGCCAGAATCTGATCCCGTCGGTGTTCGTTATATCTGGGTCAACAGTGAAGCGCGACCATTCGTGTTCTTCTTGCGCCAGCCTGACCATTTCCATCACGACTTGCTGTCCAACGCCTTGCCCGCGTACCTGCGGCAATAGAATGAGATCCATTCCGCCGCCCTCTCCCTCGTCCGCGACATGTAGCTGCGTGAACCCGGCAACGTCGTCGTCAACAAGAACGAGGAAACACTCGACATTCGGGTAACGCAATCCCAGATACTTGGTGCGAATAACGTCATCCGAAACGCGGCCCGACCCGGACCATCCATGGAACGACGGGTCGTCGAACAGGCGCCGCAGTGCCGTGAAGTCGTCAGTTGACGTTCGTGTGAGCTTTATCGTGACCACCTTGTAACTGTAGCGAGTGGACGCAGTGATCAGGTTGCGCGTTTGATCGTCGCCGTCGCCGTCGCCGTCGCCGTCGCCGTCGTCAATCGGGACGAATGTGCGCGAAAAGCTGTCGGAGCAAGGGCGTACGATGGCAGGGTCGATAAATTGAGAGGATATGACTGTGGAAGCGCTGAACAGCGAGTTGCTGGCGGAGTTCGCGGCTGATTTTGTGGCGGATCGGACCGCTCGGATCGTGCAGAACGCGGTGAGCGAAACGACGATCAAGAAGGTCGCGATGGATCGGGCTGTGGTGGCCTCGATCGATCCGTCGATGTCGGTCAAGGTGGATCGTTGGCCGAATACGAACCAGAAGAAGTCGGGCCGCTGCTGGCTGTTTTCGGGCCTCAACTCGTTCAAGGCGGGTGTCTACGCGGAGACTGGGCTCAAGAAGTTCGAGTTCTCGCAGAATTACCTCCATTTCTGGGACAAGCTAGAGAAGGCGAATTTCTTTCTCACCTCGATGATTGAGCTGGCTGACCGGGATGTTGACGATCGCACGGTTCATTATCTGCTCTCTACCCCGATCGACGACGGCGGCCAGTGGAACATGTTCGTCGCCCTCGTCAAGAAGTACGGCGTGGTTCCGAAGTATGCGATGCCGGAGACGGAATCCTCCTCGAACACTCGCGAGATGAACCTGACGCTGGAGAATCTGCTGCGCCGCGGCGCTCGCGATCTGCGCGCTGCTGTTGCCGCTGGTGACGGCGTCGCAGCTACCAAGCGTTCGATCATGGAGCAGGTGTATCGCGTTCTGAACATTCACTTGGGTACTCCGCCTGAGCGTTTCTTCTGGCAATGGGAAGACAAGGACGGGAACTTCCACCGCGAGGGCGAGTTCACACCGTTGGAATTTGCTGCGAAGTATGTCCCTGACCTGGATGATTACGTGTGCCTGGTGAACGATCCGCGAGAGACGTCGCCGTACAACCATCTCTTCACCGTGGATCGCCTTGGCAACGTGGTGGGTGCTAAGCCTGTTACCTACCTCAATGTGCCAATTCAGGTGATTCGTGACGCCACGCAGGCAACGCTCGAAGCGGGCGATGCCGTGTGGATGGGCTGCGATACCTCCAAGCAATGCGACCGTGAGCTGGGTATCTGGGACGGCAAACTCTTTGATTTCGAAGGCACCTACGGCATCGATCTGAAGATGACTAAGGCTGAGGAGTTGCAGTACGGTCAGGCGCTCATGACCCACGCCATGATCTTCACCGGTGTGGACATCGTGGACGGCAAGCCGCGCCGCTGGCGCATCGAGAATTCCTGGGGTGACGCAATTGCGGACAAGGGGTTCTTCACGATGAACGACTCCTGGTTCGACCAGCATGTCTTCGAGGTAGCCATCCGCAAGGATCGCATCCCCGCTGAACTA
>RRZU010231003.1_pt1 | contig 30958 bp, 26 predicted proteins | sample 2165561 | NCBI WGS metagenome assembly RRZU01 (sample SAMN10456909, study PRJNA506462) | wastewater metagenome | isolation source: wastewater sludge | place: USA: Moscow, Idaho | reverse complement strand
GTCAACCCGAGCCGGGCGCAGGTACCGGCCAGCCGGTCGGTCAGTTCCGAGATGTCGGCGGGCAGCGAGCCGCCGAGCAGCAGGGCGAGGATCAACTGCTCCCGAACAACCACCTGCTCGAAGTCGAGCACTTCGGCACCGGCGCGGGCAATCGCGTCCATCAGCTGCACCGTCATGCCCGGCCGGTCGATGCCGGTGATCGTGGCCGCGAGGGTCTGCAGACCGGGACGCGCAGCTGCGGCCTTGCCGGTCGTCGTGCCGATCTGGCTGGGCATGTCGGTGGGCTCAGACCAGGCCGTTGATCATGACCGCCTCTTCGCGGCCGGGGCCGACCCCGATTCCGCTGATCCGGCAACGGATCAGTTCCTCAAGGCGTTTCACGTAGGCCTGGCAATTGGCCGGCAACCCGGCGAAGTCGCGGATCTTCGTGATGTCCTCGGACCAGCCCGGCAGAAACTCGAGGATCGGCTTGGCGATCTGGAGTTCGGCCTGCGTCATCGGGAAGACGTCGCTGCGTCGGCCGTTGATCTCGTAGGCCACGCAGATCGGGATACGTTCCCAACCCGACAGCACGTCGAGCTTGGTGAGGAAGACATCGGTACAGCCATTGACCCGGTTCGCCACCTCGACCACGGGCGCGTCGAACCAGCCGCAGCGCCGGGGACGCCCGGTGGTGGCCCCGTACTCGCCCCCGTCGGTGCGTAACCGTTCGCCGTCGGCGTCGAACAACTCGGTGGGGAACGGACCTTCGCCGACGCGGGTGGTGTAGGCCTTGGCGACGCCGAGCACCCGGTCGATGCGGGTGGGGCCGACGCCGGTACCGGTGCAGGCACCGCCGGCGGTCGGGTTGGAGCTGGTGACGTACGGGTAGGTGCCGTGGTCGACGTCCAGATGGTGCGCCTGTGCACCCTCGAAGAGGACGACCTTGCCGGCGTCCAGTTCGTCGTTGAGCAGCCGCGCGGCGTCGATGATGTACGGTCGGATGCGCTCGGCATGGGCGAGCAGTTGGCCGGTCACGAGGTCGGCGTCGATCTCGCGACGGTTGTAGATCTTCACCAGGGTCTGGTTCTTCATCTCGAGCGAGGCGACGACCTTGTCGTGCAGCAGGTCGGCGTCCAGCAGGTCAGCGACCCTGATGCCGACTCGATTGACCTTGTCGGAGTAGGTCGGGCCGATGCCGCGTCCGGTGGTGCCGATCCGCTTCCGGCCCGCGAAACGCTCGGTGACCTTGTCCAGGGTCTGGTGATAGGGCGTGATGAGGTGCGCGTTGGCGCTGATCAGCGGATGTTCGACGACCTCGCCACGGGCAGCCAGCCCATCCAACTCGTGGTAAAGCACGTCAAGGTCGACGACCACGCCGTTCCCGATGACGGTGGTGGCGTTGCGGTTGAGAATGCCTGCGGGCAGCAAGTGCATGATGAACTTCTCGCCACCCACCACGACGGTGTGGCCGGCGTTGTTGCCACCGGAGTAGCGCACCACCAGATCGACGTGCTCACCCAGCGCGTCGACCGCCTTGCCCTTGCCCTCGTCACCCCACTGGGTTCCCAACACGATGATGCCCGGCATGCTCAGCCCTTCGTCCAGGCCCCGGGCGACGCCACCCGGAACACAACGGAAGCCCCCTGCACGGCGACCGCGGCAAGAGGCTCTTGCCACGCCACTCTAACGCGGCAGGGGCTGGCCCGGCCAGAGTTCTGATCATCAGACATGCGGGCCAACCCGCTGCCGGAGCGCTTGGCGGTGGCTGGTAGATAGTTGAACATGCTGATTGAAGTCTGGACCGATGTGGTCTGCCCGTTCTGCTATGTCGGCAAGCGCGAACTCGCCTCGGCGCTGGAAGATTTCGCCTACGCCGACGAGGTAGAGGTGGTCTTCAAATCCTTTGAGCTCGATCAATCCGCCGCGATCGAGGGCGAGGAGGTCACCGAGCACCTGATGCGCAAGTACGGCTTGAGCCCGGCCCAGGTCGCAGCCCAGAACGAGCAACTGGCGGCCCGGGCGGCCGAAGCCGGACTGACCTTCAACTGGCGGCAGGCCAGGTCGGCGAACACGCTCGACGCTCACCGGCTGATCAAGCTGGCGGGGACGCAGGGCCTGGCCGACCAGGCGACCGACCTGCTGATGAAGGCCTTCTTCACCGACGGCCAGGTGGTCAGCGACCGTGACGTGCTGGTGAGCATCGGTGCCGAACTCGGGTTGGACGGCGACCGTGTCGGGCAGCTGTTGGACGGGGTGGATTTCGCCGAGGAGGTGCACGCCGACCAGGCGGAGGCCGGACGCTACGGCATCACCGGGGTGCCGTTCTTCCTCTTCGAGGGCCAGTGGGCGGTCAGCGGCGCCCAGCCGGCCGAGCTCTTCCTGGACGCGCTCGAGCAGGTCTGGGCCGAAACTCACCAGGCGCAGTTCATCACCATGGGTGAGGGTTCGGGTGGCAGCTGTGGGTGTGGTGGTTGCAGCTGCGGCTCGTAGCCTCGTCACCGATCGTCGAGCGATCAGTACGTGGCCGACCCGTAGCTGGGCTCGTGGTTCTTCGTCCAGCCGATCACGCGTGCGGTGACCGGCATCAGCGACAGCTCCACCAGCACCTTCCACAAGAAGCCGAATAGGGCGTAGTTCGCCCACTGCGCGAAGCTGTCGATGCCGATCGCCTGAGCTGCCACCGTGCAGAAGATGATGGTGTCGACCGCCTCCCCGGCTCCCGTGGAAGAGATCAACCGCCGGTAGAGCTTTGACTCCTGGTTGCGCCGTTTGCCGGCCCACATGATCAACGAGTTCACGCTCTGCCCGGCGGCGTAGCCCAGCAGGCTGGCCAGCACGACGATCCAGACCGGCCCCAGGGCGACCTCCAACGCGTGCTGTTTCGCCAATCCGAACTCGTCATCGAAGCCGGGCAACCAGATGATCAGCGCATATACCAGCACCGCGGACAGACTCCCCAGGAAGCCGGTGATGATCGCACGTCTGGCTGCTGGCGGCCCGTAGACCTCGGTGATCACGTCGCCGAGAATGTAGGCGAGCGGGAACAAGAAGAAGGCGCCATCGGTGATCACCGGTCCGATGACCACACCCTTGGAAGCGCCGATACTCGACAGAACCACCACCAGCACCATGACGGCCAGCATCGTCGCGAAGTTCCCCGACCCGATGGACGCGTATCGCACTTGGGGCTGTTCGTTCACGGGGGCCCAGTTTAGGTCCGGCGGCAACCGCCCCCCGGACGTGACCGTGACCGTGACCGGCTTCCTTCGGCCTTTGCCGGTCAGCGTCCGACGACAAGAAGGAACCGAGTCACGACCTGGCGGCGTAGCGATCCCGCAAGTCCCGCTTCAGGAGCTTGCCGGCAGTGTTCTTGGGCAGTTCGTCCACGAAATGGATGTGCTTGGGCACCTTGAACTCGGCGAGGACACCCCGCGCATGCCGCATCAAGGTCGCCTCATCAACACTCGCGCCCTCCTCGAGGACCACCACCGCGATACCGACCTCGACCCGTTTCGGGTCTGGGACCGGGACCACTGCCACCTCACGCACCGCGGGGTGCAGGAACAACGCTTCCTCGACCTCGCGCGAAGAGACCACGATGCCACCGGAGTTGATGACGTCCTTCTTGCGATCGACGACGGTTATGAAGCCTTCAGCGTCCACAGAAGCCAGGTCGCCGGAATGGAACCAACCGCCGGCGAAGGCCTCCGCCGTCTCCTCCGGCTTGTCCCAGTAGCCCAGGCACAGCTGCGGCGACCGATAGACCACCTCACCGACCTCGCCGGGGGCCACGTCCACCATGGCGTCATCGACCACACGCATATCGACGAACGGAATCGCCCGCCCGGCCGAAGCAGGACGCTCGTCGTGTTCCTCGGGACGAAGCACCGTCGCCAACGGGCCCATCTCGGACTGACCGAAACAGTTGTAGAAGCCAAGCCCGGGCAGCAGCGCGCGGAGCCGCTGCAAGACCGGCGTGGGCATGATGGAGGCGCCGTAGAAGGCCTTCCGCAGATTGCTGCCGAGTTCCGGCTGTTTGTCGAGCAGCGCCAGCAAAGCGATCCACACAGTGGGCGCGGCGAAGAACGCGTTGATGTCGTGGGCGCCGATCGCCTTGAGCACCCGGGTCGGCGCAGGCACGTCGAGCAACCAGCTCGTACATCCGAGCATGAGCGAAGTCATCATGAAGACGTGCATCTGCGCCGAGTGGTACAGCGGCAGGGCGTGCAACACACGATCAGACGACCGGAGGTCGAGTGCCATCGCGGCCGAGGCGTAATGGTGCACCAGCCCCCGATGCGTCATCATGGCGCCCTTCGGCACGCTGGTGGTTCCCGAAGTGTAGAGGATCTGCGCCAAGTCATCGTCGCCCACCTCGACAGCCAGTTCAGGTACGGGCGTCCGACTGCGCGCCCAGGCAAGCACATCCACCCCATCGTGACCCGACCGCAGCGACCCGGTCGTCTCGGGGGAGAAACCGCAGGCCGCCAGAACCGGACGCAGCCCCTCGTCCACGAAAACAGCACGGGTACCGGACTGGCGCAGGATGTACTCCAGCTCACGCCCGGTCAAGGCGAAATTCACCGGCACATGAACCAAACCAGCCTTGACGACGCCGAACCAGAGCAGCACGTAGGCGTCGGAGTTCTTGCCGAACGCCGCCACCCGGTCACCCTTGCGCAGCCCCAGGTCGAGCAGCCCCGCCGCCACCCGGGTACTGGCTTCCTCAAGCTGCTGGTAGGTCCAGGTTCGGTCCTCGAAGTGGAGTGCAGGGGTGTCAGGTGCGCGTCGCGCGCTGCGGGTGAGCAGATCGCCGATCGTGCTGCGGGAAATCGCGAGCATCTGCCCAAATTAACAGACCGCGAGCAGCACGACGGCGCGTGTTCGCAATGGGCAGGCCCGTCGGAACCCCGTCAGGCCGCTAGGTGCCTCACAGCTCGGCCTCCTGCATCAGCGCAGGACGTACCACGATCCTTGTCCAGGAGCCCACGTAGATTCGGTCGTGCGGGCCGAGTTCCACCCGCCCCGAGATCGGTGCGGTCGGCAACGGTCGATCGACCTGGCCGATGTAGGTGCCATTGGACGAGCCCAGGTCTTCGAGGAACCAACGGATGCCATCCGTGGTCAGCACCGCTTGCCGGCGACTCACCCCGGTGTCGGTGACGCAGTCGAGGTCGGGACGGCCGCTCGCCGAGGTACGCCCGATGACGATCGTCGACTTGCGCAGCGATTGGATCAGCGGCTGGCCGGGCGATGGCAGTTGCTCCGGCGCCTGCTGGATGCGGTACCACTCCGGGTCGATCCAGATCTCCGCCACCCAGCGGGCGGGCCCCGGCGTGGTCGGCAGCACCGATCCGGGGCGGGTGGGCGCCGGTTGCCCGGGATGCGGGCGTCCCTGTCCCGGCGCGGACCTTGGCTCCTGGGCAGCCGACCGAGGGCCGTCCGGCACCCTCGGAGCCGGCCGCGGCGGCACCACCATCGGGCGCAGATCGCCGGGATCAGGGACATCCCGCTCGGGCTCCCCCAGCGAAAGCAGATCTGTGTTCGGCGGCCTGGGTGCGGTCGACTGTTGCGGTTGCGGCGCTGGCTCGGCGACCAGTGGGCTGTCGACGGCCGCGTGGGTCGGCACCTCACCCAGGTCGAAGGTGGTCACCGGGGACGCCGGCGGGGCCTCGACCGACTCGCGCTGCGGCGCGTCCGGGGAGTCGGCATCGTCTGACTGCTGCTCCCCCGCGGCTGCGGCGGCGCCCTGCGCAGGGGCCTGGCCCACCATCGCTTCAGGGGCGGACGGCGGTGCTTCCGCCGGCCCGGCCTCGCCACCGTCCCGCGCCACACCGCGCGGCAGCGAGCCGGTCAGAAAGTCGTAACCGCAGGTCTCACAGAAGAACGCGTCCACCGCGGCGACCGAACCACAGACAGGGCACGGCTGCACGCTGGGCCCCGACGGTGTGGGCGGTGTCGCCGCCACCTGCGGGGCCGGGCTGGGCGGCCAAGCCGAGTACCCGGCGGGTTGCGGCGATGCCGGCATCGGCGTGCCACAGATCGAGCAGTAGTCGCCGGTCGAGCTCTCATGCCCCTGCGGACACCGTGTCATACCTCACTCCTCTGGCTGCTCGGCATCCGACTGCCGGGTTCTGGTCGTCTTGGTGGACGAAGTGTCAAGCGCCATCTCGTCGGCCTTACTGACGTTGCGTTTGAGTCGCACCGTCCCCGAACCCGGATCGACCACATCCACCACCTTGCGCAGCTTCGTGGTCGCCTCCCGGTTGCCCGTCTCGGTCGCCAATTGCACTGCGCGGCCCAGCTTGCTGGTCGCAGTGGACAGGTCGCCGGCCTGCTTGGCAGCCAGGCCCTCCTGGATGGCGGCCGCCAGTTCGGTCTGCCCGGTGTAGTGCGCCACCTCATTGTTGATCTGCGCAGTCAGATTGTCGTCGTTCGACCAGACGGCCTTGACCATGCCCTGGGTACGCGGCTGGTCGGCCACCACCAGTTGCACGCGGGCCGCCAGCTGCTCCTGGCCGACCGCCTTGGCCGGCAGCCGGACCGACACGTGATAGTCGCGTTCCTCGTCACCCCAGGCGCCGGTCGGGAAGTCGGCGGTCAACGGGTTCACCGGCTGCCCCTGATTGGTCAGATCCTCCACGGTGGGCGAGACCTGCCGGACGAAGAGCAACTGCGCGCCCTGCGGCACCCAGACCCGCAGGTTCGCCGACGAAACCCCCCGGTTCATTGCGGTTTGCATGATCTTCGCGAACTCGGCAGCCATCATCGACGGCTCGGGGATGATGTCGAGGGTGCCCATCAGGGCGCGCGAGATCTTCCGCACCTCACTGACCACCCAGTAGGTGCCGACACCGCGGCAGTCGCACTGAAACTGCCCGATACAACCACGTATGGCGGCGTCCAACTGTTCGGGGGTCTCATGTTCGTCGGCGCCGTCGGTCAGCAGCAGCGCGTGCTTCTGCGCCATCCGGCCCCCCATTGAGTTGAACAGGGCAAGGGCCAAGGTCAGCCAGCGTCCGATCGCGGTGCCGCCGTCGGCCACCAGCCGGCTGATCGAGTCCTTCGCCTCGCGCCGGGTGCGGGGAGTCATCTGCACCATGCCGGGCCCCGACTGAACGATCGGGTAGGCAAGGTAGGCCTCGTGGGTGCCCGAGACCACCGCGAAGTAGGTGCCTTCCAGGATGTTGTCCAAAGCCACCATGGCCGCCTGCCGGGCAGCCATCATCGAACGCTGCCCCATCGACCCGGAGCAGTCGATGATGATGATCTCGCCCGCCGCACCATCCGAGCCCGCCGCGCCCGCGTCCTGCACCCCGATCCGCACGATTGCGTTGACGTCGGTCCCACCGTCGGGCAGGTGCTCGTTCTGGTACACCGCGGTGGAGAAGAGTGCCACGGGGTTGTTCCTTTCGTCCTCGACAGGGCGCAAATCCGCCCCGGCCAGATTAGCCTGCCGGGCTGGGCCCGGCCGTGGCCACCGGACGAGTCCGGGCGGTGGGGATGTCGATCTCGTATGCGCCCACCTCGGGTGGGCTCACCGGCGACGCGACCGGCGACCGGTCGACGCGAGCCAGGGCCACCGTGATGTTGTCATGACCACCCTGCTCATTGGCCCAGCCGACCAGCGCCCTGGCCAACCGCAGCGGGTCGGCGTCCACAGCCGCGAAATGGCCGACCAGTCGGCCCATCGACACCGGGCCGGAAGCGTAATTCCACAGCCCATCGGAACAGACCAGCAGCCAGCCCGACCCCTCCGCCAAGGTGCCGCTCACGTTCGGGTCGATCTGGGGGGCGTCGCGTCCCAGCCACTTGGTGATGACATGACCATGGATTCCGGTTTCGGCGGCCTCGCGATCCATTCCGGCGTCGATCTGCTCCTGGGCCACCGAGTCATCGGTGCTGAGCAGCACGGCCGCGCCATCGTCCGGCAACCAATAGACCCGACTGTCACCCAACGTGGACGCCAGCAACTGGCGCCCTGACACCAGCCCCATCGCCAGCGTGCAGGACGCGGGGCTGATCTCAGTCAGGTCGGAGTTCTCCAGTACCGCCGCATTGGCCACCTCCGCAGCCTCGGTCAGCAGGCGGCGGGTGAGCGAACCGGGCGCGAGATCGGCCAGGTCCCAGTTCCAGTCGATACGGGCGCCCAGATAGCCGACCGCGGCCTGGGCCGCAGCCAGCGAGGCCACGTCGGAGTCGGACGACATCGAGACCCCGTCGCAGACCACCAGGACAGCGCGGCCACCGATCTGGGCGGTGCCATCGAGGGCCAGCGCATCCTCGTTGCGCGGATGTCTGATGCCTCGATCACTTACCCCGGCGACCCAGTCGGCTGGGTTCTCCTCGAAGTGGTCCCGAATACTGGGCGCCTTGGCGCCGCACATTTCGCAGTAGCCGTCGAAGTCGATGCTGCCACCACAGCGCGGACAGCTCTGCACCACAGGGGTGAAGGTGCGCACCGGGGCGTGGCCGACCGCAGGGCTGGGGATCGGGGTCATCGCCGCCCGTTCCGCGGCGGCATCCTGCTCGGCGCGAGCGGCGAGCGCCAGGTTGGGCTGCCATTGCCTCGCCTCGGTCGACCCGTACAACCTGCGCGCAGCGCCGGTCGCCGGTTGCACCCAACCGGCCGCACGCTCGGACGCGGCCGGCGGCTGGGCCCAGGTGGTTGGTTCGGCCGGGGCCACGGCAGGCTCGGTGGGCGGCTGGGAGATGCCCTGGTCGGTCACAGCAGGCTCCATCTGCGGGTCTGGTCGGCTTGGGTGATGAGCCGTCTGCGTTCCTCGTCGTCCCGCGACCACATGGCCAGGTCGCGGTAGACCTTCTCGAGCTTGGGACGCAGATTGCGTTCGGTCGCCGGTTCGCCAGCGAACAGGAAATTGCTGCTCGCCTTGTTCTGCTTCACCAACTGCAACGCATGCTCCAGCACCTCCACCTCAAGGTTGGCGGCGCTGATCGGGTCGAGGCTGGCTTCGTGAATGGACTCCCAAGCAGAGGCAAGATCACTCATGCTGCCACCGTCGCGCTGCAGCAGCAGCTTGGCGTGGGCCTTGCGGGCGTCGCTGTAGCCGCGGCTGGTCGCCGGGACCAGGCTGAGTGCCGCCAGCGTGCCCTCCTCGTCGCCGCGCGCCAGTCGGATGCGGGCCATCGCGAACGCCGAAGAGGTGACGTAGTTCGCATCGGTGCTGGCGCAGATCGCGAACAACTCCTCGGCCAAGGCAGGTTGTTCGCCACGCTCGCAGGCCACCGCCAGCGCGAACTTCGGCCCCAGTTCACCGGGCACCTGACCGTAGACGGTGTTGAACGGCGCCTGCGCCTCGTGCCAGGAGCGGGCCTGCACCGCGGCCAGGCCCTGCATCCAGATCGCCCGCCAATCCCACGGGTCGGCCTTGAGCAATTCCCTGATCACCTGGGCGGCAGTCCTGCGGTCTCCGATGCCCAGTGCCAGCTCGATCTGGGCCAACATCACCGCAGCGCTACGTTGCGGCGCCCGCTGCAGGGCGGTCATCCGCTGGCGCGGGTCGTCGAGCGTCAGCGAACCCAGCCAGCCCGCCATCGGGTCGGTGGGGTCGGGCAGCAGCCGCGGCAGCTGCGTCCAATCGAGGCCCTCGCCCGCCGCCATCGGTGGGCTGAACAGCGTGGACTGATGGGACGCGGTCGCGCCGGTCGACGAGCCGCGCGCGACCACCTCGCGCATCACCCCCATCGCCTGGACGCGCAGGTCTTCGGCGGTCTGAAAGCGGTCCTCGCGAACCGGCGCGCAGGCCCGCTGCACCAAACGGTAGAACGAGTCGTGCTCTGCGAACAACGGCATCTTGCTCAGCGGTGGCAGTGAATCGACGAACTCGGTCTGGTAGCCACGGAACTCCGACGACATCACCATCAGGGCTCGTCCCAAGGTGTAGATATCACTGGCCACCGAGGGACCGAGCTCGGCAACCTCGGGCGCCTGGTAGCCGACGGTGCCGAAGATCGGAGAGGTTCCGTCGCTGATCCGGCGCACCGCGCCCAGGTCGATCAACTTCACCAAGTCGCCCACCTGCATCAGGTTGTCGGGCTTGAAGTCACAGTAGAGCAGCCCATCGTCGTGCAGGTAGGTGAAGGCCGGCAGGATTTCGATGGTGTAGGCCAGTGCCCAGTCGACCGGCAACGGGTCGTGGTTGCCGCCGTTGGCCTCTTTGCGCTGCTTGAGCAGCTGGGTGATGGAGCGACCGGGCACGTACTCCATCACGATGTAGCGAGCGTCGTCATGCTGGACGAAGTTGTAGATCTCGACGATCAGTGGGTGCTCGACGGCCGCCAGGAACTCCTTCTCCGACTTGGCTGCCGCGCTGGCGTCCTCATCGCCGGCGTTGAGCAGGCCCTTCAGTACCACCCAGCGGTCGGAGACGTTACGGTCGCGGGCGAGGTAGATCCAGCCCATGCCGCCGTAGGCGAGGGCGCCCTGGACCTCGTACTGGCGGGAGACGAGTTCGCCCGGCGCGATGGCTGGATGGAAGTTGAAGGGGGTGCCGCATTTGGCGCACTTGCCCTCGATTTCGCCGGGTTTGCCATCGGCGCCGCGTCCGATCGGTTCACCGCAGTTGGGGCAGTCGCGCCGGGCCTCCGGGACGACCGGGTCGGTCATCATGGCCTTGACCGGGTCGACGGGCGGTGCGGGCGGCACCGTGGTGATGCCCGCACCGATCCGGGTGCGCGGCCGGTGGGCGTCGGAGCGGACCGGCCGCCGGCCGGAGTCCGGGCCGACCAGCGCCGATCCCATCAGTACCGTTCCCAGTTCGGCGGCCGTCGCCGTGGTGGACAGCGTGGTGCCGAGCAGTTGCGGCGTAGGGGCCGCAGGCTTGGCATCTGGTGGGTTGCCGCAGTAGTTGCAGTAGCCGTCGATGACGGTACCCGGGCAACCGGGCTGGGGGCAGCGTCCGCCCAGCTTGCCGAGCGTGGCGTGGGGTGCGCCTTCAGCAGGCGCGACCACCGGACGCTGCGCCCGGGCTTGGCCCGGCCCGCGGGGGGACGGCGTGACCACCTCGCCGGGTTTGCCACTGCGGCTGGCAGCCTGCTTGCGCGAAGCGACGGAACCGGCCCCGGCCGCCGGAGCGGCTTGGCGGACAGCTGAACTCGGCGATTCCGCAGGCGATTTGGCCTGGTTGACCGATGCTGACGGCGGCATGCCACAGATGTCGCAGTAGCCGTCCACGATGGTGCCCGAACAACCGGGCTGGCGGCACTTCACGGCTTCTCCTCGCCCTCACCATGCCGAGCCGCCAACCAGCCGGCGTAGTGCCGGGCGGCTGCCAGAAGATCGGCGATCGCCTCACTCGGCTGCGGTGTGAGTGCGACCAACTCGTCTGTGATCCGGAGCAGCACGGCCAACCGCTCATCGCCGCCCCCATGCGCAGCGACTTCGGCTCGCAGCATGATCAGCTCGTCCCCGAGCACCTGGGTGCCCCGCATGGCATCTGCGTAGGCGTGGTCGATCATGTCCATCGCTTTGGCGACCTGCTGCAGTCGCCGCAGGTAGCGCTCCAGCTCCGCCGGTGTCTGCGGGACCGGCCCCAGTGATGTGACGTCGGGAACCGCATACTTCGGCGGGTTCGGGACCTCGGTCGCCGCCCGATCGACCAGCTCGTCCAACTGCTGCCCGCGCGCGATCAGGTCCGCGCGCAAGCGGCCGGCCACCTCGAGCCGCTCGGCCTGGGCCGCCTGGTCCGACCCGGCCGGCACCTGTGCGTCAGCGGGCGGCTGGCCGGCCGCCTGTTGGCGGCGCAGCACGCCGCCGACGATCAGGTCACGTTCAAAGGTGGCGGCGTCGGCCTCCAGCGGCCCCAGCAGCCCGCCGACATCGCCACCACGTCCGGCCTTGTCTTGGATGGTGGTCAGCCGCTCCTCCAACTGGTCCAGCTTCGCGTGGGCGGCGGCACTGGTGGGTGGCGGCTCCAAACCGACCTGGTCACGCAACCGCTCCATGCCGGCCCGCAGATCACGCAGGCGGCCAACCGCCTGGGTCCCAGCCGGATCCAGCTGCAGGCGGCTGCGCAACTGGCCGGTCAGCGCATCCGACATCCGACAAGCCTCCGGCAGCGACAGCCCGGACGCGGCCTGGCCACCCCAGGCCTCGTCGTCCAGTCGCCCCCAGACCAGCGACGCCAGCTGGTCACGCTCTCTGACACCCACCCGCCCGCGGTCCCAGACCTGCAGCAACCTGCGGTAGCGGGTCTGGATCGCCTGCCACAGCTGAAGGCCGAGGGCGACATCGGGTGTCAGGTCGTCGGGATGCTCGCTGGCCCGGACCGCCTCGTCGAGGGCGGCCAACTCGGCGCGACGGGCGTCCAACCAGCCGTCGAGAGCGATCAGGTAGGCACGCAGTTGGGTGACGTCGACCGGTTCCCCGAGCCGTCCGGGCGCGGCAGGCGCAGTCGTCGGGCTCATTGGTACCTCCGCAGGGGCTGGCTGAGGCCGATGCCGGCGGCCAGGGCGGCCGCCACCATGCCTGCGGCGACCAGACCGATGGCGTTCTGGACGGTCTTCGCGTGGTCGGTCAACTGCTGGTCGAGGTTGCTGCCGATCTGGGACGACTGCTGGGCGAGCCACTCGACCAGCGCTTCGTACGGCTGCTGGGCTGCGGTCAACAGCTCCGGGAGCTGTGCGGTGGGGGCGGCCATCAGCTGGTCGTGAGTGCTGACCATCGCCCCCAGTTGGTCGACCATGCCGCTGGCCTGGGCAGCGGGCAGCTGTGCCAGCGCCTGACCGGCGGCGTCGACGGCCGCACTGTAGGCAGCGCCGCCTGCCTGGGCCGGTGTGACGCCGAGCAGGACGCGTCCCTCGATCGCCTTCGCCTCGGTCACGGCGGCATAGGCCCCGGCCACGGAGGTCGCCTCGGTGACCCCTGACGTCTGGACCACGCTGACGCTCTGCGCGCTGGTGGTGACCAACTGGGTGACCAGGACGAGGATCGACACCGAGATCGCCAGCGCGATCACCAGACCGAGATTGAGTACCCGGCGGGTGCGGCGCGCAGCCACCACGCTCGCGATCAGGATCAGCACGATCGGCATCGCCACCAGCGCACTCAGCCAGCGCTGGTCGGCGGTCGAAACCTCCAGCCAAACGAGGTTGTCGGAGATGAGTACGTCGAGTTGCACCAGGAGGTCGCCCTGCAGGAAGTCGCTGGCCTGCCCCATCGCCGTGGTCGAGCCGGTGGCCATCGCTCGGCTGAGCTCGGCGGCGTAGCGGGTGAGCGAGGCCCCCACCGGCGCCATGCTCTCGGCATCGGGGGGGCTGAGGGTGGCGGCCCGAGTGAATTTCTCGGATGCGGTAGCCAGGTCTTCGGCGAACTGCCGGTCAGGTTCCTGGCCTGGTGCAGTGATGAGCAGCGCATGGGTGCCGCTGGCCTCCGCGGCCAGCAGGTCACCACGAACCGACTTCAGCAGCAGCACCTGCTGGGCTGCCGAATTCACGCGCTCCAATGACGCCCGGTTCTCGTTCAGCACCAACGGCCCGATGACGGCCACGGCCAGACAGCTCAAGACGACCACCAATCGCCACAACGCGAGCACCCGCGAGGTGGTCATCGGACGTCGCTCACGCGCCTCAGGCGTGGACGACGACCTGGCTGGCGCCACGCCCTGCCTCTTGTTGCCTTGGGTGGTCTGCGCCGGGGGCATTCCCGGGCCGAAGAGCCGGGTGGGGTTGCCGGGCGGCTGGGTCACGGTTTCGCCTCCTGGTCGGTGGGCCCGATGAGCCGATCGTCATGGCCCGGGCCAGCAACAGCCGGCTGGGTGCCGGCGAGCTCGCGGCCCGCCGTGTTGCCCGCCTTGGCGAGTTCGTCACCGGGTGCCAGCACCGCATCGCCCAAGACGTCCTCGACAGTCAGCGTGCGCAACTGCTGGACGGTCGGGGTGGCCTCGTTGCGCAGTCGCCAGGCTTGGTGACCGATGGCAGCTTCAAGCAGGTTCCGGCAGTAGCGTCCGTTGCCGAAGGTGGCGTCGCGCACCTGCATCGAAAGGTCGAACTTGAATGCGTCCAGGGCGCCCTCGCCGAGGTCGTAGTCGGATTTGGTGACCATCGACTCGAAGATCTCCACCAGTTCGGCGTCGGTGTAGTCGTCGAACCCGATAGTGGTCCGGAATCGGCTGGTCAGGCCCGGGTTCTCCGCGATGAACTTGGCCATCGGCGCCGGGTAGCCGGCCACGATCACGACCAGGTCGTCGCGGTTGTCCTCCATCTCCTTGACCAGCGTGTTGATGGCTTCTTCGCCGTACTGGTCGCCGGACAGCGCATACGCCTCGTCGATGAACAGCACCCCGCCGATGGCGGACGCGCACACCTCGGCGGTCTTGAGTGCGGTCTGCCCGAGGTAGCCGGCCACCAATTCGGAGCGGTCGACCTCGACCAGCTGCCCTTTGCTGAGCAGGCCGAGTGCCCGGTAGATGCCGGCCACCAGCCGGGCCACCGTGGTCTTGCCGGTACCGGGGTTGCCGACGAAGACGAGGTGCCGGGTGATGGTGGGCACCTTCAGGCCAGCCTTCTCACGCAACGACTGGACGCGTAGCACCGCGGCCTGTCGCTTGATCTCGGACTTGACCCCTGCCAGACCGATCAACGCGTCCAGTTCGGCCAACAGTTCCTCGACGCTACGTTCGGGTTCGGGTTCGGGTTCTGCAGCTTGCTGCCCGGTGGCCGGCTGCGCGGGCGCGATTGCGGTCGGGACGGGATTGCCGGGCTGCCCAGCCGACCAACTGCCTTGCCCGGTACCGCTGCTCCCCGGTGCAGGCAACTCGGGCGTCCCGGTCGGGTTCACCAGCGGCGAGTTGCGCAGTTCGGCGATCCGGGCTTGGTTCGCCTGGAGTTGGTCGAGTACCGAGGCGAACGCGGCGTCCCCAACCTTGGTGAACTCCTCCATCGCCCTCAACCGGTCCTGGGACTGCTGAAGCCGGGCCAGCAGGTTGGGGTCGAGCCCGCCCACGTTGCCGGGCACATCGTCCACCGAGGACAGCGACGCGGGACCGGCGCCACCCGCGGTGCCGCGTGCCTGACCGGTGCCGCCGCGAACCGCTTGGGCTGCCGTGGCTGCGGCGGCCAGGCCGGCCACCTGCGGCGCGGGCTGGCCGAGGAGGCAGGCCGCGGAGATGACCGCACCCAGGGCCGACGAGTACTTCCGGGCCTGGCCGGGCGCGGTGTTGTTCAGTTGGGTCATCAACGGCGTCGGCCCGACCCGCCAGCGGCGACCCCTCGACGCCGCGGCGAAGTACTCCTGGGCGTCTGGTTGGCGACCCTGTTCCTGCGCCCAATCCAGATAGGCGCCCACCGCCGGCTCGCAGACCGCAGCAGCCAACTGGACACCCTCGGTGCGGGCCTGCTCGGGGTCCAGCCCGGCCTCGGCAGCGACCTCGGCCAACCGATCGAGGGCGCTCCGCAGTGTGATGCTGGTCATCTGACAAGGGCCTTTCAGGGATTCACTGGAGATCCAGCGGGTTGGCGCTGGCCGGGGCCTGGTCGTCCATCCGAGTGGGCCGCATCGGCCCACCGAACTTGGTGGTCAGGAAGGCGCCTTGGGCGACCAGCGCGGACGCGTCCATCCGATTGACCGCATCGTACATCCGCGAGATCGTCAGGCTCAGCAGGTCGAGTTGGTCGATCAGGAGCAACAGCGAAGACTTCCCGTTGGCGACCGGCCTGGTGTCGGCCCAGTCACGGGGCAACGCCAGGTAGCCCGCCACCGACTCTGGCAGGTAGTCGGTGGCGGTCGCGACCACCGTGTACGCGTCCTGCGAGTCGAGGCCGAGATTCGCCAGCCTGGGCAGGATCGCCTTGACGGCCGTGGTGATGCGCAGGACGCGAGCAAGCACCGGGGTGGGCGCATGACCGTCCAGCACCATGCGCTCCGCCTTGGCCAGGGCCTGTTCGATGTCCTCCTTGGTCGGTGCGGGGGACGCCAGCGTCTCCGGCTCAGCCGGCTTGTTGGTGTCGCCCCGCAGCCATGCGAACAGCCCCATCGCGTCCTTCTATCGGTTGTGCAACCTCAGCGGAGGTCGTAGTTCGGAGTGCTGGTGATGCCCTCAGCCAGGCCCCTGCGCGAATCCGACTGCCGAGCCCGCTCGAGATAAGCACGCGACTTGGCGACCTCGGTCTCGAGGGTGCCGATCGTCTGGCTCATATTGTTGAGGGCCTCGATCTTGAATGAGTCGATGGAGTCCATCGTCTGGTAGACGTTCGCGAAGGCCTTCTGCAGCGACTCGACCGAAATGGTTGAGCTGGCGGCCTGCTGCTGGATGGTGACCGAATTGTCTCGCAACATCTCGCTGGTGCGCTCGATCAGCCCCGAGGTGGTGGCGTTGAGCGCGGTGATCTGGTCGAGAACCAACTTCTGGTTGCCCAGCGCCTGGGCCGTGATCACCGCTGTGCGCAGGGCCGAGACGGTGGTGGTGGACGCCCGGTCGACGCCCTTGATCAGTTCGGCGTTGTTCTTGATGATGACATCAATGGCCAAGTAGCCCTGGATCGAGACCGCCAATTGGGTGAGCAGGTCTTGGTGCTTCTGGCGGACGTAGAACAACACGTCCTTGTTCAGGGCATCGGCCTTCATCGGGTCGCTCACCTGCAGTTCGGCGATCGCCCCCGACAGTTGGCTGTCGAGTTGCTCGGCCAGGTAGATGTACTGGTTCAACCGGTTCATGGTGTCCCAGAGCTGCTGCTTCTCCATGTTCAGGCTGACGTTGTCCTTGGTCAGCTCGTCCTGCCCGGAGCGCAGCGCATGCAGAATCGCATTCAGGTGATTCTGGCTGGACTGGTATTTGCGGAAGTAATCCTGAACCTTGTCACCGAACGGGATGAGGCCGAGAAACTTCTTCTGTGCACCGACCTCGCTCGGGTCGAGTTCCTCGATGGTGCGGCGCAACTCGACCAGTGTGCCGGAGACCTTCGACACGTCGGACAACCCGCCGGTCTTCATCTCATTGAGCGGGGTTTCGAGTAGCCGGTTGCTCATCTCGGCGGCGCGGCGGATGTCGGCGTCCCCCATGCTGCGCACGGCGTCGGCCTGCCTGCTGAACTCGGGGCTACCGGATTCCTCGCTCATGATCGCGCCCATGAACTGGTTCACCTTGGCGTCCAGGACCGGACGCTGCTCCTCGCTGACCGGCGGCGCCATCTGAGGAGCCTGGGTGGCCTGGACGACCGGGGGCGGGGCGGGTGCCTGCAAGGTGAGGACGGCAGCGCCTTCGGGTGGGTTGAGCCGGGGTAGCGCCACCGCCGGTGACCGGTCCTGCGGGCCGGGTTGGCTCGGCTGCCCGGGCTGCGCGTAGCCCCCGGGCGGGCCGTAGGCGCCTTGCGAGTTCTGACTCATCGATGGTCCTCCATGTGTGGGTGCACGAGTCCCTTCGAGCGTACCGGCCAGATAGCCATCAGCAGGCCGATTGCTCCCCGGATCATCCCTCAGTCGGCGACGATGGACACCGACGATGCAATGTGCGGCGACCGAGCTACCATGGTTGGATACCCACGGGGGTACCGCGAAAGGGGCTGGCCATGCAGTTGTCCGCAGAAGATCTCGACGGTGCGGTCAAGCGCCTGCAGCGCGCCCAGGGTCAACTGGGCGGCATCATCCGGATGATCCAGGAGGGCCGCGACTGCCAAGACATCGTGACCCAGATCGCGGCAGTCAGCAAGGCCATTGATCGGGCCGGCTTCGTGGTCATCGCCAGCGGCCTCAAAGAGTGCGTGATCGACGGCGACGGCGACACCACCCAGATGGAGAAGCTCTTCTTGTCACTGGCCTGAGCCACCCGCCCCCGGCTTGTTACCGGGCGGTTCCGTCGAGAACGGTGCACTGGTCTGGCGAGAAGGCTGTGACACGCCGAGGCTCAACAAACCGGTGCACCGAAATCGACTGTCGGTCCTAGGCTCCCGTGCCGGCCAGCCAGGTCTTCATGCCGCCGTCCAGGTTTCGGATGCGTCCCCAGCCTTGGCCGTTGCGATGCTGCTCCAGGACGCGGGTGGCCAGGTAGCCCCGCAAGCCAACCGCACAATGCACCACCAGATCACCGGCCGGCACCTCGTCGAGGCGATCGCGCAGATCGTCCAGCGGGATCAGCATCGAGCCGGGGATCGCGTTCGCGTCGTGCTCCGATTGGGTGCGAACGTCCAACACGGTCGCGCCGGCGGCCACCGCAGCGTCCACCTCGTGCCACTGGATCGTCTCGGTCAGCCCGTCGCGCAGGTTGGCCGCGATATGGCCGAGCATGTTGACGGGGTCTTTCGCAGAACCGAACTGGGGCGCGTAGGCAAGCTCCAGGTCGGCCAGTTCGCTGGCCAGGATGCCGCCGGTGATCGCCGTGGCGATGACGTCTATCCGCTTGTCGACGCCGGATTCGCCGACCCCCTGCGCACCCAGGATCTCGTCGGTCTCGGGATCGACCAGCAGCTTGAGCGAGAGCTGGCAACTGCCCGGGTAATAGCCGGCATGGTTGCCGGGATGGGTATGGATCGCGCGGTAGGGCCGTCCAGCCTGGCGCAGTCGCTTCTCGTTCCAACCCGTGGACGCCACCTGAAGCCCGAAGACCCCGACGATCGCGGTGCCGAGCACCGGGCGTCCATATGCCGGACGACCCATGATGATGTCGGCAACCCGGCGTCCCTGCAGGTTCGCGGTCTGGGCGAGCGGCACCAGGGATGCGGAGTCGTCGATCGCATCCACCTTCTCGACCGCATCACCGATGGCGTAGACGTCGGGGTCGCTGGTGCGGAACTGGTCGTCGACGCGGATGCCGCCGCGCTCCCCCACGGCGAGCCCGGCGCCGACGGCCAGGCTGGTGTCGGGACGCACGCCGATCGCGGCGACCACCACGTCGGCAGCCACCCGGGTGCCGTCCGCGAGCGTCACGTCATCGGCGCCGATGGCGGCGACCGACTGCCCCAGACGCAGGTCGACGCCGTTGTCACGCAGCCGGTCGTGGACGACGGCGGCAAGCTCGGGGTCGATCGGCGCCATCACCTGTGGGGTGGCCTCGACGAGGGTCACCTGCAGGCCCCGGTGCACGAGGTTCTCGGCCAACTCGATGCCAATGAAGCCGCCCCCGACGACCACCGCAGTGGTCGCGTCGGCGCAGGCCGCGATGATGGCGTCGGTGTCTTCGACGTTGCGCAGGGTCAGCGCGCGCTCGATGCCTGGCAACGGCGGGCGCACCGGCGTTGCCCCCGGAGACAAGATGAGCGCATCGTATTCGAGGTCGTAGACCTCGCCGGTGGCCAGGTTCCGCACCTGGACGCTTCGGCCGGCAGCATCGATCGCGACAGCCTCTTGGCGGACGCGAACGTCCAGCCCGAACCGCGCACCCAGCGAGGCGGGGGTCTGCAGCAGCAGGGAATCGCGCTGGGCGATCACACCCCCGACGTGGTACGGCAGGCCGCAGTTCGCGAACGACACGTGGCCACTACGCTCGACGACGATGATCTCGGCCTGCTCATCCAGGCGACGCAGGCGGGTGGCGGCCGACATGCCGCCGGCCACACCGCCGATGATGACGATTCTCTTGGAGCTCATGGGTCATGATCATACCCCCTGGGGTATCAATTCGTCGCATCGACGTCTTCTGGTGCTGCCTCCCCTCAGGGTTGGACTTGCCGTGGGGCACAGGGTCCGGCTGGGCGTACACTCGTGGGGTGCATCGTCGCCGAACCCAGCGGCGCCAAGATTCGGGCCAAGGGTTCGGCTTTTTCATGCGGCGCACCCACAACCCGCGTCACCAACTCAGGAGCCCGATGCCCGTTCGATCCGAACTCCGAAACGTCGCCATCATCGCCCACGTCGACCACGGCAAGACCACTTTGGTGGACGCAATGCTGTGGCAGTCGGGAGCGTTCCGGGAGGGGGCAGATGTCAACAACCGAGTGATGGACTCGATGGATCTGGAACGCGAGAAGGGCATCACGATCCTCGCCAAGAACACTGCGGTCCGCCACACCCTGGCCGACGGCGAACGACTGCTGGTCAACATCATCGACACCCCGGGCCATGCCGACTTCGGGGGCGAGGTCGAGCGCGGTCTTGAGATGGTCGATGGCGTCGTCCTGCTCGTGGACGCGTCCGAGGGGCCGCTGCCGCAGACCCGTTTCGTGCTGCGCAAGGCGCTCGGCAAGCAGCTGCCGATCATCCTGGTCATCAACAAGGTCGACCGGCCCGACGCCCGCATCGACGAGGTGATCGACGAGACCTACGAACTCTTCCTCGACCTGCTTGAGGACGACAACGCCAGCGCACTCGACTTCCCGGTCATCTACGCGTCCGCCAAGGCGGGCCGCGCCTCGGTCACCAAGCCGGCAGACGGCCAGTTCCCGGACGCCACGAACCTGGAGGCACTGTTCGAGACGATCCGCAGTCACATCCCGGCGCCGACCTACACCCAGGGTGCGCCACTGCAGGCGCACGTCACCAACCTTGACTCCTCGCCGTACCTGGGACGCCTTGCACTGTGCCGGATCGTCGAGGGCACCATCAGGCGGGGGCAACAAGTGGCCTGGTGCCGCCGCGACGGCTCAATCAAGACGGTCAAGCTGTCCGAACTGCTGATGACCCAAGCGCTTGATCGGGTACCGGTGGACGAGGCCGGCCCGGGTGACATCATCGCGGTCGCCGGCATCCCCGAGATCACCATCGGCGAGACGCTCAGCGACCCGGACGACCCGCGGCCATTGCCGCTGATCCACGTCGACGAACCTTCCATCTCGATGACGATCGGGATCAACACCTCACCGCTGGCCGGCCGATCCGGCAAGAACCTGACCGCCCGGCTGGTCAAGAACCGTCTCGACCAAGAACTCGTGGGCAACGTTTCGATCAAGGTCCTGACAACCGAGCGTCCCGACACCTGGGAGGTGCAGGGCCGCGGTGAACTCCAACTTGCGGTGCTGGTCGAGATGATGCGCCGCGAGGGCTTCGAGCTGACGGTCGGCAAGCCCGAGGCCGTCATCCGAGAGATCGACGGGGTCCGCAGCGAACCCACCGAGCGGTTGACCATCGACGTCCCCGAGGACCATCTGGGCACCGTGACCGAGCTGTTGGGGACGCGCAAAGGTCAACTGGAACTGCTCACCAACCACGGCACCGGTTGGGTGCGGATGGAGTACGTCGTGCCCTCGCGCGGGCTGATCGGCTTCCGCACCGAGTTCCTGACCGCCACCCGCGGCACCGGCATCATGAACCACCTCTTCGAGGGCTACACACCATGGGCGGGCGAGATGCGTAATCGCACCACCGGCTCCCTGGTGGCCGATCGTCTCGGCGCAGTCTCCAGCTACGCCCTGTTCAACCTGCAGGAACGCGGCGTGCTGTTCGTGGCGCCCGGGGACGAAACCTACGAGGGCATGGTGGTCGGCGAGAATGCGCGTCCGGACGACATGGATGTCAACCCGACCAAGGAGAAGCATCTGACCAACGTGCGGTCGTCCACCGCGGACGAGTTGGAACGACTGATCCCGCCGCGCCTGATGAGTCTCGAGCAAGCCCTCGAATACTGCGCGGCCGACGAATGCCTCGAGGTGACCCCCGCGGCGGTTCGCGTCCGCAAGGTGGCGCTCAACTCACACGACCGGGCCAAGGCACGAACCCGCGCGAAGGCGATCAACCAGGGCTGAGCGCACAACGCGACCGTTTTGCCCGTGCTGTCGCGGGCGAAACGGTCGCGCTGATCCGCGGTTACAACCGAGGCCGGAAGTGCTCCCCCACTTCGGGATCGACCAAGACCTCCTGGGAAGCGGCGATGCCGCCGGCCGCCAGTGTCGCCGCCACCGGGACCGAGCGTTTGACCAGGGCAAGCCCGATCGGGCCCAGTTCATGGTGTTGCGCGACCGATGACAGTGTCCCGACTCCGCGGTCGTCGTCGATCACTGCGGCGCCGACCTCCGGCAGGTTACCGTCGAAGAGCAGCAGCACCAGCCGCCGTGGCGGACGCCCGAGGTTGTGGACCCGCGCCACCGTCTCCTGCCCGCGGTAGCAGCCCTTGTCGAGGGCTGTTCCGAAGAGCCCGATCTCGTTCGGCAGGGTCTTGGTGTCGGTGTCGATGCCGATCCGGGGAACCCCGGCGGCGATCCGCAGCGCCTCATGGGCCCACTGACCGGCAGGCAGGCCCGTCTCCGGCGTTTCGTCGACCAGCACCTCGCGTCCCCGGCCGATTGCGGATGGCCGCGAGGCCACCGACCCGACCGGATCACCAAGCCCGGCGCCCATCCACCACAGCTGTACGTCGTCTTTGGCCACCAGCTCCACCGGGGTCCAGAACTTCATCGAGTCGAGCCAGCCGAGCAGACCCGCCCGGGCGCCGGGTTCGGTCCAGCACCACGCTGTCGCGCCGTCGTCGATCAGCGCGAAGCCATGCTCGATGTGACCGTTCGGCGAGAGCAGGAGCGCGTCGGCGCCCTGCCCGGGTGACAGCGACCCAAGGGCCTGACTGGTCAGCGAGTGCAGCCAGGTCAATCGCTGCTCACCGGAGACCGTGAAAACCTCCCGGTTGGTCAGCGCGACGGCTGCCGTCCCCGACTCCATGGCTCGTTGCTCGCCCAGTGGGTCTCCGAAGTGCCAGGCCAGCCCCGCGTCCGCGCCGCTCGCGACGTCCACTCTCATGCCCGCTGCAACCTTGCCCACATGTACGGCTGCAACCGCACGTCGGTGGTGGCGCGGTCGAAGGTCCACATCAGGTCACCATCAACGTTGCCGTAGAGCCGGTGACCGCCGGTGTAGGGCAACTCCGCGGTGTCGGTGCGAGCGACCAGGTCGGTCGTCAACTCGATCTTCGCCCCGAGCAAGGCACCCACCCAGACCTCGACCCAACCCTCGGGGCTGGTCAGGACCACCTCGATGCCGCTGGCTCCCGCCGGACGCCAGAATCCGGTCTCCATCGCCAGCGGCGCATCCGGCTGACCGTCGGCATCCAAGGTCCAGGTCTGCGAGAGGTAGTGCAGGTAGGGGCCGCGGTTGGTCGCGAAATCTATCCGCTGGCCGAACTCGAAGTCCCCCACGCCCGGCCAGTTGCCGTGACCGTTGCCCTGCCACCGGCCGATCAGCCACGCGATGGGTGTCAGGGCGGGGTTCAGGTCTGCGGGAATCTCAAAGGCCACTTCAGCTCCTGTCAGAGTCGTCGGTGCCGGTCGGCGTCCGCCGCGACACCAAGGCCAGGATCTGCCAGACAATGACCAGCGCGGCGATGCCGATCAGCACTGCCACGCCAGCCATCACGAAGACCGTCAACTGGGCCATTGCACAAGCGTACCGAGTGGTCGGCGGCTCCCGCCGTGCCGCGCTTGCCTCGATTCCGGCACGCGCCACGCAAGGCACCGGTTAGAGGCGTTCATCCCGCGGTTGCGGTCGCCTGCCAAGGAACCCGGTCGCCGGCGCCGCGGCCCGGATAGGGTGGGGCAATGCGAGTCGTCCTGCAGCGGGCCGGCACGGCCCGGGTCCTGGTCGAGGGTCAGGTGGTCGGCGAACTGGGCAGGCCGGGGCTCGTCGCCCTGGTCGCCATCACCCACGACGACACCGAGCAGATCGTCCAGCGGATGGCCGAGAAGACCTGGTCGCTGCGCATCTTCGAGGGCGAACTGTCGGCATCCGACCTGGCCGCGCCGATCCTGGTGGTCAGCCAGTTCACCTTGTACGCCGAGACCCGCAAGGGACGGCGGCCGTCCTGGAGCGCCGCCGCACCCGGCGCAACCAGCGAACCCTTGGTGGCCGCCTATGCCCGGGCCCTGACAAGGCTCGGAGCCGAGGTCTCCTGTGGGGTCTTCGGCGCCCACATGCAGGTGGAGTTGGTCAACGACGGGCCCGTGACGATAATCCTCGACTCGGCAGATTGGGGTGGCTGACCGGCATCCCCGACACTGCGGCTGGGTATCCTGATCGAGAACCTCGCCTTCGAGCGAGTGGCGACTGAAGGCGGGAGGCGTGGTGGAGATCGCGTTCGTCACACCGCGAGGTGCGATGTCGCCGCCGCCCAGTGCCCTTGAACTGCTGAACCACGAACTGCGACACGTGGTCGGTGGCGATGACGTCGGCAAGCTTGCCCCCGAAGCCAGCCTCGTGATGGTCGATGCCCGCACCGACCTGGTCGCAGCTCGCACCGCCTGCCTGGTGGTGCATGGCAGCGGGACGGACTGGCCGATCCTGCTGTTGGTACCCGCATCCGGCTTGTCGGTGGTCGGCCTGGACTGGCAGATCGACGACTTCGTGCTCGAGGACGCCGGACCCGCCGAGTTCGAGGCCCGCATCCGGTTCCTCCTGCAGGTCCAGCCCGCGAACAAGACCCTCAGCGTCGGCCCGGTGGTGATCGATGAAGACGCCTACCTGGCCACCGTCGGGGGGCAACCTCTCGACCTCACCTACACCGAGTTCGAACTGCTCAAGTACTTGGTCGCGCACCCCGGGCGCGTCCTGACCCGTGAACAACTGCTCAGCGAAGTCTGGGGTTATGACTACTACGGCGGCGCCCGCACCGTCGATGTCCACATCAGGCGGCTGCGCGCCAAGCTTGGGCCCGAGTACGACGCGTGGATAAGCACCGTGCGCAACGTCGGCTATCGATTCGGCGCCAATCGCTGATAAACCGCTCGACGAACCCGCGCCTAGCGGGTTTCCGTCCGGGCGTCGGCGGGTATGGTCAAGCATGATCACCGAGCAAGCGGACCTGACCGACCGGCAACGCGATGACGTGCTCGACCTGGTCGGGCGTGCCCAGCGGGTCGACCGAACCAGCCCCCTGAACGAGGCCGCCCGGCTGGCGCTGATGGGCCCGGGCAGCACCCGAATCATCCACTGGTTGTCCCACGACCACGACGGCCTGGTCGGCTACGCGCAGCTCGACCGGCGCGACGGCAGCGTCCAGCTGGTGATCGATCCGGTCCACCGGCGCCGCGGGCTGGGACGCGAACTGGCCCAGCAGGTCAAACGATCCCGCCGGGCGCGCACCTGGTGGGCCTTCGGCAACCAGGACGCGGCCCGGGCGCTGGCCCGCTCGCTCGGGCTCGTGGCGGTGCGGGGGCTGCTGATCATGACGCTGGCTCCCCCGAACCAGCCCCGGGCGGTCGACCTGACCCAGCCGGCCGGCCTCACCATCGACCACTTCCGCCCAGCTGACCTTGATCGGCTGGTGGCGGTGAACGCGGCGGCCTTCGCCAACCACCCCGAGCAGGGCGCCCTGACCGCCGACGACTTCCGGACGCGAATGGCGTCGGATTGGTACCGCGATGAGGACCTGTTGGTCGCCCGGGATGCCACCGGTCGTCTGGTCGGCTACCACTGGACGAAGTTGACCACCTCCCAGGGTGAGACCCGCGGCGAGGTCTACGTGCTCGGCGTCGATCCCAGCTACGCCGGCCGGGGTGCTGGCCGGGCGCTGCTCGGCGCCGGTATCATTTACATGCGCTCACAAGGGGCCACCCACATCGACCTTTACGTGGAGCAATCCAGCGAGCGCGTCGTGGCCATGTACCGCACCGCGGGCTTCGAGGTCACCCACACCGATGTCGCCTATGGCGAGGCCGAGGAGGACTGATGACCGAGATGCCCGTCGCGCCGATCGAACATGCGGAGTTGCCCGAGGGCAGGTACTCCGACCGTGAGCTCAGCTGGTTGGCGTTCAACAACCGCGTCCTCGACCTGGCGAAGGACTCGCTGCGCGTCCCGCTGTTGGAGCGCGCCAAGTTCCTGGCGATCTTCTCGTCCAACCTCGACGAGTTCTACATGGTGCGGGTGGCGGGTCTGAAGCGGCGTATCGATGCCGGGGTGGCGGTGCCGTCAAACGCGGGTATCAGGCCGCGTGACCTGCATGACGCGATCCTGACCCGCACCACGGAACTGGTGGCCGAGCAGGCGCGGGTCTTCAGCGAAGATGTCCGGCCGGCACTTGAGGCGGAGGGCATCCGCATCCTCAGCTGGCACCAGTTGGCCGAGACCGAGCAGTACCGTATGCACCAGTTGTTCAGCGAGCGCATCTTCCCGGTGCTGACGCCGCTGGCGGTCGACCCGAGTCACCCGTTCCCCTACATTTCCGGGTTGTCGATCAACCTTGCGGTGCTGTTGCGCCACCCGGTCACCGGCGGACGCCAGTTCGCCCGCGTCAAGGTGCCGGCCATTCTGGCCCGCTTCATCGCACTCGGTGAGGGCCGGTTCGTCCCATTGGAAGAGGTGATCGTCCAGCATCTGGACGAGATCTTCAGCGGCATGCAGGTTTTGACCCACACGACCTTCCGTGTTACTCGCAACGAAGACCTCGAGGTGGAGGAGGACGACGCAGAGAACATCTTGTTCGCACTCGAGAAGGAACTACTCAGCCGCAAGGTCGGACGTCCGCCGGTGCGCTTGGAGGTCGAGGACACCATCGAGGACGAGATGCTCGAGCTGTTGATGGGTGAGCTCGACATCTCCGAGAAGGAGGTCTTCAAGCTGTCCTCCCCGCTCGACCTGACCGGGTTGTTCGCGCTGACCAATGTCGACCGGGAGCACCTCAGCTACCCGGGGTTCCTGCCGAAGACCCACCCCGATCTGGCACTCGGCAAAGAGACCAGCAAGCCCGCTGACATCTTCACCGCTCTGCGTAAGAAGGATGTGCTCGTCCAGCACCCCTACGACTCCTTCGCCACCAGCGTGCAGCGGCTCGTCGAGCAGGCGGCCGCCGACCCACAGGTGCTCGCCATCAAGCAGACCCTCTACCGAACCAGCGGCGATTCGCCGATCGTGGACGCGTTGATCGAGGCTGCCATGGCCGGCAAGCAGGTGCTGGCGCTGGTCGAGATCAAGGCCCGCTTCGACGAACAGGCCAACATCGACTGGGCCAGGAAATTGGAGAAGTACGGCGTCCACGTCGTCTACGGCATGGTCGGGCTGAAGACGCACTGCAAGCTGATGCTGGTGGTGCGTGACGAACCGGAGGGCCTGCGCCGCTATGCGCACGTCGGCACCGGCAACTACAACCCGAAGACCGCCCGCCAATACGAGGACATGGGTCTACTCACCTCCAACCCGATCATCACCGACGACGTGGCCAGATTGTTCAACCACCTGTCCGGTATGACCCAGGAGACCCACTACCGGCGGCTGCTGGTCGCCCCGGAGGGCATCCGCAGTGGTCTGATCGCCAACATCGATCACGAAATCGCCAACCACCAAGCCGGCCTGCCGGCGCGCATCCGCATCAAGGTGAACTCGATCGTCGACGAGGCGATCATCGACGCGCTCTATCGCGCGTCCATGGCGGGCGTGCCGATCGACGTGTTGGTTCGGGGCATCTGCGGCATCCGGCCAGGCGTGCCGGGCTTGAGCGAGAACGTCCGGGTGCGGTCCATCCTGGGCCGGTTCCTGGAACATTCCCGTATCTTCTGGTTCGAGAATGCCGGACGCCCCTCGGTCGGCATCGGCAGTTCAGACCTGATGCACCGCAACCTCGACCGCCGGGTCGAGGCGATCGTGTCGTTGACCAACGCGGGACACATTGCACAGATCAACGAGTTGTTCGAGTTGGCCTTCGACGACGAAACGGTCAGTTGGCGGTTGCAGGATCAGGATTGGACGCCGGTCACCACCGGCGCCGAGGGCGGGCCGTTGCGCGACATCCAGGAGTACTTGATCGAACGCGTGTCGACGCGGAGGCATTGAGAATGGCGGGCGGGTTGATCAGCGCCAGCGGCGCGGTGGTCTTCCGAGGTACCCCGAACGACCGCGAAGTCTTGGTGGTGCATCGACCGGCCTATGACGACTGGAGCCTGCCCAAGGGCAAGGTTTCCAGCGATGAGTACCTCGCGGTGGCCGCGGTGCGGGAGGTGGCCGAGGAGACCGGCTACCGCGTCCGGCTCTTCCAGCACCTGTCACCAACCCGTTATCAGGTGGCGCGCCGACCGAAGATCGTGCACTGGTGGCTCGCCGAGGCGCTCGACGAGGCTCCCGGCGACTTGGACGGTGAGGCCGACGTTGTGGAGTGGTGGCCGGTGCAGCGCGCCATTGCGCAACTCAGCTATCACGATGACGCCACGACCATCCTCCAAACGATGCGCGCCCGACCAAGACCCCCGGTCCTGGTGGTCCGGCACGCCAAGGCAATGAACCGAAAGCAGTGGCAAGGCGACGACGCAGACCGCCGCCTCACCGAACGTGGCCGTCGCCAGGCGAAGGCGCTCGTCCCGCTCTTCGAGGCGTTCGGGGTCGGCGAATTGGCCAGTTCAACATCGACCCGGTGTATGAGGACGCTGGCCCCGTACGCCGAACATGCGGGGCTCGAAGTGCGCGCCATCCACGCCATCAGCGAAGAGGCCGCGGAGGCCGACCCGAACGGCGTAGTTTATGCCATGGCCCAGTTGCGGTCGGTGGCCCGGGACTCGGCACGCCCGCTGGTCATCTGCGGGCATCGTCCGGTGCTGCCGGCGATGTTCGACTTCCTTGGGGTGGCGCCCGGCCGAGTGCTCAAGCCGGCCGAAGTGGTGCTCATCTATCCCGGCGAACAAGGGCCCGCCGACAAACCGCACCACATCTTGCCCAAGCTGTGACCGGTCTGGCAGCAGCCGCCAGACCGGCGCCGAAGATACACCCCTCGTTCACCGAGCGTTCACCTGCCATCGCCAGTCGCTTAATTGGATCGCCCTAGCTTCAGCCAGGTAGGGGCCCTGCTGGGTCCTGAAGCAAGGGACGATCTTTGGAGGGAATCGAAGTGAAGATTCTGCGCACGGGTGCCGCTCTGGTTGCCATCGCCGCCCTGACCCTAACCGCTTGCGGTGGTGGTTCAGGCGATACGACAGACGCCACCGGCAGCCAGCTGAGCGGCACGCTACAGGGCGTTGGCGCCTCTTCGATGCGCGCCGCCCAAGAGGTTTGGCGCGCCAGATTCCAGACAGCCAACCCGAATGTCACCATCAACTACTCCCCCGACGGCTCGGGGGCGGGCCGTACCGCCTTCATGGACGGCTCGGCCGACTTCGCCGGCTCCGACCGCGCGCTGAAGGACGAGGAGATGACCATGACCTTCGCGAAGTGTGTTGTGGGCACCTCTCCGATCAACCTGCCGATCTACATCTCCCCCATCGCCATCATCTTCAACCTCGACGGTGTCGAGGCACTCAACCTGAGCGCCGAGGTCATCGCCAAGATCTTCGCCGGCCAGATCACCAACTGGCACGATCCAGCCATTGCCGCGCTCAACGACGGCGTCACCCTGCCCAACTTGGCGATCACCCCCGTGCACCGTTCGGACAACTCGGGCACCACCGAGAACTTCACCGCAACCCTGTCGCAGGTCGCCCCCCAGATCTGGACCGAGAAGGCGTCCGGTGACTGGCCGGCCGCGTTCCAGGGTGAAGGCGCCCAGGGCACCAGCGGCGTCGTCGCGGCCGTCCAGAACGGTTCCGGCACCATCGGCTACGCCGACGTGTCGGGGATCGCCGAGGGCATGTCGACAGTCTCCTACAGCTTGGACGGCAAGGCCGACTACGTCGGGCCGACCGCCGAGGATGCCGCCCAGATCGTCGAGGCCTCCGAGAAGGTCGCCGGTCGTGCGGCCAACGACTGGACCCTCGAACTCAACCGGACCGCGGCCGGCTACCCGTTCGTCCTGGTCTCCTATGCGATTGTCTGCCAGGAGTACGCCGATCCCGCCATCGGTGAGCTGGTGAACGCCTACGTCAGCTACGTGGCCTCGGACGAGGGCCAGTTGGCGGCCGTTCCGCAGGCCGGCAACGCCCCGCTGACCGGCGACCTCGCCAACGGCGTCCGGGCGGCTGCGGCCACGATCAAGTGAGTTTAGGCTCTGCTTGAGAAACTGAAGACCCAAGGATGTCGGCCCTCTGACCCCGCGAGGTCGGGGCCGACATCACACCACCACCCGCTCGTCCACCGTCTATCGGAGATTGCATGTCAGCAACTCGCGGGGAAGTCGTGACCGAGGATCCGACCCCCGAACAGTCCCTGCTCGTCGACCGGCGAAACATCGGCGACCCGGTGTTCAAGGGCATTTCCGTCGGGTCGGGCATGCTGATCCTCGCCATCTTGGCCGCGGTTGCCGCCTTCCTGATCATCCAGGCCGTCCCGGCTTTCCTGACCGACGCTGCCGACCTCAAATACGGCAACACCTGGGGCTATGTCGCCCCCTTCCTGTTCGGGACGATCTGGTCGTCCTTCCTCGCCCTGCTGATGGCTGTTCCGGTGGCCGTCGGCATCGCCTTGTACATCTCGCACTTCGCGCCCAAACAGCTGGCCGCCCCGGTGGCGTTCATCGTCGACCTGCTGGCTGCGGTGCCATCGGTCGTCTTCGGCTTGTGGGGCATCAATGTGCTGGCGCCGGCCCTGGTACCGATCTACCAGTGGTTGGGGGCCAACTTGGGGTGGATTCCGCTGTTCGGCGGGAAGGTGTCCGGCACCGGACGCACGATGCTCACCGCGGCGATCGTGCTGGCGATCATGATCCTGCCGATCATCACCTCACTTACCCGCGAAGTCTTCCTGCGCACGCCCGGCCTGCAGGAGGAGGCTTCGTTCGCCCTCGGTGCGACGAGATGGGAGATGATTGGTCAGGTCGTCTTCCCGTTCGGTCGCTCCGGTGTCGTCTCTGCGTCCATGCTGGGCCTCGGACGTGCCCTGGGTGAGACGATGGCGGTCGCCATGGTGCTTTCGGGGGGACGCAACATCACCTTCCAGTTGCTCACCTCGAACAACCCGAACACGATCGCTTCAAACATCGCACTGGCCTTCCCGGAGGCCGACTCGCATGCGGTTCCGCAGCTGATCGCCACTGGTCTGGTGCTCTTCGTCATCACCTTCGTGGTCAACATGGTCGGCCGCGCCATCACAAGTGGCCGAGGAATCCGGTGGCCTTTCAAGCGCGCCGGCAAGGAGGACTGAACCGATGAGCGCCGACCCCCGGCCCGACGCGCCGCTGAGTGACCAGTACATGCCACGGGAGAGCCTCACCGCGGGGCAACTGCCCAAGTTCACCGATCTCGGGCTGCTGGTCATCTC
>RRZU010975827.1_pt1 | contig 30975 bp, 28 predicted proteins | sample 2165561 | NCBI WGS metagenome assembly RRZU01 (sample SAMN10456909, study PRJNA506462) | wastewater metagenome | isolation source: wastewater sludge | place: USA: Moscow, Idaho | reverse complement strand
CCCGCCACGATGTCGGCCGATTCGCCGCTATGTGGCGGTGCGTTGTGTGGCGTGGCCGTCTCAGCGGACGGTTCACCGGAGGTGCCGGGCTGAGCAGGGGTGCCTTCGTCGTTGTGGGCGTCGGTGACCGGGGACGACGGCCCTTTTATGGTGGGCAACTGCAAGACCCACCCAACGTCGATGACATTCGGGTCGGCGATCGTGTCTGTGTTGAGGTTGTACACCTCGCGCCACCGTGACCCGTCGCCCAGGGTGCGTTCGGCGATGTCCCACAGGGTGTCTCCCTGTTGAACGGTGACGCGTGTCCGGGGCGCGGCCGACTGGTCGGGTGGATCGGCGGGTGCTGCGGGTGCCACCGTGAACGAGGCCGAGCGGGTTGCTTCCTCGGGAATGTGTAAGACCTGACCCGGGATCAGTTCTTCGCGCGGATCGAGCCCGTCGTTCAAGGCCACGATCTCAGGCCAGCGGGATCCCTGTCCTAAGAAGCGTTCCGACAGCGACCACAGGTCATCTCCCTGCTCGACGCGGTATTGGAAGCTGGCGGTGTGGGGTGACGTCGGCGCTGGTGTGTCCGTGTGTTCGTCCAGGGCCGCGCCGGGGAGTTCCGAGCCTGCGACCTGGTGTTGCTGAGTTGATGTCGTCACCGGTGTCGGTGTGGGTTGGGGAGTCGCTGCACGCAGTGTCACGAGGGCGAACACTGCACCCAGAAGCGCCGCGGCCACGCGGCGAGGAACGCGGAGCGTCCCAGAAGTCGATCGCCGAGATCGAGGGGAAACGCGCGCTATCAACTCCATCGCGAGTGAGGCCATGAAGACCGCCCAAGCACCCCAGCCGATGAGGACCAGGGCGAAGACCAGCAGCGTGCCGTCGTCGGGCGTGAAGAAGAGGCGAAGTCCCAGCGCGAAGTCCGGCGGGTTCCACGCGGCCCCCAGCATGATCGGGGCGGCAAAAACGATGATCAGCAGGATCGCCAGGGAGGCGACCCCGCGAATGATTCTCATGGGCTCCTCCTGCGATAGGAGTCCAGAACGGACGACGATGTGTGACTCACAGTCACGCTCCCCGGCCACCCTGGAACGAGCAGATCCGCGTACGAAACTGCGCAGCGGACCGTGACCACCACGGTGGCTCGCTCACCAAGAGGTGCGGTGAAACCGGTGGTGTCGACGCTCACGCTCCGTGACCGGCAGGCCAGACCCGCCTCGTCGGTCTCGGATGCGGCGACTTGTTCTGCGGCAGACACCGCGTCGGCGGCTGTGCGCTGCAGGGTGGCGGCGCGTGCAGCCGACGCCGAGGCTCGCTCGACCGTTGTGTTCGCGTACCAGTACCGACCGCCTCCGATGACCACCACGAGGAGCACGACGAGGACGGGCGCGATGATGGCGACTTCGATGGTCATGGCCAGGCCCCTTTCGCCTCGGTTCGGTGGGCGAATCATGGTTCGCTGATGCGTTCTCGAGGGCGGACGGCCTGTTCGCTGATCGCCCCGAGGCCCAGGTCGATGGGCAGGGCTGCTCGCCCGGTGACGGTCACGGTGACGGTGGATTCGTCGCGGGCGATGTGCACCGCGATGTGTGTCACTCCGGCCCGTTCGGCGATCTGCTTGGCCTTGTCAGTCGCCGTCTGGTCCTGTCCATCGAAGGATGCGACGTGGTCGGCGGCGACTGCTGCGGCCGTGGAGGCCCCCATGCGAGCGTGCGTCCACGCCCCCGCGCTGACGATCGTAAAGATGATCCCCAGCAGCAGTGGCATGAGCAGCGCCCATGAGGTGCCCTCGGCCAAACCGCGGTCATCTCGGCGCCGGGCCGGTCGAGTCATTGCAAGCCTTGCAACTTCCCGGTCACAAACGCGGTGACAGCCGTCACGATCAGCAGGGCAACCGCAACGGCCCCTGCCACCAGCAGCGCATTCTCGGTCGACTGCGATAGCCCACGGTCGTCGCGCCGGGGTGCTTGCAGCGTGGCGACGATGGACTGGATCCATAGGCAGAGCATGGGGTCCTCCTTGGAGTGGTTAGGGAGCCATCAGCCTCAACAGCGGTGGGACAAACAAGATCAGGGTGAAGACGAGCGTGGGGACGGTCATTGGCACGGTCATGCGCTCGGAGATCTCTTGGGCGGCGATCTTCTGCGCGTTGAGATGCGCATCGCGCAGTTCCTTGACCCGTGCGCGCAGCACGTCGGCCAGTGAGGCGCCGGACTCATCGAGACGCATCACGTCAGCGATGTCGTTGAGCTCGGCGAAGTCGAGCTCTTGAGCCAGGGTCCGAAGGTTCTCGTACGGCGCTGTCTGCTCGAGACGGGCGCGGTCCAGCGTGCTGCGTATGCGGATGAAGACCGGGTGTCCGGACACCTCGGCCGCCGCAGCCAGCGATTGCGGTCCCGAGCGGTTGGCCAGACGCTCGAGGACAACGAGGTCGAAGTAGGTGAACAGCGCTTCGCGGCCGTCGGAGTGTTCGGTCTTGCCCTTTCGGCGCAGCAGGAGGTCCGGGACGAAGAAGCCGATCACCGCTCCGACAAGCCCGGCGCCGACCGGTGCGTAGCCGGGCGCGATCCCGGCACTGGCGAACAGGCCCGCGATGACCGTGGGGGTGGCGAGGCCGATGAGGGACCAGATCAACTTTTCGGCGTAGAAGTCCCCCACGGAGCGCTCCGAGCGTCGCAGGGCCGCGCGCTGCGACGCTGACAAGGGGAGATGGAACGTGCGGTAGATCCACGCGCCCACCTGTTCAAGTCTGCCCATCTCAGGCACGTCGGTTTCGGCCTTCGATTGCGCGTCGCGTGCATCGTCCAGGACGGCTAGCGCATCGTCCAGTCGAGGCGCATGCCGAATCACACCGGACACCACGAGCCACACGCCGGCGACGACCAACGCACCGAGGACGACGGCGATCGCTGGGCCTGTCATTGCAAGATCCGCTCGCGAGTGCGTGGGGCCGTCAACCGCCGCAGCCACACGAGGGAGCCGACGTAGGCGGCCAGGAGGAACGCCAAGATGATCTGCCCGTACCACGTGCCGTACGGGGCGAAGAAGTCTCGGCCCAGCAGAAATGCCGCGCCGAGGATGCCGAGGGTCAACACCGTGACCTGACGCACGACGATGCGTGGCTTCGCGCGTTCGGCCTCGATCTCGCGCCCGGCCTTCAGCCGGTCCGAAATCGAATCGGCCAGGGCCTGCAGGGTCGCCACGGCTCCGGTACCCCCGCGCTCGGCCGCGAGGATCAGCGCGGCAAGGACGGCATCTGCGTCTGGACTGGCGAGATCGTCGGCGGTTGCCGACAGCGCCTGCCGAACCGACCACCGGTCGTCGATGCGAGCCACGAGCAGGGCGACGGGCTCCGAAAGGATGGTCGGCACCTGCCGACGTGTGGTGCGGATCGCGTCGGGGATCGACACCCCGGTCGCGAGGGTCGCCGCCAGCAGGCGCACCCATCGGTCGAGCGCCTCCAACAGCGCCAGATCTCGGTTCTGTGGAGTCGACAGCAGCGCGGGCAGGCCCAGGACGAGGAGGGGGATCACGACGATGAGTACCGGCCAGCCGGTCACGATTGCGGCCGCGATCCCCGCCACAACCGCACCGATGGTGCGAGCGAGTCCCCAACGATTCGCCCGGGCTGCGACCCGGGACCAGACCACCGTTCGGGGCGCGCGACGACCGGTGGACTCGACGCGCCGCGATCCGACGACGATCAAGATGATGCCCCCCGCGAGCAGGGCGCCGCAGGCCAAGGCGATGACGTCAAACATGGTGCGACCCACCCATGAACGTGGCGAGCTCACGACGGAGCTTGTCGTCGAGGTCGATGGCGCCTGCGCCGGCGGGGCCAGCCTGGTACACGAGATGAGTGACCGGACGCCCAGCCTCGAGCGCACCCGTCAGCGACCGCACCTCGGTCACCGCGCGGCGGCGCCGACCTCCGCGCCACGTGTCGTCAGTGAGGTGCACATGCACCAGCAGGTCCAGGTGATGGGCGATCTGCCGGTACGCCTCGTCCATGGACAGCACGCCGCCCTCGGCGACGCGTGCGGCGAGGCGATCCATCGTCGACGCCGCCGAGTGGCTGTGCGTGGTGGACAGGGTCCCCGCTCCGGCCTGCATGGCCTGGAACATTGCCCCCGCCTCGCCGCCGCGTACCTCGCCGATGACGAGACGGGTCAGGTTCTGCCGCAGAGACTCGGGAATGAGGTCCGCGACCGTGTACTCGCCCACGTGCCGTCCGTCGAGCTTCTCGCCCATGCCGATGCGGGCCTGCAGCGCCACGACGTTAGAGCGGCCGGGCTGCAGGTGGGTCAAGAGTTCGTAGTCGGTCTCCAGAGTGCCGAAACGCTCAGTCGGGGGAATCGCGGCGATAAGAGCACGCAGCAAGGTGGTCTTGCCTGCCCCCTGGTCGCCCGAGATGACCATGGAACGGCGGGACCTGACTGCGGCGGCGAGCACGTCGGCCAGATCGGCAGGCAGCATTCCCGTGTCCACCAGGGTGTCCAGCGAGATCGCTGTCATCGTGTGCTGGCGGATCGTGACGGCTGGCTTGTGCGTGAGCCCGAAACCAATGGCGTGCAGGCGGAACCGATCCCCCAACGCCAGGGTCATGGTGGGGTGGGCGTCGTCGAACGGACGAGACGGGGTGGCGGACTCGCCCAGGAACCGGATGGCCTCGATGAGCTCGTCGTCGCTGTCCGCGATGGGTGGATGCGGGGTGCGAGTCCCGTCGGGGTACTGAACCATGACCGAGTCGTGCCCGTTGATCTCGATGTTCTCCGCCTCGGGGATCTCGAACAACGGCTGCAGGCGACCAAAACCGAAGATCGCGCTCTCCAGGGCCTGCGCGTACTGCTGTTCGGTGGTCAGCGACCATAACGCCGTGCCGGTGTCGCCTTGTTCGCGGGCGTGTGCACGCACGACGGATCGAATGACCGAGCGGCCCAGCAGTCGGCGGTCGAGTTCGCCAAGAGTCCGACCGGTGTCGCGGTGGTGCGCGGCCACCTGCGTTGCGATCTCTGCGGAGGCCTCCCGACGCAGGGCCACGACCACCTGCCAGTCGATCGCCACCTGCTCCTCGATGAACGGACGCCGTGGTGCTGGTGACGCGGCGGCATCAGGCGGTGGCGGTGGTGGTGGGGGCAGTGAGCCGTCCGTCCGCGCCAGCAACGGAATCGAGTTCAGTGGCCTCATGTCGTCCCCCCTCGAATCGGCCGCAGGTACGCATCCAAATCGGCCGCGATGCGTGACGCGGCGGCAACCAGCGAGCGTCGGTACGGCGACGAGGCGAACTTGCGCGGGGCCGGCGTCCCCTCGGTGAGCACGGCCGCCGCGCTGGGGTCGTGAGCGACGGTCGCGACGACGGGTGTGCCGAACTGGGTGCTGATCTCGCCGGCCGTGTACGGCCTGCCCTCACCGATCAGGACCAGCCCTAGTCGGGTGCCGACCTCGCCCGCGTCGTGGGCGAGTTGGGGCAGGTACATGCGCAGCCCAGCCAACGCACGCAGGCTGCTTCCGGTGCAGACCAACACGGCATCGGACGACCGCACGACCCCGGACACGACGCCAGCTCGCGTGATGCGACCGGCGTCGATGATCACATCGGTGCCGGTCCTGCTCAACGATTGAAAGGCGTTCATCAGCCCCGGCCACACCGGTCCGAAGAGATCGGCACCGGCTGGTCGCGAGAACCCTGGAAGGAACTGTCGTTGCGGCTGGACTCCCGACGCGAGCGGAATCGTGCTGGGTGGGAGTTCGGTTTCGAGCGCCTTGCCTTCGCGATGGGCGTGAATCAGCGACGGGAGTCCTCGGCCACCCGGGTCCAACCCGGCCAGGTACCCGGCCAGCACCGTGTGGTCGGGGTCGCGGTTGCAATCGGCCAGCAACGCGTCGCGGGGCCATTCCAGCGCGAATCCCAATGCGGTCGTCGTCACGCCCGGGGCGGCCGACGCCGAGGTCAGCGTCAGAACACTCATGGCGCCTCCATGACGATGGCGATCTGTTCCAGTGCCGCGAGTCGGGCCACGACTGCCGCGCTTTCCGTCGGTACCCACACGTCCAGGACGCGGGCTCCGTCGGTCGTGTCCTTGGGTGCCGTGGCGACCGTCCCGACCACGCTCACGGCGGCGACCGAGCTGCTGGCAGCGCTCGGAGTCACGGAGATGAGTCGGACCGGTGTCCCTTGGGGCATCAGTGCAACGGGCAGCCGTCCGAGAGGGACCTTGATTCCCACCTGTGTGTGATGGTCCGGTCGCTGCGCCACACCGACGGTGCCTTCAAGAACCAAGGCTCCCTTCGGAAGATCCACGAGCGCCTGTTTGCCGACGAGGTCGGGGATGTGGGACGAATCGATGACCGGCATGTCGCCGAGGGTCCCGACGGTGATCTGCGTGATGTCTTCATCGGTGATCGTGGCCCCACGCATGACGGTGGCATTCATTGCGATGACCGTGTTGGCGCTGGCTGTGCGCGTGTAAAGAAGGAAAGACCCGATTGCTCCCAGGCAGATCGCGAGGATTCCGGCCGCGATCCAGCGTGGGTTACGCCGTGGACGCAGAACGGGCCGCGGCGAGCCACTGGACGAAGCAGGCATTTGCAGCCTCCGGGGGGCGGGTAGGGATCGGGTGATCACCGACTCTAGAGCAGATGTCCATTGAATGAGGGACTTTTCAAAGTCGCTGTGGATACCGCGGAAACCCGGCGTTCTGCGCGTATTGTTCGGACTCCGCTGAGCTCATCGCCCGGAGGTCGCGTTCAGGTCGATTGAACAGGCGACATTCCGGACCCCTTGGGGACAGTGCTGTGGATGATTCCGGCGACTGACTGAACGCAGAGTCCAAATTGCCTACAGGTAGCGGGAATTGGGGACACACGATCCCAAGACTTATCCACAACTCCCCTGGGGGTTGTAAAGGGCAATGTTTGATGGGGTGGGTATCCACCCAACTAGGCCAGCGCGCAAGGCGTGATCCTTATACTTCTCGTGTCGCGCCCAATGCCTCGCGCACGGGCCGCGACCCCCGTTCGCGAGGGGCCCTGAGGCTCACGCAACCGTGCGCTTGACCATGGTTCGCGAGTCGTTTGATCGACGGCGATCCAGATATCGAGGTTGACATGCTGTACGAAAGAGCGGACGTTCGCGGGCAACTCGGCGACGTCTTCGCGGCGGCCGGTTTCCGTGGCTCACTGCCGAAGTATCGGATACCCCAAGAAGAACACGAGCCGACCCGCGTGTACCAGTACGTGCACGACGAGTTGATGTTGGACGGCAATGCCCGCCAGAACCTCGCGACGTTCTGCCAGACCTGGGCGGAGTCCGAGGCGCACGACCTGATGGACCTGTGCTTCGACAAGAACCTGGTCGACAAGGACGAGTACCCGCGCACGGCCGACATCGAATCCCGATGCGTTCACATGATTGCCGATCTGTGGAATGCGCCGGATGCCGAGAACACCATCGGAACGTCCACGACTGGATCATCAGAGGCCGCGATGCTGGCCGGGATGGCCATGCTGAGAAAGTGGAGGGCCGCCCGGGCTGATGCAGGAAAGACGCACGATCGGCCCAATATCGTCACCGGTCCCGTGCAGGTTTGCTGGCACAAGTTCGCGCGCTATTGGGACATCGAACTGCGCGAGGTCCCGATGGAGGGCGATCGGTTGATCATGGGACCCGAGCAGGCCATCGAGCGCGTCGACGAGAACACGATCGGAGTCGTGACGACGTTCGGCGTCACTTTCACCGGTCAGTACGAGCCTGTCGCGGCCATTGCAGCCGCCTTGGATGATCTCCAGGTCGAGAAGGGGTTGGACGTTCCGCTGCACGTCGACGCCGCAAGTGGGGGATTCCTCGCCCCGTTCACCAATCCCGATATCGAATGGGATTTTCGCCTTTCCCGGGTGAAATCGATCAACGCGTCCGGCCACAAGTTCGGGCTCGCGCCACTGGGGGTCGGTTGGGTCGTGTGGCGGGACACGGCCGAGCTGCCCAAGGACCTGATCTTCTACGTGAACTATCTCGGTGGCAACAAGCCGACGTTGGCGTTGAACTTCTCCCGTCCGGGCGGCCAGGTGGTTGTTCAGTACTACAACTTCTTGCGCCTCGGCCGCGACGGGTATCGCATGGTGCATGAGGCCTGCTACAAGACGGCTCGGTACCTGGCCAAACGGATTCGTGCGCTCGGGCCATTCGAACTGATCTACGACGGGGACCCGGCGCAGGGGATCCCGGCCGTGTCTTGGCGGTTGAAGCAGGGGTCGAACCCCGGTTTCAACCTGTTCGACCTTGCCGATCGACTACGGACCAATGGGTGGCTGATTCCCGCGTATGCACTTCCGGCGGACCGGAAAGATTTGGCCATTCAGCGCCTGCTCGTCAAACACGGATTCACGTCCGACATGGCAGAACTCCTGATGGACGACGTTGGGCGGGCTCTCAAGCATTTCGCGGATCACCCGGTGACGACGTCGGTGTCAGCGGCCGAGGGCAGCGGCTTCTCGCACTGACCCCGTCAGGCGGTGCGGTCCGAGACCACCCAGGCGGCGCCAGATGCGGCGGCCGTCAGGGTCAACACCGCTGGCCACGGGCCGATTCGCTTGGACAACGGGTGCGCGATGACGAAGGCAGCCGCGTAGAGCGCTGACAAGGCCACCGTCGCCGGCAAGCCATCGCGGACTTTCCACGTGCGCGCTGACCACAGCCACGCGCTTCCGAGAAGAACGCCTCCGAGGGGGCGTACGCCGGACTCTCGAGCGCTCAGCCAGCCCCCGATCAGGCCGAGGGCGGTGACGGCAGCGGTACTGACCTCGCGGGTGGGTCGAGCCTTCATCGGTGTCATGACCCCACCGTAGAGTCGCGCCGGGCATCTCGCCGGGTGCCCGGCGATCGAGTCTTGCGGTGGGACGACCGTGCTCAGGCCGCCGCAGTGATCGTCTTGCGATCCGTAGACACGCAGAAGGCGACCGTGGAGCCGTTGGCGGAAGTCCCGACTGCGGCATACGTCCCGTCCGCTGCGCGGTCAACGGCGATGATCGCGACGTTGTCGGTTGCCTGAATAACCGCGTCAATGACTCGTTGAGACTCCTGTAGCCCGGCGGCCCCTCCGACGGCCATGACTCCACCGGCAACGCGTCCGCTGTGGGCCTGGTGCTTCGAGATCATCTCTGTCAGTCCTTCTTCGCTTGGGAACTCTCGCCCGTGGGTCGGGCACACGAACAACGATGCTGCGGTGAACTGTGAGGACCCTGTCAAGGGTTCGTGAGGTGGCTAGGGCTCCGAGGTGAGGGTGTGCACGCAAAGCGGGGCCCAGCATTGCTGGACCCCGCCCTGTTTGCCTGTGTGGCAGGTCACTCCTCCATCTGCTTGGCCGCAAGGAAGTGCATGAGGTCCTTGTTGGCCGGGTACATCTTCAGGTACTGCTCGAACATCTCGTCGTACAGGCCCTTGTTGCTCGGGTTCGGCGTGACGGTTGCCGCGGGCTCCATCCAGCTCGTGGACGCGTCCGCCGCGCCGACGTTCTGGGCGGAGATGAGAGCGTCGCCGTAGCTCGCGCCGATGGCCAGCTTCGGGAGGGTCTGCTCGATGCCGCACACGTCCGACATGATCTGCGTCCACAGGCCACCCTTGGTGCCGCCGCCGACCGCGACGTACCGCTTGCCCTGGCCACCGGCTTCGGCGATTGCCTCGAACAGGTGCCGCGTGCCGTAAGCGGTCGCCTCCAGCAGCGCCCGGTACATCTCGCCCCGGTTGGTGCTGAGGGTGAGCCCCGCGAACACGCCACGTGCCATCGGGTCGCTGATCGGAGTGCGCTCGCCAGCGAAGTACGGCAGAGCCAGCAGACCGTTCGAGCCGGGACGGACGTCCTCGGCCTCTTCGGTGAGGACGGCGTATTCGACGCCACCGGTGAGGTCCTTGAGCCACGTGGTGAGCGCGCCGGACGCCGACAGGCCGCCGGCGAGGTCGAACGTGTCCTTGTAGACACCGGTGCACGACCACAGGTTCGGGTGACGCATGACGGCGCTGGCGATGAGGTCGACGACGATCGTCGAGCCGTACATCAACATGACGTCACCGGGATCCTTCACGCCGACGCTCAAGGCCTCGCAGAAGGCGTCGGTGCTGCCAACGCCGACCGGGATGCCCTCGGGCAGCCCGCTGAGCTTGGCGCCCTCGGCCGTGATGTGGCCCGCGACGTCATTGGAGTACTTGATCTCGGGAAGCGGCATGCCGGGTGCGCAGAGTTCTGCCCACTCGGGGATCCAGCTCTGGGTCGCCGGGGAGTACATCGGGTCGAACATCGATGCCGACTGATGGTCGATGACGTAGGCGCCGGTCAGCTTGAAGGCGACATAGGTCTGGCTCATGAAGAAGTACTTGGCCTTCTCCCACACCCACGGCTCGTTGCGGGATTCCCACAACAGCTTCGGGCCGTGCGACTGGGAGGTCAGCAGGTTTCCGCACTTTTCCATGAGGGCCTCGGTGCCGAGCTTGTCGGTGAGTTCCTCAACCTCTTTGTAGGCGCGAGTGTCGACGCCGTACAGAATCGCCGGGCGCAACGGTGTGCCCTCGGCGTCGCAGAACACGCTACAAGGCCCGATGCCGGACGTCGTGATGCCGACAATGGGACCCGTCGCCTTGTGCAGCAGGTCTTGCGTGATGGCCAGGAAGTCGCCCCACCACACTTCGTCGGCGTCGTGCTCGACATGCCCGGGCTTCGGCATCGACGTGCGGTGTGGCTTCTCGGAGGTAGCGATGACCTTGCCGTCAAGATGGGCAAGAACACCCTTCGAGCTTCCCGTTCCGAAGTCGATGCCGATCACGAGGCCGTTGTCGGTGGCCATATTGTGCTCCTTTCATGAGCGTCGCTGCTCTCAGGTTGCGAACGCGGCGTTGCGTTCGTCCCACCAAGCAAAGGTATTCGATGACCGTGGCGTGTGGCAGGCGAACGGGATCGACTCATAGTTCCCGCGGCAAGAAAAAAATCACTCGTCCGGCGCGTCGCGTCTCCGGCTGGACTGGCACGGCCGAAATGACTATTCGGTACCCCGTGGGCGATTGGCGTGGCGTGGAGGCCGATGGGCGACGAGATAAGCCGGCTGGCGGCCCAGCAGTTCTAAAGCTCGCACAATCACCTCGCGCGCGTAGGGCGCAGCGACGGAGGTGAGGAAGCCGACAAAATCGGTGTCCGCGTCGTCATCGGCGCGGTCGGAGATCGTGCGGGCAACGGCGAACGGCACTCCGGCCGCGGAGCAGACCTGAGCGAGTGCAGCTCCTTCCATCTCCACGGCCAAGGCGTCGGGCAACTCCGCGTGCAGTGTTTCGGCGGCCTGTTGCGTGTGGATGAAGGTGTCGCCGCTCACGATCAGGCCGGTGTGGCGACGCGGTCGCCCGAGGCCCGCGGCGGCGAGGTCGGCGGTCACTTGCCCCAGAACCTCATCGGCGGCGGTGGACAGGGCGGACGTCAGCGTGGGGTCGGGCACGCGCCGAATGACACCTTCGGTCTCCCAGCGCGGGAACAGCGGGCGGGCGTCAGCATCGTGTTGGAGTAGGGCGTCGGCGACCACGAGGTCGCCTCTGGCGACATTCGGACCGAGGCCCCCGGCCGTGCCGACCATCAAGACCGCTTTCACTCGCCGCTGGCACAGGAGGGTGGCCGTCGTGGCGGCCGCGACCTTTCCGACGCCGGATTGGACGAGCGTCACCGGCATTCCCCGTAGGGAACCGCGCATGAACGTCCGCCCCATCACAACCTCGCGTGTCAGGCCGGATTCTGCCTTTGCCACATTTTCGAGTTCGTGAAGCTCCTGTGGCAACGCTGCCACGATCGCGATCATCAGGTCTCCCCACGGCGCAAGATGACGGTCTCCTCGTTCTCGGAATCCTCCCACGGCTCGCGCCGCCCGGGGAGTTTGACGACGAACAATGCACCTCCTTGCGGTGCTCGCCCGGCGCGAACGAGGCCGCCGTGTGCCTTGACGGTGTGGTCGACGATGGACAGTCCGAGACCGGTGCCCGGGGTCGTTCGTGCCTTGTCGGAGCGGTAGAACCGGTCGAACACGTGCGGCAGGTCTTCTTCGGCGATTCCCGGACCCTGGTCGGCGATGCGCAGTTCTCCGTCGCGCAGGCGGACCCAGACCGTCCCGGCTTCCGGCGAGAACTTCACCGCGTTGTCGAGAAGGTTGGTCACGGCGCGCTCCAGACCTTCGGCCTCCCCGATCAGGTAGAACGGTTCGAGGTCAACGTCGAAGGTCAGACCCGGTCCGCGTCGTTGCGCGCGCTGGATCGCTCGCGTGACCACGTCGCGCAGGTCGATGGGTTCGGGTGCCGCCTCCACCCGGTCCTCGCGCGACAGTTGTACGAGGTCGCCCACCAGCGTGGTGAACTCACCCAACTGCGCCGCGACGTCGGTGAGGATTTCCCCGCGCGCTCCCGGGGGCAGCATGCCCGAGCGGTCGTCGGCCATCAGCAACTCGATATTCGTGCGCATCGATGTCAAGGGCGTGCGCAGTTCGTGGCCCGCGTCGGCGATCAGGCGTTTCTGGCGTTCTCGCGACGACTCCAGGCTCAGGAGCATGGTGTTGAACGACCTCGTCACGTCGGCAATCTCGTCGTCTCCGTGCACCGGGATCGGTTCGAGGTCGTCGGTCTCGGTGATGACGGCGACGGCCTGTGCGAGGGAACCCAGCGGACGGACCGCCGAGCGTCCCGTCCACCAGCCGAGCCATGTGGCAAGCACGATGCCTGCGAAGCCGAACACGGCGATGGCGATCTGCAGGGACCGCAAGATGTCCTCGGTTGGGGCGAGCGGGCGCCCGATTACCAACGCGTAGTAGGAGCCGTCGATCTGGAAGGGGACGGCCACGATGCGGTACTGGGCGCCGTCCGACCCGGTGACGGTGCGCGCCGAATGTCCCATCTGTGTGCGGGCGACGGTGAGTTCGGCCGCACCTGGTGCGAACGCGGCGGGGGAGCCTGGGACCACGGTGGTCTGGTTGTCGGAACGCAGGAGCACCGCGTTCGCGTTGACGGCGCGCAACGCATCGTTGTTGACACCGCCCATTCCCTCGATGTCGCGCTGGACCCATGTGCGCGTCACCGCGGCGATTTCGACCAGTTCCGTGTCTGTGCGGGCGTACAGCGCCACGGCGCTCGTCACGTACGCGGAGACTGACGCCATACCGACGCCGACTGCGACGCCAAGAGCAACCAGGACCGAGATTCGGTCCCGAAGAAACCGCCGGGGGTTGGGCAGATGGTCAGCGAGCCATCGGATCACGGCGGGGATTCACGCAGGACGTAACCGATACCGCGCACGGTGTGAATCAGGCGCGGCTCGTTGTCGGTCTCGGTCTTGCGGCGCAAATACCCGATGTACACCTCCAAGGAGTTGGCCGTGGTGGGGAAGTCGAACCCCCACACCTCGTTGAGCAACCACCCGCGCTCCAAGACGCGGCGGGGGTGTTCCATGAAGGTCTGCAGCAGCGCGAACTCGGTGCGTGTCAGCGAGATGCGCCGTCCACCCCTGGTCACCTCACGGGTTTGCAGGTCCAACGTGAGGTTCTCGAACGTTAAGACGTCGGACGAGGTTTCCGTGGTCGGCTTGGAGCGGCGTGTGAGCGCCCGAAGCCGCGCCATGAGTTCGTCGAGGGCGAATGGCTTGGCCATGTAGTCGTCGCCGCCGGCGTCGAGCCCGTCGACGCGGTCATTGACGGCGTCGCGCGCGGTCAGGACGAGGATGGGGACGTCGTTGCCGTTCGAGCGCAGCATCCGAGTCGCCTCCAGTCCGTCGAGGCGGGGCATCATCACGTCCATGATCACGGCATCGGGACGCGCGCCAGACAGTTTGGCCAGCGCGTCCACGCCGTCAACCGCCGTGGAGACCTCGTAGCCGCTGTATTGGAGCGACCGTGCGAGGGAATCCCTCACCGCTTGGTCGTCGTCAACCACGAGGATGTGCATGGACCAAGCGTGCCACGGTTTTGCGCTGTGCGTGTGTTCGCCCCGCGTCGTGTCGACGGCGAGCGGGCGTGGAGCCTAAGAGGCCTTCGCTGCGGAGATGTCCTCGATGGCGGCGAAAACGCCGGGAATCGCGGCCTCGATGGCGGCGGCGGTGTGGGCGAATCCCTCGGGACCTCCGTACCAGGGGTCGGGTACGCCTTGGCCCTCGGGGGCTGCGTCGTCGAATTCGCTGAGCAGGTGGATGTTGCCGTCGGGGTACAGGCGGCGCAGCGCCCGGACGTGCACTTGTTCGAGGCCGATGACCAGGTCGGCGGCTGCGATCTCGTCTCGGGTGATCTTGTGGGCGATGTGTCTGCCGACGGCATACCCATCGGCGGTGAGCTGCCGCGCGGCCCGAGGATCGATGGGACCGCCCTCTTCCTCGTTGCTGATCCCGGCACTGGTGAAGACGGCCGGTGCGCTCAACTCGCCTGCCCTGCCGCGAGCCATGTATTCGGCCATGGGGGAGCGGCAGATGTTGCCCGTGCAGACGAACACCACACCGACGGCGTCCGTGGACCGTCCGTCCCGTGAAGACGGTTGCCTCACTGGTGGGTTTCCTCTCGGTTGTTGTTCAAGAACCCGTTCGCGAGGAAGCTCACGGTCGACACGATCAAGGCGCCGAGGACGGCCGACCAGAAGTTGTCGACATGCCATCCGATCGACAGCTTCGAGGCGAGCCATGAGGTGAACATGAGCAGGGACGCGTTGACCACCAGCAAGAAGATGCCCAGGGCGATGAGCACCGGCGGCGACGTGACGAACCGGAAGAACGGTTTCACCATGGCGTTGACGATGCCGAAGATGACCGACACGAGCAGGATCGCGAGGACCTTGTCTCCCATGTTGTCGCCGACGGTGGCGATGCCGGGCAGCACGAGGGTCGCAACCGCTAGCGCGGCGGCGTTCACGAGGAAGCGGATGAGCATGTTTGCCTGTCTGGTCGGTGCTCGCCCATTATCGCGGCCAGGCTGCGATTGCGGAACTGGGCGACCGTTTTTGCCAGCGGAGACCCGTGGAAAGCCTGTGAACGCAGACGTGTCGCGGGACCTGCCGAGGTGCCGGTGTTGGCTACAACCTACGGTTACGGTACCGTAGGTTACGTACTGAGCCCGGGCACCCCGCCCGGACGCCGACCAGTCCGCAACGACCCGGCGAGGAGCGACGAGTGACAGCAGGCACGATCACCGACGAGACCGTCCAGATCCTCACACCTGCGGGGGAACGCATCGACAACGCAGATTTCGAGTACACCGGCAGCGACGCCGAGGTGGCAGGACTTCTGCGCGAGATGGTTCTCGCCCGCAGGCTGGACACCGAGGGCCACGCCCTGCAGCGCAAGGGCGAACTCGGCTTGTGGTGTCCACTGTTAGGACAAGAAGCCGCGCAGGTTGGATCGGCCGCAACGGTGGGCGACTTGGACTTCGTCTTTCCCAGCTACCGCGAGCACGCCGTCGCTTTGAAGATGGGTGTTGACCCCCTCGAACTGTTGGCCCCGTTCCGCGGGACCGCCATGATCGGGTGGGACTCGCAAGCGCTGCGCTTCCACCTCTATTCCTTTGTGATCGGCACGCAGACGCTGCAGGCCGTCGGATACGCAATGGGCATGCAGCGCGACGGCGTCGTGGGCAACCCGGACCCGGCCGACAACGGTGCCACCATCGTGTACTTCGGTGATGGGGCGACATCGCAGGGCGATGTCAATGAGGCCTTCGTCTTCGCGGCGTCCTACAAGGCTCCGATCGTCTTCTTCTGCCAGAACAACCAGTGGGCGATCTCCGAACCGATCACCCGGCAGTCGAACATTCCGCTGTACCGCCGTGCCGATGGTTTCGGCTTCCCCGGCGTGCGGGTCGATGGGAATGATCCGTTGGCCGTGCAGGCCGTGACGAGTTGGGCCATGGAGCGCGCGCGTTCCGGGCAGGGCCCCACGTTGATCGAGGCATTCACCTATCGCATGGGCGCTCACACGACGTCCGACGACCCGACGCGCTATCGGCTGGAGGCCGAACTGGCCGAGTGGAAGGCGAAGGACCCGATCGCGCGGACGGAGGCCTATCTCCGTTCGCGGGGTGCGGTCGACCAGCGCTTCTTCGACGACTTGCAGGCCGAGTCGGACGTCCTCGCCGAGAAGATGCGGACCGGATGCCTGACGCTGCCCGCGCCGTCGATGCGAGACATGTGGGCGCGGACATTCGTCGCCACCCCGCAATACCTCGAGGCGCAACGCAGTGCCTACATCGCCTACGAGGACTCGTTCCTGGCCGCGGAGGTGGCACGGTGACCCAGTTCACGATGGTCAAGGCCCTGAACGCGGGGTTGCGTCGGTCCCTTGAGGCCGACCCCAAGGTCCTTCTCGCTGGCGAGGACATTGGAAAGCTCGGCGGCGTGTTTCGCGTCACCGAGGGACTCCAGGCCGAGTTCGGTGAGGACCGGGTCGTTGACTCACCGTTGGCCGAATCCGGCATCGTCGGGACGGCCATCGGGCTCGCCCTGCGCGGCTACCGCCCCGTGGTGGAGATCCAGTTCGAGGGTTTTGTCTTCCCGGCGTTCGACCAGATCGTCACGCAGTTGGCGCGCTTGCGGTTCCGCTCCCATGGACTGTTGTCCCTGCCCGTGGTCATTCGCATGCCGGTCGGGGGCGGAGTCGGCGCGATCGAGCACCACTCTGAATCACCCGAGGCCTACTTCGCCCACACAAACGGGCTGAAGGTCGTCATGCCGTCCAATCCGTTGGACGCCTACTGGATGATCCAGCAATCGGTCGCCTCCGACGATCCGGTGATCTTCTTCGAACCGAAGCGTCGCTATCACGAGAAGGGCGAGGTCGACCTCTCCGAGGCACCCCTGCCCCTGCATCAGGCCCGTGTCGTCAAGCCTGGAGCCGATGCCACGATCCTCACGTACGGCGGCCTGGTCCGCACGGCCTTGGAGGCCGCGGTTGCGGCGGCCGACGAAGGCAAGAATCTTGAAGTGATCGACCTGCGGTCACTGTCACCGATCGACGACGCGACGATCCTCGAGTCGGTTTCGCGAACCGGCCGCGCCATCGTCGTCCATGAGGCCAGTCGCAACGCCGGCCTGGGCGCCGAGGTGGCTGCCCGCATCCAAGAGGCATGCTTCTTCTCGTTGCATGCTCCGGTCCAGCGCGTGACGGGGTATGACTTCCCTTACCCGCCGAGCGTGCTGGAAGGTGAGTATCTGCCCGACCTGGACCGGGTCCTGGACGCGGTCGATCGCACCTTGGCCTACTGACCCGCGACCCGAGGAGAACACAGATGCTGCAGTTCCGACTCCCCGACCCCGGTGAAGGCCTGGTCGAGGCCGAGATCACGTCGTGGCGGGTGGCCGTCGGCGATCGCGTCGAGGTCAACGACATCCTGCTGGAGATCGAGACGGCCAAGTCCCTGGTCGAGTTGCCCAGCCCGTACGCGGGCCGCGTGGCTCGTTTGCTGGTGTCCGAGGGGGACACCGTCCCGATCGGCACGGTCGTGATCGAGATCGACGACGGCTCGGGGTCCGGACCCTCGCCAGATGCCGGTTCCAGTGTCACGACGGTGACCGACCTGCCGTCGGCGGCTCCTGCGATCGAATCCGCGCCCAGCGGGGATTCCCCCGAGTCCGCGAAGTCCAGCGGCGACGCCCTGCTGGTCGGTTACGGCCCGAAGCCGGGTACCGTCAGCCGTCGTCCGCGTCGCGCCACGGTCGCTGTCCCGGACGAAGAGACGCGCGAACAGGTGCAAGACGCCTACGCGACCGACCGACCCGTATCGCGGTCGGTCGAGGACGTCACCCCCGCGAAACCCAACACGGCGAAGCCTGCGGGCGACCCGTTGCCGGCTCCCGGTGTCGAGCCGGCAGCCAGTGCCCTCCCGCGTCCGTCATTGGCAGCGCCACAGGTCCGTCGCCTGGCGCGCGACCTCGGCGTCGGCCTGGACAGTGTCGACGGGTCGGGTCCCGGCGGCGTGATCACGCGCGAGGACGTGCTGGCCGCAGCCGAGGCGTATTCGTCGGTGCGGACCGCGCGACCCGAGCACGAGCGCCGACCGCTGCGCGGCGTGCGCAAGGCGATGGTGAACTCGATGACCGATTCCCTGCGCGTGCCGCAGGCCTCGGCCTGGGTGACAGTCGACGTCACGGAGACGATGGCCCTCGTCGAATCGCTGAAGCAGCGGCGGGAGTTTGCGAACCTGCGAGTGTCGCCCCTGCTCGTGTTCGCCAAGGCCGCCTGCCTCGCCATCGAGCGCAATCCGGAGATCAACTCCAGCTACGACGAGTCGAATGGCGACATCATCTTGCATCGCGATGTCAACCTCGGCATCGCCGCCGCCACGCCCCGCGGGCTGATCGTGCCCAATATCAAGGCCGCGAATGAGATGAACCTCGTTCAGTTGGCCGAGGCCATGAACCAGATGATCGCCGTCGCCCGCGAGGGTCGGGCTCGGCCGGCAGACATGGTCGGAGGCACGTTCACGGTCACTAACGTCGGTGTCTTCGGCGTGGACGCGGGGACACCCATCCTCAACCCCGGCGAGGCCGCCATCGTCGCGTTGGGCACGATCAAGCGCACGCCGTGGGTCGTGGGAACCGGCGACGAGGAGCGCATCGTGCCGCGACATACGTGCACCCTGGTCATCACGTTCGACCACCGGTTGGTGGACGGCGAGATCGGGTCCAAGTTCCTGCACGACGTCGCGACGATCCTGGAGGATCCGGGCTTGTCCCTGCTGTTTTGACCGTTTGGTCACGAATGGCCCAACCGCGCACGTTTGGTCGCTTTGGCGCGCCCTTCGTGCCGATCCGGTAGTCAGACGGTCACTAGGGGAATTCCTTCATTCAGAGGACGCCACGGATCGGACACGAACGTTACTAAAGGCAGATGAAGAGGGCACAATAGGCGCAGGTCGGCGCCGAAGGGGCTGCCGACGTGAGCAAACCCGCTGCCGGTGGTACCGGCAGAGTTGGGGAGAGGACCTATGTCATCAACAACTGCTGCGGCTCCATCCGGAGTCGAGCGAACCAGAGCTGCGGTGCAGCGGTTCGGCACCTTCCTGTCGGGCATGATCATGCCCAACATTGGGGCCCTCATTGCCTGGGGCCTGATCACGGCATTCTTCATTGAGGTCGGGTTCACCCCGGTCGGCGTGATCGGTGGCTTCGGGCAAAGCGAAATCGGCGGCGAGATGGTCGACAACGTCGGCCTCGTCGGACCGATGATCACGTACCTGCTGCCGCTTCTGATCGGCTACCAGGGCGGGCGCATGATGTACGAGTCGCACGCCACGCGCGGCGGCGTCATCGGTGCTGTTGCCACCATGGGTGTCATCATCGGCGTGCCGAACAGCCCGATGTTCCTGGGTGCCATGATCATGGGTCCGTTGGGCGGCTGGACCATGAAGAAGATCGACTCCATCTGGGACGGCAAGATCAAGCCCGGCTTCGAGATGCTCGTCAACAACTTTGCTGCTGGCATCTGGGGCATGCTGATTGCCCTGTTCGGCCTGTTCGCCATCAGCCCCATCGTGCGGGCTATCACTGTGGGCCTCGGCAACGTGGTCCAGTTCCTCGTCGACAATCACCTCCTCCCCCTGACGTCGATCCTCATCGAACCGGCCAAGGTCATGTTCCTCAACAACGCCATCAACCACGGCGTCTTGACCCCGCTTGGCCTCGCGCAGGCCGCCGGTCCGGCTCACAAGTCGGTCCTGTTCCTTCTCGAAGCGAACCCCGGCCCCGGCCTGGGCATCCTGCTGGCCTTCATGGTCGCTGGCAAGGGCATGGCTCGCGCTTCTGCCCCCGGTGCTGCTCTGATTCACTTCTTCGGCGGCATTCACGAGATCTACTTCCCCTACGTGCTGATGAAGCCGGCGCTGCTGCTGGCCGTCATCGGTGGCGGCATGACCGGCGTTGCCACGAACGTCGCCTTCGACACGGGTCTGCGTGCACCAGCGGCACCAGGATCGATCATCGCGATCATGATCCAATGTGCCTCGGACAGCTACCTCGGTGTCATCTTGTCGGTGGTCTTGGCGACGGCAGTGTCCTTCGTCATCGGGTTCTTCATCCTGAAGGCCGACCGGCGTCCTGAGATGGACTCCGAAGACGACAGCCTCCAAGCTGCCACGGCTCAGATGGAAGCCATGAAGGGCAAGAAGTCCGTTGCCAGCGGCGCCATCGCCACCATCACGCCTCCGATCGGAAAGATCACCGACATCGTGTTCGCGTGCGACGCCGGCATGGGGTCGTCCGCCATGGGCGCATCGGTTCTCCGCAACAAGATCCACGAGGCCGGCTTTGGCGACATCAAGGTCACCAACGAGTCGATCGCGAACCTGAAGGACAACTACCAGATCGTCGTCACGCACCAAGATCTCGCGGCCCGCGCGGCCCCGAAGGTGCCGAGCGCTGCCCTGGTGACGGTCGACAACTTCATGATGAGCCCGCGTTACGACGAGGTTGTGGAAATGATCCGGCTCGAGCGGTCCGGCGAGGTTCTCACCCCGCAGGCCCCGGTTGAGGCGGCACCGGCAGCCCCCGCAGCCGAAGCCACAGATTCGGGCATTCTCGATCCGTCGAGCATCGTCCTGACGGGCTCCGCGACGTCGCGCGACGACGCCATCACCGAGGCCGGTAACCTGCTGGTCGCGCGTGGCGCGGTCACGTCCGGTTACGTGGATGCCATGCACGAGCGCGAAAAGTCCGTGTCGACGTACATGGGTAGCTTGCTGGCCATCCCGCACGGCACGAATGACGCCAAGCAGTACATCTCCGATTCGGCGATGAGCTTCATTCGCTACGACAAGCCGATCGACTGGAACGGCAAGGAAGTTCGCTTCGTCGTCGGCATCGCCGGTAAGGGCAACGAGCACCTGGCCATCCTCGGCCGCATCGCCAAGGTGTTCTCCAACAAGGAGAAGGTCGACGCGCTGGAGAAGGCGTCCACGCCTCAGGAGATCCTCGACGTGTTGGGGTCGGTGCTGGCATGAAAGCCGTCCACTTCGGTGCAGGAAACATCGGGCGCGGATTCGTCGGGCTGTTGCTCAACGAGGCCGGGTATGAGGTGATTTTCGCCGATGTGGCAGATGCGCTGATCCAGGCCCTCAAGGACGCGGATTCCTACGTGGTCCATGAGGTCGGGGACAACGGCAAAGACCATGTCGTGACGGGTTTCGGGGCGATCAACTCCGCCACCGAGGCCGATGCTCTGACCGCAGCGATTGCTGAGGCAGACATCGTCACGACGGCCGTGGGTCCGTCGATCCTGCCGCTGGTGGCGCCCGCCATCCGCGCCGGGATCGATGCCCGCGATCCGGGACTGCCCAAGGTGGCGGTGATGGCATGCGAGAACGCCATCAACGCGACTGACATCTTGGAGGCAGCGATCCTGGGTGACGAGCCGGGCGATGTGCCGAGCAAGGCCATCTTCGCCAACACGGCCGTCGACCGGATCGTGCCGGGGCAGGCACCCGGCGCAGGCCTGGATGTCAGCGTTGAGCCGTACCACGAGTGGGCGATCGAGTCCCCGGCGTTCGGCGGGAACCCGCCGGCGATCCCCGGAGCTCACTTCGTCGACTCTTTGGGCCCGTACATCGAACGCAAGCTGTTCACGGTCAACACGGGGCACGCCGCCACGGCGTACCACGGGTACCTCGCCGGGGTCGACAAGATCTCCGACGTGCTGGCCAACGACGAACTGCGGGCCAAGGTGTACGCCGTCTTGCAGGAGACGAAGTCCCTACTGGTCGCCAAGTACGGTTTCGAGCCTGAGGTTCATGAGGAGTACGTCCAAAAGATCCTCGGCAGGTTCGCCAACCCGTACCTTCCCGACACCGTGCAGCGGGTGGGGCGCGCCCCACTGCGTAAGGTGAGCCGCCACGAGCGGTTCATCGGACCGGCCGCCGAACTCGCAGAACGCGGCATGTCCGCCGATGCGCTGCTCGGAGCCGTGCACGCTGCGCTGCTGTTCAACGTGGACGACGATCCCGAGGCCGCCAAGGTTCAAGAGATCCTTGTCAGCCACGGACCGGCTGAGGCGGCCTCCGCCCTCACCGGTCTCGAGGTCGGACACCCGTTGTTCGCTGGCGTTGTCGAACAGGTGGAGAAGGCGAAGGCCCTTCGCGCCGAGTAGTTACTCAGCAGTTCTGCGGTGCCCCCGGTCATCGGCCGGGGGCACCGCTGTGTTCGCTGGCGTCTCGAACCCGGTTCAGTCCCCGTTCACCGAGGGCGGAAGCGGTTCGCAAATGCGGCCTGGCGCGAGGGCACGGTCCAGAGGTGGCCTCCCGCCGGGGGAGGATGGCGCTCATGACCCATGATCCCTACGCGCATGCGGGCGGCTATTCAGAGCCTCCTTCTGAACACGCCCCCAGTGGCTACCCGACCTCCGTCTTCACCGACGGCTTCACGCAAGGTAGTTACTCCGCAAACCCGTACGAAGGCGCGCAGCAGGCCCCCGCGGTAGGTGGCCAGTACGCAGCGCAACCGCAGACTCCTGCGTCCGGTGGGCACTACGCAGCGCAACCGCAGGCTCCCGCGTCCGGTGGGCACTACGCAGCGCAACCGCAGACCCCCGCGTCCCCGAACTACGCAGCGAGCCCCAACTACGCGGCCGAGCCGCAGTACGCTGCCCAGCCGGGTCAGCGAACGTTCGCCGCGCCTCCGAAGCCGAGCCCGTTCGCCCTGCTGTTCGACTTCAACTTCCGGCACGTGGCAACACCGGGTCTCAGCAAGTTGTTGCCCATCGGCGTGCTGGTTGCCACGGGGCTGGGCTGGCTGGGTTCGGTGATCTCGGCGTTCTACTACGCGGTCTCCTACTCGGGGTCCGATTACGGGACGACGGGTTTCGGGTCCTTCACGTGGCCCACGGCCTTCGGGCTGCTTCTGACCGGATGGGTCTTTCCCCTCGTCATGACTGGACTCGCTCGCGTCTTTGTTGAGATGGCAAACGCGTCCATCGACACCGCACAGGAACTGAGGGACTCCGCCCGCCGCGCCGCTTGATGCTCGCCAACCTCGCCCCGCCGCTACGGTGATTCATGTGAATCAGCCCAGTCAGGCTCGGATCGATCTCGCGGCCATCGCGTCGAATCTGGCCGGTGTCCGCCAACGAGTCGGCCAGCGCCTCGTCCTCGCCGCGGTCAAGGCGAACGCCTACGGTCACGGGGCGATCCCGGTCGCCCGGCACGTGCAGCAGACCAGGTCCGCCGATTGGTTCGGTGTGGCGACTGTGGCCGAGGGCGTCGAGTTGCGCCGCGCGGGAATCACTCTCCCCATCCTCAAGCTGAGTCCCTGCTTCCCCGACGAGGCGTCGGACGCCTTGGTGCACGAGTTGACGCTGACTGTCATTGACGAGCAGACGATCGACATGGTGCAAGCGGCGGCCGCCGTCGCGGGGGTGCGAGCGCCGGTTCACCTCAAGATCGACACGGGAATGGGGCGCCTGGGACGGGCGGCGGAGCAGGCTGCGGACCTCGCGATGCGCATCGACGCCGCCCCGAATCTGACTCTCGGCGGCCTGTACTCACACCTGTCCGTCGCAGACACCCCCGACCAGGACGAATACACCGCGTGGCAGACCGAGCGGTTCGTCCGGGCCGTGGATGACGTGACGGCCGCGCGAGGGCGGCCGCCCATCGTCCACCTAGCCAACTCGGCTGGTGTGCTGGCCCACCCCGACACGTGGTTCGACATGGTCCGACCCGGGATCATGATCTACGGTGCCTACCCCGACCCAACCACCCCTCAATCGATCGACCTCCGCCCGGCACTGGCGTGGGGCACGCGGGTCGCGTTCGTGAAGGACGTCGCGCCCGGACAATCGATCAGCTACGGGCGCACCTGGATCAGTCAACGCGACACAAGGATCGCGACGATTCCCGTGGGCTATGGCGACGGGTACAACCGTGGGCTGTCCAACGCAGGCTGTGTGCTCATCGATGGTCGTCGGTATCCGATCGTCGGTCGGGTGTGCATGGACCAGTTCATGGTGGACCTGGGACCGCAGTCCACGGTCGAGCGCGGCGACGCGGTGGTGTTGGTCGGTGCATCGGGGAACGAAACGATCACCACCACCGACATCGCTTCGACCCTCGGCACGATCCCGTACGAGGTGACCTGCGTCATCACGCCGCGCGTTGCGCGCGTGTTTGTCGAGACCGCCTAGCGCGCTGAGCAGCGCGAATTCGTTGCGTGGGTGACAATGCGTGAGTGAACGCTACGCACGTGATGCTCATCGGGATTGATGGGTTCTCCCTGTCCGTGCTGAAGGCCGAGCCGCTGTGGGGACCTTCGCTCGCCTCCCTCGTCGACCATGGCGCCTACGTCGACATGGCCATGCCCGTGCCCACTCTGTCCGGCCCCGGCTGGGCAACGCTGTTGACCGGGGTGACTGCCGACGTTCATGGGGTCAGCGACAACACCTTCTTCGGTCATCGGCTGCCCGCCTGCCCGGACCTGCTCAGCCGCGCGTTTTACGCGGATCAATCCACCATCACGTTCGCGGCCGCTGGGTGGTCTCCACTGGTCGATCCGCACGGACCCGGCCCCGTCATTCATGAACGTCGTGAGCAGCGGCTGGCCGGGCAACACTTCGTCGTCTCTCGCGAGGGGGAGTTGCGAGGCTTCCCCGTCACGGACGCCGAAACCGCCGAGCACGCCGATTACGCCCTGCGGCAAGGGCTTGCCCCGGACATGAGCTTCGTGTACTTCGGAGGGCTCGACGAGGCGGGTCACCTGTTCGGTACCCGGGGCCCCGAGTACCGCCGCGCCATCACCCGCGTCGACACGCACGTCGCACGAGTCCTGACGCGCATCACCGAACGCGAGGCTCGGGGCGAGAGGTGGTTGGTGGCCGTCGTGACCGATCACGGCCACCTGCCCGAGGGGGGTCACGGCGGCGGGTCCGACGACGAGACGAGTTCGTTCGTCATCGGACGTGGCTACGGCAGGGACAACCCCGTGTGGCCAGACCGGATCGAACCGCACGAACTGGTCGGCCTGCTTTTGGCGGAGCGCGCGGTGGGTGCCTGACGCCGTCACTTGGTGACGGGGCCGCGAGTGTGTTGAATAGGCTCCCGTGAGCCTCCACCCGAACATCCGTTTCCGCCATGGCCTCGTGCCCATGTCCGGCAGGGATCCGCACGAATCGCACCGCGCCGCGACACCGCTCGAACTGTTGTACGACCTGACGCTGGTCGTCGCGTTCTCGTTGGTCGCAGCTCGCCCACGCGCTGGCCGCCGGGCATGTCCTGGTCGGGATCGGGAGCTTCCTTTTCTGCATGTTCGCGATCGTGTGGGCGTGGATGACGTTCGTGTGGTTCGCGAGCTCGTACGACACCGACGACTGGGGCTTTCGCATCGCGACGCTCGTGCAGATGCTGGGGGTCACGGTGCTCGCGCTGGGCATCGGCGACATCTTCCACGGGTTCGAGGAGGGACATCTCGACAACCGTGTCGTGGTCGCTGGGTACGTCATCATGCGGGTGTCACAGATCAGCTTGTACCTGCGGGCCGCCCGCAACGACCCAGAGCACCGACCCGTCCTCCTGGGCTACACGAAGGTCATCGGCGTCGCACAGGTCGGGTGGATCGCCACGGCGATCGTCCCGCTGCCTCTTGTCGCTCTCTTGGTGTTGATGGGGGTTTTGTACGTCTTGGAGGTCGGGGGATCGGCGCTGGTCGAATCCCGCGTGGGGCGCATGCCGCTGCATGTCCATCACCTCGCCGAACGCTACGGTCTGCTGGGCATCATCACCTTCGGTGAGGTCGTCCTCGGAACAACGACGGCGGTGTCCGCCCTCACCGAGGAGACGGGGTGGACGGTGGACGCGGCGGTCCTCGCCTTCGCCGGCATCGCGATGGTCGTCGGGATGTGGTGGGTGTACTTCGGGATCCCCCACGGAGAGATCCTGGCGCGTCGCCGCGATCTGGCGCTGCGGTGGTCGTACGGACACCTCGTGCTGTACTCGGCCATCGCGGCCACCGGTGCCGGGTTGCACACTGTCGCCTATTACCTCGAACACCACAGCGAACTCGGTGAGGTGGCGACGACCCTCACTGTCGCCGTCCCACTAGGGATCTACGTGCTGGCCATCTACGGGCTGTACCACCTGCTGCTGCCGGGGCGGGACCTGTTGCACGTCGTCCTCATCTCGGCGACCGTCTTGGCGCTCGCGGGCGCTGTCGGCCTGGCATTCCTCCACGTGTCTATTGCCTGGCCCGTCCTGGCGTTGACCCTCACCCCGTGGATCACCGTGCTGGGCTACGAGATGGCGGGTCACGCGAAGATGGACGAGCGAGTGGAGTCCCTCTCGTAACCCTGTGCCCCGAGTGGCCCGTGCGCGTCTCGCAGCTACCCTGGCACGGTGAGCGACGCACAACACCCACGGCGACCGAGTTTCCGCTCGCCCGCTGCCCTGGAGGCACTCGGGGACGGGACCGATCCCTTGGCGCGTGTTCACGCCGCCCACGAGACTGCCGCGGTGTTGGTGCACGCGGGCAGGACTGCCGATGATCCCGATGTGGTGGCCAGGCTCGTCACGCTCACCGACGAGATCGGGCTATCGACGTTGGCGAGCCTGTGGGCGACTCGACCGGCGCGCAGCCTACCGGGGGTGTTGTGGCGGCTCTACCTGCTGCGTGAGTGGGTCCAGCGAGACCCGCACACTGCGGCACGCGAGTACACGGCCGGTATCCGGTTCACAGAGCTCAACCACGTTGTGGCGGGCGTCGATCCGCCGGGACCCGACGAGATCCGGACCGTGATCGACCAGATCATGCACGGTGCCTTCCATGACGACTTCGCGATCGCTCTCGATCGCGCCGCAGCGTTCTGCCTCGTCGTGATGTCAGGACGTGCCGACGCCACGGAGGGACCTCGCGCGGCGGAGCTGGCTTCGCGTCTGCAGACCATGGCGGCTGACCTGTCCGCCAGTGCCGACCTGTGGCGTGCCGGAAAGCTGCACTAGTGGGCTCGCCCGGGCGTTTCGGCTGAGCATCGGCGCTCAGAGGCAGACGTGTCTTGGCCCAAGGGCCACAGCGCCCTATTCTCGTAGTCGTGTCGGGCCGCGGTAGCCCCGGGCTCCAACTTCAGCCGCTTCGAGCGGCCCCGCGCCGAGAGGCGCTCCCGGCCCGACACCACCGACGAGGCCGTCGGTCTCAATGTCAACTGGAGTTGCAGTGCGACGCGTTCCGGTGCCGCTCTATACTTCAGAGCGCGCCGTGGGCAACGGCGTAAAACCCCACCTACCCCGCCACCCATGTCGAACTAGCCACCCCCCGTCAGCTGCTCATCCTCCGTCGTACGCGCGGCAGGACCGTGCCAGCTGAAGCGAGCTCCACATTGGAGGATGCCCTCATGTACGGCCGCACCCCCACGGCCCGCCCGAGGACCACCGGCCGCATCGCGATGCGGTTCGTCCTCGCCATCGCGCTGGCCAGCGCCACCTTGACGTTCAGTGCCGGGCAGGCCCACGCGGCCGCCGTGCCATTCGCCGACGCGCCGGGAACCGTTTTCGTGTCGCAACAAAGTCCGACGGTGCTGTATGAGGCATCCACGCGGACGGACGGGTCGGTGGAGTTCAATCAGCAGGGTTCTGCGGCGACCTTCGTGTACAACGCCATCGCGTACGAACCCAACAGTGACTTGCTGTATGGCGTAGGGACCAGCGGCGCCGGGCTGACCAATACGGTGCTTCGGATCGGCCAATTGAACGGTTACGACGTCGTCAACACGGCTGGCGGTACCCCGTTCGTCTTGCCTGGGCCCGGGTACAACGTGGCGACTTTCGGTACGGACGGTGTGTTCTACGCCGGGTCGTCAGCGACGACGCAACTGCGGGCGATCGATGTCACGAGCGCGGCGCCGCACGTGATCGGATTGATCGATATCTCGCTCCCCGGCGGGGGTTCGCCACTCGGTGCGGACATCGCCTACAAAGACGGCTACATCTGGAGTGTCGTCAACGGGACCATCGTTCGCATCACCCCTAGTACGGGGGCCGCGGAGAGCTGGCCACTGCGGAACACGAACGGGGCGACGATCACCGGGTCGTACGGCGCGCAATGGCAGTACGGCAATGGGAACCTGGGCATCTCCAACAACAGCTCTGGTGTCATTTACCAGATCCACATCGACAATCCCACGTCTTCTACACCCACCTTCTCTGTCGTTTCGACACAATCGGGACCGGGGAGCCTCAACAACGACGGTGCGGCGAATCCTGGGCAGCCCGTCGACCTCTCGTTGCTGAAGACGGCATCGCACGGCGGCGGCGGCGACAACTCGGTCACCTTCTCACTGACCGTCAAGAATGACGATGCGACCTACCCGTCCAGCGGCTATCACATCACCGACGTGCTTCCCAGTGGAATGACGGGCCCCTACTCCGTCTCGACGGGGTGCGAAGTGACGACACCAACGTACGGGGCCAACGCAGGGGAGACCGTCGTCTCGTGCGACGGCAGCACGCTCGACCCGGGGGAGAGTCGAACATTCACGATCGTCGGCTACCTCGATGGATCCCCGGATTGCGTCATCAACTCCGCGACGGTCGTCGGTAACGAGGCGGACCCGGCCCCGGGCAACGATTCAGACTCGGAGACGGTGTGCCTGTCGGATCTCGACGTGTCGAAGCAGGCGACACTGTCATCCGACGGTCGCACAGTCGACTTCACCGTGACCGTGCACAACACCGGCACGGCGCCGTACACGACGTCCTATCCGGCGAAGATCACCGACGACCTGTCGGCAGTCCTCGACGATCTGACATTCAACGGCACCATCACGACCACCTACTCGGGGGCTTCGTCGGCAGGGTCCGCGTCGGGTTCGCTGTCTGCTACCACTCTGTCTTGGAGCGGTCCCTTAGCGGCCGACGAGACCGCGACGATTCGATACTCCGCTTCCGTACCGGCCGGGTCGTTCCTCGACGGAGACTTCACCGCGACGAACAATGCCTGCGTCAACATCCCGCTGGTGGACGAGTGCGCCACGACATCGACGCCGCTCCCGGCCCTGCGCATCTCGAAGTCCGTGTCGCCCGACGACCGTTCCACGGTCTTGCCAGGCGACGTCATGACCTACACCATCAGGTTCGACAACACCGACGGAGAGGCGTCGGCAGTCGTCGATGAAGTTGACGACCTTGAGGGCGTTCTCGACGACGCGTCGATGACGACGCAGCCCGCTGCCTCCACGAATGATCTGGTGGCATCAGAGGTCGCCAATGGCTCGTTCACTGTCCAAGGTTCGGTCCCGGCCGGGCAGATGGTGACGGTGACCTACCGCGTGACGGTGAAGCCCGACGGGCAACGTGGGGACAACACCCTCGCCAACTTCGTCGTGCCCGCCGGTGTCGATCCGCCGACGACCTGCGCGACCGGAAGCTCGACGTGCACCGTGAACTACATCGCCGAACTCGTCATTCGAAAGTCCGTCGACCCGGCTGACGGCAGCTCGGTCGCAGCCGGATCGACGTTGGCGTACACCGTCACGTTCGACAACTCCGGCGGCACCGCCAGCAAGAGCGTCGACGTGGTCGACTATCTTTCAGGCGTTCTCGACGATGCGACGTTGACGACCGCGCCCGACGCGTCGACGAACGACCTGACGGTGACGAGTATCACCGATGGCCAATTCCGCGTCACCGGGTCGGTTCCAGGTGGGGCGACGATCCGAGTCACCTATCAGGTGACGGTCAAGGCAGACGGGTCCAGGGGTGACAATGTGCTGCTCAACGCCGTGCTCCCTCCGGGGGCGAGCCCTCCAGCGCAGTGCGACGCCGATGACCCGCTGTGTACGACGAACCCGGTGGTGCAGATGGCGACAGACAAGTCCGTCGATCCCGCCGACGGCTCCACGGTGGCGGCGGGCGACGCTTTGCGGTACACGCTCACCTTCGACAACACCGCAGTGCCCACGGCGACGCCGGTGGATGTCGTGGACAACCTGACGAAGGTCCTCGACGACGCCGATGTCACCACCGCCCCGTCCTCATCCAGCGACGCTTTGGCGGTGTCCGCCGTGACCGAAGGATCGTTCACGATCAAGGGTTCCGTTCCCGCCGGTGAGAAAGTCACCGTGACCTATGTCGTCACGGTAAAGCCGGACGGGCAGCGTGGAGACAACGCGATCACGAACTTCGTCCTTCGACCGGGCGTCGAGCCGCCGTCTGCTTGCTCCACCGGCGAGGCGCTGTGCACAGAGAATCGCGTCACCACACCGCCCGCAGCGGTGAGGATCGACAAGACGATCGCGAAGGTCGAGGACGTCAACGGCAACGGGACCAACGACGCCGGTGACCGCGTGACGTACGGGTTCTTGGTGAAGAACACCGGACAGCAACCGTTGTCCGGACTCATTGTTCGCGACGCAAAGCTGTCGGATCAGCCCTTGACATGCGAGGCGTCCACGCTGGCGGTCGGCGCAACGATGACCTGCCACGGACCTGCGTACACGCTGACCGCCGCAGACGTGTCGGCCGGCGTCGTCAAGAACATCGCGACTGTCAAGGGCATGTCGCCCCTGGGAGACCTCGATTCCTCCGACACGGCGGTTTTGGATCTGGCGACGGGTCAGGAACTGGCCGATACGGGTGCAGGCATGGGGATGTTGGCCCTCGTGGGCGCGCTGGCCGCTGCGGGGGGCGTCCTGCTGGTCGCGACATCGCGGCGTCGCCGGGCCTGATCCCCACTTCTGGGCCCGGCGGTTCCTGCCCGGTCAGGACCTTCCTTCGGACACGGGGCAAGCGTCCCGTAAGTTACTGGTGAGGTCGACTTGGCGTGAATTGGTTGAGGTTGAGAGTCGGCAACTACCGGAATTGCGCTTGTCAGTCCGGCAGTTTGAGGACAGCGCTTTGGTCGCGTATAGCAAATAGTCGAATTGCCTGGACCGTTAAGTTACGCTCCCCCCACATTAGTGTCGTCAAATGGCTGCCCTCGCGGCCGACGGCCGCTTGCAACCCGGGGGGGATGCGACATGTCACAACCGAGCACGAACGCGAGTT
>RRZU012287331.1_pt1 | contig 30991 bp, 33 predicted proteins | sample 2165561 | NCBI WGS metagenome assembly RRZU01 (sample SAMN10456909, study PRJNA506462) | wastewater metagenome | isolation source: wastewater sludge | place: USA: Moscow, Idaho | reverse complement strand
CCGGAAAGGCTGGGCTGGCGGTCACGTTGAGCGGGCCGATGGCGCCATTGAGCGGGGCAGTGGCCCGTACCTTCAGCGCCGGCCGGGTGTGGCCGGCATAGTCACCGGCATCCTCCTGATAGCTGCGCAGCTGGGAGACGGCGACCACGTTGCTTTCACGGTCAGCGGTAATGTCACCGGTGATCTTGCGCAGCCGGACTTCGTACTGGCCCTTTGCGACCACGATCCGCAAGGTCTTGCGGGCCGGATTGCTGGCATTGGCACCATACATCGGCACCAGGCTGGTCTGGTACGTGCGGATGACCCGGTCAGGCGCCAGACCGCGGACATTGTTATGCCGGTCCGGATCAATATCGCTGTAGGGACGCCAGCGCCAGAAGCTATTGCCACTTGCATACTCACCGTCACGGTGGGCGGTCGACGACAGGTTGCTGTCAAATCCTGACTGGATCCACACCTTGCGGGATACAACTTCTCCGTAATGGTAGTACTGCTCCTTGCCCCAGTACCCTTTGGACCAGTAATAGTCATGCATGTCAGTCGACCACACTTCGCCGGCCGGCAGCCATGCGGCAGAACCGACCGCACGATACTCGACTTCGACATTGGCTTGCCGTTGCCCCATTGAACCGTCGTCATGCATGAAATACAGCCTGGCTGCCAGTTCGATCTGGATCTCGACCGTGTCACGCGACAGCGTGCGGGTCTGCCAGCCGTCGGCACTGCGCAGGTCAAACCCGGCCACCGTGTCGACATTACCGGCAATCAGGCTGAGCCGTCCGTCCGGGCCTGCGCGCTCGATCTGCACCTCGCTGAACGATCCGGCAGCCGTTTCACCGATCAGGGCATCCGTGACCGGCTGGGTCTGGACGATCTGGACACATACGGCACGGCCTATCTGGTCGCAGTCAGCGTGTACCGTGCCACGGGTGATTCCATTGATGCCGCGATGGAGACCGTAAGGGCCATCCATGAGATTGACCCTTGCCGGTATTTCCATCCTGAAATGATCGACAGCATGGTAGTGTGGGAATTGGGCCGGGAGGACGACTACACGGGGCCGGTTGCTGATACTCATGTCACCGCATGGTGATGAAACCACCGTCACCACTACCGATGAGGCTGCACAATGTTGCCACCCATGATAGCCGAGACCATGACGGTCCTTGCAGGCATCCTGATAGTGGCCGCTCAGGTGGTAATCATGCTCGACCAGTGGCGACCCGACCAGTAGCACAGCAGCGAAGCAGCGACAGACCGACCAGAACAGTGCCCTTGCGTAACCCGGAAGGTCTTGCCCGGTCCTTCGAGGTCAGGACCAGTCCAGCTTCTTTGGCGCATTGGGCATGAAGCCTCGCCACACCTCAAGGGCCGCCAGGGCATCCACCCTGGCTTCATCAAAGGCCTGGTATGCCCTTGCACTGACTTCGACCTCCGATGTTTCGGGAGTCAAAGAACAGAGGTTGATGACCTTCCATGCCCAGCGGTGGACCGCAGCAGGGGGACGGATAAGGCCTTGCAGTCCTGTGGAAGATGAGGGCAATGGCAGGGTGCCACGAATGATCTGGGGAGGTTGGGAACCGACTACGAACACCGAGTAGATCACTGCGGCGAAGTCAGGCGGACGGGACGGTACGAGGTAGTACTGATAGTCGTCCATGCTCAGGCAGCCAGTCTGTTGCAATGTCTAAACGTAGTACATGAATACTACGGACGAAGCATCTCCCGTTGGGGCGCTTGCAGGGGAGCCTGGTTGTGCCTGACAGGCCGCCACATTCCTCCGAAAAATGCCGGAAAAATCCGAAAGCCCATCCTCATGAAGTCGAATGCTGTCAGTCCCCCCTTGGGAGCCTTCGGGGTGCCCTGCGGTACTTCCTTCAGTGAGGCAACAGCTTCGCTACCTGTGATGGCCTCTTAATTATTTAGAAGCTATGACTCAAGCCGAGGGAAATCGTATGGCCCTTTACCTTCGGCTTGTTGCGCAGGGGGTCATTGCCACTTTTCATGTACCCGGCAGCCGCCTGCAATTCGGTACGCTTGGAGAGCGCATAGTCTACGCCAAAGATGTACTGGTTCCAGCTTTGCCCCGAAGTGTTCAGGTAAGAGCCATAGAAGAAGTCGGACGGCTGCCAGCCATGTTGATACTGGAAGTGCGGCGTCCAGCGGCCCAAGGTGTAGGCCAGGTTGACGCCAATGGCCCGTGACTTGGTCGACGTGGATTCTTGCAGGCCACTGCCCGGATGGATATAGGCATCTTGTTTGACCTGACCTCACCATCCGGCCAGTTCATGCTGACCATGCTTGCCGGGTTGGCCCAAATGGAAAAGGTCATTATTGCCGAGCGCAGGGATGCAGGCATCGCCCGTGCCAAAGCACAGGGAAAACACTGCGGCAGACCAAGGGAAACCCCTCTGGAGACTATCCGCGAGGCCCTGAAAGCACATGAAGGCAATATTTCCGCTACGGCAAGGGCCTTGGGGATTTCCAGGCAGACCGTCATGCGGGCGAGGGAGTCTCTAAAAATTGCCTAAAAAACGGGCACTCCGAATGCCATCTGTATTTGATAGCGACGCCAACCAATTGATGCTTGACCAGTGTTCCAAATCGCTACAGTATTGTGTAATTGATTAGGAAAACAAATGACATGGATTAATTGTAACACCCCCTATTACCGGCACCAGAAATCAAGAGCCCAGTCACATGACTAGGCTCTTATGCGTTGAATAAACAGACCGGTCTCACAAGAGACGCCATATCGTGGCATGAGTCTCAAGTCGAAATGATATCCAGCCCAATGCATCAAAAATAAAACACCTTGCTTTGACAAGGTGTTACTCATGAACAATTAACAAAAATCCATCAAACAATATGATTTGTCATCTCAAAGAGATTAGGATTTAATCCCAGTCAAGCGCCCCGCCACTTTGATATTCCGTCACTCTTGTTTCAAAGAAATTCTTTTCCTTCTTTAAATCAATCATTTCACTCATCCATGGAAATGGATTATCAGCATGCGTAAACATTGGCTCAAGACCGATCTGCTGCATCCGACGATTGGCAATGAAATCAAGATATTCTTTGAACATAGCCGCATTAAGCCCCAGCACTCCTCGTGGCATGGTGTCTTCAGCATAGGCATATTCAAGATCGATGGCTTTCCTGAACAACCCATACAGTTCCTCCTGAAATTCCACGGTCCATAAATGCGGATTTTCCTGCTTGATACTGTTGATCAGATCAATGCCGAAATTGCAATGCATGGATTCGTCACGCAGGATGTACTGATATTGCTCAGCCGCCCCAGTCATCTTGTTCTGTCGTCCCAATGCCAGTATCTGCACAAATCCCACATAGAAAAACAACCCCTCCATGATGCAGGCAAAAACGATCAGGCTTTTCAGTAATGACTGATCAGATTCAGCTGTACCGGTCTTGAACGCAGGATCACACAGGATATCGATAAACGGGATCAGGAATTCGTCCTTGGCCCGGATCGAGGCAATTTCGTGATAGGCATTGAATACTTCACCTTCATCCAGACCAAGTGATTCCACAATGTACTGGTAGGCATGCGTATGGATGGCTTCTTCAAATGCCTGCCGCAGCAGGAACTGGCGGCATTCCGGTGCCGTAATGTGCCGATAGGTGCCCAGTACAATGTTGTTGGCAGCCAGGCTGTCGGCGGTCGTGAAAAACCCCAAGTTACGGATAACGATCCGTCGTTCGTCATCCGTCAGCCCATTGGGACGCTTCCACAGTTCGATGTCCCGCTGCATGTTGACCTCCTGCGGCATCCAGTGATTGGCGCAGGTAGCGAGATATTTGTCCCATGCCCAGTGATACTTGAACGGTACCAGCTGGTTGACATCAGTGTCCCCGTTGATGATGCGCTTGTCGACCGCGTTGACACGGTTGCCAGTCCCGGATCCGGCAGGGGAGACAGCAACGGGAGAATCTTCAAAATCCAGCATGGTGGACGTCCTTTCCGGCCCGGACATCCACCATGATCAGGTGCAGGTCAGGGCTGTTGGTTGTGCAAAATTTCGACACGGAGTGCCGAAGTGTCATTCACGTGCCAGACCCGCTGGATCTGGCCAAGGTTGTACTGCAACGTGTCGCGGATCTGGAGCTCTGGCCGGTATGACAAATCAAGCCAGATTTCTCCCAGATACACAGCTTCTCCCGCCTGGACGACAAAGGGTGCATTCATGGGGAAGCGGGTGATTTTCTGGCCACTCAAGAACCCCATGTCCTGCTTGTAGTACCCGAACGCCTGCACGAAACGGTACTGTCCGGGCGGCAGGGTCAGCAGGGCCAGCTTGCCGTTGCGCGGCGAACTGCCCTCCGGCCCGAACAGGCTGTCGGTCAGCAGGCTGGCGTAAATCCTTCCGCCGGGCTGGCCGTTTTCGCCGGCGTAGTCGGCTTCGAGCGTGGCGCTGTCCGGATCGAATGCCCAGCCAGCCAGGGCCACGATGGCGTAGCCCATGCCCGCAGGAGGCGTCAGGGATCCTTTCAGCTCTTTGGCTGGCGTGGCGCATCCGGCCAGCAGGAGCAAGGCGGAGAACAGGATGACAAGGCGTCGCATGATCGGTCTCTCCCGAAATCATCAGTCAGACTTTCATCCTATTCGCCCGGCCCGCCCGGCGCGACCATCCCGGTCAGTTTTTCTGCACTACTGGCAGGCTTCGCAGTCCGGATTGTCGATCGAGCAGAATTTCGGCTCGGCAACCATGCCGCCGTCTACTGGCACGGCATTCAGCTCCCCGCCGCGACCGGTGGATTTTTCTGCACTGGTGGCAGCCAGCGTGCGCAGGTAATAGGTGGTTTTCAGACCACGTACCCATGCGAGCTTGTAAAGGGTGTCGAGCTTCTTGCCCGACGCGCCGGCCATGTAGAGGTTGAGGCTCTGCGCCTGGTCAATCCATTTCTGCCGGCGACTGGCCGCCTCGACCAGCCAGCCCGGTTCAACGTCAAATGCCGTGGCATACAGCGTTTTGATGTCCTGCGGAATCCGCTCGATGGGCGCCAGGTCACCATCAAAATACTTGAGGTCGGCCAGCATCACCGCATCCCACAACCCCAGCCGCTTGAGATCCTGCACCAGGAATTCGTTGACCACGGTGAACTCGCCGGACAGGTTGGACTTGACGAACAGGTTCTTGTAGGTCGGCTCGATCGAGGCCGAAACACCGATGATGTTGGCAATGGTCGCGGTCGGGGCAATGGCAAGGCAGTTGGAATTGCGCATGCCGAAGCGGGCGATGCGCTCGCGTACCGGCGTCCAGTCCAGCCGGCTTGAGCGGTCAACTTCAAGGTAGCCTTGACGCTCTGCAGCCAGCAGCTCGACCGAATCCTGCGGCAGGATGCCCTGGCTCCACAGGCTGCCCTCAAAGCTGGGATAGCATCCGCGCACCTCGGCCAGTTCGGTCGAAGCCAGATAGGCGTGGTAAGCGATCAGCTCCATGGATTCGTCGGCAAACACGACAGCCGCCTGCGAACCGTAAGGCAGGCGCAGCAGGTGCAGGCAATCCTGGAAGCCCATGACACCCAGTCCCACCGGCCGGTGGCGCAGGTTGGCCGTACGGGCCTTTTCCACCGGATAGAAATTCAGGTCGATCACGTTGTCGAGCATGCGCATGGCCACGCGCACGGTCCGGGCCAGCTTTTCCTGGTCCAGCGCACCATTCTTGAGGTGATTGGCAAGGTTGACCGAGCCCAGGTTGCAGACGGCAATTTCGTCATCGCTGGTGTTGAGCGTGATTTCGGTACACAGGTTGGAGCTATGCACGCGGCCGACATGCTGCTGCGGCGAGCGCAGGTTGCAGGCATCTTTCCACGTCAGCCACGGATGCCCGGTTTCAAACAGCATGGTCAGCATCTTGCGCCACAGGTCCACCGCGCGGAGGGTCTTGGCATTGCGCAGGGTGCCGGCGCGGGCCATGGCTTCGTATTCGGCATAGCGACGGGCAAATGCGCGACCGGTCAGGTCGTGCAGGTCCGGTACGTCGGCCGGGCTGAACAGGGTCCACTCGGCGTTTTCCATCACCCGCTGCATGAAGAGGTCGGGAATCCAGTTGGCCGTGTTCATGTCGTGGGTGCGGCGACGGTCGTCACCGGTATTCTTGCGCAGCTCCAGGAACTCCTCGATGTCGAGGTGCCAGGTTTCCAGATAGGCACACACGGCGCCCTTGCGCTTGCCGCCCTGATTGACCGCTACAGCCGTATCGTTGGCTACCTTCAGGAAAGGCACCACCCCCTGCGACTGTCCGTTGGTGCCCTTGATGTGGCTGCCCAGCGCCCGCACCGGCGTCCAGTCGTTGCCCAGCCCCCCGGCAAACTTGGACAGCTGAGCATTTTCCTTGATGGCATCGAAAATGCCGTCAAGGCTGTCCGCGATGGTGGTGAGGTAGCAGCTCGACAGCTGGCTGTGGCGGGTGCCGGCGTTAAAGAGCGTCGGCGTCGAGCTCATGAAATCAAAACGTGACAGCAGGTCATAGAATTCCATGGCCTGGGTGGTCGGATCGTCCTCGTTCAGGGCCAGTCCCATGGCGACGCGCATGAAGAAGGTCTGCGGCATTTCGATGCGCCGGCCATCGACATGCAGGAAATAGCGGTCGTACAGGGTTTGCAGGCCCAGATAGCCAAACTGCCGGTCGCGCTCGCCATCCAGCGCAGCCGCCAGCCGCGGCAGGTCAAAATCAGCCAGTCGCGGGTCCAGCAGATCTGCCTGCATGCCACGCTGGATGCCCTGCTGGAACATTTCGGCATAAGTGGCAGCCACACCGCCTGCCACTTCGCGGCGGATGGTATCGAGCAACAGGCGGGCAGTCACCTTGTCGTAAGCCGGATCCCGTTCGATCCATTGCCGGGCCGACAGGATCAGTGCCCGTTCCACTTCGGCTTCGGTCACGCCGTCGTAGAGGTTCTTCAGGGTATCTGCCAGCAAGGCTGCCGGCCGGGTATCGGCCTCCAGCCCGTGGCAAGCGGCTTCGACCTGCCGCCCCAGACGCTCGATGTCCAGCGGAGCCCGGCTGCCGTCCGGACGGGTAACGTGCAGGGCCGGCAGCTGGTCGATGCCCAGCGCTGCATGACGGGCACGCCGCTCGGCTGCACGCGCCTCGCGGTACAGCACATAGGCGCGGGCAACTTCGTGTTCGCCCGAACGCATCAGTGCGAGTTCGACCTGGTCCTGGATATCCTCGATGGCGATGGCGCTGCCTTCCGGGCGGCGGCCGGTCAGGGCATTGACGACGTCCTGTGTCAGCCGGGCGACTTCATCACGCAAACGGCTCGACTGTCCGGCGGATTCTCCTTGTACGGCGATGAAGGCCTTGCGCATGGCAAGGGCGATTTTGTCGGCGTTGAACGGAACCACGTCGCCGGTACGGCGTATGCAGAGACAAGAGGTAGTGACGGTCGTCGTCATACGGTGTTTCTCCCTGGAGACCCTGGCCAGACAGTGATGTCCGGCACGCAAGAGCACAAGATGTTGTGTTGAACGAGCTTTGTTTTCCCAAATTGTAGTGCCAATTTATTGTTCAAGACAATTCATGAACAAAAAAATACGGGCTGTTTTCCGGGGATGGCCAGGTAGGGAAAGCGGGGAAAAACAACTAAGCTGTTGAGCACAAACAAGGAAATTCATCCGTTGCAATCTGCCTGCCGTCTGGCAGCCTGCCGGCTTGCCCAAAGCCGGTCGGGCAGGGCGCGTGACTTGACCGGACGGGAAGATGTGACAGAATGATGAACCTCCAGAATATAACCAAAAGCTAAAACACGGCCGTGTCAACCCCGTGGCGCAATGCCTGAGCCATTCGTCATCAAACCGGGAGGACGGCCGGTTTGCCTACTTCCGAAAGGACTGTCCCGATGATCCGACGCTCGCTGTTGGCTGCACTTCCGCTCGGCCTGATGCCGATGCTGGCTCAGGCCGCCGACCTGCCCGGCGCCGAACTTTCGCTTGCCTGGGCCTTGCCCTTTGCCGGCATTCTGCTTTCGATCGCCTTGTTCCCGCTGCTGGCACCCCATTTCTGGCACCACCATTTCGGCAAGATCAGCGCCTTCTGGGCCGCGTGCTTCCTGGTGCCTGCGGCACTGATTTACGGTACCGGTACCGCAGCCGGTGTAGTGGTGCATGCACTGGTGGACGAATACATTCCGTTCATCGTGTTGCTGTTCTCGCTCTACACCGTTTCGGGCGGCATCCTGATCAGTGGCAACCTGCACGGGTCGCCCAAACTGAATACCGGCATTCTGGCCCTCGGCACGGTATGCGCCAGCCTGATGGGCACGACCGGTGCCGCCATGCTGCTGATCCGCCCGCTGCTGCGCGCCAACGACAACCGCAAGCACAACGTGCATGTGGTGGTGTTCTTCATTTTCCTCGTGGCCAACATCGGTGGAGGCCTGACCCCTATCGGTGACCCGCCGCTGTTTCTGGGTTTCCTGAAAGGCGTGGATTTCTTCTGGACCCTGGAGCACATGGTGCTGCCGGTGGTCATGACCTCGGTTCTGCTGCTGGTGCTGTTCTACTTCATCGACAGCTATTTCTACCGCAAGGAAAACATCGAGCCGGCCGATCCGACGCCGGACACACCGTTCCGGATTTTCGGGTCGTTCAACTTCATCCTGCTGGGCGTGATCGTGGCGGCCGTGCTGATGTCCGGCCTGTGGAAACCCGGAATCCAGTTCGAAATACTGGGTGCCAAGTGGCAGCTGCAAAACATCGTGCGCGACCTGATCATGATCGGCGTGGCACTGGCCTCATTGCAGTTCACACCGAAAAAACTGCGTGAACTCAACGAGTTCAACTGGTTCCCGATCCTGGAAGTGGCCAAGCTGTTCGCCGGCATCTTCATCGCCATGGCTCCGGCCATCGCCATCCTGCGCGCCGGTGTCGGTGGCGCCATGGCGCCGCTGGTACAGCTGGTGTCGACTCCTGATGGCCAGCCCATCGACGGCATGTACTTCTGGATGACCGGCATCCTGTCGAGCTTCCTCGACAATGCGCCGACCTATCTGGTGTTCTTCAACCTCGCCCACGGCGATCCGGTACACCTGATGGGCGAGATGGCCTCCACCCTCCTCGCCATTTCAGCCGGTGCAGTGTTCATGGGAGCCAACACCTACATCGGTAATGCGCCCAACTTCATGGTCAAGGCCATTGCCGAAGGGCAGGGCGTGAAAATGCCGAGTTTCTTTGGCTACATGCTGTGGTCCGGGCTGATCCTGCTGCCGCTTTTCGTACTGGTGACGCTGGTGTTCTTCCACTTCTGATCCACCGGCCTCCCCGCAAAAAAACCGCCTGTTGCAAGGCGGTTTTTTTCATCTTGCTGCTTGAAGATTGCCGGCCCCGGTGCCCACAATCAGGGACAAGAGGAGGATTGCCGTGTTCGATTTCTGGCGCAGACGCAAGATCGACAAACTGGTGGCAGGAGAGCCGCTACCCCGGGACGACTGGGCCCGGCTGGTAGAGCCCATGCCGATACTGGCCGGTCTGACCCGCCCGGAATGGCAGGCGCTTTACCAGCGGGCAGCCTGGTTTTTTGCGGACAAGGAATTCGGGGCACCGGATGACCTGGAGGTCAGCGCAGACATGGCGCTGGTCATCGCCGCCCAGGCAGCCTTGCCGATCCTGGCTCTGGACATCGACAGCTACCACGACTGGAAAGGCGTAATCGTGTATCCCGATGCCTTCATCACCCGCGAAGCGTGGGGGGACGAGTTCGGACTGGTACACGAAGACGAACAGGTCCTGGTCGGACAGGCGCGGGGCGACGGGCCGCTGCTGCTGTCGTGGCCGGACAGCGCCCAGTCACCGCTGCTGGATGGCTGGAACGTGGTCATTCACGAGTGTGCCCACAAGCTCGACATGCAGACCGGAGCGGCCAACGGCTGTCCGGCCTTGCACAGCGGAATGAAACAGGCGGCATGGGCCGAAGCATTCGGACGGGCCTATGACACTTTTTGCACCGAAGTGGAGCACGGAACCGCCGGTTGGCTGGACCCGTATGCCAGCGAATCACCGGCCGAGTTTTTTGCCGTGCTGAGTGAATACTTCTTTGAAGCCCCTCACTGGATCCAGGAACACATGCCGGCCGTATTCGGGCAACTCCGGCTTTTTTACCGCCAGGATCCGTCCCGGCGGCTGCCACGGCTGCCGCTGACCGTCATCTGGCCGGATGCGGTGCGGCATGCACCAATGTAGTGACAGGCAGGCCAGCCAGCTGTGCGGCCAGCTGCTCATCCAGTTGTGTCAGCAAGGGCAGGCCTTCTGCCAGCCAGCGGGCAAGCCGGGTGGCATGGCAGTCCGGCCGGGCATACGGTTGATCCAGCCACAGGCAGGCAATGTCCAGCAACGGCTGCAAATGCGTGCGCTGGTTCAACAGGCTGTCGCGCCAGCGCTGGATGAACGGTCCTGAAGCGGGATCACACGCCGCTTGAGCATGAACGAGCCAGACATGCTCGATACCCTGCTGGACATGCCGGCAAAAGCTGCCCGCCCCAGGCGGCCCGACGTGGACGGCGGCACCGGCAAAGGGCGCCAGCCGGTCCAGACACGGCCGGATGGTACTCGTGTGCTCGGTTGCGGCGCCCCATGCAAGGACAAATCCGGCCTGCTCGCCAAAAGGATGCCAGGGACCGGCAATTTCCGCATACCGGCATTGCGCCTGCCGGCAGCTTTCATGCCGGGCCGGCAGGGTCATGAACCAGTCTGTCGAGGCATCCAGCACCACGCTTCCGCACGGAAGGCCCTGCCGGAGCAGCAGCTCCCAGCCTTCACGGTCACACAGGCAGACCTGTGTGCAATCCTCCATGCCTGCGGCCCGCCGGTTCAATCGAGCGGCGAGCCAGGCAAGGTGGGGAGAACTCCCCAGGCAGGTCAGCACAAAGGGCATACCCTAGCAGGCGGTCCGTGGCAGGTAGTGGACGGGAAAAAGCGGCGTGATGACGGACTCTGGCAAATTGAAAACGGTTCTTATGATGAGTCCGGAAATGCAGGATCGTCAATGACATATCCCGCATGGCAACATGATCAGCAGCCTGGTCGGCAAGGTCAAAAAACCATTGCTTTTCCACTGGCCGGGCAGGCTGGCTGACCTCATCCGGAACAGGCACCATCACCCGCTTCCGGCATGCCGGTTGCAGCGACGGCTCAGTTGACCACGTTCTGCGGCTGCCCCTGCATCCAGGCGGCAATGTTGTCTACCAGCATGCGCGCCATGGTCTGCATCGCCCCCTCGCTGGCCCATGCCACATGCGGCGTCAGCACCAGATTGTCGAGCGCCAGCTCCAGCAGAGGATTACCGTCGCGCGGTGGCTCTTGCGTCAGCACGTCAAATCCGGCGCCGCCCAGATGCCCGGCATTCAGTACCTCTGCCAGTGCAGCCTCGTCAACCAGCCCGCCACGGGCCGTATTGACCAACACGGCATCCGGCTTCATCCGCAGCAACTCCACCCGCCCCAGCATGTTGCGGGTGGCGTCATTGAGCGGCAGATGCAAAGACAGAACGTCCGACGTTTCCAGCGCTTCGTCAAACGATACGTAGCCCGGCCGCACGCAGCCTGCCTCACGACGCTCCATGAAACGCACATCCATGCCGAACGCCCGGGCCTTGTGAGCCAGCGCCTGTCCGATGTCTCCTGCACCGGCAATCACCAGCCTGGCACCTTTCAGGTCACCGATCGGCGCTCCGAACAGGCAAAACCGTTCCGAACGCTGCCATTCCCCCGCGCGCACGGCCCGCTGGTAAGCCGCAAGCTGCCGGCGCAATACCATCATCAGCATGAAGGCATGTTCGGCCACCGTATCGGCACCGTAATTGCGCACGTTGCAGACCGGAATGCCACGTGCCCGGCAGGCCGCCAGATCGACATTGTTGACCCCGGTGGCTGACACGGCCACCAGCCGGAGCCGGGGCAACTGCTCCAGCAGGGCAGCGTCCAGCATCACCTTGTTAACCACCAGCACGTCTGCATCCCGTGCCCGCTCCAGCCGCTCATCGGTAGCGGTCTGGCCGTAGTCGGTCCATTCATGCGGAACATCCAGCAGCGGAAGCGGAACGGGCAGGCTGGCACGGTCAAGAAAAACAATGCGGGTCATGGTGGCAGGCAGTCATGGCGGGAAAAGCACCATTGTAATGGAGCCGGAGAGATGGCATGCAAGATGCTTAACCCGTGTACAGGTCTCCACAGGACTGACTGGCCGGCCGGCGACCGGATGCACGGACAGGGGCATCCGGCTTTCCGGCACGGTTTTGGGTGCTGGCAAACGATCACCATGATCGACTGGCCAGCATTTTTTTGTCTGCCTGCCTGCTGATACCCGAATGCATTTGCATATGCACAGCCGGCATTTCCACCATGCCCGGCTTTGCCGCAAGCTGAAGGCACGACGAGGGAGAAAAACATGCATACAGGCAAAGTCTGGCTGATTGGCTGCGGCCCGGGCGACATGGAGCTGCTGACACTCAAGGCCGCCCGGATCCTGCAAAGCGCTGATGTATGGCTGGTGGACGATCTGGCAGGCAAGGACATACTGACACTGGCACGGGCTGATGCCCGGATCGTGCATGTCGGCAAACGTGGTGGCTGCCGCTCGACGCCACAGCACTTCATCAACCGGCTGATGGCCCGCTACGCCCGCCAGGGATTCCAGGTGGCGCGGGTGAAAGGTGGCGACGCCATGCTGTTCGGCCGCGGCGGAGAAGAACAGGCTTACCTGCACGAGCATGGCATCGAGACCGGCATTGTCAACGGGCTGACCAGCGGCATGGCCGCCGCTACGTCACTGGGGGTGCCACTGACCCATCGGGACCATTGCCGGGGCGTGGCCTTTGTCACGGCCCACGGACACGATGGCGACGAGCCGGACTGGAGCGCACTGGCCCGCAGCGGACTGACGCTGGCGATCTACATGGGCATGAAACGGCTGGACCGGATCAGGGCCGGATTGCTGGCGGGCGGCCTGTCCCCCTCCACACCCGCTGCCATCGTGCAGTCCGCCAGCACACCAGCCGAGCAGCAACTGCTCACCACGCTGGATGAACTCCCGCAGGCAGCCAGCCGCGAGCAGCTGGCCAGTCCGGCCATCGTGCTGGTCGGCACCGTGATCGGGCTGGCCGGACAACAGATGATGCAGTCTGGCTGCAACGTGCAGGTTGCTTGAGTTGCATTCAGGCAGTTTTCACTCTGTCCGGGTTTACTGGCATGGTATTGATCCCTGTTGCCGGAGTGAATTCGCATGCCATCCCCGCTGTCTGTCTGGGTCGTCGAAGACGATCCGATTCTGGGAGAAACCCTCAGCGAGCTGCTGACCGATGCTGGCTATCACTGCCGCTGGATCAATGACGGCGCCGAGGCCATGAACGAGCTGAGCCAGCCCTCCCTGCCGGACATGGTCCTGCTTGACCTCGGCCTGCCGGGGCTGGACGGTGAAATCGTGCTGGAGCGCCTGCGCGAGCAGGGCAAGGATGTTCCGGTACTGGTACTGACCGCCCGCGACGCACTTGAGCAGCGCATCCGCGGGCTCAACCTCGGCGCCGACGACTATGTCGTCAAGCCGTTTGACGTCGACGAGCTTCTCGCCCGCGTGCGCGCCCTCTTGCGGCGTGCCCAGCCCGCCGGCGAACGCCGCCTGCGCTGGCGCGACGTGGAACTGGCCGTGGATGTCACCCAAGCCTGGCGGCAGGGTGAGCCTCTGGACCTGACCGCAGTCGAACTGCGGCTGCTTCATGCACTGATGACCCATCCGCAAATCCCGCTGTCCAAATCCCGGCTGCTGCAACTGGTCTACGACGACGTGCCGGAACACAGCAGCAATCCTCTTGCCGTCCACCTGTCCAAACTGCGCCACAAACTGGGCAAGGACAGCATCTTGAACGAGCGCGGGCTGGGCTGGAGGCTGGCAGCATGAAAGGCCGCCGCTGGCAGGCAGTAAAATCCTCGCTGATGCTGCGGCTGTCGCTGCGGCTGGCGCTGGGCGTGATGATCGTGGCGCTGGTGGTTGTCACCATGGTGGTCCTGCGCATCCAGCACGAAATGAAAGACCTGATGGAGGGCGAGCTGGAGCGCTCGGCCCTGATCCTGATCCACACCGAAGCTGACGACCGGACCTTGCAGGAACTGCGCAAGTACGAAGACGAGCATACGCTGGGAACGGTATTCAGCATTTACGACAACAAAGGCCGGTTGCTTGCCTCCAGCTCGGACCATCCGCTGCCGCTGATCGGCGATGACGACACCATCCGTTACCGTGGCAAACCGTGGCTGGCGCATGTACTGACCGGACACGACCGGACCATCGTGCTGGCCATGCCCGAATCAATCCAGCTGGACATGGCGCGCGAAGTGCTCAAGAAACTGGTCATGCCGCTCCTGATCGCCCTGGGATTGTTGCTGCCCTGGACACTCTGGGGTGTCTGGCGCGGCTTGCGCCCCCTGTCGGCGTTTGCCCGTGAAGTCGAGGGACGCAACAACGATGACCTCTCGGCATTCGTCACTCCGGTACCGACCGAAGCCATGCCCCTGCAACGCGCACTCAACCGGCGACAGACCGAAATCGCCGGCCGCATAGAGCGCGAGCGCCGGTTTATCGGTGATGCCGCCCATGAATTGCGGACACCTCTGGCCGGCATGCTGGCCGCACTGGATCTGGCCGAGCGCACCCCGCGCGAAGACGTGCGGACCCGGGCACTCGGCAATGTGCGCCGTGCCGGCCTGAACGCCACCCGGCTAGTCGCACAGCTGCTGGAGCTGGCCCGGCTTGACCACGCCGAGCATGCCGCGCTGGAAACGGTCGATCTGGCCGTCATGGCCCGGACACTGCGCGACAACTGGCCGGGAATCGAAATCATCGAGCAGCAGCCTGTTGCCGTGCTGGCCCGGGCCAGCTGGCTGGAACAGGCCGTCGGCAACCTGATCGAAAATGCCCGCCGTTACGGTGGCAACGATGTGGTCATCCGCATCGAACTGAACGGCCCGACCCTTCAGGTCATCGACAATGGTCCGGGCGTCGCGCCGGAGGTTTTGCCAAGACTCGGGGAACGCTTTTTCCGCCCGGCCGGACAGAAGAGTTCCGGCTCCGGCATCGGCCTGTCGATCGTGCGCCGCATGGTCGAACTGTGCGGTGGCAGCCTGCGGTTTGTCTCGCCTCCCGGCCAGGGTCTGACCGTCAGCATGACATTCCGCAGTGCCACAGCGTTCAATGCAGACCGACAGCCGTCATGAACACCGGTACGAAAACGGCAGTGGGCAAACCGGCCAGCGCCATGCCGAGGCCGGCAAACGCGCCGGTTTCGGGTGACATCTGGAAAGCCCGCGCAGCCCCGATGCCATGGGCTGCCACGCCCAGCGCCAGACCTTGCAGGCCAGGATCCTGAATGCCCAGCCGCCGCAACAGCGTCGGCCCCAGCATGGCGCCGACAATGCCGGTCACGATCACGATGGCGGCAGAAAGTGACGGCAGACCGCCAATGGCTTCACTGATGCCCATGGCGATTGGCGTGCTGACGGTCTTGGGGCCGAGTGAAAGCAGGGTCAGCGGACCGGCTCCCAGCGATGCAGCAATCGCCCAGGCGGTTACGGTGGCTGTCAGCACACCGGCCATCAGCCCGGCCAGCACCGGCCACGCCATGCGTCTCAAGGTGGGCAGGCACAGGTACAACGGAACCGCCATGGCGACGGTGGCAGGCCCCAGCAGCCACTGGACGAAGCCGGCACCACGGAAATAGTCTTCGAAACGGGTATCTGTCAGCACCAGGGTTGCGATGACCAGCGCCATGGCAATCAGGACCGGATTGAGCAGGGGATGCCGTTTGCCACGGATGAAAACCTGCATGGCCAGCTGGTGTGCAGCCAGGGTCAGGGCCACGCCGAACAGAGGGGTCTGCGTCAGACCCTGCCAGACCTGGATTGTCATGACAGGGGCTTTCTCAGGCGGGCCTGCACCAGACGGGCCACAACGGCCGTTGCGATCAAGGCCAGTACGGTAGAACCGAAAATGGCCGTACTGATGGCCAGCCAGTCTTTTTCCAGCAGGCTTGCGTGAACCATCAGGCCGACACCGGCAGGCACAAACAGCAGTGACAGGTGACGGGTGAAACCGTCGGCCAGGCTGACAAGGGCCGGCGGTACGCGCCCGTGCCATGCAAGGCTGGCAAACAGCAGGGCCATGCCCAGCACCGGTCCCGGAACCGGCAGCGCGAGGCTTTTGGCCAGCAGCTCACCGGCAAGCTGAAAAATGACGATGACAGTCAGGGCACCCAGCATAGGATCATCCGCAATAAAACAGGCAAGAGCATAAGCATGCGGCATGAGTGGCCCTGCTTCAACCATGTCGCAGGCACGATTTTCCTCACCGGACCGGGTTTGGCTTGTGATGAAGGGGATTGCTCACCGACAATGCGTATGAATACTTATCCTTGAAGGAGCCAACTCATGATGCGTCTACAGATGCCGGCCCCGCTGCGACTGGCCATCCTGTTGCTGCCTTTCGGACTGGGTGCCTGTGCCGGCCTGAACAGCAGCCCGGCCGTGCCGGTGATTGCCAATACACCTGTTCCGCAACAGCCGGCCTCGCAGGCCGCCTCGATGCAGCAGACCTTTCTGGATGAAGCCAATGCGATTGCCGACCAGGTCCGCGCCGGCAAACTGACCCGGCTGGAGGCCGCAGATGCCCTGAACCGCGAGCGCCTGCGGTTGTTTGGTCCCAATGCAATTGACGACGCCGTATTCACGGTTTACCGGCAGGAAACCGCGAAGCTCGAACGGGGCATGACCACCCAGGCCGACCTGCGCCGGGTTCTGATCGGAACCATCGAACGTGCCCGCCTGCGTTACAACAACCTGCCTGCCGGCAAACGCCCCAATGCCGGCTTCACCCGTTTCCTGATCCATATCTATGACCAGGCGCCGCTCTGATCCCTCTGCCGGTCTCTGCCCTTGCGGCAGCGGCCTGCCTCTGGAAGCCTGCTGCGGTCCGCGTCTTGACGGGAGTCATCCGGCGCCTACTGCCGAAGCCCTGATGCGTTCGCGCTATGTTGCCTATGTGAGGCAGGATGCGGGCTATCTGCGCGCCAGCTGGCATCCAGATACCTGCCCTGAGGAGTTCGGATTCGAGACACCGGTCAAATGGCTTGGCCTGCGGGTCGAGCAATCCGAGGCGGGACAGGAGGATGACCAGCAAGGTGTGGTCCGGTTTGCCGCACGCTACAAGGTCAATGGCCGCGCCGGAATGATGCAGGAAACCAGCCGGTTTGTGAGACTGGACGGTCGGTGGGTCTATGTCGATGGAGAGGTTTGCGACGATTGATCAGCTTCCTGTCCCAGACGGGCCATGGCACGGTAGGCAGAAACTGCCCGGATGCCATGCCGGGGTCCGGCTGGCTCCGTACTGGCTGTGGAATGTACGGTCTGGGGTGCATTGGCAGGAGCCCCGTAAGGGGAGTTCGCCAGCAAGACTGTCATGTCCGGCTGCCCCGGATGCTCTGGCGTTATCGCTGACATCCTGCTTGCATACGCACCGGCATTCAGGGTTTCCAGCAGGTTTTGCCCGGACTTGTTGACGTAGCCACAGGCGGGCGGAACGGATACGAAGTCGTTTCGGGGTGCCAGGGGAACAGCTTTGGCAAGCGGGCGGGCTGCTGGTCGTGGCCGGATATCCACCGGTACCATGCCGCCCACAGGAGAAATGACCGGCATGGCAACCTCCCGGATCAGGAGCAAGGACTGTCATACCGGTATATGCAAAAAGGGCTCCATGGAGGAGCCCTTTGGCAGGAGCGGTATCAGCCGGATTACGGACGGGCAGGAGTACCTTCCGACAAGGTCAGGATTTCATAACCGTCCGCCGTCACCAGGATCGTGTGCTCCCATTGGGCAGACAGGCTGCGGTCTTTGGTTTCCACTGTCCAGCCATCCGGTTTCATCTTGATGAAACGCTTGCCGGCATTGATCATCGGTTCGATGGTGAAGATCATGCCTTCTTTCAGTTCCGGTCCGGTACCTGCACGACCGTAATGCAGGACTTGCGGCTCTTCATGGAACTTCAGGCCAATGCCGTGACCGCAGAATTCCTGCACCACCGAGTAGCCGGCGTTTTCGGCATATTGCTGGATGACATGGCCGATATCGCCGAGATGAGCGCCGGGGCGGACGACATCAATCCCTTTCCACATGCATTCGTAGGTAACACGGACCAGACGCCTGGCTTGCGGCGTGCATTCGCCTACCAGGAACATGCGGCTGGTATCGCCGTGGTACCCGTCCTTGATGACGGTGATGTCCAGATTGACGATATCACCGCTTTTCAGGGCTTTTTCACCCGGGATGCCATGGCAGATGACCTGGTTGACTGAAGTACAAATGGACTTGGGATAGGGGTTATGGCCATCCGGAGAATAGTGCAAGGGAGCCGGAATCGTTCCCTGGACATTGACCATGTAGTCGTGGCACAACCGGTCAAGCTCTCCGGTCGTGACGCCGGGCTTGACGAACGGCGTGATGTAATCGAGGACTTCGGCAGCGAGCCGGCCGGCTACGCGCATCCTGGCGATATCAGTAGCGGACTTGATGACAATAGTCATGACGTAGATGTCGTTGTTCGGTAATGAGCACGACATGTTAGCAAAAACGGGCGCCAAATGGCGCCCGTTTGCGAGAATCGGTCGCAACAACCGATCAGAAGGTGTGCTTCAGGCCCAGACCAAAGCCGGTCGGGTTGGAGCCGTAGCCAATACCACCAATCGGGTTGTTGGCAAAATCAATCTTCGAGAACTCGTCATTGTTGATGCGAGTGTAGAAGGCATAGGCTTGGGTACGCTTGGACAGATCGTAGGTACCGGTCAGTGTCCACTGGTTTGCACCGCTGTTGTCAAATTCACCGCTGATATCGTTGATCTTGACATACGCGAGGCCAACACCAAAGGCACCAAACTTCTGCACAGCACCAATAGTCCAGCTGTTTTGCGAAACAGAATCGCTGGCACGATCCGTCACTTTGATACGCTCGAAACCTGCGCCAATCTGGGTATCAGCGATAGCGTACTTGACCACAGCCTTCCAAGCATCAGAAGAATGGGTGTTGGCATCAATCAGCTGGTCAGCCACCGGCCAAGCGGTATTGTTATACGCATTGCCGATGTTGTTGCTGGCGCCCAGCAGACCATTGTTCTTACGGGTGTAACCAGCCGCGACATTGAAACCGGCAATATCATAGCTGGCAGCAAGGGCCCATTCGCTACCACGGGTAGTGCCTTGCTGCTCACCGAAGCCGTACGATGCACCAACCTTGAAACCGGCCCAGCTCGGGCTGTAGTAATGCACCGAATTCTTCAGACGGTTGTTGGCACGGCTGAAGGTGGTCACGTTGATATCGGCAATGCCGTCACCCAGCGGGTTAACCGGTACAACCAGCACCTTGTAAGCACTGTCATACTGACCCAGCAGCACTTGACCAACGTCATTGATGCTCAGGCCAACAAAGCTGTTGCGGGTTGCCCAAGTGTCAGAAGCACCAGTGCCATCAATCTTCACACCCTGTTCGACTTGCCAGATGGCCTTCAGGCCATTACCCAGGTCTTCGTCACCCTTGAAGCCGATACGCGAAGTATTGCTCGACACACGCGAGGTGGATTTCACGTCTTTTGCGACAACAGGCGAAGCATCCGGATTGGCAGTGCCGCCAGTAGCCTTCACCGACTCAACATCGGCGTTCATCACGCCATAGATTTGCACGTCGGCCAGCACGGCCGGAGCAATAAAAGCACTGGCCAGAGCGGCGGCGATCAGTTTCTTGTTCATGTCGTTTCTCCACACAGGAATTTTGTTTGGCACCGTTGCTGCGGTGTGGTGCGACTATATCGCCGTATTCATGACAATCCGATTTATCAAGTCAGAAAACCATCAAAAATCATTTTTGTCGTTACAAAAAAACAACACAAACAGCATATTTATATTTTTGTCATATATTTTGGTTGTAAAAAAACCACCCGTCTGGGTGGCTGTGTTGCCGCGCAACATCATCTGACCATGCGGGATCAAACGATCACGCCACCGCCGAGGCAGACATCGCCGTCATACAGCACCGCTGACTGCCCGGGTGTCACGGACCACTGGCTGTCGGCAAAGGCCAGACGAATGCGCCCGGATGACAGATTCGTCAATTCGCAGGCAGCATCCGGCATGCGATAGCGGTTCTTGGCTGCATATGCACCGTCATCCGGAGCAGCACCCAGCGTCCACGAGAGCTGTTCGGCCTCCAGCACCGGTTTCAGCAGCAGAGGATGGTCGTGTCCCTGCACCACGATCAGTTCATTACGGGGAATGTCCTTGCCGGCCACAAACCAGGGTTCGCCGTTACCATCCTTGCTGCCACCGATGTTCAGGCCCTTGCGCTGCCCAAGGGTGTAATACATCAGCCCCTCGTGCTGTCCGACCACACGCCCCTCCGGCGTCACCATGGCACCGGGATGCATCGGCAGGTAACGCTGCAAGAAAGCCCTGAACGGGCGTTCGCCGATAAAGCAGATTCCCGTCGAATCCTTTTTCCTGGCATTGGGCAAACCGATCTCGCCGGCAATGCGCCGCACTTCGGTCTTGTGCAGGTCGCCCAGCGGAAACAGGGCTTTCTCGAGCTGGGCTGGCACCAGCCGGTACAGGAAATAACTCTGGTCCTTGCCCGGATCAACGCCCTTGAGCAAATAGTGGCGGCCATCGCGTTCAAGCTTGCGTGCGTAATGACCGGTAGCAATGCAGTCGGCACCCAGCTGCATGGCGTAATCAAGGAAGGCCTTGAACTTGATTTCGGCATTGCACAGCACGTCCGGATTGGGTGTGCGGCCAGCCGAGTATTCGTCCAGAAAATACTGGAACACCCGCTCCTTGTATTCCTTGGCAAAGTTGACGATTTCCATGTCAATGCCGAGCAGGTCGGCAACACTCATGGCATCAAGGGAATCCTGCTTGATCGAGCAATATTCGCTGTCGTTGTCGTCTTCCCAGTTCTGCATGAACACGCCGATCACTTCGTGACCTTGCTGCTTGAGCAGATAGGCTGTCACCGACGAGTCCACCCCGCCCGACAAGCCGACTACGATGCGTTTTTTCTTCTCCGTCATGACGGTGAATATCCTTCGTTCCAAACCGGCAACGGCACAACGACTGCATCGTGTCCGTTGTCAAAAAACCAGCTGTCTACTGCCCAGTCCTGCCCCTGGTCGTCACGCATCCAGGCGGTGTAGTGCAAATCCACTATCCGTGGCGCCCGCCACGTGCGGCCCATGGGCTGATGAAACCGTACCCAGCCCTGACGGACCAGCCAGACCAGCCATGCAGACGTGCTGGTACTGTGGTCCACACAGTCACGCCGGCCTTCTGCGGCTCCATCGGCAAAATTGCCACCCCGGTCACCACCGATCAGCGTCGTACGCGCACCTATGCGCTCGATCAGGCCAATGGCACGGGCGATGGCCTGGCGCTCGTCGGCAGCACTCTCCACTCCGGCAAACAAACCGGCCAGTTCCTGCATGTCTGCTGGCGAAACATCGAACGCAGCCTGCTTGTGACAGCCATAGCCGTAACAAACATCAAGGCTCTCGGCCCGGATCCCGCAAGACCACAGCGCCAACACCAGCAGGCAGGCTTCAAGCCGCATGTGGCCCGAAGCCGACATGCGTCAGCAACTCCAGCGGATAATGCCGGCCGGCACGGGCATCCTCGGCACATCGCACGACCAGCGAACTGCGATGACGGGCGCTGCTGGCATGGATTTCCTCAAGCGTCATCCAGCGCGGGCCGATGATGCCTTCGTCCAGTTCTGCATCGGGCACCTCGCCTACAAGACGGCAGGCAAAGGCAAAACGCAGGTACACGATCGAAGGCTCATCCCGCCGGGGCGCGGCATAAATGCCGACCAGATGCACGGGCTCAACCAGAAAACCGGTTTCTTCGCGGGTTTCCCGGACAACGGCATCCAGAAGGGTTTCACCCAGCTCCCAGTGGCCGGCCGGCTGGTTGAACTGCGGCCCGTCAGGCGTGTGCTCTTCCACCAAAAGAAAACGACCGTCGTGTTCAACAACGGCCGCGACAGTCGCGTTCGGTTTCCATTGCGCCATGCGGCGTCTCCACAATCAGTGTTGCGGAACAGTATACCGCGCCGCAGCCGGCGCTCGCCAAGCCTCAGCGGGCAGACGGAACCGCGCGCAATTCGATCATGGCCGAACCTGCGCTGCTGCCCCCCGGCCCCAGCTCCAGCACCCGGGCGCCAGAGGCTTCGGTCAGCAGGGTGCCCACATTCAGCCACTGGCCCAGCTGGCCGGTGATGCGGGCGCTGTTGCGCGCTGTCGGGCGGGACAGGGCGGCCCGGCTGCCGGCCACCCGGTAAGTCAGGCCTTCGGAACCAAAGCCCGGCAAAATCCAGAAGCCGGTAACCGGCGCACCGTTGTCCGGCACTTCGAGACGACGGCCGTCGGCCAGATTGACCACCGTGCGGTTGGCCCAGGCCGTGCCCAGCGACACAAAACTGATCCGGTTCAGTGGTGCACGCAAAACCGGTACGGGCGGAACTTCCGGCTGTCGGTTGCCCAAAGGCACGTCCAGCCCTTCCACCCAGACGCCGTGGCCATGGTGCCGGCGGGCCTGCCAGCTGCCGACGGTGACATCACCGGTTATTGCTTCACCGGGTTGTACGGCCTGATCCGGCACCCGGACCTCGATGGCCAGAGAAGCCGGCGCGGCCACGGCCACACCGGCCCACAGTGACAGGGCGGAAAAAAGGGCTTTCACTGGTAATCCTTACCCGCACGCCAGATCGACAGAATGATCCAGATGCTGTTGAAAAATGCTGCCATGAAACCCAGAAAACCGAATAGCGGCAGGCCGAACATGGTCGGGCCGGCCTGTACCGTCATCACGATCGACGAGCCGATGATCAGGCAGCCGGTCACGATGCCCATGGTCAGGCGATTGGCGCTTTTGTCGATCTGGTAACCGAAATGATCGAGCCGTTTGACATCAATGTCGATGTGGAACTTGCCACGCCGCATGCCTTTCACCAGCCGGACCATGTCGCGTGGCAGGTTGCCGATCATGCCCAGCAGGTCAAGCATGCTGCGCCCGCTGCGCCCGGCAATGGCCTTGGGCGTGTAGCGGCTCATGATGATGTGGCGCACGAACGGGCTCAGGTGCTCGATCAGCTTGAAATCCGGATCCAGCTGGCGGGCAAAGCCTTCCAGCGTGATCAGTGCCTTGAACAGCATGGACAGATCGGCCGGCAGCACGATGGAGTGCTCGCGCATCAGTCCCATGATGTCGTTGATCAGCTGCGTCAGGTCCAGCGCCGACAGCGACAGGTCTTCGTACTGGAACATGAATTCGGCAATGTCGGCCTTCAGGCGTTCATCGTCCACCTGGGCATTGCCGGTCCATTCGATCAGCACATCGTAAACGCCACGCTCGTCGCGGCGCGACAGGGCGGCCAGCAGATCGGCCAGCTCGTCACGGCGGTCGCGTGACAGGCGGCCCACCATGCCAAAATCGATAAAGACAATGCGGTTGTCGGGCAGGAAAAACACATTGCCCGGGTGCGGGTCGGCATGGAAAAAGCCGTCGATCAGGATCATCTTCAGCACGGCGTCGGCCCCGCGCTGGGCAAGCAGTTTCCGGTCCAGCCCTGCGGCATCGACAGCCACCAGATCCGTAGCGGGGATGCCATCGACAAAATCCTGCACGTTGACGCCGGTGTTGGTGAGTTCCCAGTACACCCGCGGCACAACGATATGTTCGTCCCCGACAAAGTGCTGGGCAAAGCGCTCCATGTTGCGCGCCTCGGCTGCCAGGTTGAGTTCCCGCCGCAAGGCCTTGGCGAACTGCACCACCATTTCGGACGGCTGGTAGCGGCGCGCATCCGGAAACTCGATTTCGATCATGCGCGCCAGATGCCCGAGGATGCGCAGGTCGGCGTCGATCTTGTCGACAATGCCGGGACGGCGCAGCTTGATGGCAACCAGCGTGCCGTCCAGCAACCGCGCCCGGTGGACCTGGGCAATGGACGCCGCACCGATCGGATGCGCGTCAAACTCGGTACACACGCTCTCGACCGGCACACCCAGCGCCGCCGTCAGCACGGCCGAAAGCTGCCTGGCCGGAATCGGCGGCACCCGGGTTTGCAGTTTTTCAAACTCGGCAATCCATTCCGGAGGAAACACGTCCACCCGGGTGGCCATGATCTGCCCGAACTTGATGAAGGTCGGCCCCAGATCCTCCAGTGCCCGGCGTACGCGCACAGGCGTCGGCACATATGCGTCCGGGCCGGGCAGGGGGCCGCGGAACCATTCAATGCCTTTTTCGACCGCACGCGGCAGCTTCAGCCGCTGGGCGAACTCTCCCAGTCCGTGCCGAAACAGGATGGCGGTAATCTCGCGCAGGCGCGGCAGATCGCGCATGGCGACAAAGGTCTCTTTCAGCATGAAGTTTGTGAGTGGATCCGATTTCCGCAGTATATAAGCTGTACCTGTTGTCTTTACAGCCGGGGGTGGGTCGATTACATTCGCCACCCATGAAATTTGCTTTCCGTCCCGTTGCTGCAACCCTGCTGGCCTCGCTTGCGTTGGCACTGACGAGTCCGGCTCGTGCCAGCGAGACGGCAGCCAAGCCCCGCGCTGAAACCCGCCTGTCCTCTCCCGGCGATGAAGCCATGGGAGACATCATCCTGCAAGCCATGAGCCTGATGGGCATCGCCTACCGGTTCGGCGGCAACAACCCGTCGCAGGGATTTGATTGCTCAGGCTTCGTACGCTACATCTTTTCCAAGTCCGCCGGCATCAACCTGCCCCGGACTGCCGGCGAGCAGGCCCAGCACGGCAGGCCGGTTTCGCGCGACGACCTTCAGCCGGGTGACATCGTCTTCTTCAACACCCGCGGCTTTGCCTTCTCGCACAACGGCCTCTATATCGGCAACGGCAAGTTCATCCATGCACCGCGCACGGGCAAGAACATCGAAATCGCCAGCATCAACGCAAGCTACTGGTCTGGCCGTTTCAATGGTGCCCGCCGGGTTTCGCGCTCGGCCGGCGGACGCGAATTCCTGGCTGACCAGGATGCCGCCCCCAGGAAGCCGTCCGATACCGATCCGATTGCCAGCTTTGCCGACAACGGGTCCGCACTCGCAGGCGGTGCAGCTGCGGTGGCCGGAGTCGGCGCACTGGCTGCGGCCAAGTCCGCAACCGGCAAACAGCCGGCAGCAGTGGAAACAGGCAAATCCCGGGCGGCTCCAAACACCCTGAAATGCCCGCCACCCAAAAAAGGCCTGTCCACACGTGATCGCAAGCGGCAACTGGCCGCCTGCGAGGAGCAGAAAAAAGAGCAGGCCGCCAGCAAGGGATCGGCCAAAAAATCTGCCGCATCGTCAAAGTCGGGTAAATCGGCTACCAATAACAAGGCCAGGACGGCGAGCAAAGCCACCGGCAAGGCAACCTCTAACACGACCAAGAAAAAAACGGGTACCAGCAGCAAAAGCAAGAGCCCGACCACCGGGAAGAAAAAATCATGACTGACTGCATGCCGGAATTTCCGGTATGGCGCGACCCGCAGGGCAATCCGGTCGCCTGCGTCGAAAAAATCAAGGTAATGCACGAAAACCTGACCGAATTAAGGCAGGTCGCGCAGGATGCCTTTGAAGATGCCATTCTCATGGGGTGCGATGAACAGCAGATCCGCGACTATCTCGCCGGAATGATGCTCTCGCTCGTCAACCCTTACCCCCAGGACTGATCGCCCGTCATGTCATTTGAATCAATGATCGCCATGCGCTACGTCCGTGCGCGGCGGCAAAACAGCTTCATTTCGTTCATTTCACTGGTTTCCATTGTCGGCATCGCCTTGGGCGTGGCAGCACTGATCATCGTCCTGTCGGTCATGAACGGTTTTCAGAAAGAAATCCGCACCCGTATGCTCGGCGTGGCCTCGCACCTGGAAGTTTCCAGCGTGACCGGCCAGCTCAATGACTGGCCTGCCGTACAGAAACTGGTTGCGGCTGATCCGCGGGTAGAAGCCAGCGCGCCGTTCATCGCAGCCCAGGGCCTGCTGTCAGCACAGGGTGCCGTACGCGGTGCCCTGGTTCGCGGAGTGGTGCCGAAGCTGGAAGACCAGGTGGTCAACGTCGGCTCGCACATGGTGGTCGGCAAGCTGACCGACCTGCAACCCGGCGGGTTCGGCATCGTGCTGGGCGTCGAACTGGCGCGGGCACTGGGTGTCGGTATGGGTGACAAGGTCAACCTGATCACGCCGGAAGGCCAGTTCACGCCGGCGGGCATGCTGCCCCGGCTCAAGACCTTCACCGTCGTCGGCGTATTCAAGGTCGACATGTACGAATACGACGCCACACTGGCCATGATCGACCTGGCCGATGCCCAGCGCCTTTTCCGCATGGGCGACAGCGTATCCGGGCTGCGCCTCAAGCTGGACGACGTTTTGCAGGCGCCGGTGGTCAAGCGTGACCTGTATCCGCGGATTACCCAGAACCTGGTCCTGACCGACTGGACCGACCAGCATTCCAACTATTTCCGGGCCGTGCAGATCGAAAAGCGCATGATGACCATCATCCTGACGCTGATCGTGGCAGTGGCAGCATTCAACTTGGTGTCGACACTGGTGATGGTGGTAACGGACAAGCGGGCAGACATCGCCATCCTGCGTACGCTGGGAGCAAGCCCCGGCTCGATCATGAAGATCTTCATGCTCCAAGGCGCGATTTCCGGTGTGGTCGGCACCGTATCCGGTGTGGTCGGCGGCGTAGTCGTTGCCTTCAATCTCGATACCATCGTACCGGCCATCGAACGGATTATCGGCACCAAACTGCTCTCCAGCGAGGTCTACATGATCGACCACCTTCCGAGCGACGTGCAGTTTGCCGACGTGTCAACCATTGCCGTCATCGCCCTGGTGCTGGCCTTCATCGCCACGCTTTACCCGAGCTGGCGCGCCGCCCGCACCCAACCGGCCGAGGCATTGCGCTATGAGTGATCTGGTTCTCAAGGCCGAAGGACTCGGCAAAACCTATGCCGGACTGGACGTACCGGTACTGTCCGGCATCAGCCTGACCCTCGGGAAAGGCGAAAGGCAAGCCATCATCGGCAGTTCCGGCTCGGGCAAATCCACCCTGCTGCACCTGCTGGGCGGACTGGATACGCCATCCACCGGCCGGGTGGAGCTGGGCGGGCAGGACCTGTACGCCCTGTCGGAAAAGGCCCGTGGCGACCTGCGCAACCGCATGCTCGGGTTCGTGTACCAGTTTCATCATCTGCTGCCCGAATTTTCCGCCGTTGAAAACGTGGCCATGCCCTTGCTGATCCGGCGGATGGGCAAGGCCGATGCCGAGGAAAAGGCTGCGGCCATGCTCAAGCGGGTCGGGCTGGGACACCGCCTCGCTCACCGCCCGGGCGAGCTGTCCGGCGGCGAGCGCCAGCGGGCAGCCATCGCCCGGGCACTGGTGACGGAACCTGCCTGCCTGCTGGCCGACGAACCCACCGGCAACCTCGACCGGCATACGGCGGAAGCCGTGTTTGACCTGATGCTGGAGCTGAATGCCGATGCCGGCACGGCACTGGTGATCGTCACCCACGACTACGACATTGCAGCCCGCACCGGCAGCATTTACCGCCTGACGGACGGACAGCTGCTCGCGGCCTGACGTTTTTGCGCCCCACGTCAGCCTCCCGCGATGACCTCGCGGGAGGTATTATTTTTGTATTTTGCTGCTCCTGAGCCTCCATGACCCAAGACCCCGCACACGCTGCCACATCCATTGACAACCTGATGGCCGACCAGGCCAACAAGTTCGACCTGATTGTCGAACTGCTGACCACCAAAACCGGGTTGATACAACTGGCCTTGCTGGTACTGATCGTCTGGTTCGGCCTCTGGTTCGCCGTCCGCGTACAGCGCTATCTCTTCCGGGATCATCCGGAACGGCGCGAACGGCTGCTGACCTACCTGTTCGGACGACTCGCCCTGCCGGTTTGCGGATTCGTACTGGCCTTGCTGGCCATCGTGGCCAACGCGCTGTACTTCAAGGCCGACGCCACCATCCTGACAGTCGGCTCAGCCATGCTGTTCTGGCTGGGTGTCACCCGGCTGGCCGCAGCACTGGTGCGGACCATCCTGCCCAAAGGCAAGATCGAGCAGGGCACCGAGCACTCCATCGCCGTCCTGTTCTGGCTGGGCTTCATTGCCTACCAGCTCGGATTCGACGGGCTGATTTTTTCGTGGCTGGACTCCATCAGCTTCCACGTCGGCAAAAACCGCCTGACGGCGCTGATGATCCTGAGCGCCCTGCTGTGGGTGTCGGTCATCATGCTGGCTGCCTTGTGGGTCAGCCGCCTGATCGACAAGCGCATCATGCTGATCAGCCACGTCGACCTCAGCTTCCGCATCGTCATCTCCAAGCTGGTCCGGACCGGCATGATCATCGCCGCCGTCCTGATCGCGCTGCCGATCGTCGGCATCGACCTCACCGTCCTGTCGGTCTTTGGCGGTGCGCTTGGTGTCGGCCTGGGTTTCGGCCTGCAAAAGATCGCCAGCAACTACGTATCCGGTTTCATCATCCTGCTGGACCGCTCGGTACGCATCGGTGACCGGGTCACGGTCGACGGTGCCGGCTCGCGCACCGGCATCATCCAGGAGATCACCTCGCGCTATGTCGTCCTGCGGCAGGCCGACGGCACCGAAGCGCTGATCCCGAACGAAACCCTGATTTCCAACACCGTGGTCAATACCTCGTACAGCGACCGCTCCGTCTGGCAGAGCCTGGAAATCGGCGTAGCCTACGGCAGCGACCTGCGGCAGGTGATGGCACTGATGGTGGAGGCCACCACCAGCTCACCGCGCGTCCTGCAGGACCCGGCCCCGACCGCCTTTGTAACGGCGTTTGCCGACAGCAGCATCAACCTGACACTGGGATACTGGGTGGGCGATCCGGAAAACGGCCTGCTTGGCCCCAAATCCGCCATCAACCTGGCCATCTGGGACAAGTTCGTCGAGCACGGCATCCAGATTCCGTTCCCTCAGCGGGAAGTCCGGGTACTGGGCGATGTCAGCATGATTCCGCAGGAGAGCCGACAGGCATGACGCAAGAAGCAAACCATGACCAGACGGTCATCATCGTTGACGACGATGACGCCGTGCGCGAAGCGCTGAGCTGGTTGCTGGAAGACAACGGATTCACCATCCGCGTGTTCGATTCGGGCGAATCCCTGCTGGCTGCCAGTCACTGCGTCAGCACTGCCGGCTGTCTGGTCCTGGATGTCCGGCTTTCCGGCATCAGCGGCCTGATCCTGTTCGAACGCCTGCGGGCACTGGGCGATTGCCCCCCCGCCATTTTCCTGACCGGTCATGCGGACGTTCCACTGGCTGTCAGCGCACTCAAGATGGGTGCCGCGGATTTTTTCGAGAAACCGTTTGACGACGCCCGGCTGATTGCCCGCGTGGCCGAGTGCCTGGCGGCCGACAACCAGCGGCGTCAGGCCCGCCAGCACTGGCAGCGTATCGATGCTGCCTTGCAGCAACTGACCGAACGCGAACACGAGGTCATGCAGTTGATCGTGGCTGGCCGGCTCAACAAGCAGATTGCCGAAGAACTGGATATTTCCATCAAGACCGTAGAGGTCCACCGTTCGCGGGTTCTCGACAAGATGGGCGTGAAATCGGCGGTGGAACTGGCCGGTCTCCTGGGGCGGCGCGAACGGCAGGGTGAAGCCTGAATGACGTACAAGCGCCCCGAATCGGTCCTGGTCGTGATCCATACAGCTGATTTGCAGATCCTGCTGCTGGAACGGGCCGATGCGCCCGGTTTCTGGCAATCCGTCACCGGCAGTCTGGAAGAGGGCGAGAACCTGCCGGAGGCAGCATGGCGTGAAGTGGCCGAGGAAACCGGCCTGACGGCTGGCCGGATGCATGACTGGCAGCAGCAGAACGTGTGGGAAATCTATCCGCGCTGGCGTCACCGCTATGCACCAGGCGTCACGCACAACACCGAGCATGTGTTTTCGCTGGAGGTGCCGGCCGGGTTGTCCGTCCGCCTGGCGCCGGGCGAGCATACGGCAGCCTGCTGGCTACCCTGGCAAGCCGCTGCCGCGCAGGCATTTTCGCCGTCGAATGCCGAAGCCATCCGGGCACTGGCACGGCAGCGGACAGGGGCTTCCGCAGACTGATTCCTGCGGGTGTGGCCATGAGCGGACAGGTACGCAAGATCATCCACGTGGATTGCGACGCGTTTTATGCCTCGGTGGAAATGCGCGACCACCCGGAATGGCAGCATGTGCCGCTGGCAGTAGGCGGCCGCCCGGAAAACCGCGGCGTGATTGCCACCTGTAACTATCTGGCCCGCCGCTTTGGCGTGCATTCGGCCATGCCGTCCGCCCGGGCCCTGCGCCTGTGCCCCAGGCTGCTGCTGGTGCCTCCGGACTTCACCCGCTACCGGGCCGCCAGCCAGCACATCCTTGCGATCTACCGGGATTTCACGCCGCTGGTCGAGCCGCTGTCGCTGGACGAAGCATATCTCGACGTCACCAGCCAGCCGCATTGCCAGGGCAGCGCCACCCTGATGGCAGAGGCCATCCGCGCCCGGATCTGCAGCGAAGTCGGCCTGACAGCATCGGCCGGCATCGCGCCCAGCAAGTTTCTGGCCAAGGTGGCCAGCGACTGGAACAAGCCCGACGGGCAATTCGTGATCCTGCCTCAGGCCATTGATGCCTTCGTGGCGGCATTGCCGGTCCGGCGCTTCTGGGGTGTCGGGACCGTGACAGCTGCCCGCCTGCAAGCCATGGGAATCGAAACGGGAGCAGACATCCGGGCAACGCCGCTGGAACAACTGGTAGCGGAATTCGGCCGTTTTGGCGAACGGCTGCACGAACTGGCGCACGGCATTGACGAGCGGCCGGTGGAGCCGGAACGCGTGCGCAAGTCGGTCAGCGTCGAGGAAACCTATGCACAGGACCTG
>RRZU011869045.1_pt1 | contig 31003 bp, 25 predicted proteins | sample 2165561 | NCBI WGS metagenome assembly RRZU01 (sample SAMN10456909, study PRJNA506462) | wastewater metagenome | isolation source: wastewater sludge | place: USA: Moscow, Idaho | reverse complement strand
TCTTTATATTTAGCTTTAGCTAGAGTTACAATTGGATTTTTTATCATTACTGCATTGTGGTCTATTATCATAACAATTTATCATTCAAAACAAATATCAGATAGTCTTGAGAGCCTTATAACCAAAGAGGTAAATCATTATTCTAAAATTTCAGGAGATATTGACCTAACCGTTCACAATGAAAGATACAATAATCTTTTAAAAATTATTACAATAGATTCACAAAAGAATGATATTGTTTTATTAAATTTATATGATAAAAATCAAAAATTACTTCTAAATATAATAAATATCCCTCCATCAAAAATAATACCATTTACACTTGAACCAAATACAACTATTTTTGCTGAACAAAAATACAAAATAATACCTATTAGTGAGAACTTAGTGTATCTAAGTTTTTATAAGCAATTATCTCTAAATAATAAAGTTTATCACCTAAAGATAGTGAAAAAGTTAGATAGTAAAACTATTAATTTAATTCAAAAAGATATTTTTAACAGCATAATAATAGTTTTTTCGACTGTAACTTTTATTTTTATCTCTATTTTTCCAATTATATTCTCTCAATACAATAACCTATTAGACAAAACTAATGAACTTTTTAAAAGTAATATTGATACTTTAATCTCTTTAGGAAATGCCGTAGCAAAAAGAGATAGTGATACAAGTGAGCATAACTATAGAGTTACATACTATAGTATTAAGTTAGCACAAGCTTTAGAGTTATCACAAGATGAGATAAAAACAATTATAAAAGGTGCTTTTTTGCACGATATAGGAAAAATTGCCATAAGTGACAGTATTCTTTTAAAACAAGCTAAATTAAATGAAAAAGAGTTTGATATTATGAAAACTCATGTAAATCATGGAGTTGATATAGTAAAAAATATCGATTGGTTACACGATGCACAAAAAGTGATACAAAATCATCATGAAAAAGTTAATGGTAGTGGCTATCCAAATGGATTAAAAAAAGATGAAATCCCTATTGAAGCTAGAATATTTGCAGTTGTAGATGTATTTGATGCACTTACATCCAAAAGACCGTACAAAGAGGCTTTTGATATTGAAAAAAGTATTAGCATTATTAAAGATGATGTCAATGTACACTTTGATTCAAATATTGTTGCTAAATTTGAAGAGATTTATAAAAATCTTTATTATGATATTGTTGATATATCTTCGAAAGAATTGGAAGATATATTTTTTATAAATATCAAACCTTATTTTGATATAAAATATTCAACTAAAAAAGTGCTACTCACAAGCTTTTGAGGAGGTATAAATGAATAGAACAATACTACAATCTTTAGCCTATCTTGTTATCATTATTGCTGGATTAAAAATGGCAAATAATATAATTCTCCCTCTTCTTATGGCTATTTTTTTGTTTATTTTATTTCTCCCCTTGGCAAAAAAATTACAATCAATAGGTACACCAGATATCATTACAACAATCGTTGTTTTTGTGATAATCCTTAGTGTTATCGTTATCATTAGTAGCTTTTTAGTCTCATCAGGGCAAGATATAGTATCAAATATAGATACTTATCAAGAGAAGTTTAATCAACTACACCAAAATATCATAAGTTATTTTGATAAACATGGCATATTTTTGGAGCAGAATAACATAATTCCTCTCTTTGAACCAGCAAAAATTATAAATTTTATGGCTTCTTTCATACAAAGTATGAGTGATATTTTAACAAATAGTTTTATGACACTTTTGATAGTGGTATTTTTATTGTTGGAATCATCACAATTTTCAAAAAAATTGCTTTTATTAATGAATGAAAGAGAAAGAGTTAATTTAAATATATTTTTTAAAAATATTAATGGATATTTTCTAACTAAAACAATAACCTCTTTAGTAACAGGGCTTTTAGTATGGGCATTACTTTTACATTTCAATCTTCACTATGCTTTACTTTTTGGAATTCTAGCTTTTTTATTAAATTATATTCCTAATATTGGTTCAATAATGGCAGCTATTCCTGCATTGTTGATAGCTTTACTACAACTCACTTTAGTAGAAACATTATTTATTGGAATTGGCTATCTAATTATAAATCTCTCCATTGGAAATTTTATAGAACCAAAATTAATGGGTAAAAAAGTTGGTTTATCAACTCTTGTTATTTTTCTATCTATGATTATTTGGGGTTGGATATTTGGTCCTATTGGGATGTTTCTATCTGTACCATTAACATTAATAATCAAACTAGCAGTTGAGAATAGTAAAAGATATTATTGGATTTCAATTTTATTAAGTGACCAATGTATAGAAGATAAAACTCTTAAAGAAGAGGGAAAAGAGTAAATATGAAATTGTATTTTAAAAAAGAAATATTACACATAAGGATAGAGATAAATGGAAAATAAAAAAATTGAAGAGATACTCTCTCAAATCAAAGTGTTAGAAAATGAATTGATTGAAGAGTTTAAGAAAAAAGAGGAGAAGTTTTTTTATAAAATTGAAAATGAAAAAGCAAAATTTGAACAAAAAGTTATCATTGAGGGTAAATCAAAAATTATAAGTTCTCTTCAATATCTCTCCTCCTTTCCTTTAGGTGTTATCCTAACTATTCCATTTATTTGGGCAATGATAATACCAATAATGCTCACTGATATTTTTGTCACCATCTATCAAGCTATCTGTTTTCCAATCTATAAAATACCAAAAGTGAGACGAAAAGATTATGTGATAATGGATAGACACACTCTTTTTTATCTTGATAAAGTGGAGCGGATAAATTGCTGGTATTGCGAATATTTCAATGGTGTAGTTGCCTATGTAAGAGAGGTAGCAGCAAGAACTGAACAATTTTGGTGTCCTATCAAACACTCAAAGCCACTCAAAGAGAAACACTCACGATATGATAACTTTTTTGATTTTGGAGACTATACAAAATATAGAGAAGAACTAGAAACTAAAAGAACAAACTTTGAGGATATAAAAGAAAAAGAGAAGGAAAAAGAAAATGTATAAATTTGCTATCAACCGACCGATTACAACCCTTATGGGTGTTTTGGCTTTTATTGTTTTTGGACTTATCTCTTATAAAACGATGCCAATTAATCTTTTCCCAAATGTAGATTTTCCAGTCGTAACGATCCAAACTGCTTACAATGGTGCAGATGCAAGTACAGTTGAAACCAAGGTAACAGATAAAATCGAAGAGGTTGTAAGTGGAATCGATGGGATTGATAAACTCTTTTCTACAAGTTATGAGGGGATGAGTGTCGTTACTATCCAATTTAAACTTTTTAAAAATCTTGATGTTGCAACAAACGATGTACGAGATAAAATCGGGACACTCAAACTTCCTGACGAAGTTGAAAAACCAACTGTAAAAAAATTAGGAGCTAGTGGAGCTGTTATCAATCTTTTTGTCGCTTCAAAATTAAATGACCCAATCGCTTTAATGAGACTAGCTGATGAGAAACTCAAACCAAAACTTCAAAGAATTCAAGGGGTTGGAGAGGTAAATATCATTGGATTTCAAGATAGAGAGATACGAATCTTTATTGACCCATTTTTACTTAATAAATATGGTATTACCGCTCTTGAACTTCAAAAAATAGTAGCAAGCCAAAATATAAGTTTAGGTGCTGGAAAACTTATAAATAAAGATAAAGAGATAATTATAAAAGTAAAAGCGGATGCGATTGATATTAAGTCGCTCAAAAATATTTTTGTCAAAGATGGAGTGAAACTTCAAGATATCGCTAAAGTGGAAGATAGCCTAAGTGATAGCAGTAGTTTTGCCTCATTTAATGGTCATCAAGGTGTGATGATAGAGGTGAAAAAAATCTCAGGGGAAAATGTCCTCAATATCATCAAAGGGGTAAAAGAGGTGATGCCTCGACTTGAGACTATTGCTGGAAAAGATTATGAACTGAAACTTCTTCAAGACCAAAGCGATAAAATTATGGTTAATATCGATAATGTTACCTTTGACCTTATTTATGGTTCTATCTTAGCTGTTCTCATTGTATTCTTTTTCCTTAGAAATTTTACCGCTACTTTGGTTTCAGCCCTTGCGATTCCAACTTCTATCATCGGAACTTTTGCGATTATCGACTGGCTTGGATATGACCTCAATCGTCTCACACTTATCGGACTTACTTTAGCAATTGGGATATTTATCGATGATGCGATTGTTGTTATTGAAAATATTACCAAAAAACTAGAAAGTGGGATGAAGCCTTTTGAAGCTTCATTTGAAGGGATTAAAGAGGTGGCATTTTCGATTTTAGCAATCTCATCTGTTTTATTAGCCGTATTTATCCCAGTTGCTTTTATGGATGGGATTGTGGGGATGTTTTTTAACTCTTTTGCTATGACAGTTGCTTCTGGGATTATCATCTCCTATCTTGTTGCAGTTATGTTTATCCCTACCATTGGAGCTAGAGTTTTAAAGAGTGAAGAGAGTTGGTTCTTCCATAAAACTGAACCACTTTTTGTTGCACTTGACCGTAGTTATGTTGCACTTTTAAGATTTTTACTTCGATTTAAAACACTTACCATCATAGCAACTGTTGGACTTTTAATAGCTTCTACAAAACTCACTGTTGGGATGGATTTTATGCCGATGGAAGATAATAGTGAATTTCAAGTATTTATAAAAGCACCTGTTGGGACAAGTTTAGAAAATATGAAAAAACAACTAAGCCCCATAGTGGAAAAACTCCAAAAAGATAAAGCTATCGACTATACAGTGGTCTCTATCGGATACAATTCTGCTAAAGAGATTCACAAAGCAAAAATCTATGCCAAACTCAAACCAAAAGAGGAAAGGTTAGGACAAAGTCAAGAATTTATGGTACAAAAATATACCGATGAATTGAAAACTATCAAAAATATGGTTATCACAGTTGAAGATGTGCCACCATTTGATACAGGTAGTTCCAATGCACCTGTACAAATCGTTATCACAGGAGATGATTTAAAAGTATTGGATGAAACAAGCCAAAAAGTTGCCCATCTTCTTCAAAATATCAATGGATTAGCAAATATTGATAGAGATTATGAAAGTGGAAAACCACAAATCACAATCGACATCGATAGACAAAATAGTGCAATAGCAGGGGTAAGTGCAAATGAGATAGCTGGAATCCTATCAAGTGCTTATAGTAGCGATAGAGCAATCTCGTACTATGAAGAGAAAGGGCGACAATTTGATATCACACTTCGTTTTGATGATAGATTTAGAAGCTCAATTGAAGATATGAAAAAACTCCAAGTAAGAGCTGCAAATAATGAATTTGTATCACTTGATGGTCTTGTAAACTTTGAATCAACAACAAGTGTAGCATCTATCAATAGATTTGATAGGGAGCGAAAAGTTTTGGTAACTGCTGGACTTTTTGGAGAGAGTTTGGACAATATTGTTTTAAAAGTTGATAGTGAGATAAAAAAACTTCTCCCAGCTGGATACAACTACCGATATACTGGAGATATTGAAAATATGAAAGACACAGGGGCTGCTTTTGGTGGAGCTGTTTTACTTGCTGTTATCTTGATTTATCTTATTTTGGCTGCCCTTTATGAGTCACTTTTACAACCTTTTATCATAATGGTTTCGATGCCATTATCGTTTACAGGTGTGATGGTGGCACTTCATTTAAGTGGAAATAATTTTAGTTTATTTGTAATGATTGGGATAATACTTCTTCTTGGAATGGTTGGGAAAAATGCTATTTTGGTGGTAGATTTTGCAAACAAAGCGGTCAAAGATGGAAAATCTGTAGATGAAGCACTTCTTGAAGCTGGAGAAAAAAGACTTCGTCCGATTCTTATGACTACATTTGCGATGATAGGTGCGATGGTACCACTTGCTTTTGGCGGAGGGGCTGGAAGTGAATCAAACGCTCCTATGGCACTAGCAATAATCGGGGGACTTGTAAGTTCAACTATTTTGACACTTTTAGTTGTCCCTGCGATTTATAAATTTATCTATCCAGTTGATAGATGGATTAGAAAATTTTATGAGAAAGGTGAGGTTTAACTTTATATCTACAGTTAACTTTGAAATTATCTAAAGAATTCGCAAATATCAACATCTAAAATAGTAGCAATTTTCATAAGATGTTCAAGATTGAAGTGCTTTGAATTTTTAAAGTTTTCAGCATTTGTATAAAAAGTAGCTGTAGTAAAACCCATGCAAAGTGCTATATACTCTTGGGTAATCCCTTTTTGAATACGAATATTCTTTATATTTGAAGCTATTTTTCTATGTTTTGATTCTATATATTCATCTGAGATATCGCAAAATTGTTTCATTCTTTATAACCTATAAGTTAAGTTTTTTGTTAGAATCATAGTGATAGAATCAAATTTAAGTTATAACCTATAGGTTTTATTCGTATAGTTAGACAGTATCAAATTAATTTAGGGAGTTAAAATATGTTTTTTGGAAGTACAAAACAAAAAGATAACGAAATAGTAAAACTAAAGCAAATTATTAAAAATTTGGAGCAAAATAAAAGTGATGAAGATATAGTATTCACTGAAATAAATGAAGCTCTTTTAAAATTTGAAAAAGGTTTTTATGACTTAACCCTCAAAGTCTCTTCAAGTAATCCAAAATTAAATGAAATCAAAGAAAATCTCAATAATGCTTTAAAATCAAATGCAAAATATTCAAATCAAGCTGTTAAAACACTTATAGAATATGGTAATGCAAATTTTGCATACGAAGTAAGTACAGAGGGAATTAGTGGAAAAACTGGCTCTATACTTTTGGGTATTCGTGCTTTAGGAAGTAGTATTTCAGAACTTTTAGCACTGATGGATTTGACATCAAATCAGTTAAATAATGAGATGATAGAACTTTCAAGTGCTTCAAATATGTTAGCTTCTGCTTCAAATCAACAAGCAGCATCTTTAGAAGAAACTGCCGCAGCTTTAGAAGAAGTTACAAGTACGATTATAAATACAAGTCAAAATACCGCTTTGATGTCAAAACTTTCAAACGAAGTGAGCCGTTCAGCCGCAAACGGAGAAAAACTAGCTAATGAGACTTTTATTTCGATGGATAGTATAAATCATGAAGTTACTGCGATTGATGATGCTATAGTTGTGATAGACCAAATTGCTTTTCAAACGAATATTTTAAGTCTCAATGCAGCAGTGGAAGCAGCAACGGCTGGGGAAGCTGGAAAAGGATTTGCAGTTGTAGCACAGGAGGTACGAAACTTAGCAAATAGAAGTAGTGATGCAGCCAAAGAGATTAAAAATATTGTCCTAAAAGCAAAAGATAAAGCAAATAGCGGAAAACAAATAGCTCAAAATATGATAGATGGTTATGCGACACTTAATCAAAATATTGAAAGTCAATTAAAATTAATAGCTGATGTATCAAATGCAAGCTTGGAGCAAAAACAGGCAATTGAACAAATCAATGATGCAGTGAATGAACTAGATAAAACAACACAACAAAATGCCTCTGCTGCTTCACAAATAAGTTCTCAGAGTAAAAATATTCAGATTTTAGCTCAACAACTTGTAGATGTAGTGAACCACACAACTTATAATAAAGCTGCACAAAAACAAATATGTGATATTGATATGATGTTTACCCTCAATAAACTCAAACTTGACCATATCAATTTTAAAGATTCAAATTTTGTAAAACTTGACAATAATGCAACTTTTAAAGTGACAAATGACCATGACTGTAATCTAGGTAAATGGATAGATACACAAGAAAAAGAGGGAAAATCTTTTACTAAAACTTCAAATTGGAATCATCTTAAAGAAGTTCATGCAAAAGTCCATAGTGGAGTACAAAATATAGTAGATAATAATGCTAATGGCAATACTACAAAAATTTTACAGGATACCTTAGAGATAGATAAAGCAATCTCAGATGTTTTTTGGACTATACAACAAACAAAAAGAGATAACTGCGAAAGATAGTAACCTAAAAATAATGGACAAGGTGAAATTATGAATATTTTAAGTGATGAAGACTTTGCAATACTCTCAAGTAAGGCACTTTTGGGTGATATGCTCTCTATGATAGTTCATCAGTGGAAACAACCTCTTTCTATTATCTCTATATTAAGTACAAATATGGACTTTCAACTTGAAATAGATAATTTTAATAAAGAAAAGTTTCTTCATTGGAATAAGCAATTACAAGAACAAATCGGATATATGAGTGAAACTATTGATGATTTTAGAGATTTTTTGGATAATAAAAAAGAAAAAAATAAAATCAATGTAACAAATTGTATAGAAAGAGCAAAAAGATTTACAAATATTATTCTTATAAAAAATGAAATCACTTTGGAAGTTTATTATCATACAGCAAATCTTGAGATTTTAGCATTTCACAATGATATATGCCAAATCCTTATGATTCTTATTTCAAATGCAAAAGATAAATTTCTACAACTAGAGTTAGAATCAAAAAAAATAATTATTGAGGTGAGTGAAAATAATGAGGGACTACTTATAACTGTAATGGACAATGGAGGAGTGATAAATGAAGAAATTCTAGAAAATATTTTTCAAGAAAATTTTACTACAAAAGAGGAAAAAAAAGGTAACGGACTTGGTCTTTTTATCGCTAGTAAAATCATAAAAGAACATCTACAAGGGAAAATTTGGGTAGAAAACCTCTATGATATAAATAGTGTTCGATTTTGCTTACTTATCCCAAAATTTACTTCAATTCACTAATTTTAGAACTAAATTGTACTCATACAAAAGAAACTTTTTGTATGATTCACTTAATAATTTCACAAAACATATAATTACAAATATAAATTCAAGGGGGGGGGGGTGGTAGGAGTGATACCAAAAAAATATGAAATGGTGCTTTTTGCATTTTTGATGAGCTTTTTTATGGCTGGATTTATGAGTTTTATCGTAACACTTATAAATATTGGATTTGTTGATGGGTTAGTTTGGTTTTGGCTTGAGGCTTATTGGAAAGCATTTCTAGTGGCATTTCCAACTATTTTGATTGTAGTTCCACAAGTAAGAAAAATAGTTCAAAAGCTAATAAAATAAAGTTTTAAGTATACTACCGATTATGAAAATATTTATTGCCCTTTTATTATTTGTTGTCAATCTTTTTGCTCTCTCTATTAGTAGTAATGATAGGTATAATCTCTTTGAAAATGAAAAATACCAAATTATTTTTACACCTCAGTATGAAAAAGAGGCAATTTTTATCAAAGAAAATCTTGATGAATTTTTAACTAAAAATGATATCTCATTTGGATACACCTTTGATGAGCCTCTAAAAATTATCCTTATTTCAGATAATATAGAACTTGCAAATGCTTTTTCAACACAAATCCCTTTTAATATGAATGCCCTTTACAATGGTGGGTCATCAAAAAAGGATTATTTTAGTACAACATCGTGGTTAAGTGCTGTTTTAACCCATGAGCTAATTCACAACTATCAGCTCAATGCTAAAAAATCAGAAATTTCAAAAACTCTGCACAAATATTTAGGAAACAACTATATGCCTATATTTGCAGGATTTCTACCACTTTGGACACTACCAAACTTGATGTTGCCAACTGCGATTTTAGAAGGAAATGCAGTCCTTAATGAGTCAATTTATGGAAATGGAGGAAGACTCTATAGTGGAAGAATGTTAGCCCTTGCAAATAATCTTATTTTAAATGATAAGATAACCCCACTTACCTTACTCAACGACACACTAGAGTTTCCTTATACAGAGTCTAAGTATATCGTCGGTGGTTTTTATATGAAATATTTGGCTAATAAATATGGAATAGATACAGTAAATAGTTTTTTCTTCAACCATTCTATCCACTCTATCAACCCATTTTTACTCAATCAAACTTTTTATGAAACTTTTGGGCTCAGTTATGAAAAAAGTGTTCTAGAATTTGTTTCTTTTCATAAGCAGCACAATAAAGATTTTTCAATACTCTCTCAAGGGGAAATTTTAGCTACTTCACAAAGTGAAATATATCTAAGTAAAATTGACAATGAAATCTCATTTTTAACTCATAATCTCAAAACAAGACCCATCTTGAACAGTTATGATTTACAATCGCAAAACTTCTCATCAAAAGAAACTACACTCAAAAATGGAGAAATTTTTAAAATAAATGGGAAACTATATTCAAGTAGTGATGGATTTATAACTTCAACACTCTATAAACATGGTTTATTTGATGAAAATAGCCAGATTCTTCCAACTACAACTGGAAAATCAATTCAAGATATACAAAATGGGAAAATCGCTTATTTCAATATCAAAGAATCGTTTGATAAACCCGCTTTGTATATTGATGATAAGTTTATAGATTTTGTTGATTCGAGTGCACTTTTTGATGAACTTGGAAATATCTATTATTTCAAACAAAATAAAACAAAAAGAACATTATTCAAAAACCAAACACCCCTTTTAGATTTTGATGGTTACTACTCTAAAATCGTTGATATCAAAAAAGATGCAATCTATTTTGTGTCCAATTCAAAGGTAGGTTCAGGACTCTATAAATTAGAAAATGGAAAATTATTTCAGCTTACAAATGCAGATAATATTCTAAGTGGGAAGATATTAGATGAAAATAAAATGATAGTAACTACCTTAAATCGTGATGGATACAAAGCTATTTTAGTTGAAGATTTTGCAATAACTCCTATCAAAGAACTCCCAAATACAAAACAAATACAATATCAAACTGGGTTTGAATTTACACAATCTAAAACAAATAAATCTTTAGAATCTAGTCGCTACAATGAACTAAAAGAGCTCTCATTTAGTCTTCTTTATCCATATTATACATATGATTCGCAAAAAGGTGATATCTATCAACTCCAAGCTTTTTTTAGTGATCCTATTATGTTTAATACATTATCAGTTGGAGTTGCAAAAACTTATGATGAAAAATTGGCTGGATTTAACTATACAAATGAGAGATATATCCCTTTTACATTATCCTACTACGATATTGACTCAGATCTAAAAACACCTAAAGAGAGGGGACATTTCGCAAAAGCAAAACTTTTTGGACCACTTTTTAGAAATGATATCAAAAGAATTGATGGTGCGATTGAACTCTACCAAGATGAAGATAACAAACAAAAAGAACCAACACTTCTATCACTCAAATATACTTATGATGAACAATATCCATTGGCAAGTAACTCCTACCTGAGTTATGATGGAGAGATTATTGCAAGAAAAGATAGAGATGCAAATACAAAAGGACTCAAAGGAAATTTTAGTTCTCATATTTTTGGTGAAACATATTTCAATCTCAATGGAAAATGGATTGCAAATTCAAAATATCTACCAAGTGATGCCAAAGGTGTGGAGATTGTCGATAATATATTTGATGAAGCAAAAGATGGTACAAATGTTTTGATGGAGGGGATTGATAATAATTTTTATGCAAAAAATCTATCCTCATCTGGAATTGGTGCTTCTAGCACTTTTTATTTGAATAAATATTTTTCTGTTTTCCCTATCTCTCTTCGTAAAGAGGAGCTTTTTGGGTCTTGGAATAGATACAATATAGAAACTTTGAAAAAATTTACAATAAATGAAAAAATCGTCGGTGCGAAGTTTGATTTACTCTTTTTTCATAAACTACCATTACCTGTAACAGTGAAATATATCAAAAATGATGCAAGTGTGAATGAGTATAAAGTGGCTTTTTCAATTGGAACTGAATTTTAAACTTTAGAGTTTTTATCTTCTTCGATAACTCAAAGCTTCTAAAATATGGCTTTTTTGGATATTGAGACTATCTTCGATATCTGCTATCGTTCGAGCCACTTTAAGCACTTTATTGATAGCTCGAAATGAGAGAGAAAACTGCAAGATAGCTCTATCAAGGATATTTTGCGATTCGCTATCAAGTGGACAATATTTTTGGATATCCTCTTCACTAAGCTTACCGTTGAGCTCTTTTTGCCCTCTTCTTTTTTGAGCTAAAAAAGTTTTCAAAACCAATCTATGCATCATAGTAGAATCGATATCTGGTTTATCTTCACTTAAAACTTCCCCCATCGTTACCATCAAATCTATCCTATCCAAAAATGGGTCTGAAAGGCGATTTTTATATCTATTTATCTCCAACTCATTACACCTACACTCTTTTGTTTTTGAGAGGAGATTTCCACATGGACAAGGGTTCATCGCACTTATAAAAAGAAATTTCGTATCGTATTTTATCTTTGTATTGACCCTTGAGACTAAAATACTATGGTCTTCAAGTGGTTCTCTGAGTGCTTCGATAATATCTTTACTAAAGTGAGGCAACTCATCAAAAAATAAAATCCCATTGTTACACAAAGCAATCTCCCCTATTTTTGTCCCTCCTAAAATAGAAGCTTTTGTACTTGTATGATGGGGAGAGATAAAAGTTCTTGTTGGTTTAAAATCTGGCTCTTTCGAAGCGAGGGCATCGATTTTTGCTTTTTCCAAAATCTCTTCAAGATTCATAGGTGGCATAATATACTGCATCCTTTTTGTTATCATCGATTTTCCACATCCTGGACTCCCCTCAAAAAGGATATTGTGATTTCCAGCTGTACTTATAAGTGCTGCTCTTTTTGCTATCTTTTGACCCTTAACATCACTAAAATTGAGTTTATACTGTGTATCAAAATAGTATTTTTCCCCACCAACCTCTACTGCTTGATATTCAAAATCTTTATTTTCAACTTTGTATTTTTCTTTTATTTCAGGTACTTTAGTAGTAAAAAACTCTATTGCTTCGCTTAGATTTTCTACCGCAAAGATATTAATATTTGGTATTTTCGAGATTTTATCGATTGATTCTTTTGGGATAAGGACATTTTTGATTTTATTTTGTTTTGCTAGGGAAAGTATCAAGATAAATATAGAACTTGTATCTTTTAAAGTTCCATCTAGTCCCAATTCTCCAAAAACAAAGAACTCATCAAAATAGGCTTTTTTATCATGCAAAGCTATCAAAAGAGCCATCGCTGTATCCAAATGACTTCCTTTCTTCGTGACTTCACTTGGACTGAGATTTATCGTTATTTTTTTGGGTGGAAATTTGAATTCATTTGTAAGGAGAGATGACTTTATACGGTCTTTTGACTCTTGGATTGCAGTATTCCCAAGTCCCACAATTGAGAAACTCGGCAAGCCATTTGTGAAAGTGGATTCGATATCAACAACTATCGCATCGATTCCATCAATTGTCGCACATTTTAGATTTGTCATCTTTTTCATACTTATCCTTAAAAAGTTTGTAAGAAATGATAACGAATTTTTATGAAGAAGTAAAAAAATCTGTCAAATTGACAGATTTTTAGCATAATTTAGAATTCTTAACTTCTTAAGAGTCGCAGTGTCCTCCACCACAACACCCACTTTTTGAAGCTTTCTCAGCCTCTTTTTTAGCTGCTTGTTCTTTTTGATATGCTTGACCCTCAGCACTACAAGCACTTACACCCGCTGGAAGATTTGGTTGGATTTCACTATTTCCTATCTCCCCATTTGCATTTGCTTTTTCGATTTGCTCCCAAAGTTGTTGTGCAGCTTGAAGGTATTTTTTCCCTGTTTTACTATCTGGATAAAAATAAACAATTGGTTTACCATCATCTCCACCAACTCTAATACTTGGTTCGATTGGGATATTTGCGAGAACTTTTGTGTTATACTCACGTGCCAAATCATCACAAGTTCCTTTTCCAAAGATATCACTCTCTTCACCACATTTTGGACATACAAAACCACTCATATTTTCGATGATTCCAGCGATTGGAATATGAAGTTTACTAAACATCTCCAAACTTCTTCTACTATCATCCAAAGCTACATGTTGTGGTGTTGTGACATTTATACCCGCTGCAACAGGGACACTTTGAGCAAGAGTTAGCTGAGCATCACCAGTTCCTGGAGGCATATCGATAACCAAAACATCAAGTTCTGACCATAAGATATCTCTTAAAAGTTGTTGGATTGCTTTTTGTATCATAGCCCCTCGCCAAACAAGAGCTTTCCCCTCTTCTACAAGGCTTCCCATCGACATAACTTCTACACCATAAGCCTTATAAGGCATGATTTTATTTCCTACAATCTCAGGTTCATTATGTTCAAGACCCATCATACGAGGAATATTTGGTCCATAGATATCAGCATCAAGTAGTCCCACTTTTTTCCCTTGCATAGCAAGTGCAATAGCAAGATTTACAGAAGTTGTTGATTTTCCAACCCCACCTTTTCCGCTACTCACCATCACAAAGTTTTTCACTTGTGGAGTCATATTGTTTCCAGTCATTGAGTTACTCATCTGTTTTGGTGCTTGAGGTTTAGAGATAGCAATATTAAGATCACTCGCCCCCAACATTTTGAGCTCTTTTGTAATACTCTCTCTTAGTTCTTTTTCAACTTCCTCGGCACTTGAAGTTATCTCAACATACACAGCAACTTTATTTCCGTCCACTGCTATATCTTTTACAAATCCAAAATCTACGATAGATTTCGTAAATCCTGGATAAGAAATATTTGATAATTTTTCTTTGATTTGTTCTACTGTCATCATAAATATCTTTCCTTTAAAATGTTAAATTTTTTAATTATTCTTTTGAATCGAGTGAATTCTAACTAATTAAGATAAATTAAGTCTTAATTAGATTTTACTTTTTTTGTCACTAAGTTTTTTCTCTAAAAGCTCAATATGAAGTAACAAATTGTAGTATTCACCCATATAGGAGAGGGGAACTTTTGTTTTAGCTTTCACTTCTATTTTGAGTTCATCCAGTTCAGTTTTTATCTCTTCTAAATTTGTACTATCACTGAGCTCTAGCATCAATTCAATCCTTTGAACTCTTTTATACCATCTAAAAATTTTTGACCTTATAGTAAAAATATAAAGAGGAACTATACTTTTTAACAGTGGGATTAAAAGCCCTAAAATTGGGATAATTAAAAGCTTAAACCTATCAATATTTGTAGCAATCCAAAAAGGAAAAATCTCCTCAAGCCATGAATCTCCAACAGTAAGATACACCTCAGCTTCAGAGTTTATGATTGTATCTAGATATTTTAAATTTGGAAAATTTTCTCCACCTTCAAAAAAATTTCTTCCACTATGGATAATTTTTACTTTTTTTAAAAAAATTCTTACTAGCTCATCAGGTAGTCCTTTTCGCGCAACTAGATTTTCCACTGAACTAAGATTATCAATCTTTTCACTTGGGATATTACGATATAAATCAATCGCCCCTTCATAAATACTCAAACTTTTTAGACTATTAAATTTTTGAGAGTATGCTTTTGCTCTCTTTAAACTCAACACTTCTAAATTTGGCTCATCAAATAAAGACAGAACATAACTATTTTGTTCATTAGCAAAAGTGATAAACACATCAATTTTCCTATTTTTCAGAGCTTCTTTTGCTTCACTATCGTATAAATAAGTAAGATTTGAGGTTTCAGCGGTTATCCCATTTGCATCTAAAATCTGTTTTGCTAGCTCATAACTTCCATCATTTGTAATACTCACACCTATTTTTTTACCACTTGCTTCAATAAGATAATTATACTTATATCCATCATTTCTATAAAAAATCCACATCGGTTGATAATAAACACTTGCTAGTGATTCAAGATTGTATTCCGATTTATTTGTAAGAATTCCACTTTGAACAAAACCTATATCAACTTGATTTTCATTGAGATATCCAAGTGTATCTAAAGAGCCTTTTGTAGGGACTAAAATAAGATTAACCCCTTCACTAAGGAGTAAAGATTGGTATGATAAACCATAAGCATAACTATCACTTCCTATAGGTCCTGTAGCAAGTTTAAGCTCTTTTTTTAATTTTGGTTGAGAGAAAATAAATCCCATCAAACCAATAAAAATAACACCAATAACTATCAACCAAATCTTTGTAAATTTATTCATATATTTATTTTTGTTCTTTAAAGTCAAAATAAAAACAAGCAATTAAAGAGTTTTTCTTTTTCATATAAAGAGCAGTTATATATCCTGAAACATAAATAGAGATAATAGCTACAAATGAGGCAAAAGAAAGAGTTGAAATACCACTAAGCCCTTGTCCAACTGTACAACCAATAGCAAACATACCACCGATTCCCATTAAAGCTCCTCCTACCATTTTGTGCCACAGTTTTGGAGGATTCAGATTTGAAGTATCACACATCTGTTTTTTTGAATACTTCTTATTAAACAGTGAAGAGATAAACGCCCCTACAAGAACACCTATCATCGTCAAAACTGGAAAAATAAAAATATTTGATTCAAATTTGGTATAACCATACTCGACAACTTTTCCAAGAGGATAGACAAACGATAAACTTTGTAAAGTTTCATCTAAAAATAGTTCATTGATAAAATAATAGGTCACAATCCAAGCAGTAGCTATCACTAAACCTATTAAAAATCCATCCCAAGTTTCCAAAATATTTTTCAAATTTTTTAAACTAAAATACAAAGCTAAAGCTAAAATAGGTAAAACCAAATAGCTATTCAAAGGGAACGAACTTTCCGTTTGAAACAATTGCACTAAGCTATTTTGATAGATAAGTTCATTAAATTGTCCCAAAAATGTATAGGTCAAAAATGAGAATACAGCCAAACTTATCAAAACAAAAAAGGAATCCTTGTCCCCTTGAACCGTTTTTATAAGATGTCTACTACTACACCCATCACTTATCATCATTCCAAATCCAAACATCGCTCCACCAAGCACTAAAAAGAGATAATTCACATTTGTAAAATATCTCGTATCAAGAAGGTCAAATTCAAATTTTAAAGCACTATACTGAGTAACAACAATTGCTACTATCATCGCTACTAATAAAGAAGCTGTCCTTTTTGTTTGTTTAAAAAGGACAAAATCTTTTATCCCACCACTAAAACAAAACTGCTCCCTTTGAGCTATAAATCCATACAAAAAGCCTACAAGTAATGAGACATACATATAAAACTTTTCTGGATTTGCTTCACTTAATTCATTAATAAAATCCAACTTTTTCTTTATCCTTATTTACTTTTTTATTATTTTGTAGCTAAAGTAGGATGATTTGCGACAATTTCCCTTGTAATTTTATATGAACAAAATTTCGGTCCACACATAGAGCAAAATTCTGCCTCTTTAAAAACATCTTGGGGGAGTGTTTCATCATGAAATTCCCTTGCTTTATCTGGGTCAAGTGCTAATTCAAACTGTTTATTCCAGTCAAAATTATATCTTGCATCACTCATCGCATCATCAACATCTCTAGCACCTTTTCGTCCTCTTGCGATATCCGCTGCATGAGCTGCTATCTTATACGCTATAATTCCAGCTCTTACATCTTCAGCATTTGGTAGTCCTAAATGCTCTTTTGGTGTCACATAACACAGCATAGAACATCCATGCCAACCACCTATCGCAGCTCCAATAGCACTTGTAATATGGTCATATCCAGCACCGATATCACTTACAAGTGGTCCAAGTATATAAAATGGAGCTTCGTGACAATACTCCCTTTCAAGTTTCATATTTCTCTCAATTTGATTGAGTGGTACATGCCCAGGACCCTCTATCATCACTTGCACATTTCGTTCCCAAGCTTTAAGTGTAAGTTCCCCTAAGATTTTGAGTTCATTTAATTGAGCTTCATCACTTGCATCTGCTAAGCAACCAGGTCTTAAGCTATCTCCTAAAGAAAGTGAAACATCATATTTTGCACAAATATCTAAAATTGCATCGTATGCTTCATAAAATGGATTTTCTTTGTGATAATGCATCATCCAAGAAGCCATCAAACTTCCACCTCGACTCACTATCCCCATCTTTCTTTTTGCGATATTTGGCATATTTTCTAGTAAAAATCCAGCATGGATAGTAAAGTAACTCACCCCTTGCTGTGCTTGTTTTTCTAATGTTTTAAGCATAGTGTCAATATCAAGATTGTTTACATCTCCACCACAATCATGGATAATTTGATAGATTGGAACTGTTCCAATTGGGACATAAGAGTGAGCGATAACCGCTTCTCTAATACTATCTAAATCTCCGCCAGTTGATAAATCCATAATCGTATCAGCACCATATTTTAAACAAACATCTACTTTATCGATCTCCCCTTGAATATCTGATGCTAACGCAGATGAACCAATATTTGCATTTATTTTACAAGTTGATTTTATCCCTATCGCCATTGGTTTAAGATTTGTATGGTTTACATTTGCAGGGATTATCATCCTACCCCTTGCTACTTCACTTCTGATAAGCTCCACATCTACATTTTCAACTTTTGCTACATATTCCATATGAGGAGTAATAATCCCTTGTTTTGCATAATACATTTGAGTTCTAATTGGATCGTTCTTATGATTTTCTAGCCATTCTTTCATTATTGTGTTCCTAGTAATATTTTAAAATTGGTGGATTATATGGGATTTAACCATAAGTTTTTCTTAGTCTTTTTTTTTAATCACTGTAACTTATTGCAAATCAAATAGAATAAAAAATAACTCTTTTTATTCTATTCACCACAATTTGGTGAAACATCACTATCTTTAGCATACTCTATACAAAATGCTTCAAGATGATTTAAAGTTTCTTCATTAAATAAATTCTTATCTAATTTAAATTCATCAAATAATAATTTTCCACCATTTGCAAATCTCTCTTTCCATTCATTTATAGTATATTTTTTTGTAAAAACTACTCCATTCGTACCAATAATTGGTGCTACATAAAATTTAAAATAGATTTGCCCTTTACTAGGATCACCTATCAAAAGATGATTATTCGCTTCTAAAAAACAACAAAAACAACTAATCAGTAAAAACTTTTTCATATTTGTTCCAAAGCAAGAGTGATATCATTAACTAAATTATCAATATCTTCAATCCCAACAGATAATCGTAAAGTCCCTTCTCTTAGCCCAAAAGTTACTTTTTGAGCTTGGGTATATTCTGCATAAATTGTATGATATGGAGCAATAATCAAGCTTTTGTTATCTTGAATATTTGTAGCCCTCTTAATCAACTGTAAATGATTCATAAATCTATAAGCATCAGCTTTATTTTCCAAATCAAAAGTAAGTACACAACCAGCAAATAAAAAATATTCATCAGCAAATTCTTTATATTTATTTCCCTCTAAATTTGGATAATTCACACTTTTTACTTTTGGATGATTTGATAAAAACTTAGATAGATATTTTATATTTTCATTTGTTCTATCAGCTCTTAACGCCAATGTTTCAAGCCCTAAAGAGAGCATATAGGCACTTTGAGCACTTAAACATGCCCCCATATTTCTAAATGTTTGCTTTTTCAATTTTGCAATAAAAGCATTTTTTCCAAATGAAGTTGAAAACTTTTGAAGATTTTGATAGTTTGTCCAGTCAAAATTACCATTATCAATAATTAATCCACCAATAGCTGTTCCTCCACCAGAAATATATTTAGTAGCTGATAAAATATCTATATTTACTTCATATTTTTTGGAATCGAATAGATAAAATGGTGTCATCGTAGAATCACTCACAAGTAGTAAATTATGTTTTTTAGCAATTTTACTAAGGAGTTTGATATCAGGGATAATCAGTTCAGGATTACTTACCGTTTCAAAAAAAATGATTTTAGTTTTTGAGTCAATTGCAGCTAAAATATTCTCTTCATCACAGATATCAACATATCGAACACCTACTCCAAAATAGATAAGGGTATTTTGAAAAAAAGATAAAGTATGTCCAAATAACTTATTTGTAGTAATAATATTATCACCTGCTTTTAATAAAGCAAAAAATGTGTTACTAAGAGCAGCCATCCCACTTGAAGTTGCTACCACTCCATGTGATGAAGTTATAAATTTTACTTTTGATTCTAATTCTTCAACTGTAGGATTTGAAGCACGACTATAACTATGCCCACTCTCTTTACCATTGAAAACATTTTCTAATGCTTCAGCACTTTCAAATTCAAAGGCAGCATTCTGATAAATTGGTGCTCTTAATGCACCATAAATATCTTTCTTCGGATATTTTGCATGTAATGCTTTTGTTGTATATTTCATAAAATTCCTTATTTTTTTTCCGTATTATAATATACTCTAGTAAATTTGTCAAGATACTTGACATTAGAAAAAATTATTGCTACTATTTCAAAAAAACAAATACAAAGGACAAACAATGGAAAGAAGAGATGTACTAAAATTAGGTCTACTTAGTAGTGCTTTAACAATTAGTAATGTTTATGGTTCAACCGAACCAGCAACTAAAAATGTAACTATAAATAAAATAACAAATAAAAAAAGAGTTATTATTATTGGTGGTGGATTTGCTGGGCTTAGTGTTGCGAAAAATATAAAAGTGAATTATCAAGATGCAGAAGTGCTGGTATTTGAGTCAAAAAATATTTTTGCCTCTTGCCCTTATAGTAATCTATGGTTTGGGGGAGTAGAAGGAGTTAATTATGATAATTTGCTATTTTCACCTTTAGAACCTGCAAAAAAATATGGCTATAGATTAATAAATGATAAAGTTGTTTCGATTGACAAAAGTAAAAAAATAATCACAACACTCAATGGTGAATTTGAGTATTCATTATTAGTTATAGCAACTGGGATAGAATATGACTATTCAACTTTTGGTTTAGATGAAAAACTAGCAAAAGAGTGCCAAAATCTATATCCTGCAAGTTATAATGGAGGAAATGAACAACTTACTTTAAAGAAAAAAATTGATAACTTTAAAGAGGGTACATTTCTTATAACTGTTCCAAAAGGAACTTATAGATGTCCTCCTGCGCCTTATGAGAGAGCTTGTTTGATTGCAAATTATTTTAAATCTAAAAAATTAAATGCAAAAGTTGTTCTTATTGATTCACGAGAGAAACCAACAACTAAAGCAAAAGGATTTTTAAAAGCTTTCAATGAACTTTATAAAGATTACATTGAATATTTGCCAATGAGTAATATTACTAATATTGATACAGAAGGAAGAATAGTTTATTTTGATACTTTTGATAGTGTAACAAAACAATTTGTTCAGAAAAAACTTCAATTTCATGATGCAAATATTATCCCATCAAATACTGCTACGAAACTTTTAAAAGAGAGTGGTTTAGAAGTGACGAAAGATGGCTGGGGAAAAGTTAAAAGCCCTAGTTTTGAGAGTTTAAATGATGAAAATATATTTATTGTTGGAGATGCATTAGGGGAATATCCTTTTCCAAAAAGTGCTCAAATGGCAAACTCATGTGGAATTATTTTGGGGGAACAAATAGCTAGAAAACTTGCTAACAAAGATCCTCAATATGGTAATTCTTTACCTGGAAATGTATGTTATTCAATGGTAAGTAAGACAACAGCAATCTCAGTAACTCATCAAGCTTATATTGAAAAAAATGTGTTGAAGGTAAAAACAGACCTTTTTGAAGAGGCAGATAATGCAACTGCAATTGCAACAAAAAATTGGTATGTTGGAATTACAAATAACATTTTTGAATAGGATGATGAAAGATGACTTGCGGTATTAAAAAACCAAATACCCTACTAAGAATAAGTGTAGGGTTATTAATTTTAGCAATTGGATTTTATTTTGAATCCTACTTTGGACTTTTAGGAATAATTCCAATTATTTTTGGAATTATCGAATTTTGCCCTATCTGTTATCTAAAGGGAAGAGTGAAAAGAAAAAATTAAATAACATAGTTTAAATGAGCTTGCATTGTATGTTCCATATCTTGTAAGTTCTTTAATTTAATATCAAATACCTCTTTGATTTTCAAAGTTGTCATTTCCCAAAAAAAAGCTAGCATTGAACTATTTGTCTTACAATCTAACTTACACATCTCCCCTTCAAGAACTTCAATGATATCTAACACTGTAGATTCTTTCCCTTTCTCTGTTAAAACATATCCACCTTTTGCACCTCGAATACTAGCTAATAAACCACTTTTACGAAGTTCTAATAAAATTTGTTCCAAATAATTCTGCGGTATATTTGCATTTGTTGCAATATTTGAAATTTGAAGTGGTAAACCTGTACTATTTTGGTAAAGATAATACATTGCTGCTAAGCCATACATCCCTTTTGTAGAAATTCCAGCCATTTTAATAACTCCAATTGTAAAATATTACTTCACCAATAAAATAAACCAATTTTAGTAGTTTTATTGGTGAAATAATAATGTAGTCTATCAAAAACTTGTATATATAAAAGTAAAATGGAATAAATATTTTACGAAGATTTTATCAAATCGAATAATCTGAAATAATTGTATTATTAAATATATGCTATATTGCCGAAATGCAAAAATACTCACTACTTGATAATTCTACTGTTACATTTTTTTTCCTCGTTCTTGTGGGGATTGTAAACATATTTTTACCAGTTCATTTTTTATCTTTACTTTTAGTTGGTGTTGTTTTTACGATATTTACACAATCTTTAAAAAATGAAAATTACAACTCACTTACCTTTATGATTATTGCTTTTTCTATTATCGAATTAGCACAAGGTTTAAAATTATTTAGTCTTTCATTAGTCGCTTTTTTTATCTATATTTTTATCTCCCCTCTTCTTAAAAATATACTTAGTTCAGAAAAACTAGTCAAAATAATGGTTATTTTTATCTTCTATATTGGTATTGCAATCCTTTTTAGCTTTTTAGGAAAAGTGAGCTATGAGCTTGTGGCAATTTTACTTATAAATTATCTTATTGATATAGCTATTGTGAGTTTGTTGCCATGAGAGTTTTAATTGTTATCTATTTTGCTATTGCAATTTGTATATTGATACTTGCTAGAGTTTTTAGTTTAAGTATTGGTGAAAATGAATATTATGCTAATTTATCCAATAAAAACTACCTCAAAAGAGAATACACTCCACCACCACGTGGTGCTATAATTGATAGGAATGGAGTCTATTTAGCAATTAATCAAATAGGATTTAGAATTACTGTTCAACCTCATCTCCGCACACCTGATACTATTAAAGACTTGGAAAATATTTTTAAAATGATAGAACAATATTTTCCACAATATACTTATAAAGATCTAGAAAAAAAATATGAAAAAGAGGATGGGATTTATAATCATGAAGATATTGTTTTAGTTGAGCATATCCCTTATGATGATTTTTTTAAATACTATCCTATTTTTAACTCGAATGACTATATTAAAATAAAATCATCTACAAGCAGATTTTATCCTTATGGTGTAGTTGGAGCTCACTTTATAGGCTATACTGGAAAAGTTGCTATTCCAGATATCGACAAAGATGAAAAACAAAAACATTTTGAAACAATAGGAAGAAGTGGAATTGAAAAATTTTATAATCAAAAACTGCAAGGAACATTGGGAGTTAAAACAATTAAAGTAAATTCTGTTTATGAAATTGTAGGTGTTGCTAGTGATACACCGCCAGTTGCACATGATATCCATACTACTGTTGATATTGAACTGCAACAATATATCCATGAGAGATTTGGTGATCAATCTGGTGCTGTTATCGTTATGAATGTTCACAATGGAGAGATACTTGCTGGTGGAAGTTTTCCAGAATTTGATAATAATATCTTTGTCAATGGTGTAAGTCATGATGATTGGCAAAATATTATTAATGATTTTAATCATCCATTTACCAATAAACTTATCAATGGGAAATATCCCCCTGGTTCCGTTATCAAAATGGGTGTTGCTGTTTCACTATTAGAAAATGGAATAGCTCCAGATACAACTGTTAACTGCACAGGTTCTATGCCTTTTGGTAATCGTAATTTTCGATGTTGGAAAACAGAAGGACATGGAGAAACTGGATTTGTAAAAGCTATTAGAGAGAGTTGTGATGACTTCTTTTACAAAGGAAGTTTAAAAATTGGTATAGATTCAATCCACACTACTTTAGCAAAATTTGGTATTGGTGAAGTAACAGGAGTTGATCAACCAAATGAATCAAAAGGGATAAATCCAAATAAATTTTGGAAACAAAAAGTATATAAAATGCCTTGGTATCAAGGAGAAACTGTTGTTTCATCCATTGGACAAGGGTTCTTAACAGTTACTCCAATGCAAATAGCAAGATATACAGCATCTCTTGCAACTGGAAAACTTGTTACTCCTCACTTTTTAAAAGATCCAAAAGCCAATAAAATAAAGGAATTAAATATTTCTCCTAGTTATCTAGCACTCGTAAGACAAGGGATGTTTGAAGTAGCGAACCTTTCTGGAGGGACTGCTATGAACAATCTTAGACATTCTCTTATTAAAATTGGAGCAAAAACAGGAACCGCTCAAGTTATTGGTATTCCACAATCAGAGAAAAAAAGGATGCAAGAGCATGAGATGGAATACTATCAAAGATCCCATGCTTGGCTTACATCATTTGCGCCATATGATAATCCACAGTATGCTGTTACTGTCCTTGTAGAACATGGTGGACATGGAGCAAGTGCTGCTGGTGAAATAACAGGAGATATCTATAATAAACTTTTAGAACTTGGTTATATCCAGCAAAGTACAAAGAAATGATTTTAATTTACTCTATAATCATAAAAAATCGTTATAATATCATTTAGTAGATACATTTTAATGTTTTCTGACAAACATTTGGAGGGGTTATGTTTAAAAAATTTTCAAATATTGTCATTGTTTTTATAATTCTATTTTTAATTTTAATCTATTTTTTTTACCAAAAAGCAAATGATATAGTGATAAAAAATAGTGAAAAAAGTATTGAAGAACTTCTTCTAAACTACAATTCTATAAGAGATTATGTAAGTAATTTTCAAAAAGAAGAGATTTATAAATTGCAAAAAGATGGGACAATATCTCATGATTATTTCAATCCTATACTTTTATCTTCTACTTTTTCAGCAAAAATGGTGAATCAAATTTATAATGAAAAAAGACTTACAAAAGGGCTTGATCCAATTGAGATAAAATTTGCTAGTTCACATCCAAGAAATCCACTCAATCAAGCAACACTATTAGAAACAAAATTATTAGAACAATTTAATAAAAATAAAATAATAAAATATTCACAAAGAATTGTTAAAGATGGGAAACCTTATCTTATGTATGCAGTTGCTACGAAACGGACAACAGAAACTTGTATGAAATGTCATAGCAATCCACAGAGTGCTCCAAAAGGTTTAGTCGATATCTATGGAGACAAAAATGGATTTTGGGAAAAACAAGGAGATATGAGAGCTGTTTTAGTAACTATTTATCCACTTGAAGAGGAGATAGAATCTGTTAATAAAACACTTTATTTGGTGTATTTTGTAACGTTTGTCGTCTTTAGTATTTTGCTTTTTATTGTGTATGTCTTTATGAAAAAATTACAAATCAAAAATCAAAAACTAAAAGCTTTCAATAATTCTCTTGATAAAATAGTTAGAAAAAGAACTTCTGAATTAAATATTGAAAAGAATTATCTTAAAACAATACTTGATACAAATCCAAATATTATTATTGTTACTAATGGAAAAGCGATACAAAGTGCAAATCGAACTTTTTTCCAATTTTTTGGATTTGAAAATATAGAAGAATTCAGAAAAAAACACAGTTGTGTTTGCGATTATTTTGAAGCTATTGATAATAAAAAGATAAAGAATGACTATACAATTGATGGGGTAAATTGGATCTCTTATATTATGAATGATAGGGAAAATATACATACTGTCGAACTTCTAAAAGATGGTAAAAAATTTTATTTTACATTAGGAGCTGGTTATCTCAATGAAGTTGATTTACTTTTAACTCTTCAAGATATTACAGCTTCAAAAGATAAAGAAAGAGTGATTATCCAACAATCAAAAATGGCTTCAATGGGGGAAATGTTAACGAATATTGCCCATCAATGGAGACAACCACTTTCTATGATATCAACACTTTCAACAAGTATCTCTATCCAAAAAGAATATGGTATGCTTAGCGATGAAAAATTATTGGAGTCTATGGATAAAATTAATCAATCAACTCAGTTTTTGTCGAGTACGATTGATGATTTTTCAAATTTCTTTCAAGCAGACAAACATAAAAAACATTTTAGATCTTCTTTATTGGTTGAAAAAGTTTTAAAATTATTAGATATCTCATTTAAAAATCAACCATTTATTGTTGAAAAAGATATTATAGAAGAAGATATTTATGGATTTGAAAGTGAACTAATACAAGTAATGCTGAACTTATTAAACAATGCTTGTGAAATCTTAATTGAAAGAGAGATTGCAATTAAAATCATTAAAATAAAAGTATATAAAAATGACAATAATGTGATTATTAGTGTGCACGACAATGGTGGAGGAATACCTGCTGATATAAAAGAAAAAGTTTTTGAACCATACTTTACAACAAAACATAAAGCTCAAGGAACAGGTATAGGACTTTATACTTCGTATGAACTTATTCATTTACATATGGATGGTAGTATAACGATTGATAATGAATTATTAAGTTATGGAAATAAAGAGTATATGGGAGCAAATTTCAAAATCATTATTCCTCAAAAAACTATAAAAGAAGAAAGCGATGAAGATGACAATACAACAAAGTAGGTTTGAAAGATGCCAAATGCTTTTTGGAGATAATTTTTCTAAAATCCAACAAGCTAAGATTATCATTCTTGGTGTGGGAGGTGTTGGAAGTTATGCACTCGATTGTCTTTATAGGAGTGGTGTGAGTGATATTACGATTGTTGATTTTGATAAGTTTGATATAACCAATCAAAATAGACAAATTGGAAGTGAGGCCGTTGGAAGCTATAAGGTCGAGCATCTTCAAACAATCTATCAAGGGGTAAAAGTAATTAATCAAAAAATTGATATTGAATGGGTCAAAAATACAGATTTAGATGAATATGATTTAATTTTAGATGCGATTGATGACATAAAACCTAAGGTTGAGCTTATTAAGAGATACTATAAAAAGCTTATATCTTCAGGTGGAAGTGCAAAAAAAACAGATCCAACTCAAATAGAATATATTTCACTTTGGAAAACAACGAATGACCCATTCTTGCGAAAAATACGAACAATGCTTAAAAAAGATAAATTTGATAAAAATTTCAAAGTGATATTTAGTAGCGAGGTACCAAAGATAGTTTCTAAGGGCTCTTTTGTTGGAGTAACTGGTAGTTTTGGACTTACTATGTGTAGTATTGCCATTGATAAAATAATAAATAAGATTTAACTATTTAAGAGTTTGTAAATATCTATCTAAAATAATTTTAGCAGCAATACTGTCAATTCTTCCATCTCTTTTATGTTTAATATCACCTTTCGTGAGTTCTTCAGCTTCAATGGAGCTCATATTTTCCTCTTGAAAAAGTATCTCTTTATCAAATTTTAAAAGCCCTACAAAATGTTTGATACGATTTTGCATATCAACATTTGCACTTGGAAATCCAACAATAAGGGTATCAATTTCCCATTCTCTTAAAAAATCATCAACCTCTTTTGAAGCTTGATCTCTATTTTTTCTTATAATAGCACTCTGAGGCGATGTTATCCCAAGTCCAACTGAAATAGCAACACCAATCCGCTTCAATCCGATATCGACTGAAGCATATTTTTTATTAGGCATCTAATAATCTATCTTCCATAATTTCAATAGCTTTCTCTAAACTCTTCGTATCAAGATTGAATTTTTTTGCCATCTCAAGAGCTTTTTCAATTGCTTTACTACTGAGTGGTTCAATCGGATTACATAAAACTTTAACAACACTCAAAACTTGAGCATGCCTAAGATATTGAGGATCACATTTACTGATATCATTTACAGCTCGTATTATAGCAATGAGTTCATCTTTTAATTTCCACTGTTCAAAAATAGAAGCTGTCACTTCAGCTGAGTTCATAGTGAAAAGTTGTTTTTCAATCTCTGGAATTTTTGTAAAATCTTTTTTGATAGCATCATAAAAATTGCTTGTTATCTTATACTCTTTTGCTAAATCTGAGAGTACAAATTGACCAGTTTCTTGTAAAAACACAGGTAATAATAGCTCCTCTTTTAATTTATAATCCCAAGCTCCCACCCACTTATTGAGTAAGTTTGATGACATATTTGCAAGGTCTAAAAACTGATCTGAAGAGAGACCATAAGCATCAAGATTTGTATTTAATGTACTTTTAACAGCACTCCCAAATGCAATCGAAAGAGTAAAATTTACCCCAATAAGCTCAACAGCTTTTTTTGTTGTTTCTACTTTATGTCTAAATCCGAACATTGCTGAATTTGCAACTTTAAGGAGTGTCGCCATAATTAAAGGGTCTTTCTCTAGTATTTTGAGTAATTCAGATATCTCTTGAACATCTTTTCTTTTGAATTCTTGAAGCTCCATAACTGTTTTTGGTAAAGGAGGCAAAGCATCAATTTTTTTTGATATGTAGTTAATCATTTTTAAGTTCCAAATTTAAGATAAGGATTTTATATAAATCCTTGTTAATTTCGTTTAGATGATATACTAAAATTGCTTAAGAAAAACTCTAAAAATGAATATTTTCAAGTAAAAAAGAAAGCTTTATTGTTACTATATTAAAACTCTAATGTGTTATAATTTTTTAAAATTATACGATTAGGACTAGATGTGTCAAATAAACAAATACTAAAAAATACAAATGCAGAGATTTTAAATCAATTTAATGCTTCATTGTTTTTCGATAAAAAACTGTATCTCCAAGATATCAAAGGGAGCATTGCCCATAGTAAAATGTTAGCTTTACAAGGGATTATTACGATTGATGATCAAGAATCTATAGAAAAAGGGCTTTTACAAATTAAAGAGGAGATAGAAAGTGGTGCTTTCGTTTGGAAAATCGAAGACGAAGATATCCATATGGCGGTTGAAAATCGTCTAAGTCAAATTATAGGGGCACCTGCGGGAAGACTTCACACTGCACGAAGTAGAAATGATCAAGTAGCAACAGATTTTACTTTGTATGTGCAGGATAAAACTTTGGTTATCAAAGAGAAACTGAAAAAACTGATTGGAGTTTTAGTTAATATCGCTTCCAATCATAGTGAAACTCTTATCCCAGGGATGACCCATCTCCAACATGCTCAGCCTATAAATTTTGGATTTCATATGTTAGCTTATGCAAATATGTTTAAAAGAGATTTTGAAAGATTTGCAAGTAGTTATGAAAGAAATAATTATTCACCACTTGGTAGTGCTGCGCTTGCAGGAACTCGACACAATATTGATATATTTAAAACGGCTGAACTTTTGGGATTCATAGCACCAACAAATTGTGCGCTTGATAGTAGTAGTAATCGTGATTTTGCACTAGAAATTCTTTTTAATATCGCAACTTCTATGATGCATATTAGTCGAATCTCTGAAGAGCTTATTTTATGGTCAAGTTATGAATTTCAGTTTGTAAGAATGAGTGATGAATATGCAACTACTAGTTCAATTATGCCTCAAAAGAAAAACCCAGATGTCCCAGAACTTTTAAGAGGGAAAACAGGAAGAGTGTATGGAAATTTAATAGGATTGCTTACTGTTATGAAAGGGCTTCCACTTGCATACAACAAAGATACCCAAGAGGATAAAGAGGGTGTTTTTGATAGTGTTGAAACAATGGAGATAAGTTTAGATATCTTAACCGCTGTAATGGAAACTTTGATTATCAATAAAGAGAATATGGAAAAAGCTTGTAAAATTGGACATTTAACCGCTACAGATTTGGCTGATTATTTGGTACAAAAACAAAATATTCCATTTAGAACTGCTTACTACATCACAAAAGAAGTTGTTGCACATGCAAATAAATTAAAAAAAGATGTTAGTGAACTTACAATTGATGAACTTAGAGTGTCTTGTTTAGAACTAGAAGATGTATCTGAAGAGATTATCTCTTATTTAAATTTACGAAATTCTATGAATGCAAGAACAAGTTTTGGTGGAACTAGCACAAAAGAAACAAATTATCAAATAAACTTATTTAAAGAATGGCTTAAAAATTAGTTCCTTAAGCTAAATGTGATAGAATAAAAGAAAATTTTTAATAAAGGATTTTATTGGACTGTATAGGTATTAAGAAGGATGATTTAGTATATGACCTTCAAACTGCTAAAGCCTTGAATATTCAAGGGGAAGAGATATTTGCATCAAATAGTAAGGATGCATTAGAAATATTAAGGCACTCAACTGCACATCTTATGGCACAAGCCATCAAAGAACTCTATCCAGAAGCTCAATTTTTTGTTGGACCTGTTGTTGATGAAGGTTTTTACTATGATTTTAAAGTATCGCAAAGTATTAGTGATGAAGATTTAAAAACAATAGAAAAAAAGATGAAAAGTATCGCAGAGAGAAAACTTCCAATCGTAAGAAGTGAAATCTCAAGGGAGGAGTTTGCACAAAAATTTGCAAATGACCCTTTAAAACAAATGGTTTTAAAAAATATCAAAGATGATGTTTTAACTGTTTATACACAGGGTGACTTTGAAGATTTATGTCGAGGACCACACTTAGAAAATACAAGAACGATTAGAAACTTCAAACTTCTAAGAGTGGCTGGTGCATATCTAGGAGGAGATGAAAAAAATGAGATGATTACTAGAATTTATGGTATCTCATTTTTTGAAAAAGAGGAACTTACTAACTATCTTACAATGCTAGAAGAGGCAAAAAAAAGAGATCATAGAAAACTAGGGACTGAGCTTAAATTATTTACATTTAGTGAAGATGTAGGGGCTGGACTTCCTCTTTGGCTTCCAAATGGTGCAAGACTAAGAGGAAAACTAGAACAACTTCTTTACAAAGCTCATAGAAAAAGAGGATATCAACCTGTTCGTGGTCCTGAAATACTTAAAGCTGATGCTTGGGTAAAATCAGGTCATTATGCAAACTACAAAGAAAATATGTATTTTACAGAAATTGAAGGACAAGAGTACGGAATCAAACCTATGAACTGTGTAGGACATATCCAGATTTTTAAAGATGATTTGGTTTCTTATAAAGATTTACCACTGAAATTCTTTGAATATGGTGTTGTTCATAGACATGAGATGAGTGGAACGATGCATGGACTCTTT
>RRZU012853830.1_pt1 | contig 31014 bp, 19 predicted proteins | sample 2165561 | NCBI WGS metagenome assembly RRZU01 (sample SAMN10456909, study PRJNA506462) | wastewater metagenome | isolation source: wastewater sludge | place: USA: Moscow, Idaho | reverse complement strand
GGCCAGCGTTCCTCCAGCCACCGCGCGCCGTAACCCGTGCCGCAGCCGGCATCCAGAATGGCGGTGGGAGCGAGATCGACACCGCTTTCGAGCAAGTGCGCGCCCAAGCGGTCACAAACTTCCCGCTGGACATCGGCGGCGGAATCGTAGGTCGGCGCCGCTTGATCGAAGGCCTGGCGGATGCGTTGCTTGGCCGGCGCAACGACGGGCGAATCAAGTCCGATCATCGTCGGCGCAAGCGTGGAGCGCCGCGATCAGCGCATCGATTTGGGCTTCGTCGTGAGCCGCCGAAAGCGAAATGCGCAAGCGGGCGCTGCCGGCTGGCACCGTGGGGGGACGGATGGCCGGCACCCAGAAACCATGCGCGAACAGCCGTTCGGACAGCCTGACAGCAGCGTCGTTGCCGCCGATCAGCAGCGGCTGGATAGCCGTCGGCGACGGCAACAGGCGCCACGGCAAACCGTCCAGCCCCGACCGCAGCCGGTCGATGAAGCGTCGCAGATGCGCCCGCCGCTCGTCGCCGGCCGCGATCAGATCCAGACTGGCGAGCAACGCGGCGGCCAGCAGCGGGCTGGAAGCCGTGGTGAAGATATAGGGCCGCGCCCGTTGGGTCAGCCAATCGATCACCCGCCGGTCGCCCGCGACGAAGGCGCCGGACACGCCCGCCGCCTTGCCCAGCGTGCCCATCAGAATCAGGCGCGGCGACGGCGGCAATTCGAAATGGGCGATGCTGCCCCGGCCGCCGGGACCGAGCACGCCGAAGCCGTGGGCGTCGTCCACCACCAGCCAAGCATCGAAGCGTTCGGCCAAGGCGAAGAGTTCGGGCAAGGGCGCCAGATCGCCATCCATGCTGAACACCGCGTCGGTGAGAATCAGCTTGCGGCGGGCGGAACTTTGTTCCAGGCGCTCGGCGAGCGCGTCCATATCGCCGTGCGGATAGCGGACGTGTTCGGCGCGCGCCAACAACGCGGCGTCGATCAGCGAGGCGTGGTTCAGCCGGTCGGCGAAGATGACGTCGTTGCGCTCCACCAGGGTCGGCACGATGGCCAGATTCGCCATGTAGCCGGTCGTGAAATACAGCGCCCGCTCCCGCCCGACGAAGGCGGCCAAACGCTCCTCCAGTTCCTCGTGCGGGCGCAGATGGCCGCTCACCACATGCGAGGCGCCGCTGCCGACACCCCAGCGGCCCGCCGCGTCTTGGGCCGCCGCCACGAGGGCGGGATGGTTGGCCAATCCGAGGTAATCGTTGCTGCAAAACGCGACCACGCGCCGGCCATCGACCACGGCTTCGGGACCGCACGGTGCGTCCAGGACACGGCGCCGACGCCGCAAACCCTCGGCCGCCAGTCGGGCGAGGCCAGCCTCCAGCTCCTCCCAAATCATGGCAGCGTCGCGTCGAGCGTCGCCACGGCGCGTTCGGCCAGCAGGACGGCCTCCTGGTCGTCGAGAATGTAGGGCGGCATGAAATAAACCGTGGTGCCGAGCGGTCGCAACAGCACCTCGTGGCGCAGAGCGTTGCGGTAGAACCGCAGGCGGAAATCGGGGTCATCGGTGTCGATATCGATCGCCCAGATCATCCCGCAGTGGCGGAAATTCCGCACCAGCGGATGCTTGGCCAAGGGCGCCAGCAGCGCGGTGAAGCGCTTGGCGAAACGCCGGTTGCGCGCCAGCACGTCGTCCTCGGCAAAGATATCCAGGGTGGCCAGCGCCGCGCGGCACGCCAGCGGATTGCCGGTGTAGGAATGGGAGTGGAGAAAACCGCGCGTCAGGGCGTCGTCGTAGAAGGCGGCGTACACCTCGTCGGTGGTCATCACCACCGACAGCGGCAGATAACCGCCGGTGAGCCCCTTGGACAGACAGAGAAAGTCGGGCCGGATGCCGGCCTGTTCGTGGGCGAAGAAGGTGCCGGTGCGACCGAAGCCGACCATGATTTCGTCGCAGATCAAATGGACCGCGTACCGGTCGCACAACTCGCGGGCCAGCCGCAGATAGTGCGAATCGTACATCACCATCCCGCCGGCGCCCTGCACCAGCGGCTCGACGATGAACGCGGCGATGGATTCGTGGTGCTCGGCCAGATGCGCTTCCAGGGCCGCCGCTGCCCGACCGGCCACATCGGTCGCCGTCTCCCCCGGTTCCGCCGCGCGGGCGTCCGGCGAAGGGACGGGGACAGCCTGCCGCAGCAGAGGGGCGTAGGCGTCCTTGTACAGCGCGACATCGCCCACGCCCAAGGTACCCAAGGTTTCGCCGTGATAGCTGCCCGCCACACAGAGAAACCGATTTTTCCCCGCCCGCCCCTCGTTGCGCCAGCAGTGAAACGACATCTTGAGGGCGATTTCCACCGCCGACGAGCCGTCCGAGGCGTAGAAACAATGGCCCAAGACGCCTCGGGTCAGCGCGGCCAGCCGCTCCGACAGCTCCACCGCCGGGGCGTGGGTGAAGCCGGCCAAAATGACGTGCTCCAGCCGGTCGAGCTGGTCCTTGAGCGCGGCGTTGATGCGCGAGTTGGCGTGACCGAACAGGTTCACCCACCATGAACCGATGGCGTCCAGATAGCGCCCGCCGTCGAAATCGTACAGCCACGCGCCCTCGCCGCGAGCGACCGGCACCAGCGGCAGCGCGCCGGTTTCGTGGTATTTCATCTGGGTGCAGGGATGCCAGACGGCAGCCCGGCTCCGGTCGAGCCAGTCGAGGTTGGACATGACCGGCGGCCGTTTCAAACGCCGTGCAGGCCCAGCTTCTCGAACAGCGCGTTATCGCCGTCCATGCGGGGATTGGTGGTGGTCAGCAAATGATCGCCGTAGAAAATCGAGTTCGCGCCGGCCAGAAAACACAGCGCCTGCTCGGCCTCGCTCATCTGTTCGCGGCCGGCGGACAGGCGCACATAGCTGCGCGGCATGGTGATGCGAGCGGCGGCGATGGTGCGGGCGAACTCGAAGATGTCCACCGGATCGCTGCCCGCCAGCGGCGTGCCGGGGATCGGCACCAGGTTGTTGATGGGCACCGATTCCGGCGGCGGGTCGAGGTTGGCCAGTTTCGCGATCAGCCCGGCGCGATGCCGGCGGGTTTCGCCCATGCCGACGATGCCGCCGCTGCACACCTTGAGCCCGGCGGCGCGCACGCTTTGCAAGGTGTCGAGCCGATCCTGGTAAGTGTGGGTGGTGACCACATCGCCGTAATACTCCGGGGCGGTGTCGAGATTGTGGTTGTAGTAGTCCAGCCCGGCCGCTCGCAACTGTTCGGCTTGACCGTCCCGCAGAATGCCCAGCGTGACGCAGGTTTCCAACCCGAGCGCCTTGACGGCGCGCACCATCTCCGTCACGGCGGCCATATCCTTCTCCTTGGGGCCGCGCCAGGCCGCGCCCATGCAGAACCGGCCGGCGCCCTGCTCCTTGGCGGCCCTGGCCGCCGCCAGCACCTCGTCGGTCGACAGCAGGCGCTGGGGTTCCAACCCGGACTGATAGCGCTTGGATTGGGAACAGTAGCCGCAATCCTCCGAGCAGTTGCCGGTTTTGATCGACAGCAGCGTGGAGCGCTGCACCGCGTTGGGATCGAAGTGGGCGCGCAAGGCTTCCTGCGCCCGGAACAGCAAATCGGTGAAGGGCAATTCGAGCAAAGCCAGCACGGCTTCGACGGACCAAGGCGAGGTCTGGGGCGGTTGGGGCTGGGTGCGCGATGCCGGGCGGGCAACGATCGCTGGACTGTTCATGGCTAGAATTCTCAAACTGGTTGAATGCGTTGCGGAAGACATGTTGAAAACAGGGCGAGCGGCCGGGCGCGATGCGAAAGCCGGGATAGCCGTCTGACGTTACCCCCATACCCTGCCAGCGTTGCGTTAAGATAGCATCCCCGTTTCGGAAAGCCAGACCCCACCATCCGTCCATGGCCCCGGAGCGCCAGCTCCAGCCCGCCGACCGGCCACGAAATCATCGGATCGCGACCGCATCGAGGTGGTGGGCGACCCTGGTCTCCAGCACGTCAGCGAGGGGAACGGGCCGCCCTATGTGATAGCCCTGCGCGTAATCGATCCCGTAGAGGGAGAGCAAGGCCAGGGCTTCCGGGTCCTCCACCTGCTCGGCGATGGTCTTTTTGCCGAACGCCCTGGCGATTTCGCCCATCGCCTTGACCAACACCTGATCATCCTTGCGATCCGCGAGCCTGTTGATGAACGACCCGTCGATTTTGACGAACTCGAAAGGCAGCGTTTTCAAATAGTAGAAGGAGGAAAACCCGGTCCCGAAATCGTCGAGCGCGAACTGGCAGCCGATATCGTTGATCGCCTCCATCAGGTGGCGGGCCGCCACCAAGTCGGCCAGCGCCGCCGTTTCGGTCATTTCAAAAATCAGTTGCTGGGGATCGAGTCCGGTTTCCTGCAAGAGCTGCTTGAGCCGGTTCAGCAGATCGGGGTTGTTGAACGCGTGGGCGGACAAATTGACCGTCAGGGTGATCCGCAAACCCCGCGCCATGGCTTGGGCCTGGTGGCGGATGGCTTCGGACATCACCATGCGGTCGATGGAATGGATCAGCCCGGTGCGTTCCGCCACCTCGATAAACTGAGTGGGGCCGATGACTTCTCCATCGTCGCCCTGCATCCGGAGCAAAACCTCGTAATGCGAGATGGTCCGGTCCCGAACGTCCAGGATCGGCTGCGCGTACAGCAAAAACAGCTTGTCCTTCAGCGCGTGCTCCACGCGCTGTTTCCAAAACACGCGCTCGCGCATCAGCCGCTGGCTTTGATCCTGGCCCGACAGCAGATACCAGCCGCCGCGCCCGCTGTCCTTGACCTGATACATGGCGAGATCGGCCCGGGCCAGCAAATCCTCGATGTTGATCCCGTGTTCGGGAAACAGGGCGATGCCGATGCTGGCCGACAGCTTGTGGATTTGCTCGCCCACCGGAAATTCGATTTCGCAGATGTGGGCCAGAATTTTCTTGGTCACCTGGACCGCTTCGTCGGCCGTCGCCTGGTTGAGGATCACCGCGAACTCGTCGCCGCCCAAACGGCCGATCACATCGACTTCGCGCAGGATGGAAGGGAGCAGTTCACCCAGGCGCTGGAGCAGCCGGTCTCCCGCGTGATGGCCGCTGGTGTCGTTGATGTATTTGAATTGATCCAGATCGAGAAACAGCAACGCTCCGGTGCGGCGATAGCGTCTTGCCGCCGCCACCGCATCGTTCAGCTCCCGGGTGAACCGGCGCCGGTTGTACAGCCCGGTCAGCGAGTCGTGGTCCGCCAACCACGCCAGCCGCATCTCGGCCTTTTTCCGGGCGGTGATGTCCATGCCCACCGACAGGATCAGGGGCGCGTCGTCCGTTTGCTCCCGGAGCCGGGAATGCTGCCAAACGATATTGAGCGCAGACTGATCCTTGCAACGAATGTTGCACTCTTCCTCGATATGCTCCCGCACCCCGGCCACGAGGTCCGACAAGTGATTCTGAACGGTATCGGCGCTTTCCTTCCGCGCCAGCAGATCGACGAAAGGCTTACCCGCCAGATCCGAGAGCGAGTAGCCGGTCAACGCTTGACCATAAGGGTTGATCATCAGGATGCGGTTGTTTCGGTCCTGGGTCAAAATGATGGCTTGGGCGGTTTCCAGCACATGCGTGACAAAATTTCGCTGCTGGACGATCTCGTTCATCTGCTCGGAAAGATCCCGCGTCTGTTGGGCGACTTCGCTGTTCAGCGCTTCGAGCTGGTGGGACACGGCGATCGCGGTCTCGTTGAGGACATCCACTTCGTCCCGAAAAAAATGCGTGAACCCCGTTTCCGATATCATCGCGCGAATTTTGGCGAACTCGCCCTCGGCGAGCCAAGGCAGCTTGGCGGCGGCATACCGCAACCGCGACAGAGGCGCCCACAATATCGCCAGCAACAAGAGTTCCGACAGCACCAAACCGACGGTTCCCAAGACGAGATTGTGCCGGAGCGCCACCCGGATTTTCGCCATCGCGTCGCTGATATCGGCGACGACCACCAGATGGGCCTCTTCCCGCTCGTCGAAACCGGCCAGCGGAAACAATCGAACCTCATACTCGCGGCCGTTGACGCTGCTATGAATCGGCTTTTGGGCGCTCTCGGACAGCGTTCTCTCCCGAGCGACAGCGCGCAGAATTTCCATGTTAGTCCGCGCGCTGCTCAGCGCCGCCACCTTGGCTCCCCATGGCTGGAGCCAGCGTTCGGCATCGCCGTTCTTGGGGGTCGTTCCAGCCTGCCCGACGATCAGCCCGAGATCCGTGCCCGAAACCCGCTGAAAATCGAGCACGACATCCGCCAGCGACACGCCTAACACCAAGGCGTCGCCGGTGCCCAGCACGGGGGCGACGGCGTACTGCAAGCAGGTGTCGAAGCAGTCGATCAGGCTGGCCGGGCTTTCGGACGCCAGGACTCGCCGGACCGCTTCGGCCAGGGCAATCCGACCGTCGGAGTGCGCGTCCCGGCCGTGCGCGGCCAAGCGCCGACCGTCGGCGGCGACCAGCACGACGCTCTCCACCCCCATATCCAGTTCCAGAATCCCCGCCAGCCGCTCGAATTCGGCGATCATCCGATTCGGTGAGTTTTCCGCAGGGGATTGGGCGCCCAACAGGGACGCGACCAGCGTACTCCATTGTCGCAACCGCATGTCCGATTGATTCAGCAAACCCTGTACCTGACGGACATACTGGTTCTGCAATTCCGCCCGGCGCTGCTCGAACTGGTTGCGCAACTCGATATAGTTGATCGTCACCAGCGTTCCGGTCACCAAAATCAAGGCCATGCTGCTGAGCAGCATGGCCTTCCACTTGAGGCTCAGGAAGACGCCAGGGCGGATAGGCGGGTGCATTCGCTGTAATCCAGAATTTAATCCAGCTTAAAACCGATAACTTGCTGCCAAGGAAAACATGTGCCATCCTCGCTCTAAACGATCAGGATCAGGATTGTCCTGAATCGGTAGCCAAGCTGTACCGTTCACATGATGGTATTCGGCAGCAACCAAGAAAGATGAATTGACATAGTAGCGAAGCCCGAAGGTCCAATCCTTGGCAAATTGGGTGTAGTTTGGCTTTCCGGTCAAAGCTTGATACTTATTACCATGTCTATCTTCTCGATTATTATAAAGCGCGTCATATCTCAGCACAGCTTCCAAATTCTCATCGAACCGATACAAAGCCTGCAAATAATAGCTCTCTCCAGTAATGCTTCTACTCGATTGAGTATCGAGGGCGATTTGCTCAAAACGCCTAATCGCGTACTCTGAAGTAATGCTCAGTTTATCTTGATTGTATTGCGCCGAAAAAATCATTGGCTTGAATAATAGCTTTAAAGAGGGAAGATCGCTACGATCCAAAATTTTTACTTCGGGAGGTAAAAATTTTGGATCGTAGCGAGTATCCACCCAAGCCGAACTAATAGCTATACGATATTTTCCACCCTCCAGCTCGTAAGCCAGTTGCCCTATATAAGAGAGTTCTGAATGGGTTTCTCCCGGATAATTAGCTCCGACAAGAACAAGCTCGGTATCCAAGTTGTCGCCTCTAGGAATTCCGATGCCAAACTCTAGGGATAAATCTCCCCACTCCCCCCGATATTCGCCATATAGTAGGCCTCCATCCGCCGATAGCGCCAATTCACGGGTACGCTCAAAATAAATAGACTGAGGCAACAATATCGAAGGCTTAGTAAATAACACGTCACGTGTAGCATTGTAAAAACCGTAGGGATTCTTATAGCGTCCGAGGCGTGTTCCCAGACGATAGTCGGCCGTTGATAGAATAGTGTAGTCAACCAGGCCAAAGTCAAGCTCCAAATCATGCTCGTGCCCAGCACCAGCGCGCCGGAATAATATTTGTCCCGCCAATCGGAGATCGACAATAGGAGACCAAGAGGCGTTCAACCCAACTTCAGTGAAGTCGAAACTACCTCCATCGCTACTGGTCCCAAAAATATTATTGTCTGATGTCAGGAAATATTCTTGAGTGAAAAACCCGTGGACATTAAAATCCTCAAACAATTCCGCAGCGCGAGCGTCATTAGGAACATACCAACAGAAAAAAGTGACCGCGATTACAGTGAAAGCCAAGGCTGGTAACCTAGCGGTCACAGCAGGAATCTTCGTATCAAATTTGCGTTTAAAAAGGCGGACAGCTAATATGAGTTTATGCCGACTCCAATCCAGCACAGGATAGAAACCAAAACTATTTTTTCTATGACGACAAGAGAAATAATTACTCAACTGACGAATTCCCAAAAGTAACGACTTTAATAGTTCCATCGATCATCGGCCGACTGATATAACCTATCGCTCCAGGCGTGGAACTGATGACCGAACGCATTTGCTGCTCCGTTTTAATTTTTATTGGCTCCTCTCCCGTGCCTGAAAATACTAAGCGGTCCCATGCGGAGCGTAGCTGATAGGGAAAAACGCGGAGTATCTGCTTTGAAAAAGCAACATGCAAGGGATTTTCATCTGGTAAAACAAAAACTTTGATCGGCGATCCATCCTCCCATTTTCTCAGGCGCATCCCGAAGATCGCGCCAAGCGCGCTTTCGGATAAATAACTTTCGGTATTCGTAGCCAAATTGACAATAATAACAGGGGTATTGTCTGCCGATACCACGCCAGAAAATAAGACAACAAAAAAACCAAACAGATAAACAAAATGCTGCGTAACCATTTTCCCCATAATATTATATCAATTCAATCTTTTCAAAATAACTACGGCACATTAGCAACTCAAGCTAGTTTAGGGGTGGGAACATCACCCCATTATCGGTTAATAGCTCCCATACTTGGGAGTTAACCTGACAAATATTCTCCATAATATCCGGGATATTACCAAAGTAACCTCTCCGAAGACCATGATATTCAACGATTGGAGTTATAGGGGTAAAATTGATACCGAATGATCGCAGGAATCTCGCACAAACGGGCTCCATTCCCCCATACCAATAGTTTAAGTTTCTCTCAAAACTTATTTTCACAATGGCCAAAAAAAGGCCGAGAGCGGCGTGAGGGAAGTTTCGTCGGGGCACCCTTCCACGCCGATTATTGCTTTCTTGACAGGTACTTGATTGCCGGCGCCCGCTCTGTTGCAAGGAAAGATCAACATGCTCAGAAACACCGTAAGATTGTTCGTCTTCTCCCTTTCGAGCACGAAATTCTGGTGCAAGAATTAATCGAGAAATCTCGCCGATACGAGACCGCGGAATACTTTGATAGGATAAAAAATCTGGAAAAAATGAAGCGCCAGCAACCTGTTCGAGCGGGAATTTGCTATCGGATTCCTCTTTAGCTATTATTATTCTTACTGTCCCAGCAATTTTATTTGTGGGCTTATGCATCATCAGATAATGAATTGACCGATCATCATACTGATCACTTTCCATTTTTTCGGAATAGCGAGCGGCCTCAAAACCCGGAACCTGCAACTCCTCGCACAATACCTTATACCGCAATCGAAAACACTCCTCCTTCTTTTCCCGAGTATCTGCGTGAATCACTTCAAAATACTGGTTAAACAAATCAATAAGGTTACTTTGCGTATCCAAAGAATATCCCCTTCTATCGAATTTATGAGATCAAAAATCGATTCGCTCCTACCCCCGACACTCGATCTTCAGCACGAAATCGCGAGCCTCGGCGGCGATTTCGGTGGCGGCGCGCGACGCGCCGGGCGGGCGGCTCCGGCAGTCCACTCCGGCCGCTTCCAGGAACCCGCGCGCCAGTGCGGCCTTGATAGCGAAATTGACGTTTTGCGGAATATCGCCGGTCATCTCGTGGACTCGGACCACGTTCAACTTCGAGCTGACCACGCCCACCACCGTCCCGTCGCCGTCCAGCAGCGGGCCGCCGCTATTGCCGGACTGCGTCGGCGCGGTGAATTGCAGGGAACGGGTATCATCGCCCGGACCGAGCAGCGAGCTGACGTTGCCCGTGGTCACCTGCGGCCCCGAGCCGAGCAACCCCCCCAGAGGGTAGCCGACCACCATGACCGTTTCGCCCAATCGCGCCTGCGGTCCGTCGCGAAACATCGCCACGCCGGGCGGCGGCGCATCCGCGCGCAATAGCGCCAGATCGTTGGCGGGATCGGCGAACACCAGCTCCAACGCGCAGCGGTGCCGGGGCGAGCGGGCCAGAATTTCGCGGGCATCTTCGATGACGTGATGGTTGGTCAGCACGTAACCGTCGGCGTGGACGCAGAAACCGGTCCCGCTGAACGATCCTCCGCCCGGTCCCGACTGTCGCCGTTCGTCAGAGCCGCCAGCGGCGGGACGCTCGGGCGCCGGCTCCGGCAAGCGCAAGCCAAAATGCGCGGCCAAGGCCGGCAGGCCCGCCGCGAACCCCTGGCCCACCGCCCGGAATTTCCACTGTCCCCGATGGCGGTACAGCTCGGTCAAAATCATGGCGGTTTCGCCGCGACTGGCCAGCGGCAACGGAAACAGCGACACCGGTTGGCCCGCCGCGTCGGCCAGCCAGGCGCGGATGGCGGCGAACACCCCGAAGGTGGTGCCGCGCGGCAGACCGGGCTTGACCGCCAGCACGACCGCGATCCGGGCCACTTCCGCCGGCACCGCCTCCAGATCGACCCGGAACTCGCCCGGCGGTCCGGCGAACACCACCGACCCGTCGCGGGAGCGCGGCTGCTCGGCGCTCACCAGATCGCCGGGATCGCCGATCCGCCCGTCGGCGCCCAACAGGACGACGCCGGATTGCAAGCGCGCGACGAACTCGTCGTCGGGTTCACCGCTCACCCCGACCACGACCCGGCCGCCGCCGATCGGGTGATTTTGTCCCGGTAGAAGTTCTTGCATGACCGCGTGATCGCTCCCCGCCCGTCGGCTCAACCGACCGGCAACAGCTCGGAAAAATCGTGAATCGCCGGAAATTCCGCCGGCGGCTTGGGCGGATGGGTGGAATCGGGCCGCAGCACCGACACCAGATGCGCGATTCCGAAAGCGCCCGCCGCGCGCAGGATCGCCAGGTGATCGTCCACCAGCAGCGTCGCGGCCGGATCGAACGGTTCCCGCTCGCGCAGACGCGGCCAAAACTCCGGCTGTTCCTTGACCGAACCCAGCGCGTGCGCGCAGACGATGCCATCGAAATGCCCGGCCAGCCGGGTCTTTTCCATCTTCAGCGCCAAGCTGTGCGGGTGGGCGTTGGTCACCAGCACCACCCGCTTGCCGGCGGCGCGCAGGGCATCCAAAAATTCCAGGGCGTGCGGATGCACGGCGATCAAATGCTCGATTTCGCGCTTGAGGGCCACGATGTCCAGCGCCAGCTCCCGGGTCCAATAATCCAGACAATACCAGGCCAGCGTCCCTTCCACCGCCCGCGTGCGGGCCGCCACCTCGGCGCGAGCCCCTGCCAGGGACAGGCCGTGACGACGGGCGTAGCGCTCCGGGACCAGCTCCCGCCAGAACTGGTTGTCGAACCGCAAATCCAAGAGGGTGCCGTCCATGTCGAGCAGGACGGTCCGAATTCGCGGCCAAGGCAACCGCACGGCCATGGTTTGGCTCCACCGGCAAAGGGTTTGCGCGAGCAAACTCGTGTAGAATTGTAGAATTAAAGCAGATTGTCGGAGTTCGCGCAGGATCCGATCCACCGCTCCCGCGAAACGGCGCCTCGCGGTCGGTCCAATTCGCGCGGAACCGGCGAACGACCGGGATTCCGACCGCGACGCCTTCGCGCACCATCACCCAAGCCGAGAGGTTGACCGCGTCATGACCGACGCCCCCAACGTCGATTTGTCCGCCCTGGTGAAGCCCGTCGAGGCCATCGCCCGGGAGGCGGGGTGTCGCATCCTGGACGTGTACGCGGGATCCTTCAGCGTCGTCGAGAAAGCCGATCAGAGCCCGGTGACCGCCGCCGACCTCGCCGCCCACGACTGCATCCTGCACGGTTTGGCCGAGCTGACGCCCGACATTCCGGTGCTGTCCGAGGAAGCGCCCGACGTCAGCTTCGCCGAGCGCAGCCGCTGGGAATGGCTGTGGCTGGTGGACCCGCTCGACGGCACCCGCGAGTTCATCAAGCGCAACGATCAGTTCACGGTGAACATCGCGCTGGTGCACCGCCACGAAGCGGTGCTCGGGCTGGTGCTGAGGCCGGTCGGCGGGCTGTGCTATCACGCTTGGCGCGGCGGCGGCGCCCACAAGCAACCCGCCGGCCAACCCTCCCGCCGCATCCAGGCCGCGCGGGTCTGCCACTATCCGGTCCGGGTCATCAGCAGCCTGGAATCCTACCGCACCCGCCGCCTGCAAGACTATCTCGGCCACCTCGGCCCGCACCGACACCTCGGGATGGGCGGCGCCCTGAAGTCCTGTCTGGTCGCCGAGGGCGAGGCCGACTTGTACCCCCGGTTCGGCCCGACCGGCGAATGGGACACGGCAGCCACCCAGGTAATCCTGGAGCAAGCGGGGGGCTACATGACCGACATGCAGTTGCGGCCGCTGCGCTACAACGCCCGGCCGGTGTTGATCAACCCGGATTTCCTCGCGTTCGGCGATGTCACCCGCGACTGGTCCCAATACCTGCCGCAGCGCCACCCTCACGGGTGGCCGGCTTAACCCGTCCAGCCCCAAGAACGACAAGATTTCGAGTCCCGTCATGCCATACCAACGCTACCGCCAGGATTTACAACGGGAAGGCTTTCAGCACGACCCCGCTCAAGAGCGGGCCGTCCAATACCTGCAACGAATCTACGACCAACTGATGGCGCGGCCGGAAGAACCGGCCCCGAGCAAGAAAGCCGGGCTGCTCGGCCGCTTGGTCGGCCGCGACAAACCGGCCGCCGCCGGCGCTCCGGCCGTCCGGGGACTGTATCTGTGGGGCGGCGTGGGCCGGGGCAAAACCTACCTGGTGGACACCTTCGTCGATGCCCTGCCGCTGGAGCGCAAGCAGCGCATCCACTTTCACAGCTTCATGCGGGCGGTGCACGCCGAACTGAAGGCGCTGAAAAACCAGTCGGAACCGTTGCGGATCGTCGCCCGCCGCTTCGCCGAACAGGCCCGGGTGATCTGCCTGGACGAATTCTTCGTCGCCGACATCACCGACGCCATGCTGCTGGATGGCCTGCTCCGGGAGCTGTTCGCCAGCGGCGTCACCCTGATCACCACCTCCAACCTGCCGCCGGACGACCTTTACAAGGACGGCCTGCAACGCGCCCGCTTCCTGCCGGCCATCGAGCTGATCAAGCGGCACCTGGACGTGCTGAACGTGGACGGCGGCATCGACTATCGGCTGCGCTATCTGGAAAAGGCGGAAATCTATCACTCGCCGCTCGATGATCGCGCCGAGCAAATCCTGAACGATGTCTTCGACCACATCGCGCCCGAGCCGGGCCATCGCGGCGGCGATCTGGAGATCGAGGGCCGCTTCATCCCCACCCTGCGCGAGGCCGACGGCATCGTCTGGTTCAGCTTCCGGGCGATCTGCGACGGGCCGCGCGGCACCGCCGACTACATCGAAATCGCCCGCTGCTTTCACACCGTCCTCATCTCCAACGTGCCGGTGCTGGACTGGCAGATGGAGAATCAGGCGCGGCGCTTCGTCAACCTGGTGGACGAGTTCTACGATCGCGGCGTCAAGCTGATCCTGTCCGCCGCCGCGCCGGTGCTGGAACTCTACGCCGGCGAGAAGCTGAAATTCGAGTTTCAGCGCACCGTCAGCCGCTTGCAGGAAATGCAGTCGCACGAGTATCTGGAGCGGCCGCATTTGCCGTAGCCCTCACCCGACCACCCGCACCGGCTCGCCATCGAAAAATCCCCGAACGTTCTCCGCCAGTTGCCCGACCAAGCGCTGGCGGGATTCGCGGCTGCCCCAGGCGCAATGCGGGGTGACGATCAGGTTGGGGATATCGGGCGCCAACAGCGGGTTTCCGGCCACCGGCGGCTCCAGGCTGAGCACGTCCACGCCCGCCCCGCCCAGCGCGCCCTTGCGCAGCGCGTCGGCCAGCATCGCCTCATCGACCAGCCCGCCCCGAGCGGTGTTGATCAAAACGGCGTCGCGGCGCATCAGCGCCAGCTCCCACGGCCCGATCAGCCCCCGGGTTTCCGGCGTCAGCGGGCAATGCAGGCTGAGCACGTCCACCCGCGGCAACAGGATCGGCAGCGGCACCCGCCCTTCCTGCGGCTCCACCACGCCCGGCCGCTGCGCCGGCAAGACCCGCATCCCGAACGCTTCCGCCACCCGCGCCACGCCCCGGCCCAATTCGCCGTAACCGACGATGCCCAGCGTCTTGTCGGCCAGCTCGCGAATCGGGAAATCCAGCAGGCAAAACTGGCCGGCCCGCTGCCAGCGGCCATCGCGCACCGCCTGGCGATACTCCGGCAGACGGGCGCATAGCGCCAGCAGCAGCGCGAAGACGTGCTGGACCACCGCCGGCGTGCCGTAGCCCCGACAGTTGCAGACGGTGACGCCCGCTTTCGCCGCCGCCTCCAGATCCACGTTGTTGACGCCGGTGGCGGCGACGCAGAGCAGCCGCAACCGGCGAGCCTGTTGCAGCGCGGCAGCATCCAGAACGACCTTGTTGCTGATCACCACTCCGGCGTCGGCGATGCGCGCGCCGACCTGATCGGGCCGGGTGGCGGCGTAATAGTCCAGATCGGGCAAAATCCGGTCGAGGTCGCCGAAATCCAGATCGCCGCAATCCAGGGAATCCCGGTCGAGAAACACACCCAGCATGACGAGGGAACCTCCGAGCAAAGATTCGTCTCATTATAGGCTTAACCGCGCCATCGTCGGGACTTCAACCCGATCGGCGGATACCCCGGACTTCTTCGCCAGGAAACCCATCGCGCCATGAAACCGACCGCGCCGCCACTTTTCACGCACGATCAGCCCGCCTGCACCGGCGTGCTGTTGGCCAACCTCGGCACGCCCGACGCGCCGACCGCCGCCGCCCTGCGCCGCTATCTGGCCGAATTCCTCTGGGATTCGCGGGTCGTGGAGATCCCCCGCCTGCCGTGGTGGCTGATCTTGCACGGCATCATCCTGCGGCTGCGCCCGGCCCGGTCGGCGCGCAAGTACGAACTCATCTGGACGCCGGAAGGCTCGCCGCTGCTGGCGATCAGCCGGCGCCAGGCGGCGGCGGTCGCGGCGGCGCTGGCGGACCGCCACCCCGGTCCGATCCGGGTGGCGCTGGGGATGCGCTACGGCCATCCTTCCCTCGCGGCGGCGCTGGCCGAGCTGCGCGCCGCCGGGGCGCAGCGGTTGCTGGTGCTCCCGCTGTATCCGCAATACTCGGCCACCACGGTCGCCTCCACCTTCGACGCCGTCGCCGCCGAACTGCGGACCTGGCGCTGGCTGCCGGAACTGCGCGTCGTCACCCATTACCACGACGATCCCGGCTATCTGGACGCGCTGGCGGCCAGCATCCGCACCGCCCGCGTCGAGCGGCCCGGCGAGCGGTTGCTGTTCTCTTTCCACGGCTTGCCCAAACGCAATTTGCTGGCCGGCGATCCCTACCATTGCCAGTGCCTGAAAACCGCGCGGCGGGTCGCCGAGCGGCTCGAACTCCAAGCCGAGCAATGGGCGGTCGCCTTCCAGTCGCGCTTTGGTCGCGCCGAATGGCTGCAACCCTACACCGGCGCCCTGCTGGCCGAGTGGGCGAAGGCCGGCGTCAAAAGCGTGGACGTGATCTGTCCCGGCTTCGCCGCCGACTGTCTGGAAACGCTGGAGGAAATCGCCATCGAAAACCGGCAGGTTTTTCTGGACGCCGGCGGCGAGCGCTACCGCTATATCCCGGCCCTGAACGACGCCCCGGCCCACATCGGCGCGCTGGCCGACCTGATCGACCGCCATGCGGCCGGTTGGCCCGAATTGGACGCCGCTCGCGACGCGAACGCCGTCGCCGCCGAGCGCGCGAACCGCCGCGCCCGCGCCTTGGCCAAGGGGGCGGCGGCTTGACGGCTCGATCCGGCCATCGGCCGATTTGGGCGCGCGACCCGCCAGCGTGAAGGTTGCAGGGGGCGTTCGAGCAACCCGGAACCCGGTGAATTTCGGCTTTCTTTACAAAATCGCCTTCTATACTCACTGGAACGAAGGTGGTCCACCACTCCGGTCGCCATTAGCCTGCCTCAACGCGGTTCCAACCCGATCCGGCGAGGAAAAGATGATCCACGGTGTTCTGATCGATTTGGAAGGCGTGCTGTATGTCGGCGGCTACCCCCTGCCGGGCGCGCGGGAGGCGCTGCTCAGCTTGCGCGCCGCCGGCATCCCGATGCGATTCATCACCAACACCACCCGGACGACCCGTGCCGCCATCGTCAACCGCTTGGCGGGCATGGGCCTGGAGGTCGCGCCGGAACACCTGTTCACGCCCGTGGTCGCCGCCCGCAACTATCTGATCGCCCGCAAGCTGACCCCGCATCTGCTGGTGCATCCCAACATTTTGGGCGAGTTCGCCGACTTGCTCGGCCCCCCGCCGGACGCGGTGCTGATCGGCGATGCCGGCCCCGCCTTCGACTACGCGGCGCTCAATCGATGCTTCCGGCTGCTGGTGGACGGTTTGCCGCTGTTGGCGATGGGCTCCAACCGCTATTTTCGCGACGACGGCGAACTGAGCCTGGATATCGGGCCGTTCGTCGCGGCGCTGGAGTACGCCGCCGAACTGGAGGCGGTCACCCTGGGCAAGCCGGCCGCCGTTTTTTTTCTGGCCGCAGTCAACAGCCTCGACCTGCCGCCGCAGGACGTGGTGATGGTCGGCGACGACGCCGAAATGGACGTGTGCGGCGCGCTGGCCGCCGGCTTGCGCGCCGCGCTGGTCCGGACCGGCAAATATCGCCCCGGCGACGAAGCCAAAGTCGAGCCTCGGGGTGGGCGGGTGTTCGACGATCTCGACGCGGTGGTGGATTACATCCTCTGACCGCCCCCGGCCGAGCTGTCGGCCGGGGGCGAATTGCGGGTAAAATCCGCGCTCGTCCGAGCTTTCCTCTCCCGTTCCGTGCCGCTCCCGGAGTTCCCATGCGCGTGCTATTCCCCGACATCAAGCCGTACACCACCCAGCGCCTCGCCGTGGACGAGGTGCATACCCTCCACGTCGAGGAATGCGGCAACCCGCAAGGCTTGCCCGCGCTGTTCCTGCACGGCGGGCCGGGAGCCGGCTGCGAGCCGATGCACCGGCGGTTCTTCGACCCGGAGCGCTATCGCATCGTGCTGTTCGACCAGCGCGGCTGCGGTCAGTCCACCCCCCACGCGGAATTGCGCGACAACACCACCTGGCATCTGGTGGCCGATATCGAGACGCTGCGCGAGCGGCTCGGCATCGACCGCTGGCTGGTGTTCGGCGGGTCCTGGGGCTCCACCCTGGCGCTGGCCTACGCCGAAACCCATCCCGAACGGGTGCTGGGCCTGATCCTGCGCGGCGTCTTTCTGTGCCGCGATCAGGACATCCACTGGTTTTATCAGGCCGGCGCCAACCGGCTGTTTCCCGATCTGTGGGAACATTTTCTGGCCCCGATTCCGGCGGCGGAACGGGCCGATCTGTTGCACGCCTACCACCGCCGCCTGACCGGAACCAACGAGCTGGAGCGGTTGCGGGTCGCGAAAGCCTGGTCGGTGTGGGAAGGCTCCACCCTGACCCTGGAAAGCAATCCGGCCGTCATCGAGCACTTCGCGGAAGCGCGCCGGGCGCTCGGCTTGGCCCGGATCGAATGCCACTATTTCGTCAACCACTGCTTCATGGAACCCGATCAACTGTTGCGCGACGCCGGCCGCTTGCGCGGCATTCCCGGCGTCATCGTCCACGGCCGCTACGACGTGGTCTGTCCGCCGGACAACGCCTGGGCCCTGCACCAGGCGTGGCCGGAGGCGGAGCTGCGGATCGTCACGCCGGCCGGCCACGCCGCCGGCGAGCCGGGCATCGTGGACGCGCTGATCACCGCCACCCAGACCTTCGCCGACCGCCTGAAATGATCGGCCTGCTGCAACGGGTCAGTGCGGCCCGCGTCGAAATCGACGGCGAAACCGTCGGCGCCATCGCAACCGGCCTGCTGGTGCTGGTCGGGATCGAGCGCGGCGACGGCGAAGCGCAGGCCGACCGGCTGCTGGAGCGGCTGTTGGGCTACCGGGTGTTCGCCGACCCCGAGGGCAAAATGAACCGGAGCCTGCGCGACATCGGCGGCGGTTTGCTGCTGGTGCCGCAATTCACCCTGGCGGCGGATACCGGCAAGGGCGCGCGGCCCAGCTTCGCTCCGGCGGCGCCGCCCGCCGAGGGCGAACGGCTGTTCGACTATCTGGCGACGCGGGCCGGCCGACACCACGCGCCGGTCGCCACCGGCCGCTTCGGCGCGCACATGCAGGTCAGCCTGACCAACGACGGCCCGGTGACCTTTTGGCTGCAAACCGCATCCGGCACGCCCGATCGATAGCCGGCGCGCTGGGCGAGATCCCAAACCCGGGCCGGCATCGGGAATGGCGCGCGCCACCGGAAAATGATTTGCCGACCGTTATTCCCTATCGGCGGTCGCCGTTTATACTTCACCTGTTCGGCACGTCCACAGTTTGCTACAACCTTGTCCGAGGCGCGCACGGTTCCAAAAGCAGGAACAAGAACCTACATGGCCGCAAGCAATCGCGATATCGCCAAGATTCCAGATCAATCGCTCGATTCGACCTCCGCTTCCCCCCCGCCCGATCTCGCGTCCGCCCGGCGGTTCATGGTGGGAATCGGCGCGTCGGCCGGCGGCCTGGAGGCCCTGAGCGCGCTGCTGCCGAACCTGCCCCGCGACCTGGGCCTCAGTTACGTGGTGGTCCAGCACCTGTCGCCGACGTACCGCAGCATGCTCGCGCAACTGCTGGCCCGCGAAACCGCGATGACCGTCAAGGATGTGGAGGACGGCGGCCAACCGGCCCCCAACACCGTTTACATCACCCCCGCCAACCGCAACCTGACGATCCGGGAAGGCCGGTTCCGGCTGGTGGAGCCGGCCAGGGAAGCGCTGCCGAAGCCCTCGATCAATCTGTTCTTCGCCTCGCTGGCCGCCCAGATGAACGATGCGGCCATCGGGGTCATCCTGTCCGGCACCGGCTCGGACGGCGCTTCCGGCGTCCACGCCATCAAGGCGGCGGGCGGTTTCACTTTCGCCCAGGAACCGGCCACCGCCAAGTACAGCGGCATGCCGCAAGCCGCGATCGACACCGGCAGCGTCGATTGGATCTTGCCGCCGGAACGGATCGGCCAGGAAATCGCCCTGATCGCCCGCACCCAGGGCGTGATCCCGCTGGAACAGCAGCCGGAAGCCGAACCGGCCACCCTCAAGAAGCTGCTGGCCAAGGTGCGCCAGCGCACCCGGATCGATTTCACCGGCTACAAGGAAGCGACGCTGTGGCGGCGCATCGGCCGGCGGCTGGCCACCAACCACGTCGTCAACCTGGACGAATATCTGAGCCTGATCGCGGAAAAGCCCGACGAGCTGGACAAGCTGGCCAAAGATATCCTGATTTCGGTCACCGCCTTTTTTCGCGACCGGGACGCGTTCGCCGGCTTGGCCGCCGCGGTGGGCCGCATCGTCGCCGACAAAAAACCCGGCGAGGAAATCCGGGTCTGGGTGCCGGGCTGCGCCACGGGCGAGGAAGCCTACTCCATCGCCATCCTGTTCGCCGAGCATCTGGGCGCCCATCTCGACCAGTACCGGCTGCAGATTTTCGCCACCGACATCGATCTCGACGCCATGGCGACGGCGCGGCGAGCGCTGTTTCCGGCCTCCAGCCTCGCCGATCTGGACCCCCGACAGGTGCGCAAGTATTTCGTGGCCCACGGCGACCGCTACGAGCTGGTCAAGTCCCTGCGGGAACTGGTGATTTTCGCCCGGCAGGATCTGGCGCAAGACCCGCCGTTCCTGCGGCTGGATCTGATCAGTTGCCGCAACGTGCTGATCTACTTTCGCGGGGAATTGCAGGCGCGCATTCTCACGGTGTTTCAGTACGGCCTGCGGCCCGGCGGCCACCTGTTCCTGGGCCGATCCGAAAGCGTGCTCCACCAGGAGTCGCTGTTCGAGGCGGTGGACAAAGAGGCCCGAATTTATCGGCGCCGCGGCGGCGTGCAAAAACCGCTGTTCCAGACCGAACCGCAGCTCCAGCCCGCGAGCGAACCGCGCAAACCGGCCCACCGCCCTCCCAAGGACTTGAGCGAACGGCTGCTGGAAACCGCCGCCCGCCTGTTCGTCCCGGCCAGCCTGCTGGTCGACAGTCAGTTGCAGATCAAGCACATTCACGGTGATGTCAGCCGCTATCTGACCATCCCCTCCGGCAAGCCCAGCTTCGATTTGCTCAGCCTGATCCGCCCGGAACTGCGCACCGACATCCAAACTCTCGTCTTCCAGTGCAACCGCAAGCGCGCCTCGACGCAGGGCCGGCCCCACGCCCTCAAGGGCGAACCGCCGGCCGGATCGGCGCGCATTTCGGTCCATCCGCTGGCGGGCGAAAATTCGGAGAAGCTGTTTCTGGTCTGTTTCGAGCCGGCCCCACCGCCGGCCCCGGCCAGCCGCCGCAAGGCCGGCGCGTCGGCCGGGGCCAGCCAAAAGGAGCTGGAGGACGAACTCACCGCCACCCGCGAGCACCTGCAAACCCTGGTCGAGGAACTGGAAACCTCCAACGAGGAAATGCAGGCCCTCAACGAGGAAGTGCAGGCGGCCAACGAGGAGCTGCAGTCCTCCAACGAGGAGCTGGAAGCGTCCAACGAGGAACTGCAATCCACCAACGAGGAGCTGACCACCCTCAACGAGGAATTGCAGGTCAAAACCACCGAGTTGGAGGAAACCAACGCCGAGCTGCAAGGCATTCAAAACAGCCTGGATTTCCCGCTGCTCGCCGTCGATCCCCAGCTCCATCTCACGCGCTTCAACCAGCCGGCGGCCCAACTGTTCCGGCTCGGCCCCACCGCCATCGGCACCAGCCTGCGGGAAATCACTTGGCCGGCCGGCTTGTCCGATTTCAGCCGGACCATCGAGGAGGTCCTGTCGAGCCAGCAGGGCGCGGTGCGGGAAATCGCCGGAGACAGCCGCCATTTCGTCCTGCGCGTCACCCCCCACCTCGGCAACGATCAGGAGCTGCGCGGCGCCATCGTCACTCTGCTCGACAACACCGTGCTGGTCGAAGCCCAGCGCCGCTTGCGCGCCGATCAGGAAAAGCTGCTGGCGGTCATGAACAATTCGGTCGCCGTGTTCATGATCAAGGACGCCGTCGGCCGCTACGAGTTCGTCAACACCCAGTTCGAGCGCCTGTTCGATCTGCGGGCCGAATTCGTGCTCGGCCGGACCGACTATCAGATTTTCCCCCACGATATCGCCGAATCGTTCCGCAACAAGGACCTGGAGGTCATGCGTCGCCGGGGCGCGATGCAGTCCGAGGATGTGCTGGTTCTGGGCGGCAACCAGCGGTCGCTGCTGGCGATCCGGTTTCCGCTGCTGTCGGAAGACGGCGCCGTGGTGGCGGTCTGCACCCAGGCGCTCGACATCACCGAGCGCAAGCGGATCGAGGAGCAACTGCGGCTGGCCGCGCGCATGTTCGACCGCACCGCCGAAGGGGTGATGGTGACCGACCGGGATCTGCGGATTCTCACGGTCAACGGCGCTTTCCAGGCGATCACCGGCTACACCCGCGAGGAAGCCATCGGCCAGACGCCTCGCCTGCTGCAATCCGGGCGCCACGATGCCGCGTTCTACCAGGCGATGTGGGGCCATTTGCAAAACCAGGGGTGGTGGCAGGGCGAAATCTGGGATCGGCGCAAGGACGGCGAGGAATACCTCGCTTGGCTCAACATCAACATCATCCGCGCTTCCGACGGCAGCCCGTTGAACTACGTGGCCACGTTCAGCGACAGCACGCTGATCCGCGAGTCGCACGAGCGGATGGAGTTCCTGGCCACGCACGACGAGCTGACCGGCCTGCCGAACCGCAGTTTGTACATCGACCGCCTGCGGCACGCGCTGGCCCGGCTGGAGCGCAGCGACCGGTTGCTGGCGATCCTGTTCATCGACCTCGACAACTTCAAGACCGTCAACGATACGCTGGGCCACCACTATGGCGACCAGCTTCTGATCGAAGCGGCCGAGCGGCTGAAGTCCTGCGTCCGAGTCGCGGACACGGTGGCCCGGCTGGGCGGTGACGAATTCACTTTCTTGCTGGAAGACATCGAAAAACACGAAGCCTCGCTGGCCGCTTCGCGGGTGCTCGAAGCCTTCGCCAAACCCTTCCGCATCGCCAACCGGGATGTGTTCGTCGGTTGCAGCATCGGCATCGCCATCTACCCCGACGACGGTCCCGACACCGCGACCCTGCTGCGCAACGCCGATACCGCGATGTACCGCGCCAAAGAAAGCGGCAAGAACGCCTTCCAGTTTTTCACGACCGACATGGCCGGTGCCGCCTCGCAGCGCCTGGAGCTGGAAAGCGCCCTGCGGCACGCCCTGGAGAAAGACGAGCTGTTCCTGCACTACCAGCCGCAGCTCGACCTGCGCGGCCGCCAGATCGTCGGGGTCGAGGCCCTGCTCCGCTGGCGGCGCGCGAACGGGTCCTACATCGCGCCCGGCGAATTCATCCCGATCGCCGAACAGTCCACCCTGATCATCACCCTGAGCCAGTGGCTCATCAATCAGATCTGCCGGCAGATCCTGATTTGGGACCACATCAAGCTACCGCCGCTACGGGTCGCGTTCAACGTCGCGGCCCGACATTTCCGCCACGCGCAAATCCTGGCCACCCTGCACGAATCGGTCGGCCGCTACGCCATCGATCCGGCCCGGCTGTGCATCGAACTGACCGAGGATGCTCTGCTGGACGACGCCGCCCACGCGCGGACCATCCTGGAAGAAATCAAGCGGATCGGCTTGAGCATCAGCATCGACGATTTCGGGGCCGGCTATTCCTCGCTGTCCTACCTGCGGTCCTACCCCATCGACGAGCTGAAAATCGACCAGCGCTTCATCGCCGAACTGACCACCGACCCGGACAGCCGCGCCATCGCCGCGAGCGTCATCGCGATCGGCAACACCTTTGGCTTGCGCGTGGTCGCGGAAGGCGTGGAGACCGCCGAGCAGTTGGCGATCTTGAGCGAGCACGATTGCGGGATCGTGCAAGGCTACCATCTCGCCAATCCGATGAGCGCCAACGCGCTGGCCGACTGGATTCGCTATCGTCAGGAAGGCCCCGCGTAAGCGGCTTTTCGCGTGGCATCCAGCCCGCTGGCCGATCGAAAAAAAACCTCGCCGCCCGACCCCTCTCCCGCCGAGAGAGGCGCTCCATGTGGTCGCTCAAACCTCGGCCAGATTGCCCTTCTCTTCCAGCCAGTTCTTGCGATCCCCGGCGCGCTTTTTCGCCAGCAGCATGTCCATCAAGGCCAAGGTATCGTCGCCGGCTTCCAGCGTCAGTTGCACCAATCGGCGGGTGGCGGGGTCCATGGTCGTCTCCCGCAGTTGCAGCGGGTTCATCTCGCCCAGGCCCTTGAAGCGGGTGACGTTGACCTTGCCCTTTTTCTTTTCGGCGGCGATGCGGTCGAGGATGCCCTGCTTCTCCGCCTCGTCCAGCGCGTAGAACACCTCCTTGCCGACATCGACCCGAAACAGCGGGGGCATGGCGACGTGGACGTGGCCGGCTTCCACCAGCGGGCGAAAATGGCGCACGAACAGCGCGCACAGCAGCGTGGCGATGTGCAGGCCGTCGGAATCGGCGTCGGCGAGAATGCAAATCTTGCCGTAGCGCAACCCGCTCAATTCGCTGGAACCGGGATCGACCCCGATGGCGACGGCGATGTCGTGCACTTCCTGCGAGGCCATCACCTCGGCGGAATCCACCTCCCAGGTGTTGAGAATTTTGCCGCGCAACGGCATCACCGCCTGAAACTCGCGGTTGCGGGCCTGGTTGGCCGAACCGCCGGCGGAATCGCCCTCCACTAGAAACAGCTCGGTGCGCGCCAGATCCTGCGCCGTGCAGTCGGTCAGCTTGCCGGGCAGCGCCGGGCCGCTGGTGACCTGCTTGCGCACCACCTTGCGGCTGGCCCGCAACCGCTTTTGCGCGTTGGCCAGCGCCAGTTGGGCGATGCGCTCGCCGGTTTCGGGATGCTGGTTCAGCCACAGGCTCAGGGTGTCCTTGACCACCCCGGCCACGAACACCGCGCACTCGCGCGAGGACAGCCGCTCCTTGGTCTGGCCGGAGAATTGCGGGTCCTGCATCTTGACCGACAGCACGTAGCAGCAGCCTTCCCAGACATCCTCCGGCGCGATGCGCAGCCCGCGCGGCACCAGGTTGCGGAACTCGCAAAACTCGCGCACCGCGTCGGTCAGTCCGCCGCGCAAGCCGTTGACGTGGGTGCCGCCCTGCGGCGTGGGAATCAGGTTGACGTAGCTCTCGGTCACCGGCTCGCCGCCCTCCGGCAACCAGGCCAGCACCCAGTCGGCGGCCTCGCGCTCGCCGCTGACGTGGCCGACGAAGGGCGGATCGGGCAGCAGCGCCGTTCGGCCCAAGGCTTCTTTCAGATAGTCGGTGAAGCCGTCCTCGTAATGCCAGACGATGTGCTCGCCGGACGCCTCGTCGGTGAAGGCGACCTTCAGCCCCGGACACAGCACCGCCTTGGCGCGCAGGACGTGCTTGAGGCGCGGCAGCGAGAATTTGGGCGAGTCGAAATAGCGCGGGTCCGGCCAGAACCGCAGGGTGGTGCCGGTCACCCGGCGCGGAACCGTGCCGACCTCCTCCAGCTCCGACACCTTGTCGCCGCCGGCAAAGGCCATGTTGTATTCCTTGCCGTTGCGCTTGACCCAGACTTCGAGATGGCCGGACAGGGCGTTGACCACCGACACGCCCACCCCGTGCAGGCCGCCGGAGAAGCGGTAGTTGCGGTCCGAGAATTTGCCGCCGGCGTGCAGGCGGGTCAGGATCAGCTCGACGCCGGGGATACCCTCCTCGGGATGCACGTCCACCGGCATTCCCCGGCCGTCGTCCTCGACCGAGAGCGAGCCGTCGGCGTGCAGGATCACCTTCACCGCGCTGGCGTGGCCGGCGATGGCCTCGTCCACGCTGTTGTCGATGACTTCCTGCGCCAGGTGGTTGGGCCGGGTGGTGTCGGTGTACATCCCCGGCCGCTTGCGGACCGGGTCCAGGCCGCTGAGGACTTCGATTGCGGAGGCGTCGTAGCTGGTGGCGTTCATGCTCGGTATCGATCATTAAGGAATCGGTGTTTGGCCGGACGAAAGCGCGGCTCGCTCCGAAGCGGCGCCGGCGCGTTCCGCGCCAAGCGGGGGAGCGAACGCAACACCGGATCAATCGATCGCGTCTTCGTCGTCCCGGAAGCGCCGGGCGATGGCGTGAAAATCATCGACGATCTCCAGCATGGCATCCACGATGTCCGGATCGAAATGCTTGCCGCGCTCGGCGCGGATCATCGCGACCGCCTGGTCGTGGGAAAAGGGGGGTTTGTAGACCCGCCGCGAAATCAGGGCGTCGTAAACATCCGCGACCGCCATCAACCGTGCCGAAACCGGAATCGCGTCGCCGGCCAGCCCGAGAGGATAACCGGTGCCGTCCCAGCGCTCGTGATGGCCGTGGGCGATTTCGCGGGCGTAGCGCAGGAACACCCCCTCCTCGCCCAGTTCGAGCGCCGCGCGCTCGATGGCATCGCGCCCGTATTCGGCGTGACGCTGCATCACTTCCCACTCTCTCGGCGTCAGCCGACCCGGCTTGCGCAGTATCGCGTCGGGGATGCCGACCTTGCCGATATCGTGCAGCGGCGCCGAGATGTAGAGGGAGCGGATCGAATCATCGTTCAGCTCGATTTTGAAGCGGGGGTGGGGACGCAAGCGCTCCGCCAAGGCGCGCACGTAGGACTGCGTCCGCCGGATGTGATTGCCGGTTTCGTTGTCGCGCATTTCGGCGAGGGTGCAGAGGGCGCCGATGATGGCGCCTTGGGCGGCGATCAACTGGTGATCGCGCCGGGTGAGTTCCTGAGCCTGCCGCACGATTTCGCGGGTGCGCTCGGCCACCAACCGCTCCAGATCCTCGCTGTAGGCGCGCAGGGCGCGGGTGGCCACGCTCAGCTCCAAATGATTGCGCACTCGGGCCAGCACCACCGCCGCCGAAAAGGGTTTGTGGATGAAATCCACGGCGCCCAGGGAAAGGCCGCGCTCCTCGTCGGCGTGGCTGTCGAGGCCGGTCAGAAAAATCACCGGGATCTCGCGATGATCCGGCGCGAGCTTGATCTGGCGGCACACCTCGAAACCGTCCAGATCCGGCATCATCACGTCCAACAGGATCAAATCGGCGCCGCCGCCGGCGCTCAAGTAGTCTAAAGCCTGGAGGCCGCCCGTGGCGACGTGCAGGATGTATTGGTCGCGCAGCAGCTTGTCGAGCACGAACAGATTGTCCGGTCGGTCGTCGACCGCGAGGATATGATATTTTGGTCCCATCAGGGGCCTCCGTCTCCACCGGACACCAGCACCGGCTCAAGATGGACCAGGGCGGCGCCAAATTCCAGGCGCCGCGCCTCGCGGATAGCGGCCTCCAGCGCGGGCCGGCGGAGGTCGTCCGGCAGACCGCCTTGCAGGCTCTCGGCCAAGCGGCAGGCGTCCATGCGCCGCGACCGCAGCGCCTCGGCAAACTCGCGCAGCCGCGCGGCAAACTCGGCATCGGTGATCGATTCGGGCGGCTTTGCCGGCGCAGTCTCTCGCCGCCGCTCCGCCAGCGTCGCCAACAGCTCGTCCATCGCCGCCGCCAACGCGCGGGCCAGTTGCGGCGCGTCCGGCTGTTGCTGGCGGGCGCTTTGCTCGGCCCGCTTCGCCAAGTCGAGCATCGGCCGGGCCTGAAAATAGCCGCACAGACTTTTCAAGCCGTGCGCCAGTCGGGCGATCCCCTCCCAATCCGGTTCGGCGGCGGCCTGTCCAAGCTGATCGGCCACTTCCGACTGGGTTTGCAGGGTCAAGACGATCAGCTCGTCGATCAGTTCCCGATTGCCCTCGAAATAGCGATCCACGGCGACCCAGTCGATGATCGGATCGGCGTCGGCGTCGGCGACAGGACCGGGTTCGGACGGCGGGCGGGCGGCGGGCTCGGCCCCGGTCGCCACCGCCGGGTCCGGAGCGGTCGCGGCGTGACGGCCGATGGCCGCGACCAGCACTTCAAGGTCGATCGGCTTGGCGAGGTGATCGCACATGCCGGCCGCCAAGCAGCGCTTCCGCTCCTCGGGCATGGCGTGGGCGGTCAGCCCGATCACCGGCAATCCCGGCGCCAGGGCGCGAATCCGGCGCGCGGTCTCGTAGCCGTCCATCTCCGGCATCTGAATGTCGGTCAGCACCAGATCGAAATAACCAGCCCCCCGCTCGCATAACCGCTCCAAGGCCTGGACGCCGTGATCGGCCAGGATCACTTCGGCGCCTTCTCGGGTCAGCAGTTGCTCCAGCACCATCTGATTGACCGGATTGTCTTCGGCCGCCAGTATGCGCAGGCCCTTCAGCCGCCGCGCTTCCGCGCTCGAAGGCGCGGCGTTGGGTCGGAGCGACTCCGCCGCCAACAGGCGGCGCGCGCTCAGCGGTCGCTCCACCAAGCTCACCCGCCCGTCCAGAATCCCCGGCACGTTCGGGTCCAAACCGGGCGTCAGCACGACCGCCGCGCGCCGGCCGCGATCCAGCGCCGCGCCGATGGCCGCCGCGCGCTCGGCCAGCAGAGCGCTGTCCAGCAGGATCAGATCGAATCCATCGGCCGCGCCGATTTCCGCCGCCGGCAACTCGCTCGCGTCCAACCCCCGCTCTCGCAACGCGACGCTCAAGCTCCGAGCTTCCGTCGCCGTCAACCCGACCAGGGCGACCGAACGCCACGCCGCAGTCGGTTTGACGGTCTCGGCGGCCGGCGACAGGGGAATCCGCAGCTCGAACGCCGAACCCCGGCCCGGCCGGCTGTCCGCGTCGAGCCGGCCCGCCATCATGTCCACCAGCCGCTTGCAGATGGCCAAACCCAAGCCGGTGCCCCCGAACTGCCGGGTGGTGGAGCTGTCGGCTTGCTGGAACGGTTGAAACAGCCGCTCCAGTTGCTCGGCCGTCATCCCGACGCCGGTATCCTCGACGCGAAACACGATTCCGGCGGACTCGTTCGGCTCGCGAGCGCGCCGCACCGCCAGCGTCACTTCGCCCCGCTCGGTGAATTTCACCGCGTTGCCGAGCAAATTCAACAGCACCTGAGACAGCCGAAAGCCATCGCCCGACCAGATCGGCGGCAGATCGGTCGGCTCGTCCAGGACCAAGGCCAGCCCCTTGCCGTAGGCTTGGGGCGCGACCAGCGTCAACACCTGGTCGATCACCCGGCCGAGATCGAAAGGCGCTCGCGCCAGGGCCAGCCTGCCGGCCTCGATCTTCGAGAAATCGAGGATGTCGTTGACCACCGCGAGCAGCAGCCGACCGGCATCCTCGATCTGCTCGAAATAGCGCCGCGCCAACGGCTCGCACCGGCGTTGGCGCGCGGCCTGCGCCAGCCCGAGAATCACGTTGAGCGGGGTGCGGATCTCGTGGCTCATGTTGGCCAGGAAATCGTTCCGAACCTGCACCAGCCGCCGCGTCTCGGCCAGCGCGCGCTCGGTGGCGGTCTCCGCCACTTTGCGAGCGGTGATGTCGGCCAAGATGCCCGTCGCGCCGAGAACGGCATCGCTCTCCCCCAAGGTGGGCCGGATGAATACCTCGAACCAGCGAAACCCGCCATCCCCGTGCAGGTGGCGGACCTCGCTCCGCGACGGGTCGCGCCGGCGCGCGATCAGCGCGGCGAACAGCTCCAGGGCCGATTGCCGGTCTTCCGGATGAACGTAATCGAACCAGCACTGCCCCAGAGTGTCCGCCACCGGAAACCCGGCGATGGCCTCCCAAGCCCGGTTGAGGGACAACCAGCGTCCCTGGGCGTCGGTCTCGAAGATGACTTCTCCGATGCTATCGACGACTTGGCGATAGCGGGCCTCGCTCTGGCGCAGCCGCTCCGCCACCTGTTCGCGATCGACATCCGGCATCGGATGAGATCGCTGGTCAGCCCGGCGGCGGGCGGCGGGCGCGTTGGCCCGCAACAAATCCCGCGCGTCGAGCAAACCGATATAGCGTCCGGCTCGGTCCGTCACCCCCAGCCAACCCGCGTCGCTGGCCAGCAGGCGGGCGGCGGCCTCCTCGGACGAGGCGCCGGCGGCGATGGCCGGCCCCGGCGGAGCCATCAGCGCCGACACCGGCGTATCTGCGGGCAAGCCGGCGCCCACCGCGCCGACCACGATGCGCTCGGTGATCAAACCCACCGGCCGGCCCCGCTCCGAGACCAGGACCGCCGAAACGCCTTCGCGCGCCATGAGCGCGGCGGACTCCCCCAACGGACAGCTTGGCGGCACCTCGATCGGACGCCGGATGATCGAATCGGCAAAGACGTGGTCGCGAATCGGCATTGCTGGCAAAAACCCAACCGGTTGCACCGGGAACCGTAATCGAGCGTAGTGTAACCCAGAGCGGCCGACGATGCTTTTTCGGCGGCTATCGCGGCGAGCCGTCATCCGATCGGACCGGATGAACGCGCGTTTTCCCCGGCGCGGGACCGGGTCCGACCGAGCCCGCCACCGATTCGCGAACAATGGCTTGGCAACCGCGCTGCCGACAGCGAACTCGCGTCACCGCCGCGGCGTGCTACTATTTTGTGAAACGATCTTTGCTTCATGGAAGTCGAACGGAACCGCCGCAATGATCACCGCTCCGATGGAATCGGCCATGCGCTTCGCCCCGTCAAGATCGCATCGCGTCCTGGCGCTGGTGATCGGCTATCTGCTGCTCTATGTCGGCGCCTTTCATTTCGCCAGCCTGTTGGACCAAGGCGGGTTCATCGCCAGCCTCTGGTATCCGCCCGCCGGCTTGACCGCGTTCGCGATGCTGGCTTTCGGCTGGGCGGGGGTCGCCCTCGACGCGGCGGGCAGCGCCGTGGCCGTGCTGTACGCAACGGCGTGGCAGGGAGCGCCCTTGTCCAGGAGCGAGCTGCTTTCCAGAATGGTGCTCCACGCGGCGTCTTATGCCGCCGTCATCCTGCCGTTGCGGCGCTTGATCGGCCAACCCGCCTTCCTGGCCCAGCCCGCCCAGGCCGGCTGGTTTCTGGCCGCCGCCGGGTTGGGCGCAGCGCTGGCGACCGGCGGCGGCCTGCTCCTGCTGATTTGGCTGGAGCGGATCGACGCCGGCCATTTCTGGTCGTTGGCCGCGACGCGGGTGGTGGGCGATTTCATCGGCATCGTCACGCTCGCGCCGATCCTGTTGGCGGCGCTGTTGCCTTGGCTGCGGCGCTATCTGCGCGACGACGGCCCGGACCCGGCGCCCCGGCCGCCGGTCGAAGAATCGGACGCCAAAGTCCGCCGGATCCTGTTAGGCGTCACGGCCATGGGCTTGCTTTTGTTGGCTCTGGGCCATCCGCCACCCGGCCTGGAAATCCTCGAACGCCCCCTCTCGATGCTGCTGCTGTTGTTGCCGCTGGCTTGGATCAGCGTCGGCGGCGGCATCCGCCAAGCCAGCCTCGCCATTTTTGTGCTATCCGTCGGTTTGGTGCTGCTGTTGGTGGCGCAACCGGGACAGCGCTCCCTCGCCGCCGAATACCAACTGGTCATGATCGCCATCGCGGTGATGGGGCTGTTGTTGGGCAGCACGGCGGAAGCGCGCAACCAAGCGCGGATGGCGTTGCAGACGCACGCCGCAGGCTTGGAACAGGAGATCGCCGCCAAAACTCAGGATTTGCGGTCGGCCAATCAGGAGCTGGCGATCAAGGAGAACTACCTGCGCGCCCTGATCGGCGCCGCGCCGGTCGGCATCGCCCAATTCGACGGGTGGGGACAGTGCCGCTACCTGAACGCGGCCGGCCGCGCCTTGGTGGGTTACGGCGAGGACGCGGCGCGCGACCGCCACTTCCTCGAATTCATCCATCCCGACGACCGCGACTACACCGACTTCATGTGGCAGACCCACATTGCCGACGCCAAGCCCACCCGACTCGAATTCCGCCTGAAAAACACCGGCGCCTGGGTATCCGCCCACTGGATCACCCAAACGGAACCCGGCGCCGCGCTGTC
>RRZU012232805.1_pt1 | contig 31034 bp, 26 predicted proteins | sample 2165561 | NCBI WGS metagenome assembly RRZU01 (sample SAMN10456909, study PRJNA506462) | wastewater metagenome | isolation source: wastewater sludge | place: USA: Moscow, Idaho | reverse complement strand
GGCGACCGGCATCGGCTGCCGGCGTACCTGCGCGGCCAGATCGGCGATCGGGCAGTACTCGAAGACCAAATAGGCCCGGCCATCTGGTGCCTGCCCCACCCCGTGCAACGTGACCACCGACGGGTGCCCGGCCACCGCCACCAGGGCGTCGGCCTCGCGGGTCAGCGCCGCGGCACCGTCGCCGTCGCCCACCGTCCGAAGCACCTTGATCGCGACCTCGCGGGACGGCGAGTGCTGCCGGTACAGGTGCACGTCGGCGAAGCCGCCGGTGCCGAGTTCTCGCAGCCAGGTGAACCCGGCCAACGTGGGCGGCGGGGTTGCCGACCGATTCATCTGCGACTCCCGGGACGCTGTGCCGCTCTGCGGGCGCGGTATCGGCGGCGCACCGAGCGCAGTGACAGCCGACGGCGCAGCAGCGTCCACCGGCCCACACCTGCCGCCAGTGAGGAGCCGAGTCCGGCGGTCTGCTGCCACGCGTCGGCGACCTGTTGCGGGCCGGTCGGCTCGGGGGCGAAGGATGCGGTGTCTGCCTGCCGCGCCAGCGTGGCGACCGGCGCCAGCGGCACCCCGCTAGGCTCCCACCCGCCCTCCAGCGTGGCCCGGTCGCCAGCCAGCAGCAGGGCTGCCTCCCGGCGGGTGAGCGAACCCGGCACGATGGCCCCGGCGTCCACGGCGTGGTCGACGAACTCATCCCAGGCGCCCGCCACGGCGGCGACCGGGTCGGAGTCGGTGCGCCGGCGCCGCGTACGCCGCGCCTTTAACCAGCTGATCGCCGCGAACGGGCCCAGCAGCAGGATCAGGCCGCCCAGACCGGCCCCAAGGATGCCCCACGGGATCTGCAGCACGTCGTCACGGTGGTCGTCGGCGGGGTCGTCGGTCACCGCCGGCGGCAGCTCCACCGGCGGCTCGGGCGGCGCAGGGGGCTGCAACACCTGCTGGCGTGGCACCGACTTCGGTTTGGGCACTCGCGTCTGGGGCACTTGATCCCGGGGCGGCGTGGGGTCGAAGACGGCCCAGCCGGCACCTTCGACGGGCACCTCGACCCAGGCGCGGACGTCGTCGCCGGTGAGGCTCGACTGCCCGTCGCCGGCGTCCTGGGTTGGGTAGGCACCCATCACCACCCGGGCCGGTAGGCCGAGGCTGTGCAGCATCAACGCCATCAGCACTGCGTACTGTTCGTCGTCGCCGACCATCTCTTCGGCCGCCAACATGCGGGCCAGCCGGTCGGCATGATGGCCGGGCCGGGCGTCCGGGCTCTCGTCACGGGCGAAGTACCCGTTCTTGGTGAGGTAACGCTCGATAGCTCTGGCCCGACCCAGCTGGGTAACCTCGCCGCCGGTCACCTCCAGAGCCAACGCCGCCACCCCATCGGGCAGATTGCTGTCCGGTGTCCCGCTCTGGGGCGGGGTCGCCACGCCAGCGAGCTGGCCGTCGGACAGTGTCGGTGCAACGACCGTCTGAAGGGTGTAACTGGCGTCTCCGGTCATCGCTGTGCTCAGCGCTGCCTGCGCCCAACGGTTGAAATGCAGGCCGGCAGCCAGTTGCTCGGCGTCTGTGCCGGTGAACGTCCAGTGGTAGGGGACGCCCACCGAGGGCAGCCACGGCCCGATAAGACCGGTGGCGGTGACCTCGACTGTCGTCCCACCGCCGGCCGGCGGGGTGGCCAGGCGTTCGGGCGCCCGGTCGTAGCGGCCCTGCCCGGTAGTCGGGTCGGACATGCCGAAGACGATGCCGTTGTAGGTGTCCATCACCGCGAACCGGACGCGGGCGCCGGCCGGCAGCCCGCTCACTGTGACCAGCGGTGTGCGCTCCAGGTCGGTGGTGTAGTGCCGAAACGACGCCAGCGGCGAGGCGTACTCCTGAACGTCGAGCGGCGGCTCGACCAGGTCGCGCAGCACCGTGCGGTCGTCGAAGGTGGGGCTGGCGGCGGCCAGCGGTATTGCGATGCCCCCTGCTACCGCCAGGGTGAGCGCGGCGGCGATCACTCGGCGCCGGGTGTACACGAGCGCCACGGTGCGTCCCTGGGTGCGGGTCAGCGAATCGCCGGCCGATTCGTCGACGGAGCGACGGCCCACCAGGATCGTTTCGCCTGTCCCGACCCGGCGTCGCTGACCCGCCCAGGCCCACCAGACCAGCAACGCAGCGAACCAGGCCGCCACCGGCCAGCCGGCGGGCCGCGTCCCCGCCAACCCCCAGGCCACCCCGACGACGCCCATCGCGATGATCGGCAGACTGCCCGCCACGTGATGGCGCGTCCGCAGCGTGATCAGGCCGGACGCCAACCCGCACGCCAGCCCGACCAGCCACGGCAGCACCGACGGGCCGAGGTAGCCGGCGGCCGGCGGAGTGAGGGTGAGCATGTCTTTCCAGACCGTGCCGACCTGGACTACGAGCAGTTGCAGCGTCTGCGCGGTCGGCAGCAGCCCCGCGATCGTGGTTGTGCGCAGCGCCACCGGGCCGCCGAGCAGCAGGTACCCGGCCAGCGCTGCGACTGCCGTGGTCAAGGCGTCCCAGCGCCACCGGGTGGCCGCGACCGCGATCAGCAGACCGATCACGACGCCCCCGCCCGCGGCCAGCGCGCCCACTCCGTCGCCGAATACCAGCTCGAACGGCACCACGACCGGGACGAACAACCCCGCCAGCACCCCGGCCGCCCACAACGGCAGACCAGTCTGCCCGCGCATCACGACCCACCCCCGCGTCGCACCAGACGGGGTAGGTCCGCCAGCGCCGGGCAGTCGGCGACGGCGGTCCGGCCGATCTGGCTGCGGGCCGGCGTGCCACCCGGCGATACCCTGACAACCCCGGTGTCGACGTCCGGGCCGGCTAGCGACGACCAGCGTGCGATGTCTGCGTCCGGCATGTCCGGCCCGCAAACTACGGTCAGCACCGAGACGGAACGGCGCTGGGCGAGCACCTCACGGACCCGGTCGGTCAACGCTGGCGGTGAGGCGTCGAGGGTCAGTTCGGCCAGCGCGTCGAGCATCCGGATCGCCGAGGTGGTCGACACCCAGCCGCTCGACGTCGCGAACGAGACCGCCCGGCCACGGGTGAGACCGGCCAGCGCCAGCGAGGCCGCCGCCGAGATGCCGAGTTCGAAGGCGTCCGGCTGCCAGTCCGCCGCCGCCGTGTCGAGCAGGATCACGTGGTGGGATCGCCGGGTCTCCTCGAACTGGCGGACCATCAGCTGACCCTCGCGGGCGGTGGTCGGCCAGTGCACATGGCGGCGGTCGTCGCCGGGCACGTAGTTGCGCAGCGCGTGGAACGAGACGTCGGACGAGGACAACTTGGCGGTCGTGACGCCCTCGGCGTCCGAGAGGAAGCCGGTCGCATCGAACGGGACGCGAACCGTGCGGGGATGGACGATCAATCGCTGCGGGTCAGCCCAGGCGCGGACGCTCAGCAGCATCCCCAGGGCGTCGCCGCGCACCGAGCGGGCCGGGCCGAGCACCACGACGCCACGCCGCCGGGCGGGGATGTCGAAGACCTCCGACCACGTCTGGCCACCACCCAGTGCCGGCACCACGAACTGGGGCGCGTCGCCACCGACCGGCAACTCGACCACACCGGCGCGCACCCGCCGCTCGCCGGGATTGTGCACCCGCAGTTCACCGGTTGCAGTCTCGCCGACCTTGGCGCGGGTGCTGCCCAGCAGGATCGAAACCTGTGCCCACGAGCCGCCGAGCACGCTGCCGACGCCGACGAGCAGACAGCAGGCGCCGACGACGGCCACCACCCCCGCTTCGATCCAGCCGGCCAGTCCCGCCAAGACAGCAGCCGCCACCACGATCGCCGCCACCGCCCAGCCGGTCCAGGTGACCGCCCGCAGCCCGGCCATCAGCCGCCGAAGCACTGTCTTACGGGTCACCGACGCCTCAGATTCCGGACGCCGGCGCGGCGACGGTGTTGAGCGCGCGGGCGATGACGGCCGCGGCGGTGGCCCCGGAGAACGAGGCGTCCGGATCGACCACGATGCGGTGCTCCCAGACCGGGCCCGCAAGGGCCTTCACGTCGTCGGGCAGCACGAAGTGGCGGCCCTGCGCGACCGCCCAGACCTGGGCGCAGCGCACCATGCCTAGTGCCCCTCGGGTGGAGACCCCGAGCTGAACGGTCGCGTCGGTGCGCGTCGCCTCGGCCAGCCCGGCCACGTAGTCGAGCACTGCTCGGTCGGTGTGCGTCTGGGCGGCCAGCCCCGCCAGCACGCCGATGTCGCCGGTCGACAGCACCGGGTGCAGCCGACGCGAGCGGTCGGGCGCCGCCGCCCCCGCCAGCACTTCGATCATGGCCGCGCGCGCCGGGTAGCCCAGCGATGTCTTGATCAGGAACCGGTCGAGCTGGGCCTCGGGCAGCGGGTAGGTGCCGGCCTGCTCGATCGGGTTCTGGGTGGCGATCACCATGAAGGGGTTCCCCACCGGGTGCGTTTCGCCGCTAACTGTGACCTGCTGCTCGTCCATCACCTCCAGCAGCGCCGACTGGGTCTTGGGTGAGGCGCGGTTGATCTCATCGGCCAGCACGATCTGGGCGAAGACCGGGCCTTCATGGAACTTCCACTGGCCGGTCTGCTGGTTGAACATGGTCACCCCGGTGATGTCGGAGGGCAACATGTCGGGGGTGAACTGGAGGCGTGAGTGCTTGCCGGCGATGGACGCCGCCATCGCCCTCGCCAGCGCGGTCTTGCCGGTGCCCGGGGCGTCCTCCAGCAGCAGGTGCCCGCCGGCGAACAGCGCGGTCAGCGCCAGCCGGATCGGGTGCGGCTTGTCGAGCAGGGCTTGGCCCAGGTTGCCCGCGAGCGCGTCGAACCTGCCGGCGAACTGCGCCGCGTCCTGTTGGCTCAGCGTCATGGTGGCTCCTTCGTGGTGGTCAGGAGGCGGGCCGGCAGGTCAGGGTGCTGCCGATCCAGCCGGTTAGCGTCTTCTGGTCGGTGATGTTGGTGCGCAGGCCCGAGGCCGTCCAGGACGAGTACGACGAGACCCGGAAGGTGCGGCGCTGAGAGTCGACGTCGGAGACGAACGTGCAGGTGAGCGGGACCTCCGGGGTCCAGTTGTTGTCTGGGCGCACCTCGAAGCTGTGGCACTGTTCGGTGGATCCGGATGCCAACCCAGGCACCTCGCCGCCGGTGCACTGCCTTGGCTGGACACTGAAGGTGCCCCACGCCCCTGCAGTCGCCGATGCCGAGTCGCCGCAGCTGCCGTCGGCGTAGCAGGCCTTGACGACGCCGGTCGCCGTCCGGCCGGCGGCGACGGCCACCGTCTTGCTGCCGGTCAGCGACGCCGAACTGGTCTGTTCACCGCCCACCGTCAGCACGATCGAGGTGACCGCCGGGCCGCCGTTGTCGGCGCCGGACGTCCAGGCGAAGGTGACGGCACCATCGCCCGAAGTGGCGGTCAGGGTGGGCGTCGGCGGCGGACCGTACGGGGTGACGGCCGGTGTCGTCACGCTCGGGCCGACCGCGGCCGAGCCGAGGCCGTCCGCTGTCTGCCGGAACGAGAAGGTGACCGGGACGCCGTTGGGGAACCCCTCGAGGGTCGTGTCGGTCAGCTCGCGCCAATCGCCACCAGTGGAGTATTCGACGGTCAACTGGCTGCGTCGGTAACCGTTCCCGGCCACCGGGCTCGCGCCGGTGATGGCGATCTCGCCGTCGCGGCCGGTGGCACGCACTGTCGGCGTCGCGATCGGCAGCGGCACCGAGACGGCCTGGAACGACAGCTCCCGCTCCGGGGACCAGCCACCCTCGGTGTGTAGGGCTACCGACAGCGTGCTCTGTTCGGCAGCGGGCACCTCGACCACCGCCGAGGTCACCGACCCGTCCGATGAGATCGTCCGCTCGCCGGCGGCGGTGGTGATCCGCACCTGGTCCCACGCACGCCCATTGCTGCTGCCGGGATAGACCCAGCTGACCTCGACCTTCGCCAAACCGGGCGAGTCGGGGGGCAGGTACTTCTGGGCGACCGAGACCGGGCCGGGCGGGGCGCCAAACGGCACCGCGACCGCGCAGGGCTCGGAGGTCTCGGACGCCTCGACCGCCCTATTGCGTGCCTGCACCGAAACCGTGTAGCCCTCGCCGTTGACCAGCCGGTCGATGACGGCGGAGCTGGCGTCCCCTGCGACGGCGATCTGCCGGCTCTGCGCACCCGACAGGTACAAGGTGTAGCCCTCGATCGCCGAACCTTGGTTGACCGGCGGCGTCCAGTTGACGTTGATCGACCCGTCGCCGGCCGTGCAGACCGGCGGGTTGGGGCGTCCGGGACGCAGGTCGACCAGCACCGGCGCCGAGACCGGCGAACTGGGCGAGTCACCCACGTCGTTGGTGGCCACCACCGAGAAGGCATGCTTCTCACCGTTGGTGAGCCCGGTCACGGGGCAGGACGCCACCTGGCAGCGGTAGCTGGTGCCGGTGGTCGCGTTCGTGAGGGTGAACCCGGTGATCGGCGCCCCGTTGTCGGGTCCCGGGGTGAACGTGACCAGCGCCGACCCTGCCCCGGTCGCGACGACCTGCACATCGCTCGGGGCGGCGGGCCGGTCACGCACGTACAGTCGCACCTGCCCCTCGACGACGCGGTCCTGGTCTCCGGTGGCGTCGATCACCTGGTAGGCGATGGCGACCTGCCCGTGGAAGCCGTTCGGCAGCTGGATCTTCAGCAGAGTGCCGTCGGGGGTCACCGAGGCCACTTCGCCGCTCACCGCCCACGTCTTCTGAATGCGCAGCGGCTGGCCGGGGAACGGGTTGATGGTGTAGTTGGCGATGTCGATCACCTCGGTGCCGCCAGCATTGGCGGCGGCGACCACCGCGTCGGAAACCTGCACTAGCGGGCGGGTGGAGGTCGTTACAGTGACCGGGATCGCAGTGGTCACCGTGCCCGACCCGTCGTCGACCCCGATACCGATGGTGCCGGCGGGTCCCTTCGGATGGTCGGCGTCCACCTGCACGGTGATCCGGGCGCCGTCCGGTGTGACCGTCACGCCGGGTGGCGCGTCCAGCACCGAATAGCTGAACTGGCTGGGGTCGGCGGTGTCGGGGTCGGAGACCATCAGCGTCAGGTCGACAACCACCGGTGGGTCACCGGCGGCCACCTTGACCGGCGTTGGGGTGAGAACCGGCGGGTGGTTGACGCTGGCCTGCACCCGGATGGGGATCGTCAGGTTCGCGGTCAGTGCTGCGCGGTCTTCGGCGGTGCCGTCGCTCACCTCGAACGAGACCGCCGTCTCGCCTGCGAAATCAGGCTGTGACTTGAAGACGATCGTGTGGTCGTCGGGCACGCCGGGCTCGCCGTCCGAACCGAGGGACGCCTTCACGCTGCCGGGATCGTTCAGATGAGGTGTGCGGTCGGGGCGGGTCACGACGTAATTGCGCAGGTCGAGGGAGATCTGCTCGCCGGCACGCACCTCGACGGGTAGCCGCGTGGCGTCCAGCGTCGGCCGGGTGCGGGCCATCCCGGGCACCGACACCACCGCCCAGCCCACCAGCCCGTCCTGGTCGGTCACCGAGTAGACGACCAGCCGCCGGGTCTGTTCGGGGGTGATCGACAGCCGGTCGCCGACGACCGTGACGCCCTTCGCGGACGAGGCGACCGTCATGGCGGCGGCGTCCCCGTCGGGGTCGGAGTCGTTGGCCAGCACATCCACCAAGACTGCCGATCCGTCGTCAGTTATCCCCGCGGCGGGCACCACATCGTCGCGGGCCTGCGGGGCCAGCAGCGGGGCGTCCGGTGACACGTTGAGGGTGAGCGCACCGGTGTCGAACCCGCCGCGCCCGTCGGAGACCCGGTAGGACGCCACATACGACCCTGGCTCGTGAGGTGAGGTGACCAGCACCGACGTGCCCTTCGCCGACGCATTGAGGCGCTCATCGGGCGCGGTCACCCCGTCGGGGTCGAGCCGCAGCACGTCATCGTCGGGGTCGAGGTCGTTGTCGAGCACCGGCACCGCCAGTGACCGGTCGGGCCGCACCAGCAGCGTATCGGGCACGGCGCTCGGCGGCTGATTCACACTCGACGGCGGAGCGATGCCCACCCGGACGCGTGCTGTCGCCTGTTTGCCCTGCCGGTCCTCGACGATGTAGGTGAACACGTCGCTGCCGGTCTGGGTGCGTCCCGGGGTGTATTCGAGCCAGTCAGTGCCCAGCGACGCCGTGCCCTTCTGGGGTAGCTGTTCGATCCCCACCAGGGTCACCGAGTCGCCGTCTGGGTCGACACCGGCCAGCGGCACCGGAATCCGGGTGGTCTGGCCGGAGAGCGCCCACGCGGTGAGCGCCTTCGGACGCGGGGCTGCGTTGGCGTCGTCCTGCGCGACCACCTCGAACAGCACCGTAGAGGTGCCGAGGTTGCCGGCGGAGTCGCGCACGGTGTAGGCGACATGCAGGAAACCCGGCTGGTTGCCGGCCTCAATGCGCACTTGGTCGCTGGTCACGAATGGCGTGCCCACTTCGGGGTCCGCGGTGAATTCGAGGTGCGAGTCGACCCACATCGCCAGTCCGGCCGGTGAGCGGTCGTTGGCCAGCACCGGCACCGATGCGATGTCGCCGACCCGAACCTTGGCCCGGTCGGGCTGCAGCTCCAGGGGCTGTTGGGTGTCGAGGGCGCGGGTGGGCACCACGAGCACCTCGGCGACGGCCTGCGTGGTGCCGTTGGACGCGGTGTAGGTGAACGTCTGCGGTTGGTCGATTGCGACCTGGCTGGCGATCCGCAGCAGGTGGTGGTCGACCAGCGTCACCTTCAGCGGCGAATCCTGCGGCACCTGGACCGATTGCACCACCAGCACACCGCCGGTCGGGTCGGTGTCGTTGTTGAGTGGCGCCACGAGTGCGGTGCCGCCGGTCAGCAGCAGGGCGAGGTCGTCCTCGGCAACCACCGCCTGGGAAGCTGCGGCGTCCACCACGTCGATCCGGATCACCCCAGCCGCCTGCGCCGGACCGTCGGTCACCGAATAGGACAGGTAGTAGCTGCCGGCGGCGCGGGCCGAGAAGGCGATGGTGCCCAGCGTCAGGTCTGCGGTCGCCGTGGTGCCTTGTGGTGCCGGGGAGACCCGGACCAGCGACAGGGTGTCGTCGTTGGGGTCGACGTCGTTGGCCAGTGGCTGGAGGAGCGCTTCCTCACCGACGCGGGTAACGGCGAAGTCGCCGTTGGCGATCGGCGGCAGGTTGCCGGGTGGTTCGACCTGCACCGCGAGGTGCCCGGTGTCCTCCTCGCTGCCGTCGGAGACGGTCACGTCGATCACGGCGGTGCCGGGCGCGTGGCCGAGGTTGCGGATCGTCACCGTGCCTGCCTCGTGGTACTGCACCTGCAGACCCTCGGGCCCCTGCGCCTTGGCCAGGAAGATCGGGTCGCCGTCGGGGTCGCGCCAGTCGGGCAGCACGTTGTAGGTGACCTCGGCGTTCGAACCGAGTTTCACTCCGGGGTCGCGCAGTTGTCGTGGGGCGTCGTTGACCGACAGCGGGTGCACGGTGACACTGGCTGTGGCCATCGCCAGTGCCTGACCGTCGTAGGCCTCGTAGTCGAAGCTGGTGGTCCCAGTGCCGTCGGCGGGCACGTCGAAGCTGAGCGCCTGGCCGCCACGGCTGGGCGCGACCTCGCCGAACTCCGGCTGGGTTACCGGCCGCGCGGTGAGGATGTCGCCGTCGAAGTCGGAGTCGTTGAACAGCACGTCGAGAGTGGCTGCGCGTCCGGGCCGGACGCCGAAGTCGTCGTCATTGGCCACCGGCGGTGTGTTTGTCTCGGAGCGCTCAGGGTCGGCGATCTGGTCGGTGGTCTGCGGCGACTCGCCGGCGTCGTCGGCCTCGGCCCGGGTATCGACCGGCTCCCAGTTGTCGGCGAGCACCATGTTGTCGTTCGGCAACCAGACCGAGCCGGTGTCGATGTCGTTCAGCACGATCAGGTCGCGGTTGGTGCGGAACAGCGCCGACTGCGCGGCCTGCAGCGTGTCGACGGTCATCGCCAGCGGCACGTCCTCGTCGTCGCACTGGCGCAGGTAGGCACCTGACCCCGCCCAGGCGGCGTATTCGCAGCCGGCCAGCCGGACCGGGGCGGCTGGGCGTCCGGCACCGACACCGGGCGCCGAGACCTGGGACGCACGGCCGCCGTCAAGCGGCACCGAGACCAACTCGGAGGCGGTGGCGACCAGCACGTGGTCAGCGTCCGGGCCCGGCTGCTGCAAGACACCGCCGGTCGCCACTCCGTCGTCCGACAGCGATTTAAGGCTGCCGTCGGGCAGCACCAGGGTGTTGCTCACCGCGTCCAACGCGACCGGACGCGCCCCCACCAGCGTGATCGACAGTTCGGCGGTTAGGGGCAGGTTCGGGATGAGGGTGGTGGTGATCCTGCTGGTCGCACCGCGCGGGCTGACCACCACGAAGCGACGGGCCTGGGCGGCCACCGCGGCGACAGTGCCATCGGCGCCGGCGGCCACCACCCCACCCTCAAGGTCGGACGCCAGGGCGGTCCCGTCTGTCATCGGGGATGCGGTGGGGTCGTCGGCCGCCATCACCCACAAGTTGCCCTCACCGGCGTCGAGGACGCCCAGTCGGTCGCCACCCTGGGCGGCCTGCGCGCGTTCGGCCAGCGAGGTCGCCACGCCCAGCCGCATCCCGGCGGCGTCCACGGGCGCGACGGAGTTGACCGAAAGGTCGGTGAAGGTGACGGCGTCGCGGTGCTGGGCCACGTCGAACTCGGACGATGCCGAACGCAGCGAACCGTCGAAGGTTCGCGACTGGTAGTTCAAGTGGCCCACCAGTTTGAGTGACCGGTTGGTCACCCAGATTCCACCGTCGTTCACGTCGACACGCGGCGTGGGAATGCCCGGGTTGACCACCGCCGCGATTACGATGGCAGTCAAGCCAACCGCCAAGCCGAGCACGGGCAGTCGCTTGCGCCACGGCACGCGCCGGGGTCGGTGCGGACGAACAGCGGCGGCGTGCGTCATGGGGCGGCTTACCTCGTGCCGTGGGGGTCGGCTCAGGTTCTGTGGCGGCAACATCACGGCAAGCTGCCGCCCTCAGGATTGTACTCGATGCCTGCGTGTTGGCCATTTCGACAAGTCCCGGGGTTGGGACGCTCGACTACGCGGGGTGCGGGCCAGCCGGTGGTTCGTGGGCTGCTCGCAGCTCCTCGACGCGTCGCCTCAGGGCGTCCAGTTCAGGGCCGAAGATGCGCTGGACGGCGTCCTCGGAGGCCCGTGCCTCCTCGGCTCGGCGATCGGGAGACAGGTTCTCGTATCGTCGATGCAGCGCCTCCCCGGCGTCGCGCAGTTGCTCGCCGAAGCCCTCGTGGGCGAGCAACTGGCGGGGGCTGGTGCGTCCGGCGAGGATGTCGTCGAGCAGTGAGCGCAGGTCGGGGTCGTCGGTGCCGTCGCGTAGCGTCCGCAGTGTCGTGTGTAGCCGAGACGCCATGGCCGCCCGGCCCCGGGTGAAGCCGAACAGGGGATGGGCCGGGTCGTTCGGGTCGAATGCGTCGGTCATCAGGCCTCCTTGAAATTGGCCAGGGAGACCGTCTCGAAGGCCCCGGTGGCACCTGCGATGAGGCCGACCAGGCCGAAGCAGACTGCGACCGTGTTGCCGTGGATGGTCACCACGGTGTTCCAGAGCGCGAGGACGCCAGCGACGCCGACCTCGCCGGGGCCGGTCGAGATGCCCAGTGCCAGCGCGATCGCGTCGATCCCGAGCATGAGGACGGCGTCCAGCAAGGTGCACAGCGCCGAGACGAGAGCCTCGGCCAGCAGGAAGGCCGACCAGGCGAACTGGATGTACAACTCGCCCATGCTTGCCAGTGGGCCAGACTGCGCACCGATCATGGCGAGCAGTTCCCGGAAGTAGGGGGTGGCTGCCGAAGCCGTCTCACCCTGCCAGCAGTTGAACATGATGCCGGCGTCGGTAGCCATCAGGTCGGCCTGTTGCGCGGTGAACTCCGACAGGGCCAAGATCGCGTCGCCGACTTCGGAGATCACCCGGTAGTCGCCGACGACCGCCTTCGCCACCCAGTCGATGGGGTCGAGGCCGATCAGCAACTCGACCAGACCCAGCAGGTAGAACGACGGGCTGATGAAGTCGCCGCCCAGGGTGATCAGGTGTAAGACCCCCTCCGGGATGCCTTCCATGGGCGTGGCCCGCCGCAGGTGGGGCGCATCTGGTGGGAAGCTGACTTGGGGGCCCGGGGTGCCGAGGCTGCCACCGGCGCGGTACTGGGCGTCCTGCCCCAGGTTCGCGAACAGGCCGTCGAATCTGACGGCGATGTCGTAGTCGGCTCGGTCGTAGTCGGTCTGGCATTGTTTGAGCTTGCCGGCCACCGCCGACAAGACGCGTTCGCCTGCCTGGCCGTTGGTCAGCACGGCAGTCGTGCAGTCACCGTGCTGCCTCATCAGTAGACTGACCAGGCCCTGCCAGCCGCTGAAGGAGTCCATGTAGCCCACGGTGTGGGAGCCGGCGAAGCCATACCAGAACGCGTGATCGTCCAAGCGGCCGGAGGCCTTGGCCAAGATGTCGTCGGGACTGAGCCGGAAGGTGGGCACAGATCCTCCAGGGGTGTTGGGGTGCTGCAGGATGCGACAATAGTATGCATGCGCTTGCTGCTCCCCATGATCACGGCCATGTTCGGACTGATCGGCGTGGGTCTGTTCATCGGCATCGGGCGGGCCTCCACCCGCCAGGAGGGCATCATGCTGGGCGGGCTCGGTGTGGGTTTCGTCGCCCTGGCGGTCTTGAACGTGCTGCTTTGGCGGGTGCTTGCAGCCCGCGACGACCCGTTGAAGCTCTTCGGCCCCGACGCCAACCCCCTCTGGCTGGCCATGGGGGCCATCGTGGTCGCGATGGTCGTGCTGGTCTTCGTGCTGGATGGTGGGCCCAAGCCGTGACGGTGACGCAGACGCCCGGCGCCCAGCGGACCCTGTACCAAGTTGCGGCGATCGTCCTCGGCTGGATCGGAATCGCGGCCTGTGTGTCGGCGGGACTCGTGGTGCCGGACGCCGCTGCGCTGGTCCGTCGGCTCGTCTGCGGGATGGCTTTGGTGGCCGCGGCCGTCATCTGCGAGTTGCTCCACCGCATTGTTGGCTCTCGGCTCGTCGGCGGGCGCCGGGATGGGGGCGTGGTCGCACTGTGGATCGTGTTCGGCTGGATCGGGGTCTGCGTGGGCGCCGTGCTCTGTTTGGGGTGAATGGGCCGGCATGTATTAGATTGGGCCTCCTGACAACCCCCGAGACCACGAGGCACCCCCATGACAGGTATTACCGTCAATCCCGACCGGGCAAGACGGTCGGCGACGGAGCTTGAGCCGGCCGCCGGGCAGGCAGGCGCCGCAGCGAGCAAGGTGTCGTCCCTGGCAGCAGACCAGTCGGTGGCGAAGTGGGGTGTCCAGCGAGGGCCGCACTACTTCAGGACCCGTTACCTGGAGGCGTTGGAGGAGATGAACGCCGGCTTCCGGATCCTGCGTGACCGGTTGGATGCGTACGTGGCCGGTGTCAACGCGGCAGTCGATGCCTTCGAGGCGCAGGACAGCGATGTGGCCGCCCGCAGCGCGTTGGCGGAGGCACGGACCGAGCAGCTTGCAGACGAGGCCGAGCCATCCGCACCAGTGCCGCTGATGCCGGTCTCGCCCCATCAGCCCCGTCCGGTATAGGAGGCAGCCCCATGGGTGCGCAATACGATGCGCTGCGCGCGGTGGCGCAGCAGACGGCCGACCAGGGCCGCGAACAGGCGGTTCTCGGCGATATCCACGCGTTGATCGACGAGATCCAGGCGAAGGCCGAGTGCTTCACCGCGAATCCGGGCATGACCGGCCAGACCGCCACCGCAGCGCTCAACTGGCTCGCGGAGTACCAGGCTGAGGTGAGCGAACAACAGCAGATGCTGCGTACCATCGCCGAACGGGAATCGCTGGCGAGCAACGCGGTGCAGCAGGCCCAGGCGCAGTTTCGGCAGTTGTCTCCTGACTTGCTGAGCAGCTACGAAGCGAATGTGCTCGCCAAGCAGGACGAGGTGACGCTGCGCAGTGGCGAGGTGGTCAGCGGCCAGGAGTATGTCAACAGCCTCGCAGCCCAGCGCGAGCAGCAACGCGAGGAGGCCTCGAAGCGAATCCTCACCACTTTGAACGCCGAGGCTGAGCTGCAGGGCAGGTTGGTCTATGTCGAGATACCTCGCGAGCAGGGCGTCCCCGATGGTGGTGCCGGGATGCCCCGGTCGGCTGCCGCCGGCCCAACGGCGGGTTCGGGGGGGTCGCCGGCTACGCGGCCGTCTGCCGTGCCCAGCCTGGGGCAATGGCCGGGGACGTGGGGGGCTGACCTTGTGACGCCGGCGATCGATTCGTCGTCGGGAGGAAGTGCGTCGCCGTCCAATTCGGCCTCCATCACCGTCGATCCGGTGTTGATTCCCAACGGACCGGTCGGCGGCTACACGCCCCCATCGGTGCTCGACGTCGATGATCCGATGTGGAGTGGCGGTGCAGCCTTGCCCGGTGGGGGCGGACGAGGCGAATCCGGCGCCATAGTGGGCGGCGTGCTGGGCATGGGGGGAGCCTTGGCTGCACGTTCCGCCACCAGCGCAGGCCTGACCGGCAGCTCCGCGCTCTCGCTGCGCGCGGCGTCCGGCTCGGGTAGCACCGTGGGTCTGAACTCGCTTGGCGCCTCGTCCGCTGGGGCCGCAACCAGGGCCACCGGCCGAGCCCCGGGTGGCGGCCTGGTCTCGCGAGGCGCCGCCTTGAACACCGCATCGGCGACCAACCGAACCACTGCGACGAACCTCGCGAGTCGGTCCGCGAGCGGTACCTCAGCGCAAGCCGTAGCGCATTCCCAGGCGGCCGCGGGTTCGTCGGGGGCCGGCAAGGGGACAGCCGGACGCGGACCCGGTGCCGACACCAACGCCGCCGGGCGCAACGCCGCCGTCGGGCGCAATGCTGCTGTCGGTGGGGGCAACAACGCCGTCGGGCGCAATGCTGCTGTCGGTGTCGCCCGCAGCGAGCACGACCGCAAGCGGCGCGAACGCGAGCAGGTCAGCCTGGTGGGCTATGAAGTGGACCGTCTCGACGACGACCTGCCCGATGAACCGATCAATCATTGGGCCGCCGGAGCCGGCTCGGCAGGGCAACTCACGCCGCTGGCGATTGAGGACGGCGAACGCTGGTGAGGCGTCTGGTGGCCACGCTCGCGATGGTCGTCCTGGCGATCGGTGGTCTGGCGGTTGCGCCGGCAGATGCTGACGACACCATCCGCACTCAGTGGTATACCGCTCCGACGGGCTTGGATGAGTTGAAGGCCCGCGGCCTGGATGGCACAGGGGTGACGATCGCGATCATCGATGGACCGATCGATACCAGCGTGCCGGAGCTCGTGGGCGCCGATATCACGGTCAACGATCCCTGCGGGGCGCCGACCGCCCCGGCCGAGGCCGCGCATGCGACCCGGGTGGCGTCCATCCTGGCGAGCCCCGACTTCGGCTGGGCACCGAAGGCAAAGTACCTCAACTATGTGCTTCCGCTGAGCGACGACGTCCCCGAGGCCTGCCAGACGGGCTTCGTCAACTCGACGGGATCGCTGATCAATCAGGCGGTCCGCGACGGCGCCGACATCATCTCGATTCAGGTCGTGGACGATCCGGCTCCCGGCGACCCGTTCGCGATCAGCAATGCGGCACTGCACAAGGTGCCGGTTGTCATCGCGGCCGGCAGTGACTCCGAGGTCGAATGGCGGATGTCGGTGCTGAACTACACCGTCGGGGTGGCCTCCAGCGGCAACGACGGGCAGCATCTGGCGTCCAACAACCACGGCCCGGCGCTGACCCTGCTGGCGCCCGGGGTCGACATCATGGGCCGACGACCCGATGAGAGCGGCGCGCTCACCTTGGTGGACGCCGCCCAGGGCACGTCGTTCGCGGCGCCGATGGTCACCGGCGCGATAGCCCTGGCGATGCAGCAGCATCCGGACGCCGACCCGGATCAGCTGCTGCATGCGCTGGCCGCCACTGCTGCACGCTACGGCGATGAGTGGAACGAGATGATCGGGTGGGGCCGGTTGGATGCGGTCGCACTGGTGAATGCCGACCCCCGCACGTTCCCGACCGGAAACCCGTTTGCGGACAAGAACCCGGGAGGCGAGCCTTCCCCCGAACAAGTCGCGGACTACCGGGATGGATTGGTAGACCCCACGTGGCTGTACGGCGACAACGACTACGTCTATCGCGGCGAGGACACCATCTTGTGCAAGTTCGCCCTCAATTGTGAACTGGGTACTTCGCCTCGGTACGCCACACTCAGTCCTCATCCCTCGGTGTCTGCTGCTTCGTTCCCACCCGCTACAGACTCGGAGCCGGCGTCGGATGCCGCCGAGCCCGGTGCGGCACTGGCCATTGGCCTGGGGGGTGTGGTGATCGTTGGGCTGGTCGCCTTCTTGGTGATTCGGCGCAAGCGTTCCAACGTGGCAGAGACGAGCCGAGACTGACAGCCACCCGCATCGCCGAAGGTCAGCTGCGTGACTGACTTCATCGAGAACTCGGAGGCGCGTCGTTAGTTGGCAGGCATGTCGGGGTTGTTCGTGACCGCGCACACCGGGCGTCACAGCCGCTTGACGAACTCCACCGCCGGCTTCAGTGGCACGCCTAGCGTTTCTCGGACGAGTTGTGTCGCCTTAATGGGACCGGACCGGTCCGCGTCCCGAATAGCACGCAGTTTGTCGCGATCGATGTCGGCTTCGGTGAGCATCCGATCGACCGAACCGTAGCGTTCGACAAATTCGAGTTCTTCTTCGCGTTGGCGAGCGGATTGTCTGCGGGTCTGTTTCACAGCGAAGACGATGATCGCTGGGACCGCGACGATGGCCAAAACCAGGAGCGCGGTTTGCGTTATGGGTGAGAACCACCAGTCCATAGCGGCTGCCTTTCAGTTGGTGCCCACTGGCCAGTTGGCACCTGGGAAGTTCGCCATTGAAGTCCTGGTCTGGATCATCGCATTCGAGCTGGCGCCCAGCACTACGGCCAGTCCGGAGACAGCCGCGATGATCATAGCCGGAGTAATCGCCGCTTCCTCGACGACAAGGAGTAGCCCGGCCCAGGAGAACACTGCGGTCCCGAACGCGGCGATCGCGGTTGCCATGGCGGCGATGAACTTGACCACGATGACCCCGAGCGCAATGTAGAACCCTAAGCCGGCCGCCGCGCATACCCCGAGTTGTACCGCCATGGTGGCGCCCACGCCGGCGATCGCCCGGGCGGCGTCGTCCTGGGTTTCAACGCCACGCCTGTAGGCCTTGGCCGCCACACCAGACCACTGGTCGTCGTTGGCCAGGTTGCGGGGCTGGATCGAGTCTGAAAGCGTGTTCATCGGCTTCTGTACGTCGTCGATCCAAGAGAACGCTTTCAGCGCCATCTGAACTGGCGCGATCGCGTTCTGGAGGAGTTCGCCGATGCGGTCGATCAACCAACGCGCTCCCTCAATGAGCTTGTCGAATGCCCAGACGATGGCATCGGCGAGCCACCCGACGACGAGTGGGTTAGCAAGGGCGGCATTGGCCGCTATCTGCGCCTCGCCGCACTTGGCGCTGACTGTACCCAAACCGCTGGTCAGGGACGCGATGGTGGCCTCGAACGTGGCCGCGTTGAACTCCGACACTGCGCACTCCTCAGTAGGCGTTGTCGACCGATTCGGTGATTTGGCGCTCGAGCGCCTCGTAGGCGCGGGCGTTTTCCCGCAAGGCGGTGGCTACCTCTGACATCGCCGCTTGTCCGTTCATGCAATGGCGGGCGACGAAGTCGCACACGTCGTTGTTGGCGTTGACAGCGATAGCGAAGGCCAACGCCGCCAGACACGACAAGTGGAGCCCCTGGGCAGCACCGACGACCCCCTGGGCCACCGCAGCCTGAGCGTCCCAGAGCGTTGCGTCTGCTCGCAGTGCCTCGAGGCACACTTTCAGCTCGGGATTCACTTCACACCTCCCGCTTCAGCTGGGTCATCGTGGACAGGACTGCGAACAGGAGGTCATCCGCCTCACCAGTTGTCGTAGGGGGGCTGGTCGCAGCTTGTTTCACGGCGGCACAGATGGAGAACACCGGCACGGACGCTGCCCATGCCGGGTCGATCGTGACGTCGACCACCCGGCCTGATTGCACCGTGACAGTAACCGGCCCGGCCGACGCGGTGGGTTCCGGCGCAGCCGTCTTGCCCTGAGCGAGCCGCAGGTAGTGCTCCGCGGCTTCGTTGAGGTTCACGTGGGGCCCAAAGTCGAGGCCAGCTTCGGCGTCGGTAACCGACGCCGCCAGGGCTGCCCGCGCTTCGTCGTCAGTCACCGTGGGCGGGGTGAAGCGTCCCGGCAGGGCGGCCAGGGTGCGCAGTTGGTCTTGGTAGGCGGCCGTGATGGCTGCAAGGACGGTCTTCCCTAAGGCGGTGGGGCGGATCTGCTCCTGCCAACGGGGCCGAATCGTAAGCTCACTCAACGTGCCGGAAGCGTCCACCACCGCTTCAACGATGCGCGCCGGGTCAGTGCCGACGCTGCGGGAGGGGATACGTCGTTGCACCATCTCGGTGACGGCGCGAAGTTCGAGGACGCTACGCATCATCGCGATCGCTTCATTGTCAATCTCGGTCACGGGGGGGGCTCCTGAGTCGAGGTTGGTGGAAGGCTAGCAGACCGACGCAATCGCCTGGCTGCGGCCCTTGGCTGCCGCCTAGTCCAAATCCGGCCGTGGGGTGCGCGCCGACTACACGCAGCGACCAAGAACGGCACGCGCCGAACCCACCAAAGGGGGGTCGGTCAACTTGTTCGACCCCCCTCTCGCCCGGGGGTTCTCGGTGTCAGACGGCGAACCGGCCGGCGCCGTGACGATCGGTGGCGCGGTACGTGCTGTTGGCTTCGGTGACCATGCGGGAGATGTCAGCCAGAACTTGGCGCATTCCGTTCATCCCCTCGGTCCAGCGGGCCTTGGCGTCCTGGTACGCCAACTGGGCGTCACCTTCCCAGTTAGCCTTGAGCTGTTGCAGCTCGGCGTCCATGGTGTCGAGCGCGGACTGGATGTTGGCTGCACCCGAGGCGAGGTCGCCGGAGGCACCATCGAGGGCGCCGTGATTGACCTTCAATTCCATGTCTGTCTTCCTTCTTTCCGGCCTCAGACGGCGCCCATGCGAGAAACGAGCGAGTTGAACGTGCTTTGGTGCTCGGTGTCGGTGGTCTCGTAGTCGGCCTGCGTGGCGCGCAGGTTCTCTTCGAAGTCGATCAACGCGCGGGTCACCTTCGAGGCGTCGGCGTTCCATTGCGCCATCAGGCGCTGGAATGCGATGGACGCCGGGCCCACCCAGTTGGAGCCGATCGCCAGCATCTGGCTCTCGACGGTCTTGATTCGGCCGTCCAGGTCGTTCCTGGTCGAGTTGACCGTGTCTGCGCCCTTGCGAATTGCGCCTTCGGCTGCGGAAATCTGTCCCGCCATCATCCCTCCGTTTCGTGCGTCCCCTCTGGGGGTGGATTTGCATCGAACCTGTCCGGGCCGAACAGGCAGGGCCCACACTACCCAATATGGTCTCCCGGCCCGCAAAGCCGACCACGGGCGAATCGGTGATCGCCGGTCTGCAGCGCAGGTGTGCCTCGCCGCAGCCACGCGGATGGTCCACGGGACGCACCGTACCCCGCACCGGCCAAAGCACAGCCGCCTGACGAATGGCGCGGCGTCCACGCCATTACGATCCGGGTCAGGACGCGGCCTCGGTGTGCGCGAGCTGCGCGACGACGCGTCCACGGTCGCGCGACAGGTACTGGGCGCGTCCGGGTGCCGAACGAACCGGCTTGACCCGCCCAACGATCGTGCCCTCCTCCGGGTCACCGGACAGCAGGATGCCGGTGGTGCCCAGTTCGGTGAGCGTCTGCATGACCGGCTCGTACATGCCCCTGGACGCTCCACCCATGCGCCGGGCCACGATCAGGTGCAGCCCGATGTCCTGGGCCTGGGCCAGCAGCGGCTGCAGGGGTGCGATCGGGTTGCCGGCGTTGGTCGCGACGAGGTCGTAGTCGTCCACCAGCACCCACGCCTCGGCGCCGTGCCACCACGACCTGGCTCGCAACTGTTCGGGGGTCACATTGTCGGGGGGCAGCCGCTGGCGCAGATAGTCGGCCAGCCCGGCCAATTCGGACGCCGCCTGCTCACGGGTGGTCAGATAGCCAGCCAGGTACTCGTCGGGGACCTCGCCGAGCAGCGCCCGCCGCAGGTCGACCACGAACAGTTGCGCCTCGGCGGCGGCCTGGCGATGCATCACCTCGTGGGCGACGGTTCGTAGGAAGGTGCTCTTGCCCGATCTCGCGTCGCCCAGCACGAACAGGTGGTTCTCGCGTTGCGGGTCGAAGGCGAGCGGACCCAGCCGGGACTCCTCGATGCCGAGCAGCAGACCGGTCGTCTCGGGGAAGCTGGCGCGCAGGTCGTCGAGGGTGATCAGGGTGGGCAGCAGCCGCAGCTTGGGGCCGGGGTCGCCCGGCCAGGCCTGGGCGATGCGTGCCAACGTGGTCGCCACGCCGGTGGCCATGGTCTCGGGCTGGGGGACGCCGTCAGCGCGGGGCAAGGCGACCAGCACGTGATGGCCGCCGACCTCGAGCCCGCGTCCGGGGCGCTTCTGCGGCACGAGTTGGGCAAGCTTGCGATCGATCTCGGAATCTGTCGGGTCTCCCAGCCGCAGCTCGAGGCGCGAACCGAGGACGTCCTTGATCGGCTGGCGCAACTCCAGCCACCGGGACGCCGTGACCAGCAGGTGGACGCCGAACGTCAGCGCCCGGCCGGCCAGCACCATGATTCGCTGCTCCAGATCGTCGAAGTCGGAGCGCACCGTGCCCCACCCGTCGATCACCAGGAAGACGTCACCGTAGCCGTCGTCGAAGCGGCCCTCGGCACGGCCGTGTCGGTAGGTCGCCATCGAATCGATGCGCTGGGCGCGGAAGTACTGCTCGCGGTCGGCCACGATGCCCTCGATCTCGGCGATCGTCCGGTTGACGACGTCGGCGCGGTCGCGGGTGGCGACCGAAGCCACGTGCGGGGCGGCCTCGAACGGGGTGAAGGTGCCCCCACCGAAGTCGAGGACGTAGAACGTCACCTCCGCGGGCGTGTGGGTCAGCGACAGCGCCATCACCAGTGTCCGCAGCGCGGTGGACTTGCCCGACAACGGACCACCGACGATGCCCACGTGGCCGCCGGCGCCCGACAGGTCGAAGACCAACGCTTCGCGGCGTTGTTCGAGGGGCACGTCGACCGCGCCGAGCGGCACCCGCAGCGGTCCGGCAGCACGCCACTGCTGCGAGACCAGACCGAGGCGAGGGTCGACTGCCAGATCGGGCATCAGAGCGTCCAGGGTGTCGGGGACGTCCAGTGGCGGCAGCCAGACCCGGTGGGCCGCCAGGCCATGGCCCCGCATGCGGGCGACCGCGATGTCGAGCTCGGACATCTCGGCCCAGCGTTCGTCGCCCGGCTGCACGAGTGGTGGCGTCGAAACCGGAACGCCCACCGGGGGAGCGTCGACGCTGAACTGGGGCGTCGAGGTGAACGGCATCACCCGGATGGGCATCGTGGGTGCGCCGGCCTGTCGGGAGAGCGCGCCATCGAGCCGCCGGGGCGGCGGAGGAGCAGCGACATACGAGGCCCGGAACCGGGTCATCGTGTCGGTGGCCGCCTTCAGGAAGCCCACGCCTGGGATTGATGGCAACTCGTAGGCGTCGGGGACCCCGAGCACCGACCTCGACTCCGAGGCCGAGAAGGTACGCAAGCCGATGCGGTACGACAAGTGCGAATCGAGGCCACGCAGGCGTCCCTCCTCGAGTCGCTGCGAGGCCAGCAGCAAGTGGATCGACAGGGAACGACCAACCCGGCCGATCGCCACGAACAGGTCGATGAACTCGGGTTTGGCGCTCAGCAGCTCGGAGAACTCGTCCAGGATGATGAACAGGGCCGGCAGCGGCGGGTGGCCGTGCCGCCCGGCAAGGCGGTCGGCCTCGTAGCCGGTGACGTTGGCGTAGTTGCCAGCCTGCCGGAGCAATTCCTGACGCCGTACCATTTCGCCGCGCAGCGCGTCCTGCATGCGGTCGACCAGCGACAGTTCCGACTCGAGGTTGGAGATCATGGCCGAGACGTGGGGCAGGTCGGCCATGCCGGCGAACGTCGCACCGCCTTTGAAGTCGACCAGTACGAAGTTGAGTTGTTCGGGACTGTGGGTCAAGGCGAGCGCCAGCGTGAGCGTGCGCAGCACCTCCGACTTGCCCGACCCGGTGGCCCCGATCAGCAGCCCGTGCGGCCCGACCCCCTGCTCGGCGGACTCCTTGATGTCGAGGGTGACCGGAATGCCCTCGGGCGTCACTCCGAACGGGACCCGCAGCCGGTCGCGGCCGGTGCGGCGCACCCACTGCCGGTCGGGGTCGAAGTCGCGGATGTCGCCCAGGCCGAGCAGTTCCATCAGATCAAGGCTGCGTCTTGGATCGGAACGGCCAGCCGGGGTCTCGGCCTCGGGACGCTCGGCCTCGACCCAGCGCGTCATGCGCCGCGCCACTGCCTCGGCCTGGGCCACCGCGATGGCGTCCGGCACCGCGATGATCGGTTCGCGGTCGAGCAGCACGACCTCCATCGCGCCGCGGGTCTGACCGTCGGCGGGATGCAGGATCATTCGCACCGTGGTGAACGAGGTCAGCGCACCCCAAGCCGACGGCAACGTGACCACCGTGACCCCGGCCGTCCCCTCGCGCGAGCCAAGTCGGGTGGTGGGTGGCAGCACCGCATCGTCCACAATGATCAGCACCTGGGGCCATGGTGTGACCTCGCTGCGGGTCTCGAACGCCGGCCGGGTCGTCACCTCCTCACCGAGAAGGTCGGTCAGTTCGGCGTAACTGGCCGCAACCATCCGGGCCGGGCCCAGCGCGTCCTGCTGCTCCGACGATCGGGCGTGTGGCGTCCACTTGACCCATTCCCACTCGGGACGCGCGGCGTCGCTGCACAGCACGGCGATCTTGAGCATGGTGGGCGGGACGAAGGTGGCCAGGTGCGCGATCATCGCGCGGACGGCTGCCCTGGTCGCCTCGGGGGCGCCGGCCACCTCAAGATGCGAGAACTCCCCGAGCGAGACCGCCAGCGGCATGTCGTCCACCGCCCCGTGGGTGGCTAGGAAGCGGTTCAGTGCCGAGTGGCAGACGGCGTCTGGGTTGGCCAGCGGCGCCAGTTCGGGGGCCCGCAGCTCCATCGAAAGGTCTTGGGTGGACGACCCGAGCCGCACGTTGAGCAGGTCTGGCGAGCCCGGTTCGCGCTCCCACAGCCGCGATCCCTCATCGGCGACCAACACCAGGGTGCGTGGGTCGGGTAGGTGCCAGGCGGTATAGCGGCGCTGCATGCGGGCCGCGGTGCGCACCGTCTCGCGCATCTCGGCGAGGTAGGCCAGGTATTCGCGGCGCAGCGTGTCGACCTTGCGGTTGTGACCCGAGACCTGCCGGTAGATATTGAACGCCACCATGCTCAGCATCGCGACCACCATTCCGCCGCCCATCAACAACATGCGGGTATTGGAGGTGTCGGAGAATGCCATGAAGACCATGACGGCCATCGACCCCATCATCGGGATCGCCATGGCGAGGATGTTCCCGGCTCCTTGGGCCTCGACCTGATCGGGGGGCGGTTGTAAGGTGATCAGCCCGGTGGGCAGTTCGGGGATCGCCGGTGTGTCCGGCAGGGCATTCCCGATCGTCATCCGGTCTCCAGTCGCAGGGGCGGTATCGACGGCGTTCATACTATCGTCAGGTTCGGACACCACCCATATGTCCCCGAAGCCCCCACGCAGACCGAGAGGAGGTGGCCATGGCGATGCCGATACCGGCCACTGCCACGGTTGCGCGTGGTCAGGAACGCCGTGACATCGCGGTGCCACCAGGCACGACGGTGGCCGGCCTGCTCGCGATGCTGCACCTGGACACCACCGGCGAGGTGGTCGTTGCTCGCGCCGACGGCAGGCCGGTCGCGTTGTCGGCGTCGATCGGCGGCGACCTGCCGTCCGGCGTCCTGCTTGCACTGACCGACCCGGACGCAGTGGTCGCGGCCCGGGCGCGGGCGGACGCCGGCCGCGGCGCCGGGTTCGCCGCCCCGCTGGCCTCGATCGTCACTCTGATGTTCGCGCTCGCCGTCGAGGTGGGCGTTCTGGTCATCCCGCTAGCCAGGCCGACCGCAGGGATACCCGACGGCGCCCGATGGTTGGGGGCGGTGGTTTCGGCCGGTGTCGTGCTGGCTCTGGCGTTGCGGACACGACTGGTAACCACAGTGGGTGGCGCACTTGCGGTTCCGGGGCTGTTGGGTGCCCCGGCGTCCGCACTAGCCGACCCGGCGTCGCCGACGGCGACCACGGTGGCGCTCGGCTTGGCGTTGGTGGGTGCCACGCTGGCTGGGTTCGCGATCTGGCTGGTGCGTGGCGACGCCCCGGCCGCCGCGTCCGCCATCGCTTGGGGCGCCACCGCACTGCTGGTCTGCGCCGGGTTGGCCGCTGGCGCCACGCCCGCCAACCTCGCTCCTGTGTTGCTGGGCCTGGGCGTCGGCGCGGTGCTGCTGGCACCCCGCCATGCGCTGCCGGTTCCCGAGTCTCAACTGCTCGACCTGCCGCTGCTGACGACCTCGGCGCCGGCGGTGCGCGCAGCCGAGGTCGCGTCCCCGTCTCGCGTCACGCGCCGCCGCATGGGACACACGCTCGGCTGGGCCCGTGCGGTGACCGAAACCATCACTGTCGCCGGCTCGGTGCTGGCGGCGGCGTCCGGCTTCGTGATGGCACTCAGGGTCGACCTCGGAACCCTGTCCGGCAAGACCGGGCTGGCCAGCTTGGCCGCCGCGGTGTTGGCACTCGCCCTGCTGCCCCGTGGGCAGCGTTCGCGGGTGGTCCGGACGTTGCCGCGGGTCGCGGCGACCGGGCTGGCGGCCGGTGCGGCCGCAGCACTGGTGGGCAGGGGTCTGGTGGCCGGCACTGAGGTGGTCGCCGCGCTGGTTGGGCTCGCACTGGTGCTGGTCTGGGGGGCGGTGCTGGCGACCCGAGAACCCCGATCGGCCCTTCTGGGTCGGCTTGCCGATCTGGTTCAGGGGTTGGCGCTGGTGCTTGTGGTGCCGACGGCCTTCGTGGCATCCGGGTTGTTCGACCTGGTCAGGCAGGTCGCGTCATGACCGCCGTCGCCCCCGGGGCCCGCGTCCGGCCGGCCTCGCCGATGGCCCGAGTGGCGTCCTATCTGATAGACCTCGCTGCGGTGGCCGCCACCGGCGCCATCGGGTTGGGTCTGACGCGCTCCTGGGTGATCTTCGCGGTCGTTGTCTTCGAGGCGGCAGTGGTGTTCACGCTGACAAGGGCTGCGACCGGCCTGACCCTCGGGGCGCTAGCGACCCGTACGATCGCCCACACGTTCGCCACCGCCCATGCGCCCGGCCTGCACCGGCAGTCGCTGCGCTCCCTGCTGATGGGCGTGCTGCATCTGGTCGCGATCGGCCCAGTGGTCACCGCAGCCACCTCGCGGGACGGCCGCGACTGGGTTGACCGGCTGGTGGGCACCGCGGTGGCCGACATTCGGCTGCGCGACCGGACGCCCGCCCCGCAGGTCGCTGTCAATCCCTACGGCCGGCCCACGCTCGCCGAACCCGGGTCCACCACTGCGAACCTGATTGGAGCGGACGCTACTAGCCCACCCTTCACCGACCCCGGCCCCGCTGTGCCGCCGATCGCGCCTCCGGTGTTCGAAGCCCACCTGCCGGGCACGCCGCCGCGGCGGGTCGCCCTGCCAACCGTGTTTGCCATTCTCGACACGGGCACCCGCGTCGAACTGGGTGAGTTGACCCTCTTCGGCCGCGACCCGCAGGACGCCGCCGTGCCGGACGACCAGCGGGTCGCCATCGCCGATCCGGGGCGCTCGTTGTCGCGAACCCATGTGCGAGTCGGCGTCGACGCGTCCGGCATCTGGGTTGAGGACGCCAACTCCGCCAACGGCACCTGGTGCCGGACACCGGATGGGCGCGTCTCGCAACTCGCCGGCGGGCAGCGGGTGCGCGTCGTCCCCGGGACGATCGTCGGCATGGGTGACCGGACGATGACCATCACGCCCGGCAGCTGACGAGGCTGCCTGGACCAGTGCGCAGATTGCGGATGATCGCGCACCGACTATGCTGCTCAATCATCCGCAATAGCGATCGGAACGATCGCCGGCCACCCCCAGGAGCGAGCATTGAGTGGTCTTTCGCCGGCTGCTCGGCAGCAAATGGAGTTGTTGGACGATCAGTTGGCCGATGTCCGGCGGCGGGCGGCTGATGCGGAGCGGCTGAGCCGGGACGTGGACGCGGTGCGTGAGGTCGGGGTGTCGGCTGGGCGTGAGGTGTGTGTCGAGGTGGATTCGCTGGGCCGGCTGGTGCGGCTGGAGTTCGGCCCGCGTGCCGCAGCTTTGACCCCCGGCGACTTGGCCGACCTGGTGATGGACACGTTGGCGGCGGCCCGGGTTCGGGCGTCTGCGACGGTTATGGGCATGGTCGAGGCGGTCTTTGGTGCCGGCTCGGCGACCGCGGCGGCGCTTGGCGAGACCTACCGGCCTGTTGAGCCGCCGGCCACCGATGCCCCGGCATCCTCCCCGCCGCGGCGCGGGGGCCCGCCGCTGCTGCATCGCTGAGACAGGAAACCGTCATGACCATTGATTTGGATACCGCGCAGTTGCGTGCTGCCGGCCGGGAGGCGCGTGCGGTGGCTGACCGGGTTGACGCTGCGCGGCAGGCGTCGGGCGCCGCGCTGCCGGGCAACGCGTTCGGCTTGATGTGCAGTCCGCTGCTGCTGCCCGCCTACACCGTGGTGCAGTCGGTCGCTGACGCGTTGCTGGCTGCGGCAGGCTCGGCGTTGGAGCGTGGCGCCGCCGACTTGGACCTCGTGGCGGCGGATTTCGACGCGGTGGACGCCAGGCAGGCGTCAGGTTTCGATCAGGTGGCGGGTCGATCATGACCGACACGGCGGTATTCGGGGCACGCGGTAGGACGTCTTGGCATGCCGGGTCCCAGGACTCGGCCAACGCCTTGGTGATGGGCCCGGTCGACACGGCGACACCGTTCTCGGGGACGCGGTTGTTGGAGGACGGCACTCAGCTGGCGCAGGCCATCGAGGGTGGTGACTGGTTGTCGGGGACGCTGGCTGGGGCGGCTGCGGTCGGTGATGCGCTCTATCTGGCGACCAACCCGGTGGGCGCGATCGTCTCGATGGGTATCGGTTGGGTGCTTGACCATTTAGAGCCGTTGAAGGGTTGGCTGAACGAGCTGACCGGGGATGCGGGGGCGGTGCTGGGTGGCGCGGGCACCTGGGGCAACATCGCTGCCGAGTTGTCGGCGTGCAGTGGTGACTTGGTGCGGTCGTTGGACGGCACCCTGGGGTGGACGCAGGGGGTGGCGACTGACGCCTACAAGCAGGTGATGGCCGATGTGGCGGCGCATCTTGATCTGGCGGGCCAGTTGGGGCGGGCGATCTCGGGTGGGTTGCAGGTGGCGGCGTCGATCGTGCAGGTGGTGCACGATTTGGTGCGCGACGCGATCGCCGACATCATCGGGGTGGCGGTCTCGTCGATCATCCCGACCCCGAAGATCATCGCGGACGTGATCGCGTTGGCGAGCAAGTGGGCCGCCCGGCTGGGTGACAAGGTTCGGGCACTGATCACCAGTTTCGACAACCTGTCCGGCCTGTTTCGGCGAGCCGAAGACGTCCTGGACCGGTTGAAGGCTGTTTTCGGCCGCCTTTTCGCACCGGTACGCGGCGACTCTGCTGTCGATGCGTTGGCCCCCGCGCGTCGCGCCGCTGACCCGACCGACTTCAGCAGGGTACCCAAGCCACCCTCCAGCGGCGACATTACCAACCCAGCGATCGCCCGGCAGGTCGAGAACTGGCTCGACCAAGTGCAGACCGAGTACCCCGGGTTGTCGCGCGACGGCGTCCGGGGCCTGTGGGACTACTCGACTGATCCCGGCTACACCGCCATGAACAACGCGCTGCGCGGAGCACCCGGCACCCCCATTCCGCCGGCCGTCCAGCAGCGGATCGACGCGGTGCATGAAGGCATCGCCAACCTGCCGCCGCAATCCGGTACCACCTACCGCGGAACCAACCTGCCCCAGTCGGTCCTTGATGAGGTGAGCCGAACTGGCTTCCTGCCTGACAAGGCGTTCACGTCATCGTCCACATCGGCGGCCACGGCAGCGGGCTTCATCGACCCTTCGAAACCCAATCCGGTGATGATTCAGATTGAAGGGACAACCGGCGTCTCAATCAAGCCCTTCTCAGCGTACGGCAACGAGGGAGAGGTGCTGCTCGGTGCCGGCACGCCGCTCCGCGTCATCAGAGAGAAACTGGGCACCGACGGGATCCTTCAAGTCGTCGTCACCGACCGGGTGACGCCGTGACTGAGCGACCTGACTTCGACCGGATGACGCCCGAAGAGGTTGATGCCTGGTCCGACGCCGAGTTGGAGCGGAACCTGCGTGAGCATGCCAACGATCCGCCGTTGTTGGAGTACAACCGGGCGAAGTGGGAGACGCCACCGCAGTTCGAGTTCGCGGGTTTCGCGTTCAACTTGCGGGTGGGGTTCCTGATCATCTGCGACACACCGTTGGGTCGGCGCCGAGCTGAGAATGTGGGGTTGGTGCCGGTGGCCGAGGGGGGTTCGCTGGCCTTGGTAGTGGCGTTGGGGAGTCAGCGGCGTGAGCGTTGGGCGTTGCGGCGGGCGGACGGTGAGGTGTGGGCGTCGGACGTGGCTGATTGGTATGCGTCGGTGCCTGCGCGATGGGTGCCGGTGCTGGCGTGGCCGCTACCGGCGAGGGGTGCAGCTGGTTCGGTGCCGGGGCCGGCAGGTGTTGAGTCGTGGACGGTGTTCACGCCTGCCCGGTACGTCCCGGAGGACGCCGAGTGGTTCGATGACCGGCCGAAGCGGAGAAGATGACTGATGAGTGATGCACAGGCAGACGCGAATCAGCGGTTGACGGCTTTCCTGGAAGGGCTGGAACGGTTGCCCTGGTGGCGGGGTATCGCGTGGCGCGGTGTCACCGCCGGGTCCGGCTTCGGATTCACCGAACCGACGGTGGTGACCCGGGGGATCACCGCGGCTTCCCGCGACCCGCGGGTGGCGACTGCCGGTTTCACCACCCCGGGGGTGTACGCGATTCTCAGCCAGACCGGCCGCGACCTGGGTCAGTTCTCGGCGGCCCCGCAGGAGCAGGAGGTCGTCTTCGCCCCAGGCACGCTGTTGCAGTCGCAGGGGCGGATTGAGGGGCCCTGCCCGATCGTGGTGGTTTACGAGTTGCTGGTCGGTGATGGCCAGGTGCGTGGGCCTGAGGTTGATCCGGCGCGGTTGGCGTCCGACCTGCAGGCGATGCTGGATACCGCACGTGCGCTGGGCCCGATCGGGCCCGTTCGCGACCGATTCGCGGGCGAGATTTGGTAGGACCACGCCACTGAGCAGATCGCGGCAGATCGCGCCGAGACCAACCTGACCGATCTTCCGCAGATCGCCGCGCGGGAGCGAGCGGGACGAACTGAGGCAGACTCACCCCCGGTGGCGCCCGCAGCCGGTGCGGGTGCTCCCCTTGTTCGAAGTGTCTCCAAGGGTTGCTGGACGGTAGTGTGGCTGGGTCGCCCGTATCACCCCGAGGAGGCCTGACATGGCCAGCAGGCGTTCGAACTCGACGCTGGTTGCGGTCTCTGTCGTGCACGCCGGCCAGCGAGTGGATATGGCCGTGCCGGCTGAGGTGCCGCTCGCCGAACTCCTGCCGGGGCTGGTCTCTGCGCTTGGACGCTTGACCAGCGATGCCGCGACCCAAGGTTTCCGGGTGATCATGCCCTCAGGCCGCGAACTCGATCAGGGCCTCAGTCTCGCCGGCCAAGGCGTGTCCAGCGGCGCGGTGCTCTCCCTCGAGGTGGCCGGCGGCGCCAGCGGCGACGTCCGCTACGACGACATCGTCGAGGCGATCGGCGCCTCGGTCGACGGCTCCCGGACGCCTTGGCGGCGCGGTGACTCGGTGGGGCTGTCGGCTTACAGTGCGTCCGGATTGTTCGGGGTGGCTGCGGCGCTGTTGGTGCTGGGCGGCGCCGATTCGGTGGTGGCGGCCATTCCCGCACTGGTGGGGGCGGGGCTGGTCGGGCTAGCAGCGATGGTGCTGGTTCGCCTCTCGGTGGTGGGAGGCGCGGTCGCGCTGACGATGACTGTGCCGCTGCTGGTGGGCGCGGCCGGGTTCGTGTTGGCCCCAGATTCGTTGGCGTCCGGGCAGGTAGCTGTGGCCGGGGTGGGCGTCCTGCTCGGATCGGTAGCTTGCCTGCTGCTGCCTCGTCGTCACCGGGCGGTCGCGACTGGTCCGGTCGTGGCGGGCCTGGCGGCGCTGCTCGTTGGCGGGCTGGGCGGCTTCGCGAGCGTCCCCCTCGATCGGGCAGCCGCCCTCGCGGTCGCCCTGGTGACCGTCACCGTACTGCTGGCACCGTGGCTGGGGCTGGCCCAGATCCCGGCCCACATCGACGCGATCTCGCCCGCGCCGCGGGGCGGCATCGACGGGCGGGTCGTCGCCGCGCAGCTGGGCGCTGCCGATGTCGCCGTGCTGGCGACCCGGGTCGCGGCGGGGCTGGTGACGGCCTCGCTCGCGCCGCTGGTCGCCACCACGCCGGCGGGCGCCTTGCTGATGGCCTGCGTCGGGTTCGCGTTCCTGCTGGGCACCCGCAGTCTGTACGGGCGGGCCGAGGTGCTCGCCGGAGTGGTCGGCGGCCTGGTCACCCTGGTGGTAGCCGGGGTCACGTCGACGATCGCGATGCCGGGACTACTGCCTTGGCTGGTCGGGCTGACCGTACTGGTCGGTGGTTTCGTGCTGGCCTGGAACGTTATCTCGGTGGGGTTGCGACCGTGGCTCACCCGCGCCGCCGACGGCCTCCACGTGGTCGCGCTGATGGCGGTGCTGCCGCTCGCGCTGCTGGTTTGGGGCCTCGCCTGATGGCATCCAACAAAGAGATTCTCGAGGCGCAGCGGTACAATCGGCGCCGCCTGGTGACCGCGTTCATGTCGGGTACCCCCGGTGGACGCGAACTTGAGCCGCGCTCGCTGGGGCG